>Ga0105097_10001035_pt1 | contig 13100 bp, 8 predicted proteins | sample PPLLak12cMay2015_FD_87035 | JGI IMG/M metagenome (GOLD analysis project Ga0105097, IMG submission 87035) | Freshwater sediment microbial communities from Prairie Pothole Lake near Jamestown, North Dakota, USA - PPLs Lake P7 Core (1) Depth... | ecosystem: Environmental > Aquatic > Freshwater >... | reverse complement strand
GGCTGTTCGCCGGCGGCTTCTGCGCGCCGGCGTTCGGCGTGTATGGCTTTGCCGTGCGCCAGGAATTCATCAAGGATAATCGTTTCCTCCTTATCGTAACGGCTGCGAACGGCCTGCTCACCATAAACATTAACCAGAGTTTCATAGCGATGCAGAATTTTTTCCACTTGCGCCGGATAATACGCCAACAACTCAGTGGCGGTATCCATCGCGGTTAAACCACCGCCAATCACACCCGCAGGCAAACGCACTTGCAAATTTGCCATCGAAGACGACTTGGCCGCACCGGTCAATTGCAACGCCATCAGGAAATCCGAGGCTTTGCGTATGCCGCGCATCAGATTGTTTTTCAGGTCAATAACGGTTGGCTTACCTGCACCCGACGCGATACAAATATGGTCGAAGCCCATCTTCCAGGCATCTTCAATGGTCAGTGTACCGCCAAAACGCACACCGCCATAGGAACGAAATGCTTCGCGTCTTTGTAGGGTGAGGTAAATAACTTTTAGAAAATTTTTGTCCCAGCGCACGGTAATTCCATATTCAGCCACACCGCCGAAACCCGCCAAGATTCGTTTATCCAAATCTTCATAAAGGCCTTTAAAATCAACAATCGGCATCGGCAAATTGTTAGCATCCCCCGTTAAAGCTACAGGCAATGGTTCAAGTTTCAAGCCATCAATACCCGCAACGCCAAAGCCTTCATTCAATAAATAGTGGCTCATCGTATAACCCGCAGGCCCCAAACCGACCACCAGGGCATTTTTGCCGTTATAAGGCAACATATAGGGACGGTTTACGTTTAACGGATTCCAGCGAGTGAGCAAACTGTATATTTCAAAGCCGTAAGGCATGAACAAGACATCGGTCAGCACATTGGTTTCAATCTGCGGAATATTAACAGGATCGGTTTTTTGATAAATGCAGCCTTTCATGCACTCATTGCAAATACGATGTCCCGTACCCGGACACATCGGGTTATCGATGATGATAATTGCCAACGCGCCAATATTGTCGCCTTGACGTTTGACCAGGTGCATTTCCGAGATTTTTTCATCCAATGGACAGCCGATTGTCGTCACGCCGAGCGGGTCAACTTTAAACGTATTGTTTTTTTTGTTACGCATGCCTTTGGAACACGAGTCGGTATCGCGTTCGTGGCAATAAATGCAATGATTAACTTCAGACAATACCTGACGTTGATTCATTCGCGGGTCAGTCAGTTTAAAACCATCCCGGCGACGGCGATGCTCCAGCCCACCCATCCACGCAGTGAATTCGCCACGGTCTACGGTATCGTGTTCGACCAACTGGTCAAAATCGCGTTTTTCGGGGAATTTGAAGCTAAGCCAGTCAGCAACCACATCGTTATCTTGCTGGGCGAGAAAGCTCCAATGAAGCACTACGTCCATTAAACCGTTAACAAATTCGGCGGCATCCGGCGTATTGATGATGCCGCTAAATTCAGTCGCGGCCAGTTCATGCGCGGCAAGTTTGCTGCGTAATGCAAAAACCTGTTCATCGGCGTTTTCGTAGTCACTGTCTTTGCCTTTGGCAATCAGTTTGTAATGGCTGGATAACAGTCCAATAGTCGCACCGACACGAGCGACGCGGTGCTCAGGGTCATTATCCTGATTGGCTTCGGGAAAACCAGCTTCAATCAGCAAATCAAAACGATTCAGTATAGAGGGGATATTCCAGTCACTGGTATCTTGGCCCTTAAAGACCACGGGCAACTTTTCGACTACTTCATTTTTATACGTAAAAATAGTGTCGATTTCATCTTTGATTTTGACACTTTGAAGTTGATGTTGCTCGGACACATTGAACAGTTTTGCCACAAACTGACCAACATAAGGTCCCATGTTCACAAGCAGACCAGAAATATCTTCCGGTTTCAGCCCTTTACCCTGGTTTTGGCGATAGGCGGCGAATTTATCATAGAGCTCGACATCATGATGTTTAACCGAGGCATCGAACACATCCAATAAATCTTTTAGACGTGCAGCATTGTACAAATCGGCGTAAGTGAAGCTTGGGATTCCAAGGATAAGGTTATTTTGTTCCATAATGCTTATGTTTGATTAGCTCACGTCTGTGCAAACAGGTCACTTAAAAGCAGGGCTGTTTATAACAGATAGGGTTACTGAAAGGGTTTATTTAACAATACATTATAAGTAAATATGAGTGCCTTTTCCACCTGTAATGTTGGCCGCATAATCGCTGCAAGGGTGTATCATAGTTAGTGGAGCGGTTGTGGGTGTAGTCTATCCCACGAATAGCAGGTAGGGAAACGCTGAGTTAAGGATTTGTAACTTGTAGTATGGATTAGCGATTGCTTTATCCGTTGCATGTAATTCATTCCATATTAAGGCGAGGGGTGCGCAGAGCGACAGTTAGTCGACCAGTGTGATTCAATCGCACTGATTTTCCGACAATAACTTTAGTATGAGAACTAGTGTAACGCGACGGAGTAAATACCCCGTCACGCTTGAATCTAATGCCTAAACTAATCCGCCTGCCGTCTTAAAAAAGCCGGAATATCCAGATAATCTAAATCTATATCTTTTTTCGCCTGAGCGCCAAAACGTGTTTCCCTGTTTTCGTGCTTGCCGCCATGACGTTGGATAGCTGGCTTATCCAATTCATCATAATTGGGATTACTCATAACGGGTTTCTGCATCACTTTAACCTGCGCTTTCACGGGCAAAGGAGGCGCTCCCATACCTGTAGCCACGACGGTGACCTTGATTTCATCACCCAAGGTTGAATCAATAGCCATGCCGATTTTGATAATGGCATCTTCCGAGGCGAACTCATGAACAATATTACCGACTTCATTAAACTCGGCAACGCCCATATCAGCGGCAGAAATATTAACTAAAATACCCCGTGCACCTTGCAGATTGATATCTTCAAGTAATGGGCAAGCAATGGCTTTTTCAGCTGCTTCCCGTGCACGATGTTCGCCTGACGCCGAACCCATGCCCATAATAGCAGCACCCATTCCAGACATGACGGTCCTGACATCGGCAAAATCGACGTTAATCATCCCGGGATGAACAATCAGTTCGGTAATACCCTGCACGGCATCCAGCAACACATCATTAGCCGCTTTAAACGCATTCATCAAGGACACATTATTCCCCAGTACCGGCAATAATTTCTGATTAGGAATCGTGATCAATGAGTCTACGTATTTTTCAAGCTCTAATATGCCCTGCTCTGCAACGGCCTGCTTCTTTTTACCTTCAAACAGAAATGGTTTAGTCACTACGGCGACAGTCAGGATACCCATTTCTCTTGCAATTTGCGCAATAACAGGAATTGCTCCTGTGCCTGTTCCACCACCCATACCTGCAGTCAGGAAAACCATGTCCGCACCCTGTAAAACTTCTTTAATGCGTTCTTTGTTTTCTTCTGCGGCATGTTTGCCAATTTCCGGATTCGTCCCCGCCCCCAAACCTTTGGTCAATTCGACGCCTAACTGTATTATCGTATCAACAGTTAATTTTCTTAATGCCTGCGCATCGGTATTTGCGCAGATAAACTCAACTCCTTCAATATGGCACCCAACCATATGATTAACTGCATTACCACCACCACCACCTACACCAATAACCTTGATAACGGCGGTTTCACTATACGTATCCACCAATTCATATTTCATTTTCGCTGCCCCTTAAATAAACAATATACACGCTATTAAAAATTACCTTGAAACCAGTTTTTCATTTTCGAAAAAAATCCTAACCCGTCAGAATCAATGCTTCTGCCTAAACTCTGATGCTCTTTTCCATACATTAACAAGCCGACCCCTGTTGAGTGAACGGGATTTCTCACCACTTCGGTTAACCCGGTAACATTTTGTGGTCCACCCATCCGTACCGGCATGTGGAAAATCTCCTCTGCCAGCTCAATTAACCCCATTACTTTTGAACTACCCCCCGTCAATACCACTCCGGCTGCTATTAATTCTTCATTGCCACTGCGTCTAAGTTCCGACTGTACCAACAGCATCAATTCTTCATAACGCGGCTCTATAATTTCGGCCAAATTTTGCATTGAGATCTTGCGCGGCGCTCTATCACCAATGCTTGGCACTTCAATAGCACCATCAACATTCGCCAATTGCGTTAACGCACAGGCATATTTTCGTTTGATCTCTTCTGCGTTTATCGTTGGTGTGCGTAATGCAACAGCGATATCGTTAGTCACCTGATCTCCGGCTATGGGTATAACTGCTGTATGCTTGATTGCACCATCGACGAAAATGGCAATATCCGTTGTCCCTCCGCCAATATCAATTAAACAAACACCTAACTCCTTTTCATCTTCTGTGAGTACAGAGTTACAGGATGCCAATTGCTCAAGTACTATATCCTCAACCTCTAAACCGCAACGGCGAATACATTTGATAATATTTTGGGAAGCACTGACACTGCCTGTGACCATGTGAACTTTGGCTTCCAGGCGAATACCTGACATCCCGATAGGCTCTTTAATCCCATCCTGAAGATCAATTACAAACTCCTGAGGCAAAATATGTAAAATTTTCTGATCTGCAGGAATAGCGACCGCACGCGCGGAATCAATAACTCTGTCTATATCATACTGCGTTACTTCTTTATCCTTGATTGCCACAATACCGTGAGAATTAAGACTTCTGATATGACTGCCCGCAATACCTGCAAAAACTGACTTAATCTGACATCCCGCCATTAATTCAGCCTCTTCAATTGCTTTTTGTATGGACTGAACAGTCGATTCCAGATTTATCACAACGCCTTTTTTAAGGCCGCGCGATGGCGTAGTACCTATGCCTATTATTTCTATGTTGCCATCACTGGTGAGCTCACCAACAATAGCCGCGACTTTTGACGTACCAATGTCCAGTCCGACTATTAAATTACGCTCTGTTTTTTTTGCCATTTTATCTACTCTGTATCGCCTTTTCGTGTGCTTGTATTTCATTATTGGGGATTGCAATGCTGCTCCAATCAATCTCTTCAGTTCCAGGCTTCCATGAAACTGCATATCCATTGGGATATCTCAAATCAACTATCGCCATTGCATCAACCTGCTCTTGTTTTAACACTGCCAACGTTTTTAAATATCGCTGTAATTTTTTTAATTGCTCATTGCGCCCCAACAGTATTTCCAGTCCGGTTGCCAACTTTATTTTCCATGCCCCTCGATCATTAACACTAAACTCCATCAATTGCAAAGACTGATCGGCCAAGGCTGTTTTAATGCCCTTCATTATTTCCAGTACTTTTACTTGCTGTAATTCAGGCCCTGTCACTACAGTCAAGTTCTGAAACTGTTCTATATTATTTGGGGTAAATATCACACCCCGTTCAGTAATCAGACTGTTTTTTCCCCAACGGGCGTATGGTTTTTTCTCCCGTACTTTTATGTCAATCGCATCAGGCCATATGCGTTTTACCGTCACTGTATCCACCCATGGCAATGTCGCAACAGTTGAGTGTATCGCCTGCATATCCGCATCAAAATAACCGGTCATCACCAATGGCTGCAAAACCGTCTTTATCTCGTTCTTACTGAGGTATTGAAAAACCCCTTCAGTTCTCACATATTTAATGGGTAAAGACACACTTTTAATTGCCAACGGCCTGATGTGCCCCTTTGTTACAGATTTATACCCAATTATTCCAACCAGACCAGCTAACAGTAATCCGATCACCAAGGTTTTAGTGCCTACCTTGCTCATTACCCTAAGCTGGTTTCCAACACCCGCAAAACCAAGTCATCAAAACTGATACCCGCCTGTTTGGCCGCCATCGGCACCAGGCTATGATCGGTCATGCCAGGTACTGTGTTAATTTCAATCAATTGATACTGCCCGGAATCATCAATAAAAACATCGACTCTTGCCCATCCTTTTACACCCACCACGTTACTAGCTGTAACGGCCAGGTTTCTCAAAAACAGCTCCTGTTCTTGATTTAAGCCGGAGGGACAGTGATATTGAGTCGTCGTCGCATTATATTTTGCTTCGTAATCATAAAATGCGTTGGGGGTTTCCAGGCGAATGACTGGCAGTGCCTCATCATTTAATACTGCAACCGTATACTCTTTACCCTTAACCCAGCTTTCAGCATAAACGTCACAGCGATATTTCAATGCTACTTGTAGCGCTTTCAGTAATTCATCCCTTGAATTTGCCTTACTCATGCCTATACTGGAGCCCTCCTGTGCAGGCTTGACGATAACTGGAAATCCCAGTTTTTCTATGCAATTATCAAGGTCATTTTCATCTTGCAATAAACACCATTTAGGTGTCACCAAGCCATATCCCTGCCAACACAATTTGGTTCTAAGTTTATCCATCGTTAATGCAGAAGCCATTACTCCACTGCCAGTGTAAGGAATACCCATAACTTGCAGAACACCTTGAAGCACACCGTCTTCGCCGCCGCGTCCATGAATAATATTAAACACCCGATCAACTTCTATTCCGTTCAAAGCGTCTATAGGGCTACCCGTTACATCAATGGCGACAGTATCCACGCCTTTGCGTTTTAAAGCGTCATAAACGGCTGCACCGCTCTTTAACGAAACGGCTCTTTCAGCAGCCGATCCACCCATCAATACAGCAACACGCCCAAATTTTTCCGGTTTTTGTAGAGCCGCAAGATTTTGCGTCTCTACATCACGTTCGCCTACCATACAAACCTCAGTCTGCAATTCCACGCCTTGATGCTCCTGTACTTTATTTTGAACATAGTGAATTAAGTCTTCGATATCAGCGGCGGTTGCGTTGCCGGTATTTACAATAAAATTGGCATGTTTTTCCGATACGCAAGCACCGCCAATCGCATACCCTTTCAATCCTGTTTTTTCTATCAATCTTGCCGCATAATCACCTTCCGGATTTTTAAAAACAGACCCGCAACTTGGCTGATTAGTCGGCTGTGTTTTTGCCCGATTTTCCAATAAACCTTTTATCTTTTTCTGACTTGCGGCAGTATCTCCTTGTTGCAACTGTAACCGGCAGCTAAGAAACCATTCACTTTCAAAATTTTTTACGGATCGGTAGCTCACTTTAAAATCGCCGGGATATCGAAGCGATATTTTGCCCACTGCATCAATCATTTCTACCTGTTTAACAATGCCCCAGGTTTCTCCGCCGAATGCTCCTGCGTTCATTTTTAAAGCGCCACCCATTGTTCCGGGTATACCTGCTAAAAACTCGGCACCAATCAAACCACGTTCTGCACAAAAGCGTGCCACATGGGCGCATGGAACACCCGCTTCCACATAAACCGAGCCATCTTCCGCAAGCTTCATTTCTTTCAAGCGTCCCTTGGTATTAATAACCGTGCCGCGCAAGCCGCCATCCCTGACTAATAAATTGCTGCCCAATCCCATCCAAAACACAGGCTCGGAATCCGGTAAAGCAGCTATAAATTCACACAAATCCTGCCGGTCGAATGGTATATAAAGGCGTTCAGCAGGGCCGCCTACACGCCAACTGGTATATTTAGCCAGTTTTTCTTTGCTTAATAATCTGCCTTTCATGCCTGCCGGGCCTGTGGCGAAAAAACCCGGTACCCCAGCTCTTCAGTCAACAATTCAGGCAATTGGGTAGCAATCTGCCCGACATTACCAGCCCCCATAGTCAAGATCACATCGTCCGGCCTTACTATGCCAGCCAAAATTTTCGGCAACTCTTGCCACACATCAACAAATACCGGATCGACTTGACCACGCATACGAATTGCCCGGCTTAATGCCCTGCCGTCCGCGCCTGAAATCACCGCCTCGCCTGCCGGATAAACATCCATCAGAATCAGCACATCGACTGTTGACAGTATCTGTACAAAATCTTCAAATAAATCGCGAGTCCGCGTATATCTATGCGGCTGAAAGATAATGACTGAACGCCTGTCCGGCCAGGCTTGGCGCAAAGCCTCAAGGGTTGCGGCGATTTCTCGGGGATGATGTCCGTAATCATCAACCAAGGTGAGTTTGCCGCCCTCAACTGCTATGTCCCCTTGAATCTGAAAGCGTCTACCTACGCCCTTAAACGCGCCAAGGCTTTTAACGATGGCATCATCACTAACAGCCAACCGGGTTGCGACAGCTATAGCAGCAAGTGAATTAAGCATGTTATGCCAACCCGGCATGTTTAACGTCACTTGCAACGCCGGATAATTACCACGGCGAATTACACCAAAAGCCGTGTGCATGCCGTCCTGCTTAATATCCACCGCACGAATATCAGCATCTTTATGAACTCCATAGGTGATTACCGGCTTAGATATTTTCGGCAAAATTTCTCTAACGCCTTCGTCATCCAGACACATCACCGCCAAACCATAAAAAGGCAAATGATGTAAAAACTCTATAAACGTGTCTTTTAACCGCTGATAACTGTTCTGGTAAGTTTCCATGTGATCCTGGTCTATATTGGTGACCACTGCCATCATGGGCTGGAGATATAAAAACGACGCATCACTTTCATCAGCTTCAGCAACTAAATAACTCCCTAAACCCAATTTGGCATTACTTCCAGCACTATTTAAACGACCACCAATAACAAAAGTAGGGTCAAGTCCACCCTCCGCCAGCATACTGGCTGTCAAACTGGTTGTAGTGGTTTTGCCATGCGTCCCAGCAACGGCAATACCAAATCGAAATCGCATCAACTCAGCCAACATTTCTGCACGCGGAATGACCGGAATTCTATTAAGATACGCCTGGTCAATCTCTTCATTACTACGGTCTATAGCAGTTGACGCAACCACCACATCGACTTTCGTGACATTTTCTCGTTTATGTCCGATAGTAACCTTCACTCCCAAGTCGGCAAGTCTTTGCGTTACCGGACTTTCCTTTATATCGGAACCTGAAACTTTATAACCCAGGTTAGATAATACTTCGGCTATACCGCTCATGCCCGTGCCACCTATACCAACAAAATGTATACGCTCGATATTACCTAATGTAGGCGCGATGTACGTGCTATTTGGAAACTTCATAATCCCGCCTCAGCGATACAATAGTCTACAACAACGGCTGTTGCTTCCGGACGCGCACAGTGTCGTGCGTCAACGCTCATAACATCCAATTGTTTAAGTGCCTTTGTTATATGTTCTGCCAGTGTTGCCGGATTCAAATCCTTTTGCATCAATAGCAGCCCTGCGCCTGCATCGGTTAAATAGCGTGCATTCGCTGCCTGATGATCATCAATAGCACTCGGTAACGGTATAAAAATTGCCGGAACACCCATTGCTGCCACTTCACTCACAGTCATAGCGCCTGCTCTGCAAATCACCAAATCAGCCCATTGATAAGCCGCAACCATATCATCAATAAAAGCATTGGTGTCCGCTTCAATATCTAATGCTTTATATCGGCTTTTAACTTGGGGCAACATGGCAGCACCTGTTTGATGCTTTATTTGCACTGATTGCATTGCCAAACCGGATTTTTGAAATTCGGCAATAGCCTCAGGCACAGTTTCATTCAATATTTGAGCGCCCTGACTACCACCAAAAATCAATATCCTGATCTCTTTTTCAGACCGCTGGTGTCCATTTTCCATCGCAGCAAGAAATTGTTTTCTTAACGGATTTCCCGTGCATTTCGCTTTTACTTTCCCGCTAAAACTATCGGGAAATGCTTCCAATACCTGATTGGCCAAGCGCGCAAGCAAGCGATTAGTTGTACCTGGAATCCGGTTTTGTTCATGGATTATCAAGGGAATACCCAATAGTTTCGCCATCAGCCCACCTGGGCCGGCAACAAATCCCCCCATCCCCAACACCACATCAGGTTTACGCTTGCGCAATATTTTCATAGCTTGGACACAGGCATTGAACAACATAAATGCGGCCGTTATTTTCGCCGATAATCCTTTGCCTCGCACACCGGCAACCGACAACCAGTCGATTTCAATTCCATTTTCTGGAATTACACGACTTTCCAGTCCTTTCTGCGTACCTAGCCAGCTTACTTGCCACCCTTTTTCCATTAACAATTCTGCAACCGCCAGTGCCGGAAACACATGTCCACCGGTTCCTCCGGCCATAATAACTATACGCTTACCCATTTCGACCTTTCCTTTGGTGTATTGGCATTTATCTCGGCAACTTCGCTTTGCACTCGGAATAACAACGCAACTGCGCAACACATAATCATCATACTGCCGCCGCCATAACTCATTAATGGCAAAGTCAATCCTTTCGTTGGCAAAATTCCCATATTAACGCCCATGTTGACGAATGCTTGAAAGCCAAACCAGATGCCCAAACCATAGGCAATAAAGGCGGAAAACCGCTCTCCTGCTTTCTCTGCAGCCACGCCTATCTCAAAAGTACGCCATATCAATAATGAAAATAAGACAATGACGGTAACTACTCCCAATAGCCCCAGTTCTTCAGCAATCACTGAAAATAAAAAATCGGTATGCGCTTCAGGTAAATAAAACAGTTTTTGTATGCCACTACCCAAGCCCACACCGGACCACTCTCCCCGCCCGAATGAAATAAGCGCATGGACTAATTGATAGCCTGTATCTTTAGGATCAGCCCATGGATTCATGAAACTGGTTACACGCTTCATGCGATAAGGCTCAAAATACACCAGTAACATTGCCAGTACCGCCACTAACGACAACAGCATTATGAATTGTGATAGCCTGGCTCCCGCTAAAAACATAATGCCCATAGCGATAATTAATATCACTACAGCTGAACCGAAATCAGGTTCCATCAGCAACAGTAAACTGGCTACTGAAAACAAAATTAAAGGTTTAATCAAACCGAATGCAGATTCACGTATTGATTGCTGATGACGGGTTACATACCCGGCCATATAGATGACAGCAAAATACTTGACCACTTCTGATACCTGTATTCTCAAGCCGCCTATAGACAGCCAGCGTGTACTGCCGTTAACCTTTACCCCAAGACCTGGCACCAGCACAATCACCAGTAATAATAACCCCCCTATAAACAACCATTGCCCCGATTTTTCCCAAACACGAATGGGTGTGAGTGCTACACATGCCCCTAAAAACAATCCAAGGCCTATATGCATTGACTGCCTGATGGGATAGTAAAAACTGTTACCGGTCATTTTTACACCCAAGTGCAATGATGATGATGCCACCATCACATAACCTATGAGCAATAAACTCGTAGATACAACGATCAACAGGGGATCGAAATGAAACCGTCCGATCCGTGATGGCTTCGCTCGTTTGCTCATGCAAGCAACCCCAATACCGCTTTAGAAAATTGATCGCCTCTATCCTGATAATTTTTATATTGATCAAGACTGGCACAGGCGGGAGACAGCAATACACTGTCACCGACCCTCGCAAGACTGGCAGAAATTTGAACAGCTTGTGCCATGTTTTCGGCGGCATAAACGGGAACACAATTATTCAGTGCCTGTTTTATCAATCCGGCATCCTTGCCCATTAAAATCACACTTTTTGCTTTTTCTTTAATTGCTGGTGTCAATTCCTTCATATCGGCCCCCTTTGCATCCCCGCCTGCAATCAGAATAACTTTGCGCTCATAGCCTTGTAACGCTGCAACACAGGCACCAATATTGGTCGCCTTTGAATCGTTTACCCAGGTGACACCGCGTATTTCCGCGACACGCTGCATTCGGTGATCCAATCCTTTAAATGTTTTCAAAGCATTACACATAGCATGCTCATCTAAACCTATAGACACTCCTAATGCTAATGCAGCCAATGCATTGGCTGCATTGTGTCTACCTTCAAGCGGTAATTCAGCTAATGGCATCAGACATTGTTTATTGTGCATCAGGTACTCAACATCCCCCTTGTTAGCGATATAGAAATCAGCATCCTTTTTAATTGAAAATGTCAATATACGCCTATCTTCTTCCTGCATCGCATCAACAATAGGGTCATCGACATTGATAACCATGACACCATTACCACTAAAAACGTTCTGCTTTTCCTGTGCGTATTTGGCTATATCCGCATGTCTATCTAGATGATCAGCAGAGACATTAAGCACTGTTGCAGCAGCAGCATTCAAAACACTGGTTCGTTCAAGCTGAAAACTTGAAAGCTCCAATACATACAACTCTGCCGCCTGCTCCAGTAAATCCAATGCTGGTGTACCAAGATTACCACCTACACCCGCCTTTTTTCCGGCGCATTTTGCCATTTCACCTAGCATGGTTGTAACCGTGCTTTTACCATTTGAACCAGTAATGGCAATGATCGGTGCATCAACGGAACATGCGAACAAATCAATATCACTTACTATCTTCGAGCCATTAGCGATGGCTTTGACGATCGACTTTTCAGTTAGCGATACACCTGGACTGACAATCAAATGTGTTGCCACTTTAAAAGCCGCCTCATCAAATCCGCCTGTAAAAACAGGCGTATCCGGCATCACTTGAAAAAATTCATCTATTAACGGCGGTTTATCACGACTATCGGTGATGGCAAAGTTAATCCCGAGTTTTTGTAAGTAATGCGCAACCGAAAGACCTGTATTGCCAAGCCCTACCACCAAAACCTTGGAGTTTTGTGGATCCAATGCGAAATTCTTTCTTAAGGAATTTATAATCGCCACATTATCTATTTTCATCTCACAATCACTCGCCAACCAGAAATCAGAGAAATACTTTGATTTACCTTGTGCATTTTTCTCATCTCAATTTTAAAGTTGCCAATCCGATCAGTACCAGAATAACGGTGATAATCCAGAAACGCACAATAACCCGAGGTTCAGGCCATCCTTTCAATTCAAAATGATGATGTATCGGAGCCATACGAAAAACCCGTTTTCCGGTCAGCTTAAAAGAAGCAACCTGGATCATCACGGATACCGTCTCCATAACAAAAACACCGCCCATAATCATCAAGACGATTTCTTGCCTGACCAATACTGCCAATACACCCAAAGCCGCTCCCAATGCCAACGCGCCGACATCTCCCATAAACACCATCGCGGGATAGGCGTTAAACCATAAAAAACCCAGTCCGGCTCCTGCCAGGGCACCGCAAAAAACGGTAAGTTCCCCGCTTCCGGCAACATACGTGATCTGAAGATAATCGGCGATCCTGATATGCC
>Ga0105097_10001034_pt1 | contig 13101 bp, 10 predicted proteins | sample PPLLak12cMay2015_FD_87035 | JGI IMG/M metagenome (GOLD analysis project Ga0105097, IMG submission 87035) | Freshwater sediment microbial communities from Prairie Pothole Lake near Jamestown, North Dakota, USA - PPLs Lake P7 Core (1) Depth... | ecosystem: Environmental > Aquatic > Freshwater >... | reverse complement strand
CGCCAGCGATGCCGGTTTTGCCGTGGATGCCAACCGGGTGACCTTGCTCTACCCGGACGGTCGCAGCGAGCCACTGCCGCTGATGAGCAAAGCTGAGGTGGCTGCTGAAATCCTGGAGCGCGTGGCGGCTAGACTGACCGGCGCATCTTCCGAGGTAGCATGATCCGCCTGCGCCCGCCGGCGGTTGAGGATGCCGACCGCTTGTTCCCGCTGGTTTACCACACGGAAGTGACCGAGACCATCCAATGGGATGGCCCTGACTCCCTGGAAGAGTACCGACAGGGGATGATAAAACGCGTGCACCGGGTGCAAAGCGGTGAAAGCCACTCCTGGGTTATTGAAGCGCTGAACGCCTCTGGGAACTGGGCGCCTATCGGGATGTCCGATATTCGTCCTTACGAAGAACAATTCCGCGCCGACATAGGCCTGTTCGTCGGGCAGCCATACCAGGGTCAGGGCCATGGCAGCGCAACCATTCGCTGCCTGGTTGAATACGGTTTTGCTTATCTTGGATTGGAGAAAATCGAAGCCTCTGTCTTCGTTGGCAACCAGGCCAGCCGCAGGATTTTCGAAAAAAGTGGCTTCCTGCTGGAAGGCACCATCCGGCGGGCGACTATCAAGCGCGGGCGCTACCTGGACGAATGGCTGATGGGCATTACCCGCCAGGACTATGCAGTCGCCAACCTCTGGATTGTGCATCTCTGCCGGCGGGCGGACTGGCTGGCGGCCCTTGACTCGGGTGCTGACTATTGCGCCGCTTCCCTGGCCGGCGAAGGCTTCATCCATGCCTCGCGGCCGGAACAGGTTGCAGCTGTCGCGAGTGCATTTTACCGGGGACAGACCGACCTGGTGCTGCTGTGGATTGACCCAAACCGGCTGCAGGCCGAAATTCGCTGGGAGTCGGGCATCCCGCCGCAGCCGGGATCTGCTCCGGTAAACGAGCAGGTGTTTCCCCATGTCTACGGCCCGATCAACCTGGATGCAGTGCTCACCGTCACCGGGTTCGCTCCGCATGCTGATGGTACCTTTCGGGAACGGCCACAGCCCATCCACCGCTGAACGGCCCGAGATTGTCACTTGCCGGGGTGTCAATTCTTTGGTATGCTAATCTCATGCAGGATGTGCGGGTTTGTTCCGCATGAAGGAGAGTGAAATGGCGTTGCGTGTTGGACAGTTTGCCCCCGATTTTTGCCTGGAAAGTCACGACAAAAAGCTGATCCGCCTGAGCGATTACCGCGGCCGGAGCAACGTAGTCCTGGCATTCTTTCCCCTGGCCTGGACGCCGACCTGAACGGCCCAGATCCCGTCGTATCAGGTTGCCTTAGATCGGTTCGATGGGGTCCAGACCCAGGTGCTGGGTCTCAGCGTTGACAGTGTGCCGTGCTTGACAGCCTGGGCCGATAGCCTGGGCGGGATTACCTACCCGCTGTTGAGTGATTTTTTTCCTCACGGGGCGATCGCCCAGCGCTACGGGGTGCTGCGTGCCGAAGGCTATTCGGAACGGGCGATTTTTGTGGTCGACAAGCAGGGGCTGATCCGCTATGTGGATGTGCATCCCATCGACGACCAGCCCGATAACGAAGTGCTCTTCCGCGTGCTGGCCGAAATAGAGCCGCGCGCCGCGGCTGCGGTACCCGCCCAGCCTGCTGTCCAACCGGCCCCACCGTCCCGCCCCCAGGCGGATGTCGTGCTGTACTGCACGCCCTGGTGCCCGGACTGCCGCCGTGTACGGAATTTCCTGCGCGAGCACCAGGTTGATTTTGTCGAAATTGATATCACCCGCGACCGCAGCGCTGCCCAACAGGTGCGCGGCTGGGCCAATGGCGCTGAGACCACCCCGACCATCGATGTGCGCGAGACCATCATTGTTGGCTACGATAAATTGAAGTTGGCTAAATTGTTGGGACTTGAGGAGGTAGTTTGAAATGTCGAAACCTGTTGTAGGATTTGCCTGGTTCTTGATTCTTGCGGCCCTGGTTTTTGCCGCTTTTGGAACGGCCTATGCCGACGCTGGAGGTCCTACCCCGACTTCCCCGCCGACTCCCGTGCCTCCCACACAGACCCTGCCTTTTCCCACCGCCACCGCCACATGGAACCCATATCCGTATCCAATTCAGGATCTATCTTCCGGTGAGCAGCCTCTCACGGAGCAGCAGAGTCAAGATGCGGCTGCGACTGCCTTTGTGGTCACCATGGAAGCCGATATGACCTTCTCGTCGGGCTCACAGCCGCAATCGCAGGCCTCCCAGGAAGATGGCGGCTTCCCGCTCTGGCCGGTCATCCTGGTGCTTGGCCTGGGCCTGGTGCTGGTGCTTGGCATTGTTGGGTACTTCGTCCTGGTGCGCCGCTAAAGCACAACGATCTGCCTGATACACAGGGCACAGCAGCCGCATTTATTCCGGCTGTTGTGCCCTTATGGTTTAATATGCGCCCGCTAGCAGAGCCGGGAAAATTGCCTCTTGCCAGGCGGCAGTTTCTTCTGTATAGTAATATCAGGTGATTTGACTGAACAAAACCGCCGGGAGGTAGCGGGAAATCTAAAACACATCTGCCAGCACTTGCCTTGATTTTTGATATTGGGGAGGACATGACCATGAAGATTTCTTGCGTACGCACTGTTAAGCTTTCCGCCGAGCGCCTCCTTGCGCTGGCGTTAATCCTGGCGCTTTTCCTGGCCGGCTGCGGCAATAGAGAAAGCGCTGAAACTCCTACGCTCGTCCCGGTTATAGATACGCCTCAACCCAGCGCTACGCCTGCGCCAACCGATACCCCGCAGCCCACCAGCACGGAGACACCGCTGCCAACCGACACCCCCACTGAAGTGCCCACCGATACGCCAACTCCGACTCCCGACCTGGCCGCCACCGAGCAAGCCCTGGCCACCCAGCAGGTGGAAGCGCTGATTGCGGATAAGATTTCCCCGGAGCTGGAAAAACTGGGCCTTTCTGTTGATGACGGCTACCTGGCCTGGTCCAGCACAGAACCAGAAGACATCCGGGTGTTCGACTACAACACTCGCATCTACTCCGAGATCGGGGACGGTTTGAGCCTGAGCGATTTTGTGTTCTACACCGATGCAGCCTGGGAATCCACCGAAGGCCTGGTCACCTGCGGCATCATCTTTCGAGCCGAACCGGAGATCACTCAAGGGGATTATTATCTCTTTCAGGCGCTGCGGCTGTCAGGCTTCCCCGGTTGGGATATCGAGCTGTGGGATGGCAACAACTTTGTCAAGAATGTTACCGACCGGGTGCAGTCTAACCGCATCATCGACCAGGGAAACGGTGCCACGAATTCCTACATCCTGGTTGTGCAGGGCGATAAAATGACGGCTTATGCCAATGGGACGCGGCTGCGCTCGCAGTATGACAAGCGCCGCGCCGATGGCCAACTGGCATTTTATGCCTGGCAAAATTCCGGCGAAAGCACCTGCACATTCAGCAATGGCTGGATCTGGGCGTTGAAATAGATGCCAGCTGCAGCGGTACCCCTGCCGCGGCGGCATTGAGCCACTGGGTTAAGACGGCCTCGCTCAGGCCCAGCGGTTGGTGAGTGATCGAGGAGGCCGCCCGCAGCAGCAGGGTGCGGTAGCGTGGCACGTCCACCCCCTGCAAGTTGGGCGCCTCGGGCAGATCCCAGGCGTGCACGCCCGGCTGGCCGCGCATGTAGATAAAGCGCACCAGCTGGCCCGGCCCCAGAGGTTTACCTGCTCGTGCCAGCTGAGCGGCTGCCCGGGCGGCCGGTGAAGGGCTGCGGTATTTTTCCAGCTCCCGGCTGAGCTTTTGGCTGACCAGCAGCGCCTCAGCCGGCAGGCGATGAAGCCGCAAATCCTGCAGCCGGCGGCGCAGTAGCTGCAGCACCTGCGGCAGGCAGCCGGGCAGATCCTCGGCCTCCCCTGCCTGCGCCAGCAGCTCCAGAATGGCCAGCTGGGTCTCGGCGATAAAGGGCGGTGTATCCCGGCGGCGGGCCTCGATGCCGCGCATCTTCAGCGAGCCGTCCTGGAAGACGCCGAAATAGCGGTTGGGGACCGGCACCCGCTCGTCCACTCGCGACGGCAGGAAAGCCACCCAGCGGTAAATCCCTTCCAGCGAGATGGGCAGGTTGGTGCGCCGGGAGATTTCTTCCAGCAGAGGCTGCACCCCGCTTACCCCGCCAAGCGATTGCGGGGTCCAGTGGGGTCCGGCTTCGGCAGTTTTTGCCCCGTTTGCCGGGTTGGCCTGGAGCCGTGTCGGGATGCCGGCTCTCTGCGCCTCGCTCCACAAGCCGCCTGGCTGGAGCGACAGGCTCGGGTGGGACGACCCGCCCGGCCGGCACACCCACAGCCCATCGACGTACATGTGCAGCACCTCGTAGCCCATCTCTTCGGCGACCTCCTTGGCGAGCAGCAGCGCCTCGCGCCCGTAGGCCGTCACCGACTCGTGGGCCTCGATGCGCCCGAAGCGGGCATTCTTATAGCCCAGGTAGCCGAAGCAGGTCACCAGCAGCCACTTGTGCGCCGAGGCACGCGCTTTGTATTGCCTGCGGCGCGGGTCCCAGGAGGGCAGCTCCAGCAGCTCCCGCTTCAGGGCGATGCGCTTGTCCAGCAGCGGCTCCAGGGTGCGCGGCACCAGGCCCATCTCCTGCCGGTCGATCCACAGGTTGAGCGCCGGCACCCGCTCGGCATGCGGCCTCTCTGGCCCCACCGTCTCGGGCGAGATGTTGAAGCGCGTCATGATCCCCGGGTACATCGAGATGAAGTCGATCTCGGCCACCTCCCGGTGCAGGCCGGGGATTGGCTGGTAGACCATCCCGCCCTGGTCGGCGTGGATCAGGTCGAGCGCCGACTTCAGATCTTCGGCCTGCTGCTTGTGCCAGGGCACCAGCACCCCGCCGCGCAGGGCGGTGACGATTTGCATGGCCGAGATGCCGCTGCCCGGCGACAGGCGCGCCGAAGCCTGCACCGGCGCCCCCGAGACGCGCGACATCTCCAGCACTCCTTCCAGCCCGTAATCGTGGTACAGCATGGCGTTGTACAGGTCGATATGCCAGCGCCCCGAGAGCAGCACCTGCTGGCCGCGGTGGATCACCTGGCCGTAGGAGAAGTAGGTGAACTCGCGCTTGCGCGTGATCTCGCAGGTGGGGTCGCGGTTGAGCGGCAGAGGCATGTGATGCGCCTCGGACAGGTCGAGCAGCAGGGGCAGCAGCCAGGTGTCGCCCCAGCCGGTCAGCAGCACGTCGGGGTCGTGCCGGCGCAGGATGGCGGCCAGGTTGGCCAGCAGGCGCCGCGCCCAGGAGCCGCCAGTTGGCTTCCCGGCGGCATCCAGCTCCAGCGGCAGGCGATAGGTCTGTGGCCTGAGCCCGCCGCTGGCCATGGCCTGGAAGTGCAGGCGCAGGAAGCGCGGCGGCGCATGCCGCGGATCACACTCCGGCTCGATGCTCAGGATGCGCAGCGGGGCGGGCGGCGGGTCTAGCTCCCAGGGCGAGTCCAGCGCCTCGATGGCCTGGATGTTGTGCTCGTCATCGGTGGTGACCCGCAAGTATGCCAGCGGGAAGGTGCCGTAGGCCGCCGCGTGCCGCAGGGGCAGCGGCAGGTCGGCGTCGTAAAAAGCCAGGTCGGGAAACTCGCGGCTCACCTGCGCGAACAGCTCCGGCTGGTCAGAGGGCTGAGCCACTTCGACGCACAGCACGGGGATCGGCTCCGGCAGGAACAGGTCGCGGCGGGCATCGCGGCTCAGCTTGAGCGGGACGGGTTGGCGGCGTAGGCGCAGCCACAGCTGGCGCAGGCGCCGCAGGCCCGTCGACGCCGCTTCTGCGTCGACAGGGCTCTGGTGCGGGCCGGCGGCGAAAAACTTCACCGGGAAGGCCTGCTGCAGGCGGTGGCGCTGCCCATCGTCGCCCAGCAGCCACAGCGCCAATCCACCCTGTTGCGGGTCGGCGTACAGGTCCAGCAGCCAGCCGGTCAGCTCAGCAATGGCAGGTTTACCCCGCACCTTTAATGCGGGGCCTCCTCCAGCAGGCGGCGCAGCAGCATCACCTGCTTGTGCTCTTCCAGCAGCATGGCCAGCAGGAAGACTTCGAACGGAAGGGCGTGTGAAGCGTACGAAGCCGCGGCCAGGTGCTGGCGGGCGGAGGCGAACAGGTCGTCCAGCGCCACCTGGTCGCTGCGGCGCAGGGCACGCCGGAAGCGGGTGAAGGCCTCCTGCTCCTGCAGAAATGCCTGGGTGGCCGAAGGCAGTGTGCGTCCCATGTCAGCCTCCTCCTGTCATTCTGTGGCAATGAAACGACCGAAGAATCTCCATCCTTTGCTCCTTACCCTAAAACAACCTCTCCTGCACCTGCACCGACGGCGCTTCAAAGCGCCACACCTGGTCGGCGGCCGCCTCCAGCCGTTCCAGGAATTCCCCTGGCGCGTCCAGCCCCGGGCTGATGGTGGGCGGGGGCGGCGAGCTGATCAGCACCGTGGCGATGCTGCTCAGGCGGCGCAGCTGGCCCAGGCTGTGCTCCAGCAGGCGCAGGCGCTCCATCTTCGAGGCGTTTTCGTCGTAAAAGGTCGCCAGCAGGTCCAGCACCACCAGCGGTTCGTTGTTGGTCGAGCTGTGGATCAGCATGGTCAGCATCTGGTAGCAGGTAAAGGCGCGCTGCACCCGGATGCGCTCCAGGGCGGCGTACAGCTCACTGGTCTGGCGGCGCAGCAGCCGGGCGATGCTGCGCGCATCGAAGCAGTTGCCGCCATCCACCACGCGCACCCCGCTGCCTGGCGGGCACAGCGAGTGGCTCAGCGCAATGCGCGCGATCATGGCACTGTTCATCTGGCGTCCCAGGGAGCGCGGCGCGATCAGCAGGTGCAGCCGGCCGGGCGAAAGTTGCAGGGCGGTCTCGTTGTTCAGCATGCATACAGGATAGCGCATGCCGCCAGCCTGCGCTATTGTCCGCCGGACGATTTATTGGGGGAAAACGGGGCTAGTCTGGAGGATGAGCCAGGGGTGGGGGAGGGCGGGGCCAAACTGTCAGGCAGCGGGGGGTTGAGCCATTGTTTTTATGAGAGAGCGATATACTGCTTTTGCCTTTTTCCCGCTCTATGTCATAATAATGATGAGAGTGAGTATGCTTTAACAACCAGGGTGGCAAAGTAATTGGGACTGGAGGGGTCGATGGTCTGTTCGAAATGTGGTTTCATCAATGATCCAGATGCTGATTTCTGCGAGAATTGCGGCAGCTCGATGGTGCGCACATGCAGCACCTGCGGAGCTGCTCTCAAGCCGGAGACTCGCTTCTGTAAGAAATGCGGTGCACCCGCTGTTAGGGGTCATCAAGGCCTCTCCGTCCTCCAACAGGCAGCCCCATCCGATCTGCAAGAGAAAATCCGTTCCGCTGCAAAACAGGTGGAGGGGCAGCGCAAATCCGTGACAATCCTTTTCGCCGATATCGTTGGCTCGACCGCCCTGGCGGAGAAGCTCGACCCGGAGGAGTGGAAGGAGATCGTCTCCGGCGCCCACAAAATCGTCAGCCAGGCAGTCTACCGCTACGAAGGGACGATCGCCCAACTGCTGGGGGATGGTGTGCTGGCCTTTTTCGGCGCCCCGATCACGCACGAGGACGACCCACTGCGGGCAGTGCTGGCCGCGCTGGAGATCCAGCGCAGCATGGCGGAATACGAGCGCCAGCTCCAGGGCTGCCTGGAGAGTTTCCAGATGCGCATTGGCCTGAATACCGGTCTGGTGGTGGTGGGCAGCGTGGGCAGCGACCTGCACATGGAATACCTGGCGGTCGGCGATGCGGTCAACCTGGCGGCGCGTCTGCAGGCCGCAGCCGAGCCGGGCCAGGTGCTGATCTCGGAGAGCACGGCGCGGCTGGTGCGGGCAGCCTGCGAGTTGCAGCCGTTGGGAGAGATTTCGGTCAAGGGTAAGGCCGAGCCGGTGGCAGTATTTGCGGTGAGCGCGGTCCGGATTGCCCCGAAAAGCCGGCGCGGCTTCGAGGAGCTGCGCTCACCGCTGGTTGGGCGGGATACCGAGCTTGCCGCTCTGCAGCATGCTTTTGAGCAGTTGAGGGCCGGGTTGGGACAGATCGTCTCTATCACCGGAGAAGCAGGGATTGGTAAGAGCCGGTTGGTTGAGGAGGCCTGCCGCACGGCTGGCCAGAAATGGATGTTAAATCAACCGGAGGGCTGTCAGAATCTGCACTGGCTGGAAGGGCGTGCCCTGTCTTACGGACAGAAGCTGTCTTTCTGGATGATCCGGCAGCTGATCCAAAATGATCTGGGGCTTTTGGATGGAGACCCAGAGATCAAGATCCGCCTGGCGCTGCGCAGGCGATTGCAAGCCCTTTTCGGGGAAAATGCCAGTCAGATGTTGCCCTATCTTGGGGTTCTGCTGGGTGTCCGGCTGGAAGGGGAGGCCGCGGAGCAGGTCCACTTGCTGGACGGTGAGACCCTCAGGTACCAGACATTGCTCTCGATCACCCGTTATTTTTCACGCCTGGCTAAACAGCAGCCAACCGTGTTGGTTCTCGACGACCTGCACTGGGCCGACCCCTCCAGCCTGGAAGCTTTGGACTTGTTGCTGCCAGTTATCGACCATGAGCCGTTGATGATCCTGCTGCTCTCCCGCCAGGAACGGGAGCATGGCTCCTGGCGTATCATACTCAATGCGCAGAGCGAGTACACCCAGCGCTATACCGGCATCGCTCTCCGGCCGCTCAGCGAGGATGAGCAGAACCGCCTGGTGGATAACCTGTTGGCGATTGTAGATTTGCCAGCAGAAGCGCGGGAGCGCATCCTGGAGCGTGCCGAAGGCAACCCGTTATTCCTCGAAGAGATCGTGCACCACCTGATTGAGCAAGGCGCTATCGTGCAGGAGGGGGAGCGCTGGCGGGCGACAGGGGCTCTGCTGGAGGTGATCATCCCAGATACGCTGCGCGGCGTGCTGCTGGCGCGCATCGATCGGCTGCAGGAAGATGTGCGCCGCACGCTGCAGCTGGCGGCGGTGATCGGCAAGAGCTTCCTGTATTCGCTGCTGGCAGCCATCGCCGAGGCGCAGGAGCAGCTGGAGGGACAGCTTGCCCTGCTGCAGCGCGCCGACCTGGTGCGCGAGAAGGCTCGCCTACCCGAGCTTGAGTACATGTTCAAACACTCCCTGACTCAGGAGGCGACCTACCAATCCCTGTTGCTGGAACAGCGGCGTGAGTTTCACGGCAAGGTAGGACAGGCATTGGAAAGCCTGTTTGCGGAACGCAAGGAGGAGTACTACGGCCTGCTGGCGCACCATTTCGATGCAGCCGGTGACACGGAGAAGGCGGTAACCTATTTGACCCAGGCGGGTGACAGAGCCCGCCTGTCCGACGAGCACATGGAAGCCGTCGGTTATTACCAGCGGGCGGTCGAGCTGCTGGAAGGAACAGGAGACGGCGATCGCCTGGCGCGGGTCTGGCTCAAGCTTGGGCTGGTTTACCATGACAACTTCCAATTTGAAGCGACCTACCAGGCTTACGAGCATGCTTTTTCCTTGACACAGAAAACCAGGCGCTCCGGCCAGGTAGCTATGCCTGGAAATCACTATTCTATCCGTTTATGTGAGGAATTTACACATTATAAAACATTTGATCCAGGGAAAATATTATTTGTTAACGATGCTAGAGTCGTCAAATGGCTATTCTCCGGGCTGGCACAGGTGGATGAGGAATTGAATGTGATCCCGGATGTGGCGCGTTCCTGGCAGGTGCTGGCTGGCGGTCAGCGCTATCTCTTTCACCTGCGCGATGATGTGCGTTGGACGGACGGTATCCCGGTAACAGCCCGCGATTTCGCGTGGGCCTGGAAACGCAATCTCCATCCGTCAATTCACTATCAGCTTGCCCAAGTTCTTTTCGATGTGGTCGGGGCTCAGGAGTATCACCAGGGCTACAACCCTGATCCGGATTGTATCGGGGTTCGCGCCCTGGACGACTTGACGCTGGAAGTTCGCTTAGTCAAACCGGTGGCTCACTTTCCATATATCGTTACCTTCTCTAGAAGCTTCCCCCTGCCACGGGCTGTGATCGAACGTTATGGGGATAATTGGTGGCACCCCGAGCACATCGTAACCAACGGTGCATATCGCCTGGTGGATTTTAATCCAGCAACTGGCTTTGCACTCGAACGCAACCCTGACTACCATGGAGAATTCCCTGGCAACGTCCACCGGATTGAGAGTACGTACATCCGTGATCCTTTGGAGGGGCTGCGTGCTTACCAGGAAAACCGAACCGATATTTTTTCAGTCCCGGGTTATGAAATCCCGGGCGAAATCCCAACTGAGGAGCAGTCCGTTGTTCGACTGCTTGGTGTCAAGTACATTGTGATTAACCCTAAGCTTCCACCATTCGATGACTTACGATTACGCCGGGCGCTGCAGCTATCTCTGGACCAGGACAATCTGATAAGAATAATTGGTTTCCCAGGTGCACATGGCGGGATGGTCCCACCCGGCATGGCGGGTCATTCCCCGGATCTCTTGCCACGTTGTAACCTTGAATATGCCCGTCGCCTGCTGGCTGATGCCGGATACCCCGACGGCCAGGGCTTAGCGGTGATCAAAGCCACCACCGATCCAAAATCTGCGGGTCGTTTTCGGCCCGAACTGTTCTCGGAAATCATCTTGCAGTGGCGCACCGAGCTTGGAATCCTGATCGATTTAGACCTCAGCGAAGGTTTAAATGATAAGGATTGTTCACTGGTATTTTCTACATGGGTCGCAGATTACCCAGATCCAGATAATTTCTTGCGCCAATCTTCCTGCATCACTACCTTACACCGGATGGGATGGAATGACCCTGGATTTGACACTCTGATAGAAGCAGCTGTCAATCTTCGCGACCGGACGCAGCGTATGGCTTTGTATCGCCAGGCGGATCGATTGCTTGTGGTTGACCAGGCATTAGTCTTGCCTTGGTCGTATTCATCCGCAACTTCTTGCTTGGTTAAGCCCTGGGTCAAGAACTATAAGGTTAACCAGCTAAGCAAAGTATTAATCCAAAACGTCATTATAGAAGATCATTAAGTATCCAAAAACCCGATTTGACCTGGCTCGACACTGCTCGATATCTCCTCTATCGACATCGAGGACCTGCCGGATTAAGCAATCTCACTCAAGCGTACTGAAATCCTACTTCGCCAGGACCAGGCGATGAAGAATCCCGCTTATCGGAGGTGTTGAAATTTGGGGATCAATATTTGAGTTTTCATCATTGGGGCCGAGGATCTGTAAGGATGGGGGCCAGAAAACGATTTTGTGCTAAAATATATTTAAGGAAATCGTGGTTATCATAATTTGGATTTCCTTGTTTGGGAGAATGCTTATGTTTGTCAACCGGGTTGCTGAACTTGGCCTTTTGGAAAAACTGTTTATCTCTGGTGAAGCGGAGTTCTTCGTGTTGTATGGACGCCGGCGAGTCGGTAAAACGGAGCTGCTGGCGCGTTTCTGTGAAGGGAAGCGTGCCATATTTTTTGTCTCTGATTTGGGCTCAGAAATATCCCTGCGCACTGCTCTATCTAACGCAGTCAATACGGTCTTGTATGGCACTGACCTGATCAGTGCGGTCTATGCCTCCTGGGAGGATCTATTTCTGGCACTGGAGCGTGCAGCGCAATCAGAGCGCTTGGTGGTGGTCCTGGACGAGTTCCCTTATCTGGTTAGTGCTTACCCTCCCATAGCAAGCATCCTCCAACGCGTCTGGGATCAGACCCTTAAGAATAGCCGGGTGATGCTGATCCTGTGCGGGTCCTATATCGGCATGATGGAAGCAACAGTGCTCGGATACCAGGCGCCGCTCTATGGGCGTCGGACTGGGCAGTATTTGCTCGAGCCCCTTCAATATTCAGACGCCCGCTCTTTTTTTGAGAATTTTTCCCTGGAAGACCAGGTGCGCGCATACGCTATTTACGGTGGTACGCCTGCTTATCTGCACACCCTGCAAGGGAAGGCATCGCTGGCGCAAAATATTCTGGATGGCATCCTGACACGCGGGTCATTTTTATACGACGAAGTGCACTTTATTCTTCAACAAGAGCTACGCGAGCCGCGCAACTACTTTGCTATATTGGAGGCGATTGCAGCCGGGAAAACCAAGTTGAATGAGATTAAGCAGGCCACAGGCATTGAAGGCGCAACTGCTTATCTGGATACTTTGCAACAACTTCACTTGGTGGAGCGCCGCGTCCCTGTGACAGAGCGGCAGCCTCAAAAAAGCCGCCGCGGGATTTACCGCCTGACAGATCCCTACCTTCGCTTTTGGTTTCGCTTTGTACACCCCAATCGCTCACAGCTCGAACGCGGTGCGGCACAAATTATTCTGAAAAACCAAGTGCTGCCCCAGATCGATTTATTTACAGGATTGGCATTTGAGGAAATTTGCCGGCAATTTCTGTGGGCGGCCGGCTTATCTGGCAAACTCCCCTTTGCCCCGCTAAACATTGGCAACTGGTGGAGTGCAAACGAGGAGATTGACCTGGTGGTATTGGGGGAGACAGATGCCATGCTGGTGGAATGCAAATGGACTGGCAAACCGGTGGGCGAAGATATCCTGGCGAACCTGGAACGCAAAGCAAGTTTGATCCTGCCCGAGCTGGAGAGTCGCCAGGTGCGCTTCGGCCTATGTTCGCGCTCTGGGTTTACTAGCCAATTGGTTCAGGAGACTCGAGCGCGGCACGATGTGATCTTGTTCGATTTATTGGCAATTATGCAGCAATAATTGCTGCCCCCCTCACTCAAACGCGCTGAAATCCCACTCCGCCAGGGCCAGGCGCAGGTCGGTGCGGCGCTGCAGGCCGAATTTGCGCAGCACGTTGCTGACGTGGGTTTTGACCGTCGATTGGCTGATGTTCAGGCGGGCGGCGATCTGGGCGTTGCTGTAGTTCAGGCACACCAGCGCCGCCACCTGCTGCTCGCGCGGCGAGAGCAGTCCCCAGCACTGCAGGTTGGCCTGCGCTGCATGGCGCTGCTGCAGGGCAAGCGACAGCAAATCAGACGCCACCGCTTTCGTGGTGCGCTGCTCGCGTTCGGCCAGGTCTTGTAAGCTTTCAATCAGCGGCAAGTCGAGTTGGAGAACCTGGCGATCCAGGGCACGTTGCAGTCGTCGCCAAATAAACAT
>Ga0105097_10001033_pt1 | contig 13104 bp, 25 predicted proteins | sample PPLLak12cMay2015_FD_87035 | JGI IMG/M metagenome (GOLD analysis project Ga0105097, IMG submission 87035) | Freshwater sediment microbial communities from Prairie Pothole Lake near Jamestown, North Dakota, USA - PPLs Lake P7 Core (1) Depth... | ecosystem: Environmental > Aquatic > Freshwater >... | reverse complement strand
GTTTCATTTGCTGCTGTTTTAGTCCAAGTGTGTCCATTACCATTCCAGTTTATATTCTTTGTAATTGTTAAAACTTCCGAATCGCTTGTTGTATAATCTGCAAATAATTCAATAGTTTGTCCAACAGTCGCAGCAGCATAAGCTAATGCTGGAGTAGTATAGTAAGTATAAACACCTGCTGAGTCTGATATACCGAATATTCCTGATGCTGATTTTGATGCTATTTGTATTTGAGTACTCATTAGTATACTTTTTGTAGAACAAAGTTCTGTGATTGAATTGAGTTAGCAGCATTTGCTAATCCCCATTGTGCTGTAATTGTAAGTGTATTTGTTATTGTAGTATCAAATGTAGTATTAGATACTAAGGCAAAGTTAACACCATCAAGATTAGTATTAGCGTTTTGATTATAAGAGTACTGCCCATTAACGTGTAGTTTCCCCACACCTGGACCACCAAGTTGAGCAATTGTAAAGTCAATAACTAATTCAAAGAATTTATTAGTAGTAATTTTCATTTGAAAAACTCCTGCATCTGCAATTACAATTCCATTAGATTTTACTTTAATATTTATTGTTTCGTTATTGGCACAAGATAAATTACCACACATTTTAACAGTAAAAGAATCTCCTACCTGAAAACCATTAGCGGGAACAGACAATGTACCAACACCTGCACCTACTAATGAAGTTTCAGTTGTAGTATTAGTAATAATAGTACCTAATGCAGTTTGTGCATATAGTCCCCTACCGAAGCCACTTAAATTTGGAGTTACCTCTATATGTGTAGACATTATTATGTAAGTGTAATAATTATTAACTCTGAACCTATCAGTGTTGTATCGTAATCTACAGCACCTAAAGTATTATTTAATGCTCCTGCATCAAAATTTATTGTTTCTCCAGGTTTAAGTATAGTACTGTCTACTTTAGCATTAGCAGTCCCCACACTTGCAAAAGACATAGAAAATGTTCCTGCTGCAACTGTACCTGTCCCACCTGAATTTCTGAAAAAACTAGGAGTTCTTGCTACACCTGTAGTATTAGTTTCTATTACTTGTAATGTAGCTTCTGTAGCTAGATCAGCTATAAGAACTTCAATGTCTAAAAGAGTTTGCTCAATAGCTGCAGTATCTACATTTATTGCTTTTAACTCATCACATACACATTGTAATCCTTTTAGTACATTATGTTGAAAAGGAAAGTTAGTTCCTTTACCTCCTTGTGTTTTTAAATTTCCTATTGACATAACTTTATGAATTAAATATATTAACTAAATCATCTATTTTCTTTTTATCGGATAAAGATAATGTAGAATAATCAATTACCATTGTTTCTAACTCAACTTCTAAAGGAGTTACTCTATTTGCTTCTAATGAATAAGGAGCATTTAATATTGTAAGAGACATATAATTACCTGTAAAATTAAAAAACGTGTTGTAATCAGCTTTTAATAATGTTGATAAATTATTTACATCAATATTCTGATCTGTATCATTATACAAACCCATTAGTACATTTGTGTCTTGTGGAGCATTTGAGCCACTTAATATGTTTACTTCCATAATTTAATATCTTGGAACGGTTAATAATAGGTCAACTATGAGACCTGTTGGAACTAATTGATCAGTAACATTTACATGTAATGCACCAACACTTCTTACATTATGTAATTGAACTGTTACACCTGTAACACCTCCATAAACTAAATTGCCAACACTTCCATTTCTACCTGCAATACAATTATACATATATAACTTTGAAGTATTTGAAAGTACATCAACAGTACTTGTAACATCTACATTATTATAAATTGATGCATTTCTAATAAATAATTTTTTACTTGCAGAAAGAAGAAACGCAGGATTTTCTGTAAGGTTTTGATAAACACCTCCATTAAAATAAGATTCTCCTGCACCTGTTAATTGATTGGCAACATAAATACCAGCTGTTACATTTCCATTTACAACAATAATTTCTGAAGATCTTCCACTTACACCAATTCCAGCAGGAGTTGTTATATTACCATTTATAGTAATTAAAGGATTTCCTGATGTACAAGTAACCATTGCCTCAAGACCTCCTAAATATGTAACTCCCTCATTTATTAAATTACCATTTACAGTAATTATACTTGTAGAAAGAGCACTAGATGCATATAGTATTTGTTTAAAGTTTCCACCAAAATAATTTGCTGCTGTAAGAATATTATTTGGACAATTAATATTTACAGTACCATTATGATTTGCTCTTATATCATGATGTGTATGTGGACTTTTAATAAAGTTTTTTACATTAACATTTCCATTAGAGTTATCTCTCCAAGTAAAAGCATAACCACTACCAGCAGTTTGTGTTGATTCTATTGAATTAAAATCATATGTTACATTAGAAGTTCCTGTTGTAACTAAATAAGATAAACCAATAGAACCAGTATTAACAATACTATTTCCTTGAATAAATACAGTAGATGCATAATTCCATCTAAACATATAAATTGATTGTACTATATTCCATTGAGCATAACCATACATGTTAAAGTTTGTTGGTCCTCCAGTATTATTATCATTTAGTAAAAATGAATTTGTAAAAACTACACCTGGTTCACAATACACATCCATATTTGTAAATGGATTAAAAGAACTATTACTATATTCTCCTTTACGAATCCATACTAATACTCTTTTAGTAATTGTTCTTGAAATTGTATTAGCAATTTGTACTGCATTATATGGTGTTAAAAATGGTTTAGTAAAATCACCTACCGTTCCTGTCATATCGTTTCCATATACTGAATCAACAAATATTACATTAACATATTTTACTTTACTTGCTCCACCATTAATTGCAACTAATGGAGAAGTTGCAGTACCTAATCCAGTTACAGTAACTCCATCAACTTCTATTTTTACAATAGGGTTTAATGGATCTGTATTATCTGTTACAAGTCCTGTTACAGATTGTACACCCGAAAGTGATGCAACAAAATCTTCTACAGATATAGCAGTAGGTTTATATCCACCACCATATCTTGAATCTTTAGTACCTAAAGGAATTAAATCATTCTTTTCAACTACCTTCTTTACCATTCTACCTGTAATGATGTTAAAGAAATTTGTAAGGTTATTTAACATAATTAATTAATTGTGTAAAGCTCATAGTAAACATACAAAGCACCATCCCAGTTATTAACTCCAGCTATTGTAGGATTAGCATTATAAAGATTAAACTCTAATCCGTTTGCAACCCCTGTAGCAATTAAATGAGGAATAGCATTATCAGTTATAGTGTTTTTGTAATACAATGAGTATTGTACATATACATTATCTCTGTTAGCTATAGTAAGGTCTAAATCTGGATTATCAATCAAGAAAGTTACTGAACTAGCATAAGCAGCATCAGGAGTTAAAGGAGCAGATGATCCCATACCACGAATATCAATTATACCTCTAGGAGTATCTACTGTTACAACATTAGTAGTTGTAATATCTAACTCATAATGTTTAGTGTTACCAACATTTCCTGATTGTACTGCATCAGTTAATGTCATTGCATAAGTTTGATACTTATCTCCTCTTTTTATAAAAGTAGCATCAGCACCTAATGCTACTAAATCCGTTTCAGCATTATTTGCTGTTTTTCTAATTAATTGCTCTTTGCGTAAGTAGAGCCAGTTTAAAATATCCATTTTATTTATTATTTAATTATATACTCTTATTTCTATTGGGGTATAGTATAAGTTACTATCAGCATTATTTAGTGAATAATCTTTAGTTACAATAGTAAGTTGATTTATATTGTTTTGTCTAAAAAAACCAAAATTAATGCCTTCCATATCTCCCTCATTTGTAGAACCAATAAAAAAAGACGTTTTTCCAAAAGGAAACAAATCACTAGAGTAAACTGAATAAACACCAATATTTGCATAAGTAAACCAAATATTCCCAATAGTATTTTCTAATACTGTTACTACTGGAGCTCCTGGGTTATATTGAAGTACGCCATCACCTTCAGGAACATCTCCCCAACTATTTGGTGTTGTTCCTGTAGCTACAAAATATGTTCCAATATTGTTATTTGGCGCACCTACGTTTGTAAAGTCAGTTCCTGGAAACATAGCATTTATCCAATATGTAACACCTATAGTAAGTTCACCTTCAAATAAAGAAAAATAATCATCTCCACCACTCTGTGTTAATAAAGCTGTATATACTTTATATGTTGGTTTAGGTGTTATTTGAGTAACTAAGTCTTGAACTGATATTGCACCTGCAAGATATCCATCATCTCTTCTGTTATCCTTAAGACCTACTGGTAGTAAAGTTTGAGATGGATCTACTGAAGTAACTATTCTACCTCCTTTTATCCAACTTATGAAATTTAAAATATCCATGATTGTTTTACAATTAGTTATATCATTAATATACAAAATATTTACATAAAAACAAAATCCCCAGGAAAATTAATTCCCAGGGACTCCCTTACCTACTAACATAAATTTTAACGACAGTGTAAATATATTAATAATTTATAACTGATCAATTTTTCTTTGTAAATATACCATAGCTTTTTCCAAATCTTCTTTAGTTTTACTAGAATCTTTCTTACCAGCTCTTGCTACATACTTAATAACATTACCTAAGTAAAAGTCTTTATCTAAATTCCATGCTTCTAATACATTAAATACTTTATAAACATTATCCTTACCACCATAATGATCTGGTCTTATATTATTTGATTTATTAGCAATTGCATTATAATAAGTATTAAGAATATTATTATTTTTAGATATAATACCTACTTGTTTTTTAAAGTGGTCATTGTATTCTTCCTGTGTCATATCTACCATACTATTGCTACATCACCTTCATTTAATATCAATCTTACTGTTCCATCAATATCTATTTTTTCAGAATGTTCTAAAGATGAGTAAGGAATATATACTATATCTCCTTCTTTGATATCTTCACATTTATCTCCTACTGCAAATACTGTTAACTTTAACCAAGCTTTCATTGCTTCATACATGATAGCATCTTCATCTTTTTCTGTCAACTTAATAGCTGATTCTTTTTTTACAGGAACTTCAATAATAATTCTTCTTCCTCTTAATACTTTAAATGGGTGACTCATAATTTATACTTTAAATGTTAATACTTTTACTACAGCCATTTGAGCATTTAGGATTTCACCTATTGCATGATCAAATAGTATACTCTTTACTGCAGATCTTTCTTCTGCATAATTTGTTTTTAAAATCTCTGCCATCTCAGCACACATTTCTTTTACCTTTAATACTGTTGGATCCATTTCATTATCCTTATCAGTATCAGATAAACCTATAAGTTGTTTACCAAAAGGAACAATTTTAATTTCATTGATTTCCGCTTCCATCTTTATCTAAGTTAATTGGTTCATAAGTAAGTAAAAAGATATCCGGTTTGCATGGATAAACTTCATTTTTAATACCTTTAATAATATAATCTCCTATTGTAGCTGTCATAGTTCCTTCAAGAGTTACTATCTGTAATGTTATAACATTATCTCTATGATAAGTAAAACAGTGATCAGAAAATTCTACCATCTCAGTTACATTGTCACCAGTCCATATAATAGTCTCTATGGCTACTGGTTTTTTTCTATAATGCAATATCATTAGGCATCATATGTTTTAGATTCAAATGTTTCTTTAACAGATTCTTTATCACTGTTAAGAATATTAAATTTGATTTGTTCTAAGATTCCTAGTACAGCCATCTTGCCTGTTTCTCCTGAATCTATTTCTACTTCTAGTCCTCCATCTTCTTGTAGAGATACCTTAATAAGTACTTTTGACTTTTTCATATTCATTTGGTTTTTACAAATATAAGTATAAAAAAATAAACTCCAAGTTTCCCAGGAGTTTATCTTCAAAACAAAACATAATTTAAATTAACCTTATGAACAAAGCTAAAACAAATATAGTATAAATATTTACATCAACGGTAAATATTTAATAAAATAATGTTTGTTCAGATTATGACGGTAAATATTACTCTTGTATAATATACTATGCAAACTATATTTAAACACATATAAATGTATAGTATATTATATTTTTATATCTTAATACATATAAAAAACCCATGCAGTTTCTAGTCGTCACTAGTCTTACATGGGGGTTTGTCATAGGTTATATGTCTTTCTAATAAGGCCTGCCGGCACCATTAGATAAATACAATTTCCCTTACACAGAATAAGACCTAAGCTGGGGCTGTAGCAGAACAGTGTCAGGTACTGTTAGAACAAATATAATAAAAAAATTTTTAACTGGTGTTTGGGCTTTATATATATATATTGGGGGGTGGTGGACCCCTACTAGCAGACCCCCCGGCTACTCCAAGATCTGGGGTACCCCCTATGCTTTCTGACAGAAGCAACTCATGTGTGAGTAACTTCTTGAAAAATAATCTACAGCAGGAAAGTATTCTCTACTATGATTATTATCTAACTACTTACTACTACTATTAATTATTAATGTAGTATGTATTAGATTAGTGTATTAATGCTTAGCAAGGCTTGCTTGTATATATATGCAAGTCTTGTATCATTACTACATGTATATAACAACTTTATACTAATCTTAATAAGAATAGTTTCAGCAGGGGTAAAACTCTGCACGGTAAGTTTTTTAAGAGTTTCTTTGATAATATAAAAAGAAAGTTTAATTGCATACAGGCTGGAAATGCATGTCAAGTTGCCTTTAATTCCGGTACTGAAATTATTTTTATTTAAACCTTAACCGGGTAAATGGTAGGCTTAAATGGCCGAACTTCATAAAGAGAACTTAATTGTTCTCTTTATTTTTTTCTTTTAGCCTTTGGCAGCTTTTATTTTAACAACTTAAAACTGATAGGGATTAATTATTTGTTTAACCCTTAAATCCATTATTATGGCTATTAAAGAAACAAATGCAGTTGTAGCACCTGTAACAGGAGCTCCTGCAAAAAAAGGTAAGAAATTACCTGCTCAATTAATATCAATCTCTGATAAAGTATTGACTAACACTAATGGAACTGAGTTCCGTGCATGTTCAGTTAAACTTGACGGAGATACAGCTACTTATTCTGCCATGATATGGGAGAAGAGTGTAGCAGGTATTGAGCTTGGTAGTTGCCAAGTTGAGTGCAGAGTTGAAAACCAAGAGGTTTACATGACTGTACTTGGCAACGGTGCTAACAGAATCTCCCTTGCAAGCCTTATGGCTTTGACAGGAGATGCTGACTTAGAAGGAGAATTCTAAGTAGCACTTACGGAAATAAACTTTACACGGGATGTGTAGAGTTTTTTTCTTTCCATTCTTTAGCTACGCATCTTTATAACAACTTTTTACTGAGATTAAATTGATTACAATTGTGACTACGGTCACTTGCGGTCACTTGAGGCACTCAAGATACTTATTTAGCCAGTGCTTAATTTAGCTTAAAGCTACAAGGACAACGGTCACTTAAGTATAGAGTTATACTTAAATATGCTACAGTAACTTTAATAAGATATTGTAGATATTAGTATAAGTGAGTCTCCAGCCTGATTAATAATATATTAGGTAGTCTCCATTATTTATTGTATATTTATAGAGACAAATAAATATATTATGAAAACTTGTATAGACTGTAATAAAACCATTCACTTTGGTTGTGCTATTAGATGTATTGACTGTAAAGTAATCCGTAGAAGAGTAGTTCAACAAACTAATAAAGAAAAAAACCAATATCATAAAAAACCTAAATGTAGATATGCCACATATAAGCGTGGTGCATTAAGAAGAGGTTATGCATTTGAATTAACTCTTGAAGAATTTAGTGAACTATGGAATAAACCTTGCATGTATTGTGCTGATACTATTAATGGTATAGGTATAGATAGAATAAATAACAGTGTAGGTTACACAGCTACTAATGTTATTCCTTGTTGTACTACTTGTAATTGGATGAAGCATTCAATGACTCAAGAAGAATTTATTAATAAGTGTAAACAAATAGCAAGTGTTTCACTACTGTAGCTTTGTGCCTTTTGTCAATGTTTATGCGGGTACTATGTATAACATGGGAGTTAAAATGTGTGTGAATTAAGGTGGGAGAAACACTATCCACTTATCTTTACCCTCTTATCCTTAGCATAAACACTCACTAAAGTTATATTATATACTTAGTATATAGCTAAATAGCCTAGATGTTCTTGCTTCTAAGTAAAAACACTTAGATTATGTATTACTATTCTTATTAGTATTACCTATTGTATTACTAGTTACTAGAGTTTCATAGTAAGCTTATCCGGAATTCATTTTAAACCCACCTAAAACTAAAGATATGACAACAGTTACTAAACAAGAATCACTTGATAAACTACTTGCTAATAACTATAGAGCTATTACAATACTAGAAACAGTAGACCATGATGGTCAAGATGAAGATATATATCTTACTGTAGGTTACGTAGCTAAAGAAGATAAGCATGTACCATTTACAATACTTAAACATAATATGGATATGTATGACTTCCTATATATTCTAGAGTATTAAAGTATCCGGAATTTAATATTAACCCCTAAAACATATAAACATGAATGAATTTATTACAATACTTAAAGTACTATGGTTATGCATTATAATATACTTTCTTGTTAAAGATAGTATATTAGCTTACATAGCTGTTAAAGTTTTTTTAAAAACAGGAGATAGTGAAATAGAAAAAATAGTACAGAAAATACCTAATAATATTGCTTTACGTGTAGTTAATGTAGTACTATTTTTAACATTAGAATATTTTTAACAGTAGGTATTAAAAATAGTAACCATGTAGTGTAAGCTATACAGATAGAATAAAGGTGGAGTACTACATGCTTTAATAATTCACTAAGAACTCTTACAGTCTTTATACCTTAACAGGAAGTTAGACTGAATTATTATTCATGTTAAGCATCACAGTCCAATTACAAGAGGTTAACTTGTATAAAAAGCTGTTACTGACTCTTAACTGAGAGGTAATGTTATAAGGGTGGGGACTACCGTTAAATTAGACAAGGATGATAACCTTGCTGTGATGTTTTACTAACACACCATTCCTCAGTGGATATAAAGACTTCTTATTGTGTTACTCATACAGTTTGCGTTGATGCACTATTACGCACATTAACCATGAAGAGTAAATAAGATGTAAAACCACCTGATTATTCTATTCACGAAAAGTTACCAGAAATGGTGAAAAGACTTTTTAATAATCAAGCTCCCAAGGTGAGGCAATTGTAATAGTCACGGTGAATCCGGGTAAGCATTCTCCTAGGTGGGACGCTATTACAATTGTGGTGTATTATATTAACTTAAAAACATATACTTATGGAATTTAAAGACTTAAAATTTGAAAAAGATGATATGATGGGTATTAGTGCTCATCATATATTTGATAACCATTATGGTGTATCAGTAATAAAAGGTCCTTACTCTTATGGAGGTAGAGAAGGACTTTATGAACTAGCAATAGTAGTTATGAAACCGGGTGATAAATATTCTGAATTATGTTATGATACACCTATTACTAATAATGTTATAGGCCATTTAACTCCAGAAGATATCACTGATATCATGAAACAAGTAAGTGAATTACCAACAAGAAACTAAACTTAAAAATTATGATTGCAAAACACTTGATTTTAGAAATTATTGAAATGACAACAAAAGATACACAAGAATCTATTGAATTGTCATTTGTTAAGGAACTTATAGTAACTCCTATTGAAGAACTATATCAAATGAGACAAGAACTTGTTCAAACTTTAGAGTCACCACAAGTTTATTATCCAGAATTCTATGAATTTTATTAATTAGCTATATAGTCCCGTAATTCTAGTAACCGCTAGTAGGGATTTTTAAACTAAACATTATGACAAAAAAGTACTATGCAAAAAGATTAAAAGATTTATATAATCTTAAAGATGAAGTTGAAAATGTAGTAGATATGGATTATATTCAAAAATCAATATTCTTAAGTGATATTGAATGGGATATACTATGTATTTATGATGAATTAGAAAGATTAAAAACTAAAAAGAAAAGAATGAAAACACTAATTGTATTTAGTATGGCCATTATAGCTGTGCTAGCAGTATTGATATTAATTATTAAACTTATAAAATAAAAAGAGATGAGTATATTATTTATGATTTTAGGAATGATTGGACTGAATAACTATTCAGTAAAAGATGATTTGAGTTGGGATGACAAGAAGTTTGTTAAGCATGTAATTAAAATGCATGGTAGTAAACCTATTGCTATTACAAGGAAGAATGAAAGTAACATTTTAGTAGAATATCCAGAAACTGTTTATGTCCTTAATAACAAAGGATTTATCAGTTCAGTGTGGATATTAGAAGACGGAGCTTGGTTAAATCTAGGTCCAGATATTAATTAATTAATTTATGTGGTTATGAGTTGGTTTAACAGAAAAAAGAAATATAAGTCAAATAATAGTTTTGACTTACTTATCATTGATGACAAAGGCAGTACACTACAAGAATCTCTTGGTATACATCCTGATAGATATGAAGAAATTGCAGATATATGTAAAGACATGCTTAAAAAACATGAAAAAATATCTGATATATTAAAATATACTTTAAAGGAAATGAAGCACATCAATGAAGTTGCTTATGCAGTTATGCTTATTTCTAGGTATAATGAAATAAACAGACAAAAGAATGAAAATCCTTTGTTTACTTTTCTTAAAAACTTAGGACAAGATGACTGATGCCATATTAATTAGTTCAGTGTTAGGATTTAATCTTAATGCTGAACTACAAGTACCTCAAGAAGATGGTACTTGCAAGATATTATCCGGTGGTCTTAGTTCATCAGTATTTCCTGAAGATACTAAGGATAGAGTAATAATTGGTAAAAATGTAGCTAATATTAATAAATTTACAACATTTAACCAAGCTTTATTTGAAAAGATTAAAGACTATCAAAAAGAAAATCTATGAGTGATATCAATATAAAAGTAGATCAATCTATTATTAGGACTAATCTTACTAATATGATTGTTCATCCTAATGAAAAAGCTATAGTAAATTTAATAGCAGGAATATTAGAAACAAATCATCATGCTTCTACATTATTTATAGAATATTTATTAGGTAAATCAGAAGTAATATTACCTATTGTAGGTACTGTAGGTAAATTTAAAATTAGTAATGTATGGATATCAGATAAATCATTATTAGAAAATTCTGAATATAATCTTAATGGTTATGTTACATGTATTGTAACTGAACAATTAAGTTTACATGACTATAACCAACTTAAAGTTGATTTTCCTACAGTAGATGTTAATGGTAAAAAGATGACTGCTTCTACAGGTTTAGAACTCAAACAATTTCTCATTGATGATAATGATTTTGGTGATCCACCATTTTAAAACATGTATTCTGTTGAGTACTTTCATGACCAAATAAAAAAGGGAGTGAAATACCTCCCTTTATTATTGTTAGCTATATAATGCTGTTTATATTATTTAAAATGTTAGTACATTGATAATTAAACATATATTTACTCATATTTATATGAAATAAAGTGTTATATCAGCTTAATGGAAAAACTATCTATTTAACTATAGAAGAGTATCTCAGTCTAACAGATGCAGATATACAATACCTTATCTCCCTAAATTGTGGAGAAGTATTACTTGATCCTTTCTATGGATCTGCAGTAGAAAAGAATACCAAAGAAAAATTCTATGATTTTGATTATCTTCCTAATGATGATGATGATGAAATCAATAACATTCCATCAGATGATGAACCATTTGATGAAATAGTAGATTTAGGCCTATAACTAATACATAGTATTCTAATTGCAATAAGAATACTATACACTTATTTTTAGTTTGAGTAACTAGAGATATAGTACATCCAACTCAACAATCAAAAAACAAAACAATTTATTATTAACAATTTAAAACAAGTATTATGAACGCAAAAGTTAAAGTAATCGCAGATGCTAATGGAGTAGTTATCAATCAATCAGCTAATAACCCTGAATATGGTTATGTAAGATTGGAACAAACACGTACAGTGATTGATGATAATGGTTTCTTACGTAGAAAAGCAGTATCAACCTTAATCCAAGGTGAAGTAACAGTACTTCAAGCATCAGGATTTTATGCAGGACAAGAATTACCTGGTAATATTATCATCAAAGAATCAATGGAGCCTTTCTCTAAGAAAAACCCAGAACGTGATCATAAAGTAGCAGGTGAAACTGGTATCTTATGTACTGTTGAAGGAGCACCAATATACCGTAAAACAGTTTACACAACTGCATCTAATGCAAGTGATGTAACAATTAAACATGATAACGTAGACGAACTACGTGCTGCTTATGCTACTCAGGCAACTACTGGGTCAGCTGTAAAACCAAGTGCAGACTTTAATATCTAAGATATTAAACTAGAAGATAGAGGGTGATGATGTAAAAGTCATCACTCTTTTTTTATTATTGATTTTAAAAATGTATATAGTTATGAAAGATTTAAACACAAGAAAAGAAAGAACTGAGTATTCAGGTAAATTAGCTGATTATCAATTAAATGCAAGTAACAGAGTTACTAAATATGAAATGGATTCATATACACAGTATCAAAATCATTTGTATAAGAGAGCATTATATGGTCTTAATGCTTTTACTCAACAAGAATTAACTACAATGTGTAGTAAAAAGAAACAAAGAGTAAGCAATGTTTATTTAAGAGGTCAGAAAGTGATTAATCTTTATAAGCAAAAACTTACTGTAGCTTATAGTAATATATTATTCAAAACATTTTTTCCAGATAGTCCTATCACTAGCTATTTGTTAGCTGAACAGGAACTTGATGTAAAGCACACTAATACTTTGACATTCAAAGATTTAAATATTAGTAAAGATGATATAATTACGGTTTTCATGGAAGAAGGAATACTACCTAAGAATTTTCTTAACATTACAGTAGATCCTAATGCTTTACCAAGATTAAGAAATGCAAAGTAAGAAAAAGTATTGCTCAGGGTGTGACTCTGAGCAATATATTTGGAAAAATC
>Ga0105097_10001032_pt1 | contig 13119 bp, 10 predicted proteins | sample PPLLak12cMay2015_FD_87035 | JGI IMG/M metagenome (GOLD analysis project Ga0105097, IMG submission 87035) | Freshwater sediment microbial communities from Prairie Pothole Lake near Jamestown, North Dakota, USA - PPLs Lake P7 Core (1) Depth... | ecosystem: Environmental > Aquatic > Freshwater >... | reverse complement strand
CTGCGGAACGGTCGGGTTCAAACCGGCATCGATGTTCTGGCCGCCAACCAATTCGCGCCCCTTGCCAAACGGCGTGTCGGTCTTATCACCAATCACTCCGGCCTCGACTCCAAAGGGCGACGGACCATTGACCTGCTTTTCAAAGCCCCCAAGGTGAAGCTGCTGGCGATTTTCACCCCCGAGCATGGGCCTGCGGGGCTTGCCGATGAAAAGGTCTCCTTCTCGGCGGATTTGGCGACGGGCCTGCCCGTCCACAGCCTGTACGGCGAGACCAAGCGCCCGACGGAAAAGGCGCTCGAAAATCTTGACGCTTTGGTGTTCGATATTCAGGATGTGGGGGTTCGGTTTTATACCTATCTCACGACCTTAGCCTATGCTCTGGAGTCTGCGGCGGAAAAAGGGAAGGACTTCTACGTCCTGGACCGTCCAAACCCCCTTACCGGGCTTTCGGTTCAGGGCCCCGTTCTGGAAAAGCAGCTGCGGTCCTTTACCGGCTACTTTCCCATGCCCATTCGCTACGGGATGACCATCGGGGAGTTGGCCCGAATGTTCAATGCGGAAAATAAAATCGGAGCCAATCTGCATGTCGTGAAAATGCAGGGCTATCAGCGGTCGGATTGGTTCGACGAAACCGGCTTGATGTGGATTAACCCCTCTCCGAACCTGCGGACCCTCACGCAGGCGACTCTCTACCCAGGGGTGGCCATGGTGGAGGGAGCCAATGTGAGCGTGGGGCGGGGAACGGGAACGCCGTTCGAGCTGATCGGGGCCCCCTGGATCGACGCCAGGGATCTGGCATCTTATTTGAACAAGCGCCGAATTCAAGGGGTTCGGTTTGTGCCGGTTTCATTTGTCCCGGCCAGCCATCGCCATGAAAACCAGATGTGTCAGGGGGCCCAGATCGTCCTTCTCGACCGCCAGGCCCTCGACTCGCCCGCGATGGGCGTGGAAATTGCCAGCGCTCTCTTTACCCTTTACCCGAAAATTTTTCAGATAGACAAAACCCTCCACTCGATCGGCTCCCCGGAAGTTCTGAAGGCCATAAAAGAGGGAAAAGATCCCCAATGGATCTTTCTCCGCTGGCAGCCCCCCCTTGAGGAGTTCAACGAGCTGCGCTCAAAATATCTGCTGTATTAATGCCGGGGGCGCCTTTTCCCAGCCTCCGTTGCCTGGCCTCTCTGAGATCCAGCGTTTATGCCAACCTTTTATTTTTCCCAAATTATCTATGAGTTCATGAAAGGGATTTTTTTCTGACTGTCGAGAATTGCAGAAGCAGGAAGGAAAGGCAAAGGGATCCCCTGGCGACAGCAGGAGTGCCGCTTGGGATGTCACGGAATTTTGTTCTGTTCATTCCGCTGTTTGGGGGCAGCTATGATTTTTCCCATGACGGGACCCACGATGAATTCCTTGCTTGGAGATAGAGAGAAAACGTCGGGATGAGATTGCGTTTCTTCCTATTGTAGGGGAGGTGGATGAAGGCGCTTCACAGCGGAGGCGGCAAAGAGGTTTCTTGCTTGAACGGTGGGAAGGCTTCTAAGGAACGGAAGGGTTTGGGGACGCCTTGGCCGGGTCCTGCAACGAAGCGAATAATTCTTGAGAGTTCTCCGCCGGCGGATTTTTTTCATTCCCCTTGGCGCCCCGTTCTCCTTTTCCTTTCAGCGCCTGCCGGACCGTTTCCGGATCATTCCCCTTGCCTTCATATTCTCTCAGGACCCGGAAAAGATATTTATGCGTTTCCGGAAACGGCGGAATCCCCCCGTATTTCCGCACAGTCCCCGGCCCCGCATTATAAGCTGCCAAAGCCAGAGAGAGATTCCCGGAAAATTCCTGGAGCAGGTATTTCAAGTGCCTCACGCCCGCGTCGATGTTGGCCAGCGGGTCAAACGGATCTTCCACCTGGTAGGCCTCCAGAACGGACGGCATCAACTGCATCAGTCCCATCGCCCCCTTCCGAGATACCGCCTTGGGATTTCCTTCGGACTCCACCTGAATGATCGCCTGCACAAGCTTGAGGGGAACGCCGTGCTCCGTGGAAATCCGCGACAAGACGGCGGAAAAACAAACCGTTTCCTCCCCGGTTTCTTCCTCGTCAAACCCTTCTTCCGCCAGATCGAGGATGGCCAGGGGCTGCCCGGGTTTTTGGACCGGAATCCCTCCCATGGCCATGCCCAGAACCGTGACAATCGATATCGTTGTCATAGGCAGGCGCCAATTCATGAATTGCTTCACTCCCCTTGAACAAATTTCCTCGGGCAGTCTCCCCTGCAGGCCCCAAATTCGAAGCCCGCGCCAAGAAATCAATTTAAACCGAGGAATTTCTTACCTTGCTTTTGGAATTCTTGAGAAAGGGATCTAAAAATTTTCTTCGTGAAGACTGCTTCTATTAAAACGGCGATGATCGAATGGAAAAATTCGGAGTGAACAAATTATGATACAGTATACCACAAAAATTAAAGCGCAATCATTTATTTTGGTTTTTTTAAAAAATCAAGGCCTTCCTTTTTAGCCAAAGAATCTCCTTCGAAAATAATTCTTTGAAAGCCAAAATGACGAAACCTGACCTCCTCTATCCTTCTTGATGATCTCGCAAAAAGTCACCGGAAATGGATTTGTTTTCGGGTTTTACGCTATGCGCTATGTTTTTTTCTTTGATGCTTAGCCATTTTTTGAAACGGCTAAACTGTTACAAATGGCGCCGCTTGCCGCAAACGGCGCAAGTCCCGCCCGGTCAAAGAAAAAAACGCTGCCTGGTTTGGCCCGCTGCGGGAGAGCCGTCCCATGATTTCCAGGTTGGAAAGCCAACTTTATCAACGAATCGGGAGATGTTCCTGAATTTTTTACCGCAGAAACTTGAACATTTGGTCCAGAGGATAGGTGTTGATCACGTTTTTCGCCTCAATCCAGCCCCTTCTTGCCGTAAAAACTCCGAATTTCATCAGCTCCAACTGCTGGGTGCTGTGGGCGTCCGTGGAGATCGCCAGCTTGGCCCCCATGTCCCGGGCCATCCGGGCATCCGCATCGCGGAGGTCCAGGCGGTCCGGGTAGGCGTTGATTTCCAAAACGACGCCGTGGTCAACGGCCGCCTGAATGACTTCTTTAAGGTTTACCTTGTAGGGTTCCCGCTCCAGAATCAACCTTCCCGTAGGATGAGCCAGGATGTGGACACAGGGATTCTTGATCGCCCGGATGATCCGCTTCGTCATCTCCCCCTCTTCCATGTTAAAGCGCGAGTGCACGGATCCCAGGACAACATCGCACTCCTCGAGGATATCGTCTCTTAAATCCAGCGTTCCGTCTCCGAGGATATCGACTTCAACCCCCTTCAGAATCCGGATCCCGGAAATCTGGCCGCTCACTTTCTCGATCTCCTTGAGATGTTTGGCCAGCGCCTTTTCGTTCAAACCGCCCGCCACCCGCACCGCTTGGGAGTGATCGGTAATCGCAAGGTAGGAATATCCCAAGTCTTTGGCCTTCTGAGCCATCTCAGCAATGGTGTTTTTCCCGTCCGTCGCCACGGTGTGCATCTGCAGGTCGCCGCAGATATCGGCAAGATCAATCAGCCGGGGAAGCGTTCCCTCCTCGGCGGCCCTGATTTCACCCCGATCCTCCCGTAGCTCCGGCGGGACGAAAGGAAGGCCCACCGCCTGGAAAACCTCCTCTTCCCTGGCCCCGGCCAGCCGTTTTTCATCCTTCGCGCGAAAGACCCCGTACTCGCTGACCTTCAACCCCATTTCCTTGGCCCGTTCCCGGATCGCCACATTGTGAGCCTTCGACCCCGTGAAATAATGCAGAGCGGCGCCATAGCTTTCCTCATCGAGGACGCGCAGATCCACCTGCAATCCGTTCCGGAGGCGGATGCTGGATTTCGTCTCCCCCTTGGAGATCACCTCCTTCACTTCGCCGTACGCTACGAACCGCTCCATGACTTTCGAGGTCTTTGTGCAAATGGCCAAAATATCCAGGTCCCCGATGGTCTCGCGCCGCCTGCGGAAGGAGCCGGCCGGATCTAAGCGCTTGACCCCGGGAACTTCTTGCAGGTATCGCCCGAGGGCTTCGGCATAGGTGAAACCGGTGGAGAGCTTGAAACGGCCGATTCCGGCGCGAAATTGTTCAATGGATTTCAGAATCTTCTCTTCCGTCTTCTCCCCCATCCCCGCCAAGTCTCTCAGGCGCCCGGCTTGGGCTGCTTTCTCCAACCGGTCCACCGAATCGACGCCCAGCCCGTCATAAAGAAGTTTGACTTTCTTCGGGCCCAGCCCTTCGAGTCGGAGAAGCTCCGTTAAACCGGGAGGAGTCTTTTTCTTGAGCTCCTCGAGGGATTGGCACTTTCCGGTTTTGATGATTTCTACGATTTTTTCATGGATGGATTTCCCGATCCCGGGTAGCTCCTCCAGATTTCGGCCGGCCTTGACTAAGTCCTGAAGACTCTCGCTCATATCGCCAAGGGTCCGGGCCGCATTGCGGTAGGACCTGATCCGGAACGGGTTCTCCCCCTGGATATCCAGAATGTCCGCAATTTCGGTGAAGATGTCGGCAAGGGACTTGTTTTCCACGATTTCACCCCCTCTTTGGCTGAAGGGAAAGGCGGGTCGCATCGAATCGGAAAGATGAGGATTGAGGGGCTTTTAAAACTCAGATTAAATCGGCTTTCTCCAATCCCTGAAACACCTTGTCGACAAAAACCCGGCAGGGGGATTCGCCATTGGAAAAGCAACGGTATTTCTCTTCATCCTGATCGCGCCAGATGCAAATCCTGCAATCCTGGGGAGACAGGACCTGCATGAGGTAGGAGATTTCCGCCTCCGTTAGTTTGGTCATCGAAATCCTCTATCCAGTTTCTATTTCCGCAAATAAAGGCAAAGAATATTCCTTTCCCCAAAAGATGTCAAATAAAATTTCCGCTTCAAAATTCAATGGGGGACGTTGATTCTTAGCGTGCATAACTTAATCTCCATGGAACTCATCCCTCTTGGTTAAAACCCGATTGATGCTGGACGTATTGACTCCAAGAGAACGGGCCATCTCTGCTCCAGATAACCCCAGTTCCTCTCTGCCGCGGTAAACAATCTCACCGCGAGCCTCACTCACTCTCCTTCTCCTTCCCCCTTTCCTCAACTCCTCCTCACTCACCTTTCGCTTGCGACACTCTTCCCGAATCAAGTCATCTATGCTCCTGCCCTTTCGCCGAAGGCGAGTCTGTCTTAACTGCCGATCCTCCGCCTCCCGCAAAACCTCCTCCACAAAATCTCCACCCCCTAATATCCGCTCGTCCGATGCCTCTTCCTTCCCATTCCTCCGAAACGCCAGAACCTGCGACCATCCTCCTTGACTCCGAATCAATCCTCCCCCGGTTAGCACCGAATTGCGCCCCTCCCCTATCCCTTCCGCCATAAACCGACAATACTTTTCAATCGCCTTTTTCCCACCCTCCCCAAAGCAGCCCCGAATATAGTCACCACCCATCCACTGCTCCTCCACCTTCCCCAAGATCATCCGATGCCCACTCCAAGCATAGCGATCCAAGTCCTTCAGGGTTTTTACGACCTTCGCCCGTATTGGATTCAAATGAATATACCGGACAAGCGCCAAAAGGTATCTTTCTTCTTCGCAAAGAATAGACTTGTAGCGGTTTTCAAATAAATGACCGGTTCTCCCATGCCGGCGATTAAAATATTGAGCATACCAGGTAAGAAGTCTCTGCATCAGGGCAGAGATCCCAGGCTTCCCGCTGCGAATCAACAGATGGACGTGGTTTTCCATGACCACCCAAGCATAAACCACGGATTGAGTATGGATTACGTTTTGAGCCAAGCAATCCAAAAAGCGAGACCGGTCTTGGTCATCTTTAAAAATCGTCGCTTTGTTGATCCCGCGCACCATAATATGGTGAAGAGCTCCCGGGAGGTCTAATCGGGCTTGCCTTGGCATAAAGCGATCCTACTAAAAAACCCGTCCCCTGTCAACTATAATGCGCTCTATGAATCAACGTCCCCAATTACTGCTACCAATCCCTCTTTCGCAACCCGCGGTTGAAGTTCATATTATTCCTTGACAATTCCCGATTTTTTTCATTATGATGGAGGAAATGAAAGAAGGTTGCAATCAAAAAAGACCCTAAAGTGCGGCGTTGATTCGGGGGAAAAAGTTCATGCCCTACAAAGAACGATTTTTTTTCCATTACTACCTGCCGACCCGGATCGTTTTTGGCGCCGGAGAACTGAAAAATGTATCTCGGGAGATGGACTCCCTAAAAATCAAAAAGGCCCTCGTGGTGACAGATGCGGGATTGAAGGACAGCCCCATGGTCAAATCCCTTCTGTCCGGGCTCGGCGACCGGGGGGTTCTCTTCGGGGAAGCCATTCCCGACTCTTCGAATGAAGTCGTAGCCAAAGGGGCAGAAGCTTACCGCGCCGCCGGTGCCGCCGGAATCATCTCCATCGGCGGCGGCTCCTCCATGGACACGGCCAAGGGCATCGGAATCCTGGCAAAAAAGGGGGGGAACGACCTCCGGGAATTTTTCGGGCTGAGCAAAGTCGGAGAGCCGATTGTCCCTCACGTTGCCATTCCCACCACTTCCGGAACCGCCAGCGAAGTGTCCATGTTTGCCACGATCAAAGACCATGGGTCCAAGGTGAAGAACCTCATCTCCGATCCCCACCTCCTCCCGCCGGTCGCCATCCTTGATCCGCAGCTCACCGCCGGTCTTCCGCCGATGATGACCGCGGCCACAGGGATGGATGCCCTTTCCCACGCCATTGAAAGCGTTCATGCCCGTTTTTACGAACCGATTTCAGACGGTCTTGCCTACCAGGCGATCCGCCTGATTGTCACCTACCTTCCCCGGTGCCTGGAAAAGGGGGATGACCTGGAAGCCCGCGGCATGCAAGCGATTGCTTCCACCATGGCCGGAATGGCGTTTCAGAATGCCCTGGTCGGCTGCGCCCATGGAATCGCGCACGCCCTCGGGGGAATGTTCGGGGTTCACCATGGGTTGGCCAACGCTATTCTTCTTCCCCATGCCATCCGCTTCAACCTGCCCGTTTGTGCTTCCCGCTATCGGCAAGTAGCCGAGGCTTTCGGTCTGGACATCCGGGGAAAGTCCGACTTGGAAATCGGAGAAATCCTGGCCCAGGCCGTTTGGGAATTTGCCCGCAAAATCGGGTTGCCCCAAAAACTTTCGGCGATCCAGATCCCGAAGGAAAGTTTCCCGGAGCTGGCTAAAATCGCGGTGAACGATCCGGGGATGAAATCCAATCTCCGGAGGGTCACCGACCCGCAAGAGATTATTCCGGTCTTGGAAGCCGCTTGGTAAGAAAAAAAGGGATATGGAGCCCGGCAACAGACAAAGGTATTTGCGAGCCCTTCCGAAAGTCGATGAGCTTTTCCTTCTCCCTTCCCTGCAACCTCTTTTAAAAGAACATTCCAAGCCCCTGGTCGTCGAATCCATCCGCCGGGCCGTGGATAAAAAGCGGCAGGAGATCTTGAAGAGCGCCGAGGCGCGGGAGGTTCCCTCCGCCGAAATGGACCTCGAGAAATGGGTCGGCGCCGTAAAGGAAGAATTGGCGGAGATCCTCCGCCCCTCTTTGCGCCCGGTCATCAATGCGACGGGGGTCGTCTTGCACACGAACTTAGGAAGGGCCCCCCTGGCGGCGGAAGCCCTGGAGCATATCCTGGAAACGGCGAGAGGGTATTCCAACCTGGAATTCGATTTAACCACCGGGGAGCGCGGCTCACGCTACGAGCACGTGGAGGAAATCCTCTGCCGCCTCTCCGGGGCCGAATCGGCGCTGGTGGTCAACAACAACGCCGGGGCCGTTTTTTTGAGCCTCAACACCTTGGCCGAAGGCCGGGAAGTCATCGTGTCGCGCGGCCAGTTGGTGGAGATCGGCGGGTCCTTTCGCATCCCCGACGTGATGAAAAAAAGCGGCGCCCGTTTAGTCGAAGTGGGCACAACCAACCGGACCCATCTTCGCGACTACGAAGAGGCGCTCGGCGAGAAAACCGCGCTTCTCTTGAGGGTGCACACCAGCAACTTCCGGATTCTCGGTTTCACGGCGGAAGTCCCCTTGCGGGAGTTGGTGACGCTGGGCAGCTCGAAAAACCTCCCGGTGATGGACGACCTGGGAAGCGGCTGCCTGATCGACCTCACCCGGTTCGGCCTGGATCCCGAACCGACGGTTCAGGAAGCGGTTCAGGCCGGAGCGGATGTGGTAACCTTCAGCGGCGACAAACTCCTCGGGGGTCCCCAAGCGGGAATCATCGTGGGGAAAAAGCGCTGCTTGGACCCGATCAAGAAAAACCCCCTCAACCGGGCCCTGCGGATCGACAAACTGACACTGGCCGGGCTGGAATCCACCTTGCGGTTTTACTTAGAGGGAGAAAAGTCCCTGAGCCGGTTGCCCGCTTTCCGCATGCTCACCGGCACAATGGCGAATTTAGAGCGGAGATCCAAACGTTTCCTAAAAAATCTGTCGAAGGAAGTCGGCGCCCTATGCCGGCTGCGGCTGAAAGACGATTCCTCCCAGGTGGGCGGCGGCGCTTTGCCCATTCAGGAGCTGCCGACCAAAGTTCTGGCTCTTTCTCCGGCAAAACTGTCGGCCGCCGATTTGGAAAAACGCTTGCGGAATGCTAAGCCACCGGTTGTGGTCCGGATTAAGGAAAACGAAGTGCTCCTGGACTTAAGGACCGTGGCAAAGGAAGAGGAGAAATCGTTGATAAAGGTTTTAACGGATGCCCTGAGTGATTGACGGGTTTGATTCAGCGACTCACTTGGAGATGATGCGGGTTTCTTTTATTTTAGGCAGTTTAGCGCATTTAAGGCATTTTAGGCATTTCTTCCGGTCTTTCCGAGGTTTTTATGGCTCACGCGGGAGTTTTGGTCTTAAATAAATCCTTCCTGCCCGTCCAGATCACGACCGTCCGGCGGGCCTTCTGTCTTCTTTACGCCGGAATCGCCAAGGCGGTCAATGCCCAGTACGAGACTTTCGATTTCGACACCTGGCGGCAGCTCCGGGTGGAAGTCAATGACGACGCGATCGGTCTGGTTGACCGCCTAATCAAAGTGCCCCGGGTGATCCTCCTCATCGCCTACGACCGGGTGCCCAAACGCCGGGTTCGCTTTTCCCGCCACAACATCTTCGCCCGAGACAAGAACACCTGCCAGTATTGCGGCAAGAGGTTCGCCACCAGCGATTTGAACCTCGACCATGTCGTCCCCCGGTCCAAGGGCGGCATCACCAGTTGGGAAAACGTGGTCTGCAGCTGCCACCGTTGCAACCGCCTGAAGGGCGGCCTGACCCCGGTGCAGGCCGGCATGCGCCTCATCAGCCCCCCGCGCAAGCCCTCCTGGACGCCTCCTCTCAATGTCTCGTTGAAAGACGTGATGCGGAAAGAATGGGTTCCCTTCCTCGACTTTTTGGTTGACGTGTCGTACTGGAACACGGAGCTGCTGGAAGAATAGGATAGAATGAATTGCCAAATGCAAAGAGTAAATTGAAAATTTCAAAATGAAATCTCCGTTTCCCCTAAATTTGATGGTTTTGTAAGAAGTCGTCACTCCGTTAAAACCGGAGTCCGAATTATTTATACGCATTTGAAACACTGGATTCCGGCTTCCGCCGGAATGACGGGAAAACGAACCATCAGACTTTTTGCGAGGTCATCAAATTTGCATTTTTCATTTTGCAATTTGTAATTTTCAATGAAAGTAAGAGGTTGTTTTCAACCCTCAGACCTGAAACCTGGATCCTGAAACCTTCTTTTCCATGATCACTTCCCGAACCAATCCCAAAATCAAGGAAATCCGTCTCCTCAAGCAGGCCAAACACCGGGAGATCCGCAGGGAGTATTTTATCGAGGGAGTCCGTCTCGTTGAGGAGACGCTTAGAGAGGCCGGGTTTGTTCGACAGATTCTTTACAGCCCCCGGCTGGAAGTGAATTCCCGGGGGGCCGGGCTTTTGTCGGCGGCCCGCCGGAAATTTCAGGAGGCGGAATGGATCGAGGTGGATGATGAAGTGCTTGCCTCGATTTCGGATACCCGGAACCACCAGGGGATCCTGGCGATTCTCAAAAAGCGGGAATGGACTTGGAAGGACGTGGAACTGAGAAAGGGCCCCCTTCTGTGTTTCCACGACCTTCAGGACCCCGGTAACCTGGGGACGATCTTTCGCGTCCTGGAAGCGGGGGGCGGCGCCGGACTGGTCTTGACTTCTGGTTCAGTCGATCCCTACAGCCCCAAAGTCGTGAGGGCTTCCGCGGGGAGCTTTTTCCGTCTTCCCTTTCTGATTTACCCCTCGCCAAAAATGATTCTTCAGGAGTTGCGCTCGCGGGGATACCGGATTTGGGCCGCGGCCGCATCCGGCCATTCCTCTTTCTGGCAGGTTGACTTTTCCAAACCGGCAGCAGTTCTGTTCGGCCAGGAAGGGGGCGGGCTTCCGGAAGAATGGAAGACACAAGCCGACGGCACCCTGACGATCCCCATGGCATCCAGGATCGATTCGTTGAACGTGGGCATGGCGGCTGGCTTGATCGTCTATGAGGCCTTTCGCCAGAGGATCTCCCGGCCTAAAACCTCAGAACCCGAATTCTGAATGAGATTCCAATCCGCTTTCCTCGTTGGCGACGGCAGGATTGCGGATCGGGATACCCAAAGCGGGCAAGAGTCACTTTTCCAAGATCAAAGCCCTTCTCTAAGATATCGCCTTATAGCCGGGAACGGATGCCTTGCGAGATGGAAGCATCCAATTTATTATAGCCCTGAGAATTTCAAAGCCAACCCGGCGTATCCAAGGAAAGAACCACTACCTTTTGGGTAGCCCGAGCCGCAATCTTGCCGTTGCCATGAGATCACCTTGAATTGCCCAGACTCCTTGGCAATTCTCGAAATTTAAAAAATATCGCCCTCTTAAGGGCGCAATGCCCTGATCCCCTCTCCGGCTTTTTTATAGACCGAGCGGAGGATCCCCAACTCGTGGTCCACTTCGATGATGCGCAGGCCCATATCGATATATTTTTTCGCCTGCGCTTCATAGGGCTCCCCGATCCCGAAGCCCACGGCCTTTTTGTATTTGGCCGCGGCATCTACCGTCCTCTGGATCGCCTCCTGGACTTTGGGGTTATCCTTCTGGTTGCTCCGGAGGCCGATGGACATGCTGTAGTCGGCCGGCCCGAAGAAACCGTAGTCCAGTCCTTCGATGGCCATGATTTTTTCGACCTGGCTGACGACCTGCTCGTTTTCGATCATGACCCCGACCATGAGCTCCTGGTCGCACCATTCGACCCAATCTTTCCCGCTGTCCGCGGCCCAATGGCCGGCAAAGGAAAAACCGCTGTAGCCTCGGTGCCCTTTGGGGGGGAATTTGGACGCCTTGACGACTGCGAGAGCCTCTTCATAGTTGGCGATGTCCGATACCAGGACGGCCCCTGCCCCGCACTGGAAGGCTTTGGAGATCAGGTAGGGGTCCCCTTTTTCGACCCGGATCATGGCCGTGATGCCCACGAGGGCCGCGGCCCGCATCATGTGCTCCATGGACTCGTCGCGGCGCCAGGAATACTCATTGCAAACCCGGACCCAGTCGAGACCGCTGTAGCCGACCACCTCGATCGCCGCCGGGCTGTAGGAATCCACGCAGGTTCCCACGGCGACCTTGCCCTCCGATAGAATTTGCCGCAATCGATTCACTCTTTTCATCGTCCCTCCATTTTCCTCAAAATAGAATCGTGTCCCGAGTTAGAGAATCGCAAAAAAACTCCCCAAGGCAGTCCCGAATTTTTTTGAATACTGCGAATCTCAGGTTCCGGGACCCCGGACTAACCCCTCGGCGGCCTGGGCAATGCCTTCGGCGTCAAGGCCGTATTTGTGCCGCAGCTCCTCCTGGGAGCCGTGCTCCACGAACACATCCGGGATCCCCAGCCTCCGGACCGCAACCTCTTTGAGGCCCTTTTCCCCCAGAAGCTCGAGGACCGCGCTGCCGAACCCGCCCTGCAGGGCGTTTTCCTCCACGGTCAGAACCCTTTTGCTCTCGGAGGCCAAGGAGCAGATCAGCTCTTCATCCAAGGGTTTGACGAAGCGGGCGTTGACGACCGCGGCCCGGATTCCTTTTTCCGCAAGGAGGCCATGCGCTTTTAGGGCGGCTTGGGCGCAGGAGCCGATGGCCAGGATCACCAGATCCTTCCCCGGTTCCAGGACCTCCGCCTTGCCGAGGGGAAGGGTTTGCAGTTCTACATCCAGGGGCCCTCTCCACCCGTTGCCGCGCGGATAGCGCACCGATGCCGGTCGGCCGCAGCAGACCGCGGTCTTGACCATGTGCTGAAGCTCGTTTTCGTCCTTGGGGGCCATGACGACCATGTTGGGGATGTGGCGCAGGTAGGAGAAGTCGAAGAGGCCGTGATGGGTGGGGCCGTCCGCCCCGACGATCCCCCCCCGGTCCAGGGCCAGAACGACCGGAAGATTCTGGAGGCAGACGTCGTGAAGAATCTGATCATAGGCGCGCTGCATGAACGTGGAGTAAACGGCGACGACCGGGACGAAACCTTCGGCCGCCAGACCGGCGGCGAACGTGATGCCGTGGGGGAAGGCGTCGACCAGGCCGCGGCTCAGCGGTGTGCGGTCCTCGTCCAGCACGGCCACGCGCAGGTCGCGCAGGTCGCTGTTCAGGGCGTAGGACATGATGACCAGCTGCATGATGGGCAGGATCAGCACCAGGCGCAGCAGGGCCGGGTCACGCCGCAACTGGCGGAGTTCCTTGCGCACCAGGGTCCGCAGGACGAGCATCGCGCTACTCCAGCCGCAGACGGAAGCTGCGCATCGCTGCCCCGAGCAGCAGCAGCGCCTGTGTCACCAGAACCGCCGTCTGCAGCGGATACCAGTTCTCGCCGCGCAGCATCACGCCGCGCAGCACCTCCAGGAAATGCGTGGCCGGCAGCAGGCGGCAGATGACCTGCAGCGGCGCCGGCATGCTCTCGACCGGGAACAGGAACCCCGAGAGGATCATCGTCGGCAGCATCGTGATCGCGACCGCCGACATCATCGCCACGCGCAGGCTGCCGGCCAGGGCCGAGATCAGCAGGCCGACGCCAAGCGCGATCAGGATGAACAGCAGGCAGTAGGCCGCCAGGGCG
>Ga0105097_10001030_pt1 | contig 13124 bp, 14 predicted proteins | sample PPLLak12cMay2015_FD_87035 | JGI IMG/M metagenome (GOLD analysis project Ga0105097, IMG submission 87035) | Freshwater sediment microbial communities from Prairie Pothole Lake near Jamestown, North Dakota, USA - PPLs Lake P7 Core (1) Depth... | ecosystem: Environmental > Aquatic > Freshwater >... | reverse complement strand
TTGAGTTATCAATTCACTCAACGGTCTTTGAGATAGTTCAGTTAAAGCATTAGACACATCAGCAAATTGGGTTTTTATCCATTCGGCAGCGGTTGAAAGCTGCTCCATTTGAGCAACTGTCCCACCAATTGAACCACTGGTGTTTGCAAAACTTGTTTCAATATTTTGGGCGGTCTGTTCGACCTCAACAAGATTGCTGCCCAGTTCTTCTACCTTACCGACTATTTCACCAGTCTTGGTATTTATACCATCTACAACCATATTGGGGTGGCCTTCCATTTTAAACTCTGAGGGCCAATGTCCACCTTCGTCGGGTTCTCTTACCCCAGACTTGTATGCAGCTTGGTAGTCGTAGTAGTGTTCTTTTGCTGAAGGGTCTGGGTTCAGATTGTATTTTGATGCCGCTTTTGCATACCATTCATCAAAGCCCGAAATGACCCCCTTTTCTACTCCATCTGCAAATTCATTCAGATCATAGGTTTTGCCACCAACCGAAATTGTATTGCCTCCAGCATACTCATTTACGCTGTAGGTTTTGCCACCAACTGAAATGGTGCCTCCACCCCCTGCAAGATCATGTACGTTATACGATTTGCCACCAACTGTGATAATACCCTCCCCTTCAGGGGGCTTTTGCACAGCACCAAGGCCAGGCTTTGACCCCATCGACGGTTCAGCAGGTTTTGGCTGCTTGGCATACTTGCCAGTAATGGTCTCCCAATCTTTCTTTATATTTGATGTGACTCCCTGAATGCCCTGCATTCGATTAAGCACATCGTTCAGGGAATTAATGAAGTTGCCCATCTTTTGCTGACTGAGTTTATCCCACTCACCACCAAAGTTCTTCAACAGTTCGGTCAGTTGATTGATGAGGGTCTTTGCCTCTTCACCTCTCTTTTTCTCTTGTTCTATCTCCTGCTCGTAGAGCTTACCTGATTCCTGTTTGATCTGCTCCAAATATCGAATGGCTGTGGCCGCAGTTTCGGCCTCAGACCGAATGGTGTTGCCCTGAGTGTCTTTGATTTCTCCCGCAAGACTTTCTGCTACATCTGAGGCTTTGTCATAATATTTCTTGGCTTCTTCAAAGCTGTTCTTATAGGTGGCATCCCGGGCTTTGCCCAAGAGGTCATTGACCCGTTCTTCGTTGTCAGCAAACTTCTCAGTGTCTGACATCCCTCTCTGTTTGAGATTTCTGATTTTATCGGTAAGCCCTTCTTCATTCGAGAGTCGGGCCTTGCCTAATTGCTTTACCTTTTCTTCAGATTGATCCACCAGGCGTTGCAATTGGTTCAAATAGTCATCAGCCATTTTCTGCCCGGTCTTGACCACTTCATCGGCAGTCTTCTTAAAGGCTGTGACTATGGCACCACCTTCACCCTGCTCAATCGCAAGCATGGTTTCTTTACGCTTCTCACGCAATTGAATCATGGACTTGTTAAACTTATCTTCAGCAGCCAATATCTTTTCTGTTTTGCCTTTAGCTGCTTCAACTTCACTCTCATAAATCCTTTTATATTTATCCCCCAATTCGTCAAAACGTTTGCTGTAGAGTTCTTTTTCCTCCTCAATCAGGTTGCGCTTGAATTTCAGAAGCTGTTCACCTGTCACCTTTTCTTTCAGAACATCGTCAGCAAACTTCATGAGGTGCTTGGTACGAATAGATGCTTCAGCCGCAAACCGATCTTCTTCAGTTTTCAGAATTGATTGAGCCGTCTTTTCATACTGAGAGACTTCGGACTCCATCGACTTGACAGCTTTGGCAAAAGCCACCTTTGACCCAGCATCGAGAGTATTGAAAAACTCAGTGAACACATGAGGCAGGTTCGCCATAGCCGCTTCAATTTCGCTGGCTTCTTTGGCTACATCGTCCGACCATTTCTTGAGAGCTTGCTGAACGGTTTTGATCTGACCCTCAGTAGCTCCAAGTTCTCGAAGCTTTTCTTTTATTTCATCAATACTGTTGCCAAGTCGTTCCCACCCCTTAGCAGCAGCAACAAACGCAGCATCCTGATTCTTTAGAATCTCACTGGTCTTCTGTGCCTCTTTGCCGGTCTGATTCTCAGCCGATACGACCCCATCAAAACTTTCAACCAGATCGTCAGAACTTTTGCCTATATTTGACATCTCCCCCGACAAACTGCCAAACTCGGCTTCAAGTTGAGCCGTTTCACTGCCCATCGCAGCAAACTCAGGGGTGATTTGTTTGATGGACTGTACTGTCTGTCTGGCAAAATTTGAAGTTGAACCAGACATATCATCCAACTGATTATTGTAAACTTTGATGAGTTCCAACTGCTTCTGAATATCTTTCTCAATCGAAGCCCTTTCATACTCATCCAACTTCTTGATATTGCTATCTAAAGACTGGGTGTTGGTATCAATGACTCCGGTAAGTTGTGGATAGGCCCTCAACAATCGTGTGACCGTGGCATTGTATTCAACTGAAACGTCTTTGCCTTTCTTTTGTTGTTTTTGAAGTTCTAATAGTTTATCCCGATAAGCACCAAAAGTATCCGCAGCCGTTCGGTAGGCATTCGAAGATCGAGTAAGAGTTTCGATCTGACGTTCTTCTGCCTTTGACCAGTAAGTAACCGCCGCAACGATTGCCCCTATTGCTACAGCATATGCTAAAAATACAGGGTTGCCTCTGGTAAGAACCGACAACAGCAAATTGAACTTATCGGCCAACGACCCAACATTAGCTGCCATCATAAGACCAATGGCAATCCTAAGCTCAGACCCAAACTTTACAAGGGCTGGCACAACAGAACCCAAAAGTAATGTAACAAATCCTTTGTAGACCAAAATTGCCGCAGCAGCAGCAGCCGACCAAGCTACAAAAGAGGTGGTCACTTTACCCACATCAGAACTGACAAAAGCATTAACAGCCTTGACTACAAATAACAAAGCGTCTGCAAGACCGTTTAAAACCGCAATAACCCCACCTTCCCCAATCGCAACCGCAATCAATTGGGCATTGGCGGCAAGGTTCTTGAACCGGGCCACCAAGCCTTCCATCTGCTTATCGGCCATATTCGATGCAGAACCAACTTCGTACATCATTGAAAGCATTCGGGGGTATTCATCAGTTGCGGTTCGGGCTAAGATCGCAGCCGCTTGAGCCGCCCGAAGACCAAACAGGTTGTAAGCCTTGGTCATATCCACAAGGCCAGTTTTCTGATCCACCATAATCTTGTTCAAGTTCTGAACGACAGTTGAAAACCCTGCAACTTTGGGGTCAAGCTGAGAAAGCTCAATGCCCAAACCCTGAATTTCTTCACGAACCCTACGATTAGGGGCAATTAGGTTTGCTATGACCTGCCTGAACGCTGTACCAATCGTGCTGGCCCTCATACCGGCGTTTGACATGACTGACATGGCCGCAGCAGTCTCTTCGAGCGAAATACCGGCTTCATAGGCAGCATTACCCACATAGTTGAACGATACCCGAAGTTTATCCAACGTCAATTTTGATCGGTTCATGGCATTTGCCATGATGTCAGCAATCTTTTCAGATTCCACCGATTTCATGTTGAACGAGACAACCGTGGTGGTAAGAAGATCAACGGTGAGTTCCATATCCTCAAGAGTGCCCATGGCAAGCTTTGCAGCAGCATCCATCGCTTGCATGGTCTGAGTAGCCGTAAAACCGGCCTGCCCCATGAGAACCATACCATCCGAGATTTCTTTGGTACTGAAGACGTACTTGGCAGAAACATCCTTTATCGTGTCGGCCAGCCCCACCATTTCAGCATCAGTTGCCTGAGTAATGGCCTGCAAATTCTTTAGGGCCTGGTCGTAATCGGCAATTGTGGTGATACCCCTTTTCAGTCCATCAATAATGCCATAAATCGCAGCCCCAGCCGTGCCATAAGCAAGAGAGGTCTTCATAGCCTGTTGCACTCTCTGCCACATGCCTGCAAGACCTGTCAGTTGCTGTTGAGACTGTTTTATGGCTTGGGTCTGTTTGTTCAGTGCGGCAGTAGTGGTGTTCAGCGCAGAGGCCATACCTTTGCCTAGCGTCGAAGCACCACTACCGGCCTGGGTGAACGATTGATGAAGGGTATTTAAAGCAGTCTTGATCTGGCCGATGCCCTTTAGAAAGTTCTGGACATCAGCCGTAAATATTGTACCAAGCGTGAGATTGGTAGCCATTACTTTTTCACCCTTTTCGTTTTGTCATTTGGCTTGCCCATACCTGGCAATTTAAATCCACCAAGCTTGCCCATCATTTTCTGGGTAAGGGCCTTGCGCTCTTCGGGTGAAAGGTTTTCGTACTCCTTTGGGTCCTTAAATATGATTTCGTCAGAAGCTGCTTTTACTGGGGTCTTAGATTCACCCTCAATCTTGGCCCCGTGCAACGCCGCTTCAATTTTCATATTCTCGGACTGAAGCTTGCCATGAAAATACAAAAGGGCAATTAACTGACCCTTAGTTACTCCACCTTCTCGGTAGCTGAGTCGGGTGAAGTGTTCGAGTCGGTAGCCGGGGTAGTACCGGCAGATAGTTGCGAAAGCCTCTCCAGTGCAGATTCGTTCTGTTGCTGCATCCCCGGTCTGAAGAGGCTCACCAGCTTTTTTACGGGTTCACCATAGTTGTCCTCAAACACAATCTGAGCAATCTCGGCAAGCTGGTAGTTGTCGAGTTCTTTGAGAAGTGCCTTGGGGTTCTTTTCGTCCAGAACAATCAATTTCAGAATGTCGGGTAGTTTCTTGCGAATCAGGTCAATCATTTTTGACACTGACTCGGGGGTTAAATTTTCACCCGCTTCTTTGGCGTAAATCTGAATGCCCTCAGTAATCGAATCACTGAGGTCAAATTGATCTGAAACCGAAAGGGGGTAGATCTTAATTTTCCGAATGGTGCGAATGCCCACTTCGAGCACTCGCACCCTCGGATTCATCGATTGGCTCATGAGCCGATCCATCTCTTTGTCTTCTGACATCATAGTGTCTCCTTTACAGGTTATTAAGCCGTGGTGGTGGTGGTAGTGGTCGTCCAGGTGGTGCCACCAGTATCCCAAATCATGCGGCCATAGGGCATGTTGTCCCAAACCGCATTGCCACCCGTTACTTCGCTGTCGGCACGTTTTGCCTCAAGACGAATTGCAACCGCAGCAGGCTCTTCAGCCGCAAACTCCATTTCGATGGTCGCCGCCGCATTCGCACGGGGGAAGACCAGGGCCATTCGGTTCGTACCATCGGGGAAGGTGTAAATTGCCTCCACCCGAATGGCAGTCGGTGCTGCAATCGTACCCAACGGAATGCTGCCCAGATGCTCCTCGGTGTAGGTAGCCGGGCTGAGACCACGGGCAATGGCTACGTTTTTGGGGGTAAGCTCTTTGAACGCACACTCAAGAACGGCAGACTCACGAAGGGGGAAGATCGCGTCTTCCAGCATCGGGTAGCCAGACTCCAGGCGGTAGTACTCAACATTGCCAGAGAATTTGGTGTTCGCCAAAGCCCCCAAACTGTCAGCCGCAGCAAGACGCGGCACGGTCTGGGCAATGTAAGTGGAAGAAACACCCACTCGAATCTGAGCCAGACCGAGAGCGATGGTAGTGGTATCTAAGGTAACCGGACCAGTTCTCGCCATAAATTGTCACCTCCTTTCGTAGTTAGGGTATGGTAATACAAGTTGTTTCGTCAGAAGATTCAGCCACAGGGCTGATTACATTGTCGGGGTTTAACCGATTGGTTGGAAAAAAGTTAAGCGTATTCCAATGGCTCGGGTGTTCTCTTCGACACGTTCTGCGAAGACACCGCATAACCAAAGACCCATGTATTTTCATTTCAACCGGAATGAAATGGGAAGAGTCGTTTGTCTTGCCAAACACAAACCGCCAACATCCATTTGGCAATCTCTCAATCAATTTTTTACCACACTTTTCGCACCTGAAAAAAGATCGTTTGTTAGACTGATTAATCGGCTGGGTCATGATTGTTTCCCCTTTCTCAGATTTTCATGGCAACTTTAAGAATTACCGTCAGCACCTTGTATTTGGTTTCATCGGCAGCAATCATGTCACCAGACGGTAAAATGTCCCAAACAAGCATCTTGCCCAAAGAAGTCCAGACACCAGAGTAGCTACTTTGGTAAAAATCAATTCGGGCTTTACCATCAGGCATGGTGTCATCTACCAAGTAGCCCATGACTTTATCTCGAAGCTGAGAGAGCTTGTAGCCCTCATTATCCCTTCGGGTGCAACAATAAATTTCGAGTATGACATCTGACATGGTTTCAATATTCACAGGGCCAAAGGCGATACTGACCCACTTCTCGGCTTCTTTATCTTGAATGAGAGGGGCATTTAGAACCTTGTCAAACGTGACTGGCACACCTTCAGCAGTGGCGATGCTATCCACAAAATACTTTTTGATACTGTCACGAAGATTCGATTCTCGGGCTGATGGGTCAAGAGCCATGTTGTTTATTTTCCTCATACAAGCGGTCGAGAGTTTGAAAGAACGCACCCTGAACAAACTCCACTGCTTCTATTTCTTGAGGGTTTTTGCCATCGTATTTCAGTTGGGCCTTGCCCAAAGCCATCAAAATCTTGCCAATCTCTCTCATGCTGAGTTCAATGGAAACACAAACATCTTTCGGGTAAAGATCTAAGATTTTCATTCGACACCTGCCACACCCAAAGCAACTTCCATTTCATGCAGGCTCACTTCAGGCCACACACCCTGGTCGGCAGATTCCTTAATGTGCTCCAACATGGTGACCACCTCATTGAAACGGTTTTCGTTGATGGGCTGACCTATTTTTTTCTTGTAGGCAAATTCGATTGCCTGGCTCATCAAAACCCAATAGTAGAAAACAACCTTCAGCCTGGGAGTCTCGGGGTCACCCTCTTTTATTCTCATCTGCAAATGCCGGTTCATTTCAGATGACCATTTGCCCCACTCCATACTGAATCGAGACCACCCATTTGTAAACGCTCGTTTTGACTCTCGGTTGATATGATTCAACCAGTCTTCGGGTCTTAGTGCCATCGTTGACCTATCCTATCCAGGGCTTTCTGGCGCTGTTTAACGTACCCTGATTTGGCATACCGTTTGCCAATTGGAATAAATACAGGCCGTGGCCGCTGTCGGTCTGGCCTGCCTGCCCGGTTACCCTCTTCAAGCCAAATAGCATATTTAGCCACTTGAGTAGGAGAACCTTTTAAACCCCAGTTCTTGCCCCCACCATCAAATTTGGTGACATCCACACCACCAAACCAGCCTTTCATTACGCTGCCCACAGAAGACGAAGCCCCCCACCAACGAAATACGCTGAGAGAATCGAGTAGATCCCCCTGCAATTTGCCGATCTGTTGAGAGAAGCCATGCTCAATCTTCCATTTCATGTACTGTTTTGTCAACCTGGGAATACGGGTCACAAAATTCTGGGTCGAAAAAGCCATCAGCACTTCGGTTTTGTATTCAATAGCCCCGTATCGGCACATATTATCTGCAATTGTGGGCACAGAGGTCTCTAACCGGGTCAAAGCGGCCACGTAACGATTAAAATCATGGGGTTTAAACGAAATATAAACGTTCACAGGGCCTCTTTTCGGTCTAGGGCATGGGTGAATACCCTGCCACTAGGCAAAACCTCATATTTGAGCGCACAATCGGGGCACCGAACAAGTTTAGTGCCATCGTCAAGACAATCGACGCTTATAGGGCAATCAAAATGGGCACCACATAAAGGGCAAATGTATTTGGCTTTCTCTGACATCAGCACAGCCTCCCTATGCTGACCGTGTGACCCGCTGACCCTCTTGGTCGGGGGCACAAGACAACCCGCACCTCTTATGCGGTTGTCGTAGTGGTGGTCTCGGTGGTGGTCGTAGTTGTCGTGGTAGTGGTGGTCGTAGTGGTATAGGGCCGGGTGTCTTCACCCAACTCGTATGTGGTCACACCATCGTACCGCCGGTACTTGATCGACTCCACCCGATAATACTGACTCGAAGAAACCTTAATACGGTCATTCACTCGAATGCCGTGTAAATCTTGAGCGTAGAGTTCATGAACTTCCAACCCCAATTGGCCTATGGCTTCATCAGTCTCAAGCTCGTTGCCATACAAAGGGGTGGTGACCAGACACCGCAAAGTGGGTTCAATAACTTCCCAAACCGTGCGGGTAAGATAATTAACTGGATCTCTCACTTCAGTCGGGCGCAACAAAACAGCCGTTACGTTGCACTTATAGAGAACACCGTCTTTTCGAATGATGGAATTTTCAAACATGAAGGGGGTCAGATTCATCAGCATGTAATACGTACCAGTCACAGTGAACCGAATCAAATCCCCTGAAGTCGCAGCCGTGTTGTAGGGCAACCACGCCTCAAGAAAGAACTCTCGAATGAAGGGCTTGGTAGCCTGAGAGTTGGGCTTGTAATAAATGTACTCCCCCGTATGAGAAGTGCCAGCACTGTCGATGATCGTGACAGCCGTGCCGACTTCATCCAATGCTTCTTCTATGTCGGGGCCAATGGTCATGTTGAATCCCCAGGCTCTACAATGACATAGTTGGTGTCTTCGTACGTGGTTTCGTTGCCAACATCATCGTACTGAAAACCGGCCTCAATCTTGGTGCCAAACATTTCGTAATTTGAAGCACCTGCAAATTCGGCAATATTCTCTTCTTTGGCCGCTTCGAATTGTTCATCCATATACTTGATCAATTCTTTGTAATGCTCAAAGCGATGCTGAAGGTTGATCTGCTCGAACTTGAACTTGTGGGCCGATTCTGTCCACAGAAAGAAGAAGAGCCACCGCTTCGTGCGCTCTTTGAGCCATTGAATCTGAAAGTCTGAGGTGACAGGGCAAGTCCAGCCCGTGTCTCGCTGGGCATTGTTCAACGCTTGGTCATAGTCATTTGAATCAAGCTTCGATCTTAGACTTTTGACTTCAAGCTGTAGAACTTCTTTCAGTTCGTCAGCGGTCATTTCTTTTTAATGCTCCTTTTGGTTCTCTGCACCAAAAGCTTTTTGGGCTTCTGGGTGGGGGCCGGTTCAGGGTTGACCACCTGGGTAGAACCTTGGGTTTGAGTCTCAATCAACAACTGCTTGGCCCGAAGATCAGGGGTCTTCATTTCGGGGGTAGAAACCATGTCGTAGACCTGCTGCCGGGTCAGTCTGGCAGGCAGGCCAACAACATGAACCGTGCCAGTATTGTAGATGATTTCATCCAAAATTTCTTTTGGAAGGGGCGGCTTCATCACCGCCCCCTCCAGAAAGATTCTCTTACCAGCTTTGATGGTTTTTAGCATTTTCACGCTTTCGATAGACATACCGATTATCTCCTTTCAGAGTCGCTACTCAACCACTGCACTACTGTCACGCAGTAGTCGAAGTTGTCGTAGTGCTTCAAGCAGTGGTCGTGGTCGTGCTGCTCGAAGAACTCGTTGTGGTGGTGCTGGTCTCAGCCTGATGCGTGGTGGTCACAACATCCAGCGTGTAGATCGCGTCACGGTTATACAGAATGGGCAGACCCTTGTCCTGGCAGCGAATCCAGGTCACTTCAGGGTCCCACTCGTCGTAACTGTCGGTGAACTGACCGTATTGACGATTCAGGCCAAACGGGGCCTCTTTGTACTCAGCGATGGACTGGTTGTCCACCTTGGATGCAAACATGATGAACTTGTCATCAGGAATGAACGGCTTGGCCTGAGTGACATAGTCCTCACCCGCTTTGTAGCTCGATGCAGGCGGGTAATTGAGTTGCAGGGTGCCGTTTTCGATGTTCTGACCGATCACGGTGCGGTCTTCGTAGGTGCCAGCAGACACATCCCAGAAACGAATGGTCTGATCGACCTCAAAATCGCTGGGGTCATCGACACTGATCCAGGTTGTGGAAGCTGCCGTTACAGCAGCCGTCAGCCAGGCCCGAACCTCGTACATTTCGTCGTAGACAATGAAGTTGGGGATATCGAGCAGGGCACCAATCACCTTGGGGTTGACCGCAATGAGGTTATGCAGGTTGCCCCCGTACAGGTTGCCTTCACCCACCATGTAATTCTGCCGCTTCAAAATGTCGCGGATGGTAGTGTCAGCAGCCAGGTACTTCAGCACATTGCTGTTGAAAATGGCGTAGTCGATGTATCCACCGCAATCGCGCTGAATGGCGATTTTGGCATCTCGAATATCTGCGAGAATGTCTTTGCTGCCACCGTTGTTCCAGTTGTAAGCGGAACCCAGCGTAACACGGTGATCGGTTGGAATACCGTAATCGACAGACGCCCGGTAGCCACCTTTGACCTGATAACTGAAACCGTTGTTGCACAGCATCTGAGCGAACATCCACTCTTTGCGGCGCAACGCCCGGTTTTTCAGGCCAGCCAATTCACGGGCAAGCTTCTGCTCTGCACTCTGGTAGACAGCATCGGTGCCGGGTTGACGAAGATTGTTAAGGAACTCTTCATCGAAGGGCATCTTCTCTTTCCAGTATGCGGCTTCAGCTACGTGCTGGGCGACACCATGCGGCGAAGTGACAGGGGCCGGGGTGCCAGGGGCCACGAAGGGGGTCATTCCACGGCCACCACGAACCGATTCCCAGCGAACAGTGCTGCTGGGGGAGGTGGTCGAAGGAAACATATTCATGAGGAGCAGATTCGGTGGGGCCATGAAAGATTCCATGAACCCCTGAAGCACCTCAAGTCGAAGAATCGGAATATCAGAAGAACCTCTGGGCATTTATTTTCACCTCCTCTCTTTCTTATTTCAGCACTGCGTACTGACCAAAAGTGGTAATGGACAGTGCGGTCTTGGCTGTGGAATCGCAGTTGGTCAGCATTCCGTCATACAGAACGGCATTGCTGAGAATGATGGGCGAAACAGCACCCTTTGCATTGACACCCGTGCCGGTATCAACGGTCTTAGCCAGAATCGCAACGGCCACAGAGTAGTTGTTGCTGGCCCCGGCCTCGACACAGATGTACGCTTTGCGGGCAGTGGTAAACGATGTGCCACCAGTTGCAGTGGTCACAGTAATAGCCGCCATGTGCGGGTAGGTAGTGCGGTCAATAGCCGTGATAGCCCCAAGATTTTCAGCAGCGGTGGTGTTGTCATCGATAGCAACATCATCCCCAACCGCAAACTTGTAGCTGTCTTCCATAGTCACGTACAGAATCGAAGCAGTGGTGCCCGAAGCCGACACAAGATAGGCTCGGCCTGGGTGGTTTTCGACCCCAGTGAACGTAGTCGGGTTGTAGGGCACGTACTTGCCGTACCGACTAGTGGCAGCGGAGAGGTTCTTCGCCAACACCGTACCGGCTTCGAGTTTGCCGTACCCGGCCTGAATGGAAACATCGACCACCAAAGCAATCTCTGGTCGGCTGTACCAAATGTTCTTGTAATCAGTCTGATACCCTCGAACAATGTGAGGGGTATCCCCTTGAGAGTAACGGTCTGCCATGGTTTAATTCACCTCCAATCTTTTCTAAATTAGTTTTTCTTGGTCTGCCCAACATAGCCCAGCAGACGGTCAGAGAGTTTTTTGGTTTCTTCGGCCTTGTCCGGGCCAGCCGGGGCTTTGGTGGTGGTGCTTTCACCCAGAACCACATCACCCTTTTTGATCCCCATCTCGACCCAAGACTTGATCTCGGCGTCAACGGCCTCACCGAAAGCCTTGGTGTCCAGATTCTGGTCTTTCACGAACTTGTTGTAATCGACCATGGCCCGAACCTTTTCATGCAGGCGCTCCGGCAGATCACTCTCAGCGAGCTTTTCAGTCCAGATGCCATTGGCTTCGTGCTTCAGTTCCTTCTCTCGGCGGATGTCATTCTCTTTCTTCAGAGACTTGTTCTCCTCCGACAGGCGGGTGACCTCGGCTTTCATTGCCTGAATCTCAGGGTCCGGCTCGGGGGCCTTGAACTGAGCTTTGCCTTCAGCAATGATTTCGTTGAACAGGTCAGGGAACTCTTTCTTCAATTGCTCTTTGTCCATTTTTTTCACCTCCTTTATAGTGGTTTCAACTGGCTTATCGCCAGCAAATTCAACCTCGGTGAACGCACAGGGTTCTTCACCCGAAAATGCGGTTGCCGAAGTGTTTGAATCGGCCCCAAAGACACAGACCGACATTTCTTTGAATTCGGACTCAAGCCAAACGGCCCCAGGCCCCTTGACCGTGAATCCATTACAGACATGCTCTTGATCTTCGTCCAGTCGAATGACCTTGCCCGGCTTGGCATAAATGCTCGCCTGAAATGGAAAGCCTTTCGAAGACTCAGCCAAGAACTTCTGAGACTCTTCGTTCTCAAGAAAAACAACATCATCTTCGGGGGCCATCAGTTTGTTATCCTGAATGACCGGCTTGCCCATATGTGCCAAGCGAACATCGGTTCGATGGTCTTGCAGCAAAGGGTACCGACCTCGGGTAAACTTCATTCCACTTAGGTCAATACCCAGGTTGCCCCAATACCAATGATCTTTGATGACTCCACCTGAATAGCCAACCATCTTGAGTTTGGGCTTCTGTGTCGTAGTGCCATCAGCAGCCTGTACTTCTTGAAACTGAAGAAGAGCTTGTCCACCACCATCGAGTCGAAATGCCCCCTTTGGTAGATTCTGTTCTTTCTTCATACTATTCCTCCTTGGGTTTGGGCTTTCTCACCACTAAATTTTTCTTTCTGGCCGAAGCAGCAGAACCGGGTTTACCCTGCTCACCTTCAACCGATTCCTGAATGGCCTCTTGTTCTAAAGTGTCAACTCCACCTGCATACAAAAGCGGTGGGTACTTTTCATCTTCAGTGGCCTTTCGCAGCCGATAGCGACCATACCCACCAAACCCCAACATTCCAGCAATCGTTGAGTTCGGTATTCCAAGGCTTTCACCCATCGGCCCATGTTTGACGCCCAGAACCGCACCTGTGCGCTTTTCGTAATCAAGTGCCTCTGAAATGGGGAAAGCCACATCAATCAGGTCTTCGGGTTTGCGCTTCACGTTTTCGAAAACCGGCTCTTGGTTATCGTCAAAAGCAACGGCTTCCCTACTCTTAAAGGTCGGGGGCATTGCACCGACAACCGATTTCAAGAAAAAGACTGACCCCCAAAAGTCGTTGATATACCACCGCTTGAAATAGGCAATTTCATCGGAGGTGCGGTCAGACATGGGGCCGCGTGAAGCCTTGAC
>Ga0105097_10001029_pt1 | contig 13130 bp, 15 predicted proteins | sample PPLLak12cMay2015_FD_87035 | JGI IMG/M metagenome (GOLD analysis project Ga0105097, IMG submission 87035) | Freshwater sediment microbial communities from Prairie Pothole Lake near Jamestown, North Dakota, USA - PPLs Lake P7 Core (1) Depth... | ecosystem: Environmental > Aquatic > Freshwater >... | reverse complement strand
TTGGATCATCGCCTATTTTTGGCAAAAATCGAAAAAAGGAAAATTTTTATAAGTTGTTTATATAAAAAGTGTTATGGAACGCGCCCGGTAGGATTCGAACCCACGACCTACGGATTAGAAATCCGTTGCTCTATCCAACTGAGCTACGAGCGCTCAAACTTCCAAGATAACTAAATATAATCGCTATGTCCCAATCTCGTCAAGCTTTTTGGCCAGCACACACATTTGTACTCTTTACGACAAATCAATATACGCCGCGGATGAAGGACTTGACTTTGGATTCGTAGAAGTCTTTGAGATTCTGGTGCGTATCGGAATCCAAAGGCGGGAAGTTGGAGGCTTTGGCGTTATCAATTGCCTGCTGGGGGCGGCTTGCGCCGGGGATAATAACGGAGACGGCGTCGAAATCGAGAATCCAGCGGAGCGCGAACTGTGCTATTGCCATTCCCTTTGGCACTAACGGTTTTAACTGCTCGACAAGCTCAAGGCCTTTTTCGAAAGGCAGGCCTGCGAAGGTCTCACCGGCATTGAAGGCCTGGCCGTCACGGTTGAATGTGCGATGGTCATTCTCTGCAAACGTTGAGTTCTTCGAAAGTTTTCCCGTAAGCAATCCGGATGCAACAGGAAGCCGCACAATTATTGCGACGTTCTGCTTTTTGCATTTTTCGAAGATTGCATCAATCGGTTTCTGGCGGAAGATATTGAAGATAATCTGAAGCGAGATACAGTCCGGCTGCTTTAGACATATAAGGGCCTCATCCATCGACTCGACACTCGAACCCCAATCTTTGATTTTGCCGTTTTTCTTTAGTTTGCGCATCAGTTCGAATATATCGCCCTGCTTTAAAATTTCCGGAGGAACACAGTGCAATTGCAAAAGATCCAGACAATCCACACCCAGCCGTTTTAGCGAACCCTCGACACATTCAGTGACATTCTTGTCGGTGTATTTATCCGGATAGGTCGAATCTGAGCGGCCTACCTTTGTTGCAACGAAAATTCCGGATTTGCCTTTAATAAATTTTCCGATGAATGTCTCACTCCTGCCCTTGCCGTAAACATCGGCTGTGTCGTAAAAATTGACTCCGTCATCATAAGCAGCAGCGAGAATATCCATCGCGGTCTTATCATCGATATAGCCCCAGGATGAGCCTATCTGCCAGCAGCCGATACCAATTTCAGAATTCCTGAATCCTGTCTTGCCAAATGTTCTGTTTTTCATATCAACTTCCTTGAAAAAGACTTTATTGCACAGGCAATTCTATAACAAATTACCGAGATTTTCAATAAAAATGAAAATCAGAATTATTTTCAGCCATTTTAAGTTTTCCTTGCTGAATAGCTGATTTGATGACCTCGCCGGCAAAGGTTAAACCGATAGCCAAAAAGAGGTGAAAAATCTAAAATATTTTAAAGAAATGTTTTGACAGCAGAAAATCGCTGTATTACTATGTGAGTATATATTCACATTGTCATTTAAGGAAAAATTTATGCTTGGTAAAAATAAGCTGGCACTGTTCGAAAAGCAGGCGTTTATTATGAAGGCCATCGCACATCCTTTGCGCATCGCCATTGCCGATTTCCTTCGAGATGGTGAACAGTGCGTCTGCGATATTGCAGAATACGTCGGCTCGGAACGCTCGAATGTCTCCAAGCACCTTTCCATTATGGAGCAAACAGGCATTCTCGACAGCCGCAAAGATGGGCTGAATGTCATTTACAGCTTGAAGTGCCCCTGTGTGCTGGATTTTCTATCCTGCTCTACGAATGTCTTAAAACAGCAGATTAAGGAACATAAAGAGCTTTTGCGAATTTTATAAAAAAGGATTTTTATGAATAATTCGAAAAAAGAGCTGAAAATCTTCGCGGCACTCGCTGCGGTCTTTCTGGTTTTTTATTTTCTGCCTCTCGACAATCTGAAAATAAAAGAAGCAATAGGCGAATCGTTCCGGCTGCTGCAATGGTACATCAGAAACCACACACTTGCCTGTATCGTTCCTGCTCTTTTTATAGCAGGTGCAATAATTACATTTCTCTCGCAAAATTCCGTTATGCGGTATCTTGGCCCGAAAGCCAATCCTGTTCTCTCTTATGGCGTTGCCTCCGTATCCGGATGCATCCTCGCCGTCTGCTCGTGCAGTGTCCTGCCGATGTTCGCAGGAATTTACAGGCTTGGGGCAGGATTAGGACCTGCATCAGCTTTTCTTTATTCCGGCCCTGCAATAAATGTGCTCGCAATCTTTCTTACCGCCCGCGTTTTAGGTTTCCAAATCGGCCTTTGGCGCGCTGTCGGGTCGATAGTTTTTGCAATTGTAATTGGAATATTAATGGCGGTAATATTTCGCAAGGAAGAAAAACAAAAAGTTCAGGCTGCGATGCAGATGCCAGAAGCCGAAAAACCAAAACGGCACATCGGTCAAACTGCCCTCTTTCTTTCGTGCATGATTTTGTTTCTCATCTTCAGCGACTGGTTCAATCCCGGAAATGTCACTGTCAGGACGACAGACGGCAGACAATTCGATGCCGTAGTCATCCACGAGGCTAAGGACTCCATCCGATTCCAACTCCAGCAGGATCTGCCAGATGCGAAATCCGGCGAAAAAATCGAACTGGCAAAAAACAATATCGAGGATATGCAGGAGAGGCAAAACTGGGTGATGACGATTTATCATATCCGCTGGTATCTGGCAGCCGCGATGGGATTGGCTGTACTAATTATGACTGTCAAGTGGTTCGAGAAAAACGAAATCCGAGAGTGGATGTCGAACACATGGCAATTTACGAAACTGCTTGTGCCGCTTCTCTATGGCGGCGTCTTCGTGGTTGGTTTTGTAAGCGTCCTGTTGCCGGAAAAGCAGGTGGCATCCTGGGTTGGCGATAACAGCCTGCGGGCAAACTTTACTGCAAGTGTAATCGGGGCGTTCTGGTATTTTGCAACTCTGACCGAGATACCTATTACACAGGCCCTGATGAAGCTCGGTATGCACAATGGACCCGTGCTGGCACTTTTATTAGCAGGCCCTGCCCTGTCGCTGCCGAGCATCCTTGTAATCCGGAAAGTTATGGGAAATAAAAAGACGCTCGTTTTCACACTACTCGTGATTGTAATGTCAACTATTGTCGGTTTTGTTTTCGGAGCTTTTTTTAATTAGACTGGAAAAAACATTTTGTGAAGGGATTTGAATATGGCAGAAGAAAAATGTATTTGCAGCGGCGGACCGAAACTGATTTTCGCCTGCAGCGGAGCGGCTGATGTGGGTGCAATTGCAGACCTCGCAGCAAGAAAAATAACACGCGAAGGCATAGGAAAGATGTTTTGTCTCGCAGGAATAGGGGGCAGGCTGGAGCCGATTATGAAGACAACACAATCTGCGTCTAAAATTCTTGCAATCGACGGCTGCCCGCTCAACTGCGTGAAGGCCTGTCTCGAACAGGCGGGATTCCAAAATTTCCTGCATTTGCAGCTTGCAGACCTCGGACTCGAAAAAGGTAAAGCAGTGCCAAATGAAGAGAACGTCAACAAGGCTGCAGCAAGAGGAAGTGAATTGCTGAAAGATTAGTTCTTTATGGTACAAAATGGGAAAAAATTAAAAATCCTTTTTCTATGCACCGGCAATTCCTGCAGAAGCCAAATGGCCGAAGGTTGGACAAAACATTTGAAGGCAGATAAGATTGAGCCTTACTCTGCTGGTATTGAAGCCAAAGGCTTAGACCCTTATGCTGTCAAAGTAATGGGTGAAAAAGGAACAGATATCTCCGGACAGCAAAGCAAAACAATCGATGCGGTCAGATATATAGATTTTGATTATATCATTACCTTATGCGATGAGGCTTTTGAAAGCTGCCCTGTATTTCCCGGCAAAGGAAAAATAATACACGTCGGTTTTGACAACCCGCCGAGACTGGCAAAAGATGCCAAAACCAACGAGGAAATTTTAAACTATTACCGCCGAGTTTGCACTGAGATAAAACAGTTTGTAGAGAAATTACCTCAATGCCTTGAAGACGTAAAATAAAGAAAAATTAATGACAAACGAAAACCATAATTCGATGCAGGATGAGGATGTAAGACAAACAGTCCGCAAGGGCTATAGTGAAATCGCACAGCAAGGAACAGGCTGCTGCGGAAATACCAAACCGAACCAGTTTGCGCAGGCAATTGGTTACAATAAGGATGAGCTTGAAAATCTTCCTGAAGGTGCCAACTTGGGATTGTCCTGCGGAAATCCCACAGCTATAGCGAAATTAAAGCCGGGCCAAGTCGTTCTCGATTTAGGAAGCGGCGGCGGATTCGATTGTTTCATAGCAGCCGAGAAAGTCGGTGCCAAAGGACGTGTAATCGGTGTGGATATGACTGCAGAGATGATAAGCAAAGCACGAAAAAGTATAGCCTCCTTCACTCAAAAAACCGGCTTGAATAACGTGGAGTTTCGCCTCGGCGAAATCGAGCATCTGCCTGTCGGTGATAACAGTGTGGATGTCGTCATATCCAATTGCGTCATCAATCTGTCTGTCGATAAAGAGCATGTCTGGAAAGAGATTGCCCGCGTCTTAAAACCCGGCGGCAAGGCCTGCGTCAGCGACCTGGCGTTAAAAGAGATACTGCCGGAAAAGGTAAAGGCTGCCGCCGAGGCTCTTGTCGGCTGTATCTCGGGTGCGGTCACGATAACTGACACGCTCAAAATGATGGAATCAGCAGGCCTGGCGGATATCAAAGCCGATGAAAAGAAATTCAATATGGATGTAATGGATAATTGCAATGATAGTTTCTATAAAACCATTCGCGATAATCTGCCTTCGGGTAAGAGGCTCTCTGATTTTGCAGCAAGTGTTGACTTTACCGCGGTCAAGAAAGGTTAAACATGGACGAAAATAATGCGATTGGAAAAGCCAAAGGATTGAATATCTTCGAGAAATACCTGACTATCTGGGTCGTATTATGCATACTGGCTGGCATAATCCTCGGTAAAATCGCCCCACAGTTTGCAAAATGGCTGGATGGAATGGCAATTTATGTAAACGAGGCACCGGTTGTTTCCATTCCTATAGCCGTTTGCCTTTTCTTTATGATGTATCCGATTATGGTAAAGATAGATTTTGCAGAAGTCATAAAGGCAGGCAAAAGTGTCAAACCCGTCGTACTAACCCTTTTTGTCAACTGGGCAATAAAACCATTCACAATGTATGTAATCGCACTGTTCTTTTTAGGCACCATCTTTTACGGCCTCATTGGCCCTGATGCAACCGACCTTGTCAAAATGCCCTTTGGCCTGAACTTACCTGTCGGCAGCACCTACGGCGCAGGAACGGTCGTCCAAAATGCAGGCGTAAAAATGCTCCAGGTACCTCTGTGGCGAAGCTACCTTGCCGGCTGCATTCTTTTGGGGATAGCCCCCTGCACAGCTATGGTCCTTGTCTGGGGATACCTTGCGAAAGGAAACGATGGCCATACTCTCGTTATGGTCGCAATCAACTCGCTCTCGATGCTTGTCCTTTATGGGCCTCTCGGTGGATTTCTCCTCGGCGTAGGAAGGCTGCCCGTCCCCTGGCAGGCGCTGCTTCTTTCTATCGCAATATATGTCGCTCTGCCGCTTGTCGCTGGCTATTTTTCGAGAAGATGGATTATCAAAACAAAGGGGAGTATCTGGTTCAACGAAAAATTCCTGCATTTCCTTACCCCCGTTACAATAATAGCCCTTCTTATAACACTTGTCCTGCTCTTTTCATTTAAGGGAGAAGTAATTCTGAGCAACCCCCTGACTATCCTGTGGATTGCCATACCGCTTTTCATACAAACAAACCTTATTTTCCTGCTTGGATATGGTTTGGCAAAAATTCTGAAATTAAATTACCAGGATGCTGCTCCATCTGCTATGATAGGGGCATCGAACCATTTCGAGGTTGCGATTGCAACTGCGACAATGCTGTTCGGATTAAGCTCCGGTGCAGCACTAGCAACGGTTGTGGGAGTATTGATAGAGGTGCCTGTTATGCTTATGCTGGTGAAGATTTGCCTGAGAACTCAAAACTGGTTTAAAACAGTTCCTTCATAAAATGAGAGGTGTAAAATGAAGAAGATAAAAATTTTAGGTCCGGGCTGTCCGAAATGCACAAAGCTGGCTGATAATGCCAAAACGGCTGCCCAGCAGCTGAAACTCGATTTCGAGATCGAGAAAGTTACCGACATCAATGATATAGTCGGATTTGGAGTTATATCAACTCCTGCCCTTGTCATTGACGGCGAGGTGAAAGTTACAGGTAAAGTTCCATCTGTAGAAGAAATGAAGTGTTTTCTGGAAGTGTAAAACTTTTGCACAGCTGAAAAGGAGAAAACTGCAAATGAACGTCAAAAATATTGTTGCCGTGATACTCTGTCTATTTGTTGCCGCAAGCTTAATATACCTTGCTGCCGGTTCTCAAAAAACACAGGACAAACCTCTCGTCGATGAAACGAAACTTGTCTCATCAGAACCGCCTTCACCTGCAATGCCCGCATCGGAAGCAAATAATCCTGATGTTGTGGTATACTATCTTCATAACAGCGTCCGCTGTATAAAGTGCAAAAAATTCGAGACCTATACCCAGCAGGTCCTTAGCGAATTTTTCGCTGAACCGCTCAGGCAAGGCACAATACAGTGGAGAATGCTCAATGTCGATAATCCCCAAAACGAGCACTTCATCAATGACTATAAGCTGATTACAAAATCTGTTGTTCTAGCCAGGTTCAAAGAAGGCAAGCAGATCGAATGGAAAAACCTCGAAAAAATCTGGCAGGTCGTTGACGACGAGGCCGCCTATAAGAATTATATAAAAGATGAAATCCTAAACTTCATCCAGGAGAGATGATGACCGCACTGCTGTTGGCATCGCTTACTGCATTCTGGCTCGGGATTCTGACATCCATAAGCCCCTGCCCGATGGCAACGAATATCCTTGCTATTTCCTTCATCGATAAAAAAATTAGCAGGCCGAAAACAGTTTTTCTCACCGGCTTTACCTTCACACTCGGCAAGATGATAACTTTCACCGCCCTTGCTGCAATTCTGGTTTCGAGCATCCTCGCTGCAGAGCAGGTCTCGCTTTATCTTCAGAAATATATGAACAAGCTGCTCGGCCCTGTTTTGATAATCGTCGGGATGATTCTTCTGGAGATGCTCAGCTTCAATCTTCCCTCATATCAGCCGGGCGAGAAAATGCAAAAACGCCTTGAATCCTTCGGAATCTGGGCCGGAGGTCTTCTGGGTATCATCTTTGCACTTTCCTTTTGCCCTGTTTCAGCAGCGCTTTTTTTCGGCAGTCTGATACCGCTGTCTGTTAAACACAATTCGATATTTTTGCTGCCTGCTGTTTACGGGATTGGCACTGCCCTGCCAGTCTTCGCATTCGCTGTCCTTATTGCCTTCGGTGCAAAATATGTCGGCAGGGCTTTTAACAGACTGACGGCAATAGAATTATGGATTCGCCGCGCAACAGGTGTAATTTTCATAATAATCGGAATTTACTTTTGCCTCGTTTATATTTTCAGAATTCTTTAAATATAACAAAACTTTCTTTATCCCTTCACGCAAATTATCGGTTCGAGCTTTGCCACCTTTTTTGCGAGTTTGGCCTTCTCAGTCGCATCAGCAACGATGTTCACATCTTTATAAGCCCCCGGCGCTTCTTCGGCGATGCCTCGTAAAGAGGCACCCCTGATAATTATTCCCTTTTCAGCGAGTGCCTTGATAAGCTCTCTGCCGCCCCATTTTTTCGTAGCCTGTTTTCTGCTCATCGCCCTGCCGGCCCCGTGAGAGCACGAGCCGAATGCCAGTGACATTCCCTCTTCCATACCCGCAAGGATATACGAGCAAGTCCCCATAGTCCCGCCTATCAGAACCGGCTGGCCCGCCTGTCTTATATCTTCAGGAAGCGATTGATGGCCGGGACCGAACGCTCGCGTAGCACCCTTTCGATGAACAAATAACTTTTTAGTTTCGCCGTCAACATTGTGCTTCTCTTCCTTGCAGGTATTGTGCGAGACATCGTAGAGAAGTTTCAGGTCTGCTTTCGGAAGGACATCGGCAAAGGCCTGGCGAAGCAGGTGAGTCAGCATCTGTCTGTTTGCCAGGGCACAGTTAATCCCCGCCCGCATTGCCCCGAGATATTCCTGCCCGACATCTGAATTAATCGGTGCGCAGGCAAGATCTCTTTCAGGCAGCCTGATGCCTGCTTTGCCGGCAGCGTTGACCATTCGCGGAAGATAATCAGTAGCAATCTGATGTCCCAGCCCTCGCGAGCCGCAGTGAATGCTGACCACAATATCGCCGTTTCTTAATCCAAAAATATCTGCAATGTTTCCGTCGAATATTTCCACTATTTTTTGTACTTCCATATAATGGTTTCCCGAACCGAGCGTCCCGACCTCATCGGATTGCCTTTCTTTGGCCTGATTGGAGACAAATTCAGGAGCTGCCCCGAACATCCTGCCATCCTCTTCGATTCGCATCAGGTCATCTTTTGTGCCGTAGCCATTTGAGACAGCCCATTGAGCGCCGCCGATAAGCATCTGGTCTATCTGGTGTTTGGAAAGTTTAAGTTTTCCGGTGCTGCCGACGCCTGCTGGTATCCTTCTTTCGAGCACATCAGCAAGCCTGTTCTTAAAAGGCTCGATTTCCTCAATTGTTACCCCCGTCAGAATCGCCCGCACTCCGCAGGATATATCGAAACCCACACCGCCTGCTGAAATTACCCCGCCTGTGTCCGCATCGAAAGCTGCCACGCCCCCTATCGGAAAACCGTAACCCCAGTGAGCATCCGGCATAGCGTATGATGCCTTCACAATCCCCGGCAGTGCTGCGACGTTCATTCCCTGCTCATATACCTTCTCATCGAGCTGTTTTATAATCGTATCATCGCCGAAAACTATAAACGGAACATTCATATTTCCGAACGGCTCTATACGCCACTGATTCTCAGAAATCTCTTTTAGCTTCTCTGAATACATCGCCAATCCTTTCCTCTAAATATCCACAATACATTGTGCCATCCAAGTGCCATCATTGTCACGATATACTTTCAGGTCAGAATAGGTCGCCCCCTTGATTTCTACGACAGGCTTGTGCTTTTCCAAATCTATTCTTTCTCCGAACGCCTTCGCAGCTAGTTTGTTTCCTTCTATCCGGACCTCAAATTTACTAAAAAGCATCTTTCGTATTGCCATTTCAAATAGAATCTTGTTTAGCCAGTCGAATAAAAGCGATTCATCGTCATTTCCCTCACAGGTGACCTCAATCGCCTCAGCTGGTTTGATTTTTTCCGGCTCAACGCTTATTGCAATCATTGCAACAGCCGCCTGCTCAAAGGCCTCCTGCTTCGTTTCGCCAAATCCGCGAATTCCCATATCAGCCGTATGAGAATAATGTTCCCAGCCTTTTTTCTTCATAAAGTCAGCCTAAAACCACCGCCCTCTAATGTCAATAAGCATATTCCTTAAAAATTCTTGCAAAAGTGGTTACTTTTCTTACTATTGTGCAAAATAGTCTCTTAATAAGAAACTCTATTGGGGTATGCATAATGGATTCAGAACAGCTTGAGAAATACAGTTCGGCGATGACACTCTCGGATATGGAAATATTCATCTTTCCGGAGCTTATGGAAGCCCTTGTTCTTGCGAATATTATGAGCCCGCTTATCTGGCGGTGGAGAGATGAAGATTGCTTTAAGAAACTCGAAGGCAAAGACAGCTACAAGAAGCTCTTGCGGCTTCGCCAGTATATAATGGACAACTTCGATTTCAATCTGGACCTGGAAACCTGGGGTTTGACCACAAAGCAAAAGGAGCTGAAGCGCTTCGAAAAATTTCTCCCCACCCAAATAATAGCCCAAAGCAACGCCCTTTTCGGATATGAAGGTGATAAATATTATTTCGATGTCGATATAAGAAAGCACTTCGGCTTAGATAAATATGACAGCGACGTCATCCCCTACTGGAAAACCGAAACAGTCGAGGCGATGTATGCCTTCCGCCGCAAGAGCAACTATCCAATCGGTGCAGGCGAATGCGTATCTCTTTCGACGCTCTATGCAGCGGCTGCGTTTATCGTCTGCGGCATACCGCTCGAAGACATTTATATGATTCTCACTCCCCTGCACTCGCAGAACTTCATCGATATCGCAGACGGCATCCTCACCAATAACAGGAGGCTCGTTACCAAGACAATGTGGTTTAACGGCTCGGAAATTTCAAACAAGGCACAGCGGGCACTTCGAAATGAAAATGTCACTATAGTCGCACACAACACCGGCCTCATTCACTGTCTATATCAAGATGCGACGATAGATAAAAACAGGTACGATGGATTCACAAAGAAATTATCAGCGTATCTTTCCACGGATTTGACAATGCAGAGCTGCGCAAGCTTCCTTAGGTCTTACTCGCAATACCAGAAATATTTCCAGGCCTGCCGCGACTGCCACGGCCAGGCCCAATTCATAAAGGCCGAAACGCTTTTTGGCTACGAGCATAACAGCAAATACAGAATTGCCGACGCAACGCATAATAAACTTATCGAGGAGGTCAACGAGGAAGACTTCGTTTCATATCCGATATCGGGGAGAATCCGCTGCGATGAGCTCGAGGAATTTTTTAATAAAAAACATCCTGACCTAAAAGTCGCACAGGATAGGGAAATGCTCATAAAAATCTTTTCTCCGTTTATCCCCGATGCTGATAAAATGGTCGCCAAACTGGCCGACTTTCTCCACGTCGAGCCGAAGCTGCCCCCAATCGACAGAAATTACCTGCCGAGCAAACCAATAGAAATCAGCATCAGCCAAACAAGAGAGGAGATAATCGAGTATTTGAAATCAATCCGCAAAGATAATCCCGTTGCGGACCTAGCCTTCTATGCATACCGTGATATGACAAGCTGCGACTGGCAGCCTTTCATCAAGGCGGCAATCGAACGCAGCCCTGTCTCAATCGAAAAATACAAGAGCATCTCAATCGAGCAGCTTTACGCCGAACTGCAAAAAATGTCGAACCAGTCCATATACGAAGACCAACGGCTCGCCCAGCCGGATGAGGTCGCCAATTACAGAACCGGCGATGGCCTTGAGAAGGCCTTTTTGCTTGCTAATATCATCCGGGCAGCCAAACCCGAACAGAAATTGAAAATAACTGTAGATAATAATAAGGTAACCTTGCAGGCACAAAAGACTTACAACTTCGAATCTGCAAAGGGTTTGCAAAAGGTAATTGAAATCTAAGTGCCGGCAGAAAGGCCGGAATTTTATGACTATCGATACAATTTTAAATTTTTTGCAGCAGTTTGCTGCTGATTTCTGGGCAACGATGACAGAAATGTCACCATATTTGCTCTTCGGTTTTCTGGCGGCGGGCTTCCTGTCTGTTTTAATTCCGCCATCGGTTGTTGAGCGGCATCTTGGGGGAAGCGGCATCTGGCAGGTCGTGAAGGCCTCAATTTTCGGAGTGCCTTTGCCTCTATGCTCCTGTAGCGTCATTCCCGTATCAATGTCTCTTCATAAACACGGTGCAAGCAGGGCTTCGACAATATCTTTTTTGCTTTCAACGCCCCAGACAGGTGTTGACAGCATCTTCGTAACATACAGCCTGCTCGGAATTGTCTTTGCGATATTTCGCCCTGTTGCAGCGTTTATAACGGGAGTAGTCGGCGGAGTTCTTGTAAATATTTTTGGAGAAAAAAAAGAGGGCGTTGAGCAAAAAAGTGAAAAATGCTCAGATGAATGCTGCAATCACCCGAAGCAAAAAAGATACATTTACCGCGCGTTTAAATATGGATTTATCAATTTGCCTACGGATATCGGCAGAGCAATGCTCATCGGCCTTGTTATCGCAGCCGCTATGTCGGCTCTCATTCCTGATGACTTTTTCGCCGCGTATCTGTCTTCAGGCATCCTCTCGATGTTCGTTATGATGCTGGTTGGCATCCCTGTTTATGTCTGTGCGACAGCCTCAGTGCCGATAGCAGCCGTCCTAATCGACAAAGGCATCTCACCGGGTGCTGCCCTTGTTTTCCTTATGACCGGGCCTGCAACGAATGCGGCATCGATTGTAATACTATGGCAGATCCTCGGCAAAAGGACTGCGATTATATATCTGCTGACCGTTGCAGGATGTGCAATTGCCTTCGGGCTGACAATTGATTATATCTTCAATTTTACTGCTTCGATCCATACTATCCCCCACGTTCACGCCGCTGCCGGTAATTGGCTGAAAACTGCATCGGCAATCTTTCTTTTTGCCATCCTGATTTACGGCGTTTACAGGAAAATGAGAAGAACCCATACGGAACACACCGACCATTAATCCAAACATTAGTATGCCAATATTTTCTCGACCTGAAGTTTTTTATTTTAACTTTTGCCCCACACTGTTATATTATCAGCAAAGAAAAGTGTTTCAGGTACAGGCTGATGATGCGGCTGTAACAAATATGAAAAAAAACTCAAAAGTAAAAAAACCTTCTAAAGAAGCGCTGCAAAAGGCTCTTGCAGGCAAATTTATCGTTATCGACGGCCCTGACGGCTGCGGCAAATCTACACAGGCAAGGCTGCTTGCAGGGTGGCTGCAGAAACAGGGAGTGATCGTAGAGTGTTTTCGCGACCCCGGCGGTACCGACATCGGAGAAAAGATTAGAGAAATTCTGCTCAATCCAGAGCACAAGGCGATGGGAACTCGAACGGAGCTATTGCTTTATATGGCAGCACGGGCACAATTGTGGCAGGAAAAAATTTCACCGGCGCTTGCAGCAGGCGAATGTGTAATTCTCGACAGATGGCTTTCGAGCACGGCTGCCTACCAGGGCTTTGCAGGGTCCTTCGGAATCGATAACGTGGAAAAAATTGCAGATGGGTGCCTCGAACGGACCTGGCCTGACCTGACAATTATTCTCGATGTCGATATACAAACCGCCGGCAACCGGCTCAAAGATGACAGGGACCGTATGGAGCAGAAAGGCAGCGATTACCACAATATGGTCAGAAAAGGTTTTCTTCAGCTTGCTTCTGAAAAGGATGGCTTTGTGGTTGTCAGCGCTGTTTACGATATAGATAACGTTCATAAAAAGATTACCGATATAATTTTGAAAAAATTTTAATTTTTTATATGT
>Ga0105097_10001027_pt1 | contig 13139 bp, 14 predicted proteins | sample PPLLak12cMay2015_FD_87035 | JGI IMG/M metagenome (GOLD analysis project Ga0105097, IMG submission 87035) | Freshwater sediment microbial communities from Prairie Pothole Lake near Jamestown, North Dakota, USA - PPLs Lake P7 Core (1) Depth... | ecosystem: Environmental > Aquatic > Freshwater >... | reverse complement strand
TCTCTAAACATTAACTTACTATAAATATTATTATTCTTGGAGGAAGATAAAAGTGCAGAATTTTGGCAATATAATGAAACAGGCAAAAAAGATGCAGGAACACATGGGTAAGATACAGGAAGAGCTGGAAAATAAAACCGTTGAAGCGCAGGCTGGCGGAGGAATGGTGCGCGTAGTCGTAAACGGTAAATTTAATGCCGTATCCATCAAAATAGAAAAAGAAGTGGTAAATCCCGAAGACGTGGAAATGCTCGAAGACCTGATCTTGGCGGCGGTGAATGAAGGCGTGCGTAAGGCGCAGGAAATGGCCTCACGGGAAATGGCAAAAATTACCGGAGGGCTGGGGATTCCCGGATTAAGTTTCTAGGACAAATTTTATGAAAGCGTACGCGCAACCAATCAAAAAACTTATTGAAGAACTAGGCAAGCTTCCCGGCATCGGAGAAAAAACGGCCACCAGGCTGGCCAATTATATTTTACGCGCCACCGCGGATGACGTGAAAAAACTGGCGGAAAGCATCATCGAAGTAAAAAGAAAAATTAAATTTTGCAGCGTTTGCCTGAATCTCACGGAAACGGAAACCTGCCATATTTGCCATGATAAAAATCGGGATCATACGATAATTTGCGTGGTGCAGGAGCCGGACGCCATGGCGGCAATAGAAGAAAGCGGCTGCTTTCATGGAACATATCATGTACTGCATGGCGCGCTGGCGCCGCTGGACGGCATCGGCCCGGATAGCCTGCATCTTAACGAATTAATGAAGCGCATCGACAGCAAAACAGTCAAGGAAATAATAATAGCGACAAATCCTGATGTGCATGGAGAAGCAACTGCCTTGCTGATTATTAGAATGCTCAAAGGAAGAAATATAAAGGTAACGCGGATTGCCACCGGCGTGCCGCTGGGCGGCGACCTTAAATATATCGACAAAATGACTATATCCAAATCGCTCGAATTCAGGCGCGGCATGTAATGTTATGGATAAGACCAGGGAAATAGACAGCAAACTCATTACCGAAACAGTGAAGAAACTGTTTATCGAAGCCAACACAACCTTGGGCCAGGATGTAGTCTGCGCCCTTAAGGACGCGCTCACGCGGGAAGAATCTCCCCTGGGCAAACAGGTGCTCGAAAAAATAATTGATAACGCTGATATTGCCCGCCGAGAAAAAATGCCCATCTGCCAGGACACTGGCCTGGCGGTGCTGTTTATTGAAATCGGTCAGGATGTTCATATTATCGGCGGTGATTTGCGCGCCGCGATCGAAGAAGGGGTGCGCCAGGCTTACCAGGATGGCTTTTTACGCAAATCCGTCTGTGATCCGCTGACTCGAAAAAACACACAGGATAACACGCCGGCTATAATCCATATTGATATCATACCCGGCGACCGGCTGAAAATAATTGCCATGCCCAAAGGCGGCGGCAGTGAAAACATGAGCGCGGCACAAATGCTCACACCGGCCGCAGGCAGCGAAGGCATTAAAAAATTTGTTATTGAAAGAGTAAAACAAGCCGGCGCCAATCCCTGCCCGCCCATTATTGTTGGAGTCGGCATCGGCGGTTCACTCGAAGAAGCGTGCGTCTTAGCCAAAAAAGCGTTGCTACGCTCTGTGGGGGAAGCTAATAACAATGATGAGCGCCTGGCAAAAATGGAAAAAGAACTGCTCGAAAGCATTAATAAACTGGGGATCGGCCCGGGCGGTCTGGGCGGTAGAATTTCCGCGCTAGCCGTGAACATTGAGATGCTACCCTGCCATATCACCTCATTGCCCGTAGCTGTTAATATTCAATGTCACGTGTCGCGGCATAAAGAAGAAATTATATAGGATAGCGGCTTGAACAAAAAAGAAAACATGGCTCGTCACATTGAGATTCCATTAAAGGCGGATGCCATTTCCTCTCTGCAGGCAGGAGATATGGTGCTTTTGAGCGGCGAGGTTTATACCGCGCGCGATGTCGCGCATCGGCGTCTTTATGAAGCGTTGAACAAAGGCGATACGCTTCCATTTGATTTAAAAAAAGCAGTAATATTTTACGCGGCGCCCGCCCCGACTCCGCCCGGAAAAATGATCGGCTCTGTCGGCCCGACCACGAGTTACCGGATGGACGCTTTCACACCAAAATTAATTGAACACGGACTTAAAGGAATGGTCGGCAAGGGTAACCGTTCCCCCGAAGTAATTGCCGCCATAAAAAAACACGGCGCGGTGTATTTTGGCGCGATCGGCGGCATCGCGGCGCTTAGCTCGCAATGCGTGAAAAAAGCCGAACTTGTCGCCTATGAGGATCTTGGCCCGGAAGCGATTAGAAAATTAACCGTGATTGATTTTCCTGTGATTGTCATCAATGATCCTGCCGGCAATGATTTATACGCTCAGGCGGAAAACAGGTGGCGCATCAATAATTAAAACGGTAAAAATTTATATTTTTAAAAAAAGTTGACATAAAAATCCAAATATAATAGAAAAACGCCTCACTTTACTTCGTGATAATTAATCCAGTAAGGGAGATTGTAATGATAGAAGTTAGATGGCACGGTCGGGGTGGCCAGGGAGCGGTGACTTCAGTGGAATTGCTGGCTGTTTCGGCAATCGCCGCGGGAAAATACGCTCAGGGATTCCCCAGTTTTGGGCCGGAAAGACGTGGCGCGCCGGTAGCCGCGTTCACAAGGATTGATGATAAAAAAATCAACAAAAGATCGGGTATTTACAAGCCTGATGTTGTGCTGGTGCTCGATGCCAGCCTTATAGGCCTGGTGAATGTAACGGAAGGTTTAAAACCCGAAGGGAAATTAATTGTCAATACCCACAAAACACCTGATGAAATCCGCAAACAATTGGGCTTTAAAGGAACATTAGCCACAGTCGACGGCACGGGAATTGCCCGTAAAGAAATGGGTGTTCCTATCGCCAACACGACGATGATCGGCGCTTTGCTGAAGGTAACGGGAATTATGGATCTGAACGCGATGAAAGATGCGGTTGAACATCGCTTTGGACGCATCGCACAAAAAAATATGGCAGCGATGAAACGCGCCTACGACGAAATACAAATCGAAAACTAAGAGGTATCAAAATATGGCATTAAAAACATGGAAGGAGCTTCCGGTCGGCTGTGTTGTTTCCGAACCGGGAAGCGCCAGTGAATATCACACCGGCAGTTGGCGCTCGCAGCGTCCCGTCTGGAATGACGCCAAATGCATCAAATGCGGTATCTGTTACGTGTTTTGCCCGGAAGGATGCGTACAGCAGGCCGAAGACGGATTGTTCAAGGCCAACCTGGACTATTGCAAGGGCTGCGGCATCTGCGCGCATGAATGCTGGCCCCGCGCAATCACAATGGTGGAGGAGGGCTAGGCATGGGTAAACGCGTTGGCTTGGAAGTAACAGTAGCGGTGGCGGAAGCTGTAGCGCTTTGCCGCATTGATATGGCGGGTGTTTATCCCATCACGCCTCAGTCGCACATCGCGGAACATCTCTCAACTCTGGTGGCGGATGGCGTACTGGACGCGGAATTTGTGACAGTGGAATCAGAACATTCGGCAATGAGCGCGGTGATCGGCGCTTCTGCGACTGGCGCGCGCTCCTATACGGCAACGGCTTCTCAGGGGCTTTTGCTGATGAATGAACTTTTGCCCATCGCCTCGGCGATGCGCTTGCCAATTTGCATGGCGATTGCTAACCGCGCCGTCTCCGGACCGCTCAACATTTTAAACGATCACTCTGACATCATGCCGCAGCGCGACACCGGATGGATAACGTTGTTTGTAGAAAACGGCCAGGAAGCGATAGATTTATCAATCCAGGCATTTAAAATTGCGGAGCATAAAGATGTAATGCTGCCGGTGTGCGTGAACATCGACGGTTTCCAATTAACCCATATGGTTGAGCCGGTGGAGCTACCGACGCAGGAGGAAGTGGACAAGTTCCTGCCGCCTTTTACGCCGCATGCAACTCTGCATCCGGCCAAGCCGGTGACCATGGGCGCGTTTTCCATGTCTGATTATTTTGCGGAAATCATGAAGGCCAAGGACGAAGCCATCAAAAATTCCAAGAAAGTTATTTTGGAAGTTTGGGATGAATGGGGCAAGATGTTCGGCCGTAATTATAAAGCGGTGGAAACCTATCAGGCGGAAGACGCGGAAATATTGATGCTGACCATGGGTTCGATGGGCGAAACGGCACAGGTGGCCATCGATGAATTGCGCGGCAAGGGAATCAAAGCGGGACTGGTAAAGCTCAGGCTGTGGCGTCCGTTTCCCTTTGAGGAGATAAGGGCGACGCTGAAAAACGCGAAAAAGCTGATCGTCACCGATCGCGCCTGTTCTTTTGGCGGCCCCGGTGGACCGGTATTTTCGGAAATCAAATCCGCCTTATACGCGGGAGACAATCACCCCGCAATGTATAATTTTATTTACGGACTGGGCGGACGTGATGTGCCGGTACAGGATTTTACCGGTATGTTTGAAAAAGTAATTGCGGATACAGACAACAAGGCCAAAGACACATATGAATTTTGGGGAGTGAGAGAATAATGAATCTTGTAGAAAATTTTGATTTATATGCCCCGCGGCTGATTAATAAAAAAGAATTGTTCTCCGCCGGTCACCGCGCCTGCTCGGGCTGCGCGGAAGTTCTGGCGGTGCGCCTCATGTGCAAAGCGCTCGGCGACAACACGGTTATCGCTTCCGCCACCGGGTGCATGGAAATAGTCTCCAGCATGTTCCCGACCACGGCCTGGGAAGTTCCCTGGATTCACGTGGCGTTTGAAAACGCGGCAGCCGTGGCCTCTGGCGTTGAGGCGGGCCTCAAGGCGCTGCGCAGAAAGGGTAAGATCGATGACCGCTATGTAAAGGTAGTTGGCATGGCAGGTGACGGCGGCACGATGGATATCGGCTTCCAGGCGCTTTCCGGCGCGATGGAAAGAGGCCATGACATGATTTACGTCTGCTTTGATAACGAAGCTTACATGAACACGGGCATTCAGCGCTCCAGCGGCACGCCGATGGGCGCGTCCACAACCACCGCTCCGGCGGGAAAGGTGAGCATCGGCCAGAAAACATGGAAGAAAAACATGCCGGAAATCATGGTCGCACATAATGTTCCCTACGTGGCTACAGCATGTCCGAGCTATCCGCTGGATTTTATCCGCAAAATCGAAAAGGCCAAAAGCATAAAAGGCCCTTCATATATCCACTGTTTTTCCGTTTGTCCCACCGGCTGGCGTTGTCCCTCGCATTTGGCCATCTCCATGGGGCGCCTCGCGGTAGAAACGGGCGCGTTTCCGCTCTTTGAAGTGGAAAGCGGGCATTATCGCCTGTCTCCGGATATGCCGAAAAAACTGCGGCCGATTCGTGATTACTTCAAGGCACAGGGTCGTTTCCGTCACCTGACGGATGAAGAAATCAACATGATTCAGGAAAAAGTAAACACGGAGCATAGAAAGATTACGGAAAAAGCCAAGTATTTGAAAACAGGCAATGAATAGCAATAACACCGAGGTGTATAAATAATGAGCAAAACCGATACTGTTGCAGCAAAAACAAAAGAAATCGTAAAAAAACACGGCGGCGATAAAAGCGCGCTGATTGCCGTACTGCAGGATATACAGGAAGCTTTCAATTACCTGCCCCAAGAAGGGCTAAAAGCGGCAGGCAAAGCGATGAATATTCCGCTCAGCCGCGTTTACGAAGTAGCCACGTTTTACAACGCTTTCAGCCTGAAGCCGCGCGGCGAGCATATTGTAAAAATCTGCATGGGCACCGCCTGCCATGTCCGCGGCGCTTCCGCCATCCAGGATAAAATGGAAAGAACGCTTAATATAAAACCGGGCGAAACAACCTCGGATAAAAAATTCTCGCTGGAAACGGTCAATTGCGTGGGCGCATGCGCCCTGGGGCCCGTGGTGGTGATCAACACCGAATATCACGGCCAGATGACCATGGCTAAAGTGGACAAAGTTATCGGCAAGCTCAAAGAGGGGGCGCAGCAATAATGAAAATATTAGATGATGCTTTGGCCTTGCGCCAAATTCAGGATAGTTTACGGAAAAATTACGACCCGACTAAAAAACTTGTGACCATATGCGCCGGCACGGGGTGCCGCGGTTATGGCTGCATTTCCGTTAAAGAAGAGCTGGAAGCGGAAATCAAAAAGCAAAATATGAACGTGGAAGTGCGCGCCACCGGCTGTTTCGGTTTTTGCGAAAAAGGCCCGCTGGTGGTCATTCATCCGGAAAAAATATTTTATCAGCAGGTCAAAGTAAAAGACGTGCCGGAAATAATTTCCAAAACCGTCGCCCATGGAGAAATCCTGGAAAAACTTCTATATCGCGATCCGGACACCAAGGAAACTGTCTTGAAGGAAGAGGATGTCCCCTTCTACAAGAAACAACACCGCCTGGTCTTCGGCCAAAACGGCATGATTGATCCTTCCCGCCTAGATGATTATTTGGCTATCGACGGATATTCCGCGCTGGCCAAAGCGCTCACCGAAATGACGCCGGAAGATGTCATTAGTGAAGTGAAAAAGGCCGGGCTGCGCGGCCGGGGTGGCGGCGGATTTCACGCCGGCGTCAAATGGGAAGGATGCCGCAAAGCGCACGGCTCACACAAATACGTCATCGGCAACGGCGATGAAGGAGACCCCGGCGCGTACATGGACCGCAGTCTCATGGAAGGCAATCCGCACAGCGTGATCGAAGGCATGATTATCGGCGCCTATGCAATAGGCGCGAACGAAGGTTATATTTATGTGCGCAATGAATATCCGCTGGCGGTTATGAACCTTTCTTTGGCCATCAACAGCGCCAAGGAGGCGGGCCTTTTGGGAAAAAAGATACTGGGCACGGATTTTTCCTTTGACATACATATAAATAAAGGCGGCGGCGCTTTTGTTTGCGGTGAGTCATCCGCCTTATTCGCCTCTATTGAAGGCCGCGCGGGAGAGCCGCGCGCCAAGTATATTCACGCCGTGGAAAAGGGACTCTGGGATAAACCCACAGTGCTTAACAACGTGGAAACATGGGCTAACGTGCCCGTGATTATAAATAAGGGAGCCGATTGGTATGCCTCGATCGGCACGGAAGGTTCCAAAGGGACGAAAATTTTCTCGCTGGTCGGCAAAATCAACAATACCGGTCTGATTGAAGTTCCGATGGGAATGACGCTGCGGGAAATCATCTATGGCATGGGCGGCGGCATTCCGGGCGGCCGTAAATTCAAAGCCGTGCAAACCGGCGGCCCTTCCGGCGGCTGCATTCCGGAAAGTCTTCTGGATCTGCCCGTTGATTTTGACAAACTTTATGAAGTGGGTTCCATGATGGGCTCCGGCGGCATGATTGTCATGGACGACAAATCCTGCATGGTGGACGTGGCCAAATATTTCCTCGCCTTTCTGCAGGAAGAATCCTGCGGGAAATGCGTTCCCTGCCGCGAAGGCGTGCGCCGCATGAGGGAAATTCTCGAAGACATCTGCGCAGGCCGCGGCAAAGAGGGCGATGTAGAGCTCTTGGAACATCTCTCGACAGGCGTCGCGGACGGATCGCTTTGCGCGCTGGGTGGCTCCGCTCCGAACCCGGTTTTGAGCACGATTAAATATTTCCGCGAAGAATATGACGCGCACATCAAAAACAAACGCTGCCCGGCGGGTGTATGCAAGGCGCTGATTACCTACAGTATTGATCCGGAAAAATGCACCGGCTGCACACTTTGCAGCAGGGTTTGCCCGGTGGAAGCAATAAGCGGCGAAAAGAAAAAGCCGCATAAGATTGACATAGATAAATGCACGAGATGCGGCGCGTGTATAGAAAGCTGCAAATTTGACGCGATAACCGTAGAATAAAAGGTGGATTAAATCATGGTAAATTTGATTATTAACGGTAAAGACGTAAAAGCCCGTGAAGATATGATGGTGCTGGAAGCGGCGCGTATGGCTGGCTTTGATATCCCGACTCTGTGCGCTCATGAATCGGTATCCCGCTCCGGGGCCTGCCGCCTTTGCGTGGTGGAAATTAAAAAGGGCAACAGAACGAGAATCGTCACTTCCTGCCTCTACCCTATCGAAGAAGGTCTGGTCGTGGAAACAAATACGGCGCGCGTGCAGAATGTCCGACGTCTGGTCATGGAATTACTGCTTGCCCGCTGTCCCGAAGCCGACGTGCTCAAAAAAATGGCAGCGGAAATGGGCATTGAATCCCAGCCACGGTTTGTCGCTGATACAGATAAAGGCAAGTGTATTTTGTGCCGCTCTTGCGTGCGCGTTTGCGATGAAGTCGTCGGCGTCAGCGCCATCGGCCTTTTTGCCCGCGGCTCGCATAAAAACGTCGGAACTCCTTTCATGGAACAATCGGATGTCTGCATCGGCTGCGGCGCCTGCGTTTATGTATGCCCCACCGGGCATATTGAAATGACCTCGACCGGCGATAAACGTAAAATATGGGGACGAACTTTTAAAATGCAAGCCTGCGAAAAATGTGGTAAACACTTCGCGCCGGTTGACCAATTGAAATATATAAGCAAAAAAACGGGGGTACCCGTCAAAGAAATGGCAATCTGCATGGATTGCCGATAACTTTATTCCCCAGTAGCTCAGTCGGTAGAGCAGATGGCTGTTAACCATCGGGTCCGTGGTTCGAGTCCGCGCTGGGGAGCCAAAATTTTAAAAAGCCCGCTTATTTTATAAACGGGCTTTTTATTTTATTTGATAGATATTATCTGCACCCGCCCAAAAGATTTTAAAGCACAAATAATATTCATACCGCTTATCAAAACACTAAAAGTTATAATAAGAATAGGTTTCTTAAATTGCGCAAACGATTGCGTTGACAAGACCTATGCCTTTTGTTAAAATTGAGACATCTTAACAGAGAAAATAAAAGTAGGGAGGTAAAATATGTCTTCAGTAAAGCCCGAATTTATCGAATACAGAGGTAAAAAAGTTTTTTATTTAAATTTTTCCAATATGGGAAAAGATACCATACCTGCCTTCATGGAAGAGGCAAAAAAAGTTTTGTCCGCTCAAGAGCCTGCTTCAGTCCTTTTTTTAGCAAATGTCGAAAAGATGAAATTTGATAAAAATATTGTGAAATATTTTGTTGATTTTTTTAAATTTACAAAAACTTTTACCAAAAAAACAGCCGTTATTGGATTGGATACCATTAAAAAAATGCTATTGGAAAGCGTACTTGTTATTTCCGGTAGGGGAAAAGAAAATATTAGTGCATTTGACAGCCCAAACGCGGATGCTAAAGCCAAGGATTGGCTGACGTTAATCTGATTGCTGCTTTCCCAATCAGTGAAACAATTTATTCAAAATATTTTTTTACGTTTATTTTTGCCGCGTTCGGATTAATGGTTCCGGCAATGGAACGTTTGTATCTTCCGCCGACTGTTTCCACCAGGCTGATGATATTACCTGTCTCTTTTTCTGAACCGTCAAATTTAGTGAGCAGAAGAACCCTTGGCCTCATTAGGTCAGCCGTCTGATGCATGACTAATCCCACCTCACCGGTATCCAGCTTAAGAAGCGTGCCGATAGGAAAAATTCCTATCATATTTATGAAGGATTTCAGCAATACCAAAGAGCTGGTAACACCCCGGTTCTTAATTAGGATTTGCATAGCTTCATCGGGAGGAATTTTGGATGAATAGTATATGCGCGACGCGGTAATCGCTTCGTAGCTGTCGGCCAATGAAATTATCTGGGAAAACGGATGCCTTTTTTGGTCTCCTTGAATAACCGGATAAGCTTTTTCGCCATGCTGATGGTGTTCAAAAGCGACCACTGTAGCGAGCTTCGATATACCCGGTACCTTAGAGAGAAAAATTGCTCCCGCTACCGGATGCTTGCGGACATGCTTCCATTCTTCCTCTGTCAGTTTGCCCGGTTTATTAATTATTTCTTTGGGAATTCCTACTTTGCCGATATCATGAAGAAGAGCGGAAATACCCAGGGCGGCGAGCTGAGGTTTTTTAAATGATAAATACGTGCCTAAAGAAACAGACAGAATCGCAGTATTCACGGAATGGGCGAATGTATATTCGTCATACATCTTAATGCTGGTTAAACCGACCAAGGCGTCTCTGTTATCCAAAACATAATCCACCATATTCTGCATGACAGTATTCATTTTTCTCATGCTTGACGATTTTTCCAGATAAACAGCCTGAACAACATCTTTCAGGGCGCCGATAGTATCACGGAAAATATCCGTGGCCTTTCTTTCCCGCGCTTTGATTACTTTGCCTATTTGCTTATCAACAAGCAAAGCGTGATGAATTACAATGTGCAGGATACCTCTCTTGGCAGTAGTAACATTCAAGCTTTCTTGTTCGGAAGAAAATACTATGTCGCTGCTCATCATGTCCGCAAAACGGACAATTTCATCCGACGCAACGTTTGGCCTAAAGACAACTCCGCCGATGTCCTTATCTTGAAATAAATCAATTGCCGCCGAAAAACTATTATCAATAGGTATGGCGATGGTTTCAAAAAATAATTCACCTCTCACTAAATAGAAAGCTGCTTCTCTTCTGTCTGTTAAAAGTTCCTGCAACTTGTCACGAAATCTTTCCGCGGAGGTCAGGAGGATGGGATGATCATGAGGATAAAGCGATATGTTCCGCAGCACAGCCGTCAGCAGATGAAAAGAAATGCGCGCCGACTCGATCAGCTTTTGCTTTTCAAAAAATGATTGCCTTGCTTCTATTTGCTCGTCACGCTGATTTTCGACCATCGCCTATTCTCCAACTTATCTCCTCTATCGCTTTTAGGGCTGCCGCACGGCGCTCTTCCTGCAGCTTTTTCGAGCTCCACCAGCGAACTTTAGTGAATTTATTTAAATATTCTTTTGTATTACGTCCACCGATATTCCCGAGCACGCCGATAGCGACTAAAGTAAGTTCCTGTTCTTTTTTCTTCAGAGGGCGGTTATCTAAAAAATTAATCAGATATGTGGCGTCATCAGCGCTTACACCGTGAAAACGGGAAAAAGCTTTGATCGCGCTTTTCTGCACTTCATGATCTTCATCCGAAAGAAAACTGGCTAAATAAGCCATGGCCTTTTTACCGCCGATGATCTGCAGTCCGTTAATGACTTCCTGGCGTATACGGATATCTTTATGCTCCCCGGCTTTACGAAAATACGCTATGGCCTGATCGTTTTTGCTTTCTCCTAAAATGTTGACGATATTCCGGACAAAATACCACCGATTATCAGATAAATACCTGCCCAATAAAGATGTCTGATTTTTACTAAGCTCTTTAGAAAGGCCAAGATAAAACATGCGCGCTTTTCTTTCTTTTTCTTCAGCCAAAAGATTTAAAATAGTGTCCGTGGATTCCGCTTCAAAAGCGGACAAATAACCAAAAATGGCGCGGTATTCGGGAGAGTCCATAACGTGCCGGCGAATTTCTTTTATCGCGTCTAAAATTACAAGCCGGGCGGAAGCTTTTCTTAAAGCATCGTTTACCTTCAGCCTGAACGCCGGCTCGACGGGCATCTGTAATGCGTGAACAATAAGCGTGGCATAATTATAATCTTGCTTTCTTAAAAGATACTCGAGCATATTTTCCAGCTGAGTGATAATGGCTGAAAAAAGTGTAGCGTCTTTATCCTGCTTATTGGCTTGACTTTCTTCTTTCGCATGAGGCATTAAAGAAATCAGAGTACGCGCGGCAGCCCTTACGGTATCCCATTCCGTGCCCGCTTCGTTAACGGCTTTCAGTTCTTCCATTTCTTCGGGGCTATCTTTAGTCAACTCCTGAGCAAAAGCGATAATCTCCTCATTAATAGGCTGCGCCTGAAGATAGGCGAAATGACTTTGATCGCCCTGCGCGTCCGGTTCCTGCGTGGCTGCTTTTTTAAGCAGCGCGGCAATCTGTTGTACTGTCCAAGCTTCAGAAAAGCGCCCGGACTGGACTTCTTGATTGAGAGCGGGTAAAATTTGGTCTGCTAAAGGGCCTTCCTCTTTGGCTATCTCTGAGTCCAGAGCGCCGTATAACTTATCCGCGATAAAGCCGTTACGGTAACGAGGGTCTAGCGCGAGAACCGACTTAGCCAGACCTTCATATAAGGTTTCTCTTTGTGCCGGTTGTTCCTGCTCGATTTTTTTCCCCGCTTCCTTATACAAAGCAAAGAGGCGGTCTTCTAAAGCTTCATTCTCTGTTTTTGTCTGCTGGGCCAATTCAAGCATTTTCTCGCCGAATTTAAAGGGATCTTCGGTAAGATCAAAAAGAACCAGCGTGCGTTGAGGAGCGCCTAATTCTTTTACGTCATCTTCAGCTTGAGCGTCTTTGTTTTTATCCGCAACCTTTTGTTCCCAGCGTCTCGTGGACTGTGTTTCGACAACCTCATCAAGGCCTGTCTCCGTGACCTTAATATTAAGAATATCTTTTTCCCATAAAATCGAATGAATCCCGCCTCTCATCTCCAGTTCTTCGGCCGTCAGAGCAAGTCCCTGATAAAATTCCAGCAGCTCCGATTCAGTCAGCCCGAAAATAAAAATTATCTCGCGGATTCCTTTTAAAAACAAATCCTGCGCGATAGGCTGATGGATATCTTGATATTTTTCGAATGGAATATTTTGAAACAGAATATAATTTTTATGCACGCCGAGTCGATATTCGTCGTTTTTTTGCAGATAATTATTGAGCGTGCTGAATGATCTTTGTACAGAACTAAAATAGGACGGATTGTTAACAGGATAAAGGTTTACCGCTCGAATAGCCAAAACAACGCTTCTTAAAACTTCCTGGATTTCGGGAGAAAGCAGATCTTCTTTTTTGGCGTCTTTTTGCATGATCGTGGCTCTCAAATCGATACATTTATAGAAAAATATGCAATGTTGCTTTAAGTATAGAAAAACCATCCTCGCATGTCAATTAAATAATAAGTAATTGATTTAATAAGGCCTTTAAGCCGTGCCTTGATTTTCATGCATTGGTTATTGAGGTTAAAAGTAAAATTATGTAATAATAGTATATATTTCTTTTGAAGGAGATATTTTTAATGATCGAAAAATGGATTAAGGAGATAAAGGAAAAAAGCCCGCTGGAGGAGCTGGGAATGATTCTTGTTCATAACGGTATTGTCCGGGCAACATCCAAAAACGGGCAACCGGTAACAAAGATGA
>Ga0105097_10001025_pt1 | contig 13151 bp, 10 predicted proteins | sample PPLLak12cMay2015_FD_87035 | JGI IMG/M metagenome (GOLD analysis project Ga0105097, IMG submission 87035) | Freshwater sediment microbial communities from Prairie Pothole Lake near Jamestown, North Dakota, USA - PPLs Lake P7 Core (1) Depth... | ecosystem: Environmental > Aquatic > Freshwater >... | reverse complement strand
GAGGCAGCTCCCGCTGCCTTTTTGCGTTTATAGGAGCTCGAGATTGATGTCGGCGTTGATGCAGACTTATACCAGGTTGCCGGTGACCTTCAGTCACGGCGAGGGCGTATACCTGTATGACACCACCGGCCGCCGCTACCTCGACGCTATCGCCGGCATTGCCGTCAACGGCCTCGGACACGCCCACCCGGCGGTCACCGCTGCCATTCGGGAGCAGGCGGACAAGCTGGTGCACACCTCGAACCTCTACCGCATCGAGGCCCAGGAGCAGCTGGGCGAGGTGCTGACCGGCGTCGCCGGTATGGAGAACTGCTTTTTCGGCAACTCCGGCGCGGAGGCCAACGAGGCGGCGATCAAGCTGGCGCGCCTGTACGGCCACCAGCGCGAAATCGACAGGCCCGCCATCGTGGTGCTGGAGGGCGCCTTTCACGGGCGCACCCTGGCCACCCTGAGCGCCACCGGCAACCGCAAGATCCAGGCGGGTTTCGAACCCCTGGTGACCGGCTTCACCCGCGCCCCGCGCAACGATGTGCAGGCGCTGCGCCAGATCGCCGCCAACAATCCCGCGGTGGTGGCGGTGTTGATGGAGCCGATCCAGGGTGAGAGTGGCGTGCATCCGCTCAGTGCTGAATACCTGCAGGCGGTGCGCGAAATCTGTGACCAGCAGCAGTGGCTGTTGATGCTGGATGAAGTGCAGACCGGCAATGGTCGCACCGGCAGCTACTTCGCCTACCAGGGCATGGGGCTGGTGCCCGATGTGGTTACCACCGCCAAGGGCCTCGGCAATGGCATACCGATCGGCGCCTGCCTGGCGCGCGGCGCCGCCGCCCGGGTACTGGGCGCGGGCCAGCATGGATCGACCTTTGGCGGCAACCCACTGGTCTGCGCGACCGCGCTGGCCGTGGTCAAAACCATTACCGACGAGGCCCTGGCGGCAAACGCCACTGCCATGGGACAGCTCATCGTCGAGAGCCTGCGGGCCGACAGCGCGGCGGCGGCGAAGATCGTCGAGATCCGCGGCCGCGGCCTGATGCTGGGCATTGAGCTGCGCACGGAGTGCGGCGAGCTGGCACAGCGGGCACTCGAGGCAGGGCTGCTGATCAATATCACCGCAGGCAACACAATCCGCCTGTTGCCGCCGCTGATCATCAATGCCCGGGAAGCGCGGGAACTGGCTGCGACATTGGCCGGGCTGATCCAGCAAACCTGAGAGCGCCCTTGCGCGGCTCTACCAGTCACCCGATCGACCCCAGGGATTCGACCATGTCTGACACTCGGCATTTCCTCACACTACTGGATTTCAGCCCCGCCGAACTGGAGCAGCTGATCAGGCGCGCCATAGCAATGAAGCAGGAGCAGCGGGCGGGCGTCGACCAGCGCGCTTTCCCGGGGAAAGTACTGGCGATGATATTCGCCAAATCCTCCACCCGCACCCGCGTCTCCTTCGAGACGGGCATGGCGCAACTGGGCGGTCACGCCATGTTCCTGTCCCCCCAGGACACCCAACTCGGCCGCGGAGAACCGATAGAGGACAGTGCCAGGGTCATCTCGTCGATGGTCGACATCGTGATGATTCGCACCTTCGGCCACGATATCGTGGAGCGATTCGCCGCCCACTCCAGCGTTCCGGTGATCAACGGGCTGACCGATGACTTCCACCCCTGCCAGCTGTTGGCGGACATCCAGACCTGGGTCGAGCACCGCGGCAGCATCGCCGGCAGGACCGTGTGCTGGGTGGGGGACGGCAACAATATGTGCCAGTCCTATATCAATGCCGCCCGGCAGTTCGACTTCGAGCTGCGCGTGGCCTGCCCGCCCGGCTTCGAACCCGACGCCCGCCTGGTCGCGGACAATGCGGCGCGGGTCAGGATCGAGCACGACCCCCTGCGCGCCGCTGCCGGCGCTGACCTCGTGGTCACCGACGTGTGGGCCTCAATGGGCCAGGAAGAAGAGCAGCTCAGGCGGGCCCAGGCCTTCGCCGGCTACCAGGTCAACGCGCAGCTGATGAGCCGGGCCGCCACTGACGCCCTCTACATGCACTGCCTGCCGGCCCACAGGGGCGAGGAAATCAGTGCCGAGCTGATGGACTCGCCGGCCACGGTCATCTGGGACGAGGCCGAAAACCGGCTGCATGCCCAGAAGGCCCTGATAGAAGCCCTGCTGCTGGCGAACGCCTAGGAACCTGTTAACTTATTAATATTGATTCGAGATATAAACCCCGGTCCATATAAAAAAATTATTGGTTCCACTCCTTCCGGGAGCTTCCAGGGCAGCGCCGGCAAGCAGCTGGCGGCTTGCGCGGTTAGCGGGTACAGACCCAGCGCCGTATGCACAACTTATCCACAGAATAAACCCAGTCTAGTGCTCTTGCATTGTGCCTGTCGGCGCTTTATCTTGTGTGCAAACCAGTTCTCTACCCCTATATGTTGGGTTTGGCGGCCAAAAAATGACCAGATAACCGCGCCTGGCCGGCCCAGCAACTAAAACAACAGGCAGTGACCCCACAGCCGCAGTGCCGGCCGCCGGGTTGGGGCATACAGGGCAGTCGGCCGATGCCGGGCCGGGGGGCGGGCAGTGAGCGGGAGGATTCAAGCAGTGGTAACCCAACAACAATAAGGCATCAGGCCAGGAGAGCGGAACAGATATGTACACACAGACCAATCCCACGGGCAGCGCCAGCGCCACCCCGACCCAGGACAAAGCCACCGTCAGCGCGAGCATAGCGGCGACAGCGCCGGGGCAAATGCGCGTCATCAAACGCAACGGCACCGTCGTGCCCTTTGAAACCAGCAAGATCACGGTGGCGATCACCAAGGCCTTCCTCGCCGTGGAGGGCGGCAACGCCGCCGCCTCCAGCCGCATCCATGAAACCGTGGCGCGCCTGACGGAACTGGTCACCGCGACCTTCCAGCGCCGCATGCCCTCCGGCGGCACCATCCATATCGAGGATATCCAGGACCAGGTGGAGCTGTCGCTGATGCGCGCCGGCGAGCACAAGATCGCCCGGGACTACGTCATCTACCGGGAAGAGCAGGCCCGCAAGCGCGCGGCCAAGCAGGCCCTGTCCCCGGCCACCCAGGCGGCCGCCGGCAATATCAAGGTCATCCAGCCGGACGGCAGCAGCGCGCCGCTGGACCTGGAGCGCATTCACACCATCGTCAACGAGGCCTGTGTCGGTCTCGAGGATGTGAGTGAAACCCGCATCCTCGACGAGGCCCTGCGCAACCTGTACGACGGCGTGACCGCCGCGGAATTGAGCACCTCCCTGGTAATCACCGCCCGCACCATGATCGAGCAGGAGCCCAATTACACCTATGTATCCGCCCGCCTGCTGTGCGACAACCTGCGCGCCGAGGCCCTGAACTTCCTCGGGGTGGCCACCAGCGCCACCCAGGGCGATATGCACACCCTGTACGCCCGGGCCCTCCCCGCCTACATCGACAAGGGCGTGGCGCTGGAACTGCTGGCGCCCGAGCTCAAGCACTTCGACCTGGAGCGCCTGGGCCGCGCCCTGCTGCCCGAGCGCGACCTGCAGTTCACCTACCTCGGCCTGCAGACCCTGTACGACCGCTACTTCATCCACAGCAACGATGTGCGCATCGAGCTGCCGCAGATTTTCTTCATGCGCGTCGCCATGGGCCTGGCCACCCGGGAAGACGACAGGAATGCCCGCGCCATAGAGTTCTACGAGCTGCTCTCGTCGTTCGACTACATGGCATCCACGCCCACCCTGTTCAACGCTGGCACCCTGCGGCCGCAACTGTCCTCCTGCTACCTCACCACGGTACCGGACGACCTGCACGGTATTTACGGCGCCATCCAGGACAACGCCATGCTGTCCAAGTTCGCCGGCGGCCTCGGCAACGACTGGACCCAGGTGCGCGCCCTGGGCGCCTACATCAAGGGCACCAACGGCAAGTCCCAGGGCATCGTGCCCTTCCTGAAAGTGGTCAACGATACCGCGGTGGCGGTGAACCAGGGCGGCAAGCGCAAGGGCGCGGTCTGCGCCTACCTGGAGACCTGGCACCTGGACATCGAGGAGTTTGTCGAGCTGCGCAAGAATACCGGCGACGACCGCCGCCGCACCCACGACATGAACACCGCCAACTGGATTCCCGACCTGTTCATGAAGCGGGTATTCGACGGCGGCGAGTGGACCCTGTTCTCCCCCAACGACGTGCCCGACCTGCACGACCTCTACGGCAAGCCCTTCGAGGAGCGCTACGCCCAGTACGAGGCGATGACCCGCAGCGGCGAGCTGAAGCTGTTCAAGACAGTCAAGGCCGAGAACCTGTGGCGCAAGATGCTGGGGATGTTGTTCGAGACCGGCCACCCCTGGATGACCTTCAAGGATCCCTGCAACCTGCGCTCGCCGCAGCAGCATGTGGGCGTTGTGCACTCCTCCAACCTGTGCACCGAGATCACCCTCAATACCAACAAGGACGAGATCGCCGTGTGCAACCTGGGCTCGATCAACCTGCCCCAGCATATCGACGACAACGGCCTCAACCTCGACAAGCTGCGCCGCACCGTGCGCACCGCCGTGCGCATGCTCGACAACGTGATCGATATCAACTACTACTCGGTACCCCAGGCGAAGAACTCCAACCTGCTGCACCGCCCGGTGGGCCTGGGCCTGATGGGATTCCAGGACGCGCTCTACAAGCAGCACCTGGCCTACGGATCGGAACAGGCGGTTGATTTCGCCGATCGCTCCATGGAGGCGATCAGCTACTACGCGATCGAGGCTTCCAGCGAGCTGGCCCTCGAGCGCGGCGCCTACAGCAGTTTCCCCGGTTCCCTGTGGAGCCAGGGTGTGTTTCCCATCGACTCGCTGGACCGCCTGATCGAGCACCGCGGCGCCGACTACATCCAGGTCGACCGCAGCCAGACACTGGACTGGCCGTCCCTGCGCGAGACCGTCAAGGCCCGCGGCATGCGCAACTCCAATGTCATGGCGATCGCGCCCACCGCGACCATCGCCAATATCACCGGCGTGTCCCAGTCGATCGAGCCGACCTACCAGAACCTGTACGTCAAATCGAACCTGTCCGGTGAATTCACCGTGGTCAACCCCTACCTGGTCAACGACCTGAAGGCCCGCGGCCTGTGGGACAAGGTGATGGTCAATGACCTCAAATACTACGACGGCAGTGTGCTCGCCATCGACCGCATTCCCACCGATCTCAAGGCCATCTATGCAACCGCCTTCGAGGTGGAGCCGCGCTGGCTGGTGGAGTCCGCCAGCCGCCGCCAGAAGTGGATCGACCAGGCCCAGTCGCTGAACCTGTACATCAACAATGCCAACGGCAAGAAGCTGGATATCACCTACCGCATGGCGTGGTACTGCGGTCTGAAAACCACCTATTACCTGCGCTCGCTCGCCGCCACCGGCACCGAGAAGTCGACCATCGAGTCGGGCAAGCTGAACGCTGTTGCCAGAGAAGTCCTGGCGGCGCCGGTGCCCAAGGCCTGCTCGCTGGATGATCCGGATTGTGAGGCCTGCCAGTAAGGCAGCAGCAGGGAATTACCTATGTCAATTGACCAGATAAAAGCCAGGGGACTGTAAGAGATGTTGAGTTGGGATGACTACCACAAACAGGAATCGGCGCCCTCTGGGGCCGGCGCCGGCAAGCTGCAGGGCGTGGCGCTGGCCATCGATCTCGAACCGGATCTGGTGTCTGCGCCCGCCGCTGCCAGCGCCAACGCTGGCGGGGCCAGCAGGGTCGCGCCGACAGCAGTCGCGGACAATATCGCCAGGGCGCGGGAGTCGATAGAAAGCCTCGACATCGCACCCGGCCTGGAGGAACTCGAGATGGGCGCCGCCCGGGTCTCGGTGGATGAAAAGGCCATGATCAACTGTCGCGCCGACCTCAACCAGCTGGTGCCCTTCAAGTATGACTGGGCCTGGCAGAAGTACATCGACGGCTGCGCCAATCACTGGATGCCCCAGGAAATCAACATGACCGCCGATGTGGCGACCTGGCGCAGCAAGGACGGCCTCACGGATGACGAGCGCCGTATCGTCATGCGCAACTTGGGCTATTTTTCCACCGCGGACTCGCTGGTGGCAAACAACCTGGTGCTGGCCATCTATCGCCTGATCACCAATCCCGAGTGCCGCCAGTACATCCTGCGCCAGGCCTTCGAAGAGGCCATCCATACCCACGCCTACCAGTACTGTATCGAGTCCCTGGGGATGGACGAGGGCGCGGTGTTCAATATGTACCGCGAAGTGCCCTCGGTGGCCAAGAAGGCCGCCTGGAGCATCAGCCATACCCACGCCCTGTCAGACCCGCACTTCAAGACCGGCACGGCGGAGAATGACCAGACGCTGCTGCGCAACCTGATCGGTTTCTACGCGGTGACCGAGGGCATTTTCTTCTACTGCGGCTTTACCCAGATTCTCTCCATGGGCCGCCGCAACAAGATGACCGGTGTGGCGGAGCAGTTCCAGTACATCCTGCGCGATGAGTCCATGCACCTGAACTTCGGCATCGACGTGATCAACCAGATCAAGCTGGAGAACCCGCACCTGTGGACCGACACGTTCAAGCAGGAGGCCATCCAGATGATCCTGGAGGGCACCCAGCTGGAAATCGAGTATGCCCGCGACACCATGCCCCGGGGCGTCCTCGGCATGAACGCGGCGATGATGGAAGAGTACCTGCACTTCATCGCCAACCGGCGCCTGGCCCAGCTCGGCCTGCCGGAGCAGTTCCCGGGCGCGCAGAACCCGTTCCCCTGGATGTCGGAAATCATGGACCTGCGCAAGGAGAAGAACTTCTTCGAAACCCGTGTTATCGAGTACCAGACCGGCGGCGCCCTCAACTGGGGCGACTGATAACAGGCCCGGGTGCCCCCGGGTCGCCCCTAACTCACGTCCACAACCGGGAGGTTGGAGATGAGCAACAGTGGCAAGAAGCAGGCGGATACCGAGACTATCCTCATGGCCCTCGACCAGATCAGCCAGACGATAGAAGTGATGACCAGCGTGGTCGGGCGCCTGCGCAGCTACATGCAACAGAAGGAATCCGCCGCACTGGAAAAGTCCCGGGAACTGGACGCAGAGCCGCACCCCGACCACATCATTCACTGAAAACGATCCTCCTTCGCCGCCGCGAAGGAGGCTGCCCGTAGCGGCGAGATTAGGAAATTGAATTCTCGAGATGCGATTTACGGCAAGCGACCATTCTGTGGATACTCAGAGAACTTTCCACATTCTCTCTCGAAAAGACGTAATCATTTCAGCGATTATCACCTCAATTTTCTTTGTCATCTACAATCTCAATTTTCGAGCCGCCAACGCAGTTGATACAATTCCATCGACGCTGTTACCGATCAGTATTCTCGAAAATCATGACTTGAACCTGAATGAATTCGAAACACTGTTTGCCCCAGACCCCCGGATGTGGAAAATCGGCTTCGGATTTGGTGTACTGCAAAAAAGTAACGAAAATGTAGTCAGCAGCTACCCCGTTGGTGGCTCTATAGTGGCAACTCCGTTATTTGCCCTTGCACGAGCTGTCGGCGTTTTAGACCCTGCAAACTGGCAGTCATATCGACTCACTGGCAAGCTTGCCGCCTCGGCCATGGTGGCGGCTTCTGCTGGTTTGCTGTATCTCTGCCTTCTGCTGGGAGCGGGCTCTCGTAATGGCGCTCTGCTGTTAACGGTGGCTTATGGGTTAGGCACCGCAGCCTGGAGCACCGCCAGCCAAGGGATGTGGCAACACGGTCCCGGCATGCTGTGTCTTGCCATCGCAGTATTGGCAATGATACTACTGGACCTGAAACCCCAACGCCGTCTGGCGTTGATTGCCGGCTGCGCCTTGGGCATGGCTGTACTCTGCCGGGACCTCAATATCATCCCCGCCATCGCCTTCACGCTTTACATGCTCAGGCATCAAAGGCCGCTGCTCGCATACTATGCCGCCCCCCTCGTCTTGTTTGCAGTTTGGCTACTACGATACAACTACAATACCTTTGGCAACTTTGCCGGCGGTTTTGAGGCCATACTTAACTCCGACTGGCATAAATCCCGGCAGCTCAGTACCGCAAACATGTTTACGCTGCCGTTAATGGAAGGGCTGCGAAATACCTGGCTAAGTCCCAGCAAAGGGCTCCTCATTTACTCTCCGTTTCTGGCGTTCGGCATTATCGGCATGGCAATTTGGCCGAAGGAGCGCCTTCGATTGAAGCCCTATCTGTGTATTTGGATAATACTCATGAGCGTTGCCCTGTCCAAAAACGTGCTCTGGTGGGGTGGCACAGCCTTTGGGCCAAGATACTTTACAGAAGTGAGTATCGCCCTGGTAATGCTGATTGGCAGCATCTACCGCGTGATGCCGAAAGCGCTGGTATATCTCTTGAGCGTCAGTATTATGTTGAGCGTTGCCATACAGGCCCTTGGTGCTTTTTATGCACCCTGCGGCTGGGCAGAATCCCCCAAATTTGCCGATTTCGACCCGGAACGCCATTGGGACTGGAGTGACCCGGAGATACTTCGCTGCGCCCGGAAGGGGTGGCTAGAAGGCCCTCTGGAATTTGAGTTTCTCAAATAGAACACAATTTATGTCCCATCTAAGGACCCACCGGGGATCAACTTTCCCGCTGGGCTATTGCAACAATTGAATGCCCGAAGGGCCAGTTGTGCTTCCGTGTTACCCACAACTCCGCAGCGAAAATCCTGTGCAATACCTGATTCATGAATTTAGGCATGGGAAAACTGAGGTTGCTATGTAACGATTCATGCTTGCGATCAAAAACCGCTTCAAATAGTTTTATCGTGAGCACAATCGGCAGTATCAGGGGAAAGAGAAAGACATTTGCGTGCGTATTGCGCGCTACTTTCAGACCCGCTCTCTGGAACAACTCGTTCACCATGTTGCGGTTGTAGCGGCGATAATGCTGAGCAACACGATCATTATTGGCATACAGAAATTGGTAAGCCGGCACACTGATGATAACCTGGCCGCCCGGCTTCAAAACACGAGCAACCTCACCCATCGCCCTGTAATCATCCTCAACATGCTCGATTGCATCGAACATGGTGACTACGTCAAAACTGTGGTCGGCAAAGGGTAATTCATAGCTATCCATTTGCGCGCACTGAGTAAAACCCCTATCGATACATTGCTGCAGGCTCTCAAAATCCATATCAGCACCAAACACGTCGAAGCCCATGTCCTGCAAAGAGGACAAAAAGCCGCCCATGCCGCAGCCCAAGTCCAACAACCGTCCACGCTTCGTTGGCTGAAGCACTGTATCCAATAATCCCAAATAGACAGTGCGGCGGCCGCGAAACCACCAATGGTCTCGCTCCAGGTCAAGAAACTGTTGATAGACCTGATGCTCCATTATCGCAATGCCTTGTAGTCACTCCAGCGAAAATCCGCGAATTCGTCAGTCATACCAGCTCTTTCGATTATTGTATTGTGCGGTGGTTGGCCAAGGTACATGTTCTACCCGCCAAAACTCATTGATTGAATACTTCTTTGGGCATACGCAAGCACGCGCGAGGACGTACGGCCGCTTCAACGACAGCAATCCCCTTGCCGACCCATACGACAAACACCAAGGGAAATAAAACCAGGTACTTTGGTTTGTATCGTATCCACGGAAATAGGTTGAGGACAGCACCCGCCAAAGCAAAAGGTACGAGGAGGGGCACAAATACCGCGACAAACAGCGTTCGAAACCATGGATTAAAACTTCTGGGGGGCAAGTCGCCACTCAACTGGATGAAGTATTGATGGTAGCCCCAAACATAGTGATGCTTAAAGACATCAGCCATTTTTTCCCGGTCGAAATGCAGGATTTTTGGAACCGGTGAGAACATTACTGCCTTGCCTTGCCTGCGAAAGCTACGGATCAGTAATGCATCCTCTCCTGTCAGCAGGCGGCTGTCGAACACCGGTCCCTCTTTCGGTAACACCGCCATCTTGACGCTGAAATTAGTTGTCGGTAAGTGGTAGGGATGATGTACCTCGCGGATGCTGCCATAGGGTAAAGAATGGACCCAGGACATGACGTTATCCAACTTTGCCCAAAATGACTTTCCTGCTCCGACAATTCCACCGCCAAAGCAGGCTGCTTCTTTATAATCATGGTGTAACTTCAAATGTTGATCAATAAAATCTTCACCCGGTACACAATCACTATCGATCATTAGAACAATTTCTATATTGTGCTCACGGCACCATTGAATTGCCGTATTTCGGGCGGCGGCAACGCCCTGGTTCTCTGTATGGTGCAGGACATGAAGGAAAGGGAATATCAATAAATCCTGCAGGTGAGCCTCAACGAGACTGGCACTGGTGCCGTCGTTAATCAGTAATACTTCGGTGGCGGGGAGCTTGTGGCTGATCAGCTCGTCGAGACATCGGCGCAGCGGCCCCAAGCGCTGAAAAAATGGAATAATGACGCAGTGCCTGGTAGCAGCGTAATCAGTTGGCACGACGGAACAGCAATTCGGGCAAATGTCTTGGATTAAAAAATATGCTATCCAGCATCGCACAATTATGTGTGCAGTAGCAGCCCTTGGCTTTGATCATTTTCACTTGCGCCTGATAGGCATCACTTTGAATGATATCGGGTAGCCGATGATCCTTGATATTTCCTACCGGTGGTAACATTTCGCATGAAGAAACGTTGCCGTCGCCGTTGACCACCAACTGGGTCTGTCCCGCTAGACAGGGTATCACCTGGGTCCTTTGCTCGAGAATGGACAGTGAAGTGTCCCACAAATAGCTATGAAAATTCCGCAGAATTCGCGCAGAAAAAGCTGATTTTCCATAGTCATAGCGCCGCAGGATGCTCGAGATCCTCGGGCCGATGTCACGCAGTTCGATAAGCGTGGGCAAACTCATCGTCGGATCCATTGTCTCCCCACGCAGCAGTATCACCGAGTGAAAATCGACACCTTTGGCATGTACCTGCTCCATGAGAGGGAGAATTTCATTAAAGTTATTGCGATTGATCACTGTTATAACTTTAATGAAAATACCACCCAGGTCACGGAGTGCGTCATATGCTTCCCAAACCTGATCGAAACTGCCGGGCACTTTACGAATCTTGTCATGGGTTTCTTGCAGGCCATCAAGACTGAGGCCAATGATGATTTCGCGGTCTGTCTGCTCTTTAAGGGACTTGAGGCTCTTGAGCATTTGTGGGATCAACGATCCATTCGTTGGAATGTGAACGATCTTGCTGTCGAAGGCGCAGATGATATCTGCGAGATCCTTGCGCAGGAAAGGCTCTCCACCACCAATATCAAGCCACATAAGCGATCCGCTGTCGGCAGCCAGTCGTCTATAGTCCTCGAGTTTGAGATCTCGCTTTTTGGTTTCGAAGTCCACAAAGCAATGATCGCAGCGAAAATTGCATGCATTTGTGACATGCACGATCATGTGCTTCATTCGCCTGGTCAACAGGTAATCACCGATAGCGCCCAGCATCTGCACGGGGCCACTCATACTGTACAACCTGCCGGAAAATACTCAATCACACTGTTACACCCCTGATTCAAACGCTGCGCAAACTCGCTACCACCTGAACGGCATTTCTATCACCATCTCCACCGGAAAGACAGTGCACGCTGTTATCTATTGGACTTGGTATGGCTATATCCGCAAACAAACTACGGTTTAAGCGCGATAGACACAGGCCGCCGATTTTACCTTATCTAAAAGCTGGGCACTAACTGTGTCGTCAGCAGAAAATTAAGCTCGGGGATATCGATAATAGTCAGGACCAGGATAAGCAACAGGCAAAAAACGAGATAAAAAATAAAGCCTCGCTCCTTGTACAAACGCTCCGGGTTTTGTGTAACTGAATTGGCCTGCATGCCAATCCATAGATACCAAACGAGCAGTAAAGCCAGAAAGGGCAGCGCCAGAATATATTCCACCCTGTATTTAATCAGAAATACGCCGGTGAAAAATGCCGCGGTTAACGCGTAAAAAAAGGCGGAGAGCAGTAAGGTTTCTTCACTATAAAATCTGAAGGAACGACGGTATAACCCAGCTTGCGTTCGGTCGCCAATAGTTCGAAACTCCGCATACCGCTTGATGGCCATCAAATAGGCACCTCCCATCCAGAAAACGATCAGGATCGAGACGGGAGGAAGCAGACTGGAATTTATCGCGCTCCAACCCAACATAAACCGCAAAGGGTTATTTATGGATTCTGACAGGGTATCCAGATGGATCCGGTCTTTTGATCGCAGTGGCTTCACATTATAGATGATGCCCATAATCAAAAGGGCAATGGTGTAAATGGTAAACTGGTAATTCAGGCTTAAGGCCAAGCCGATTCCCAAAAATGCCAGGAATGTCCACTGCGAATAGACGCCCAAAGCGCGGACGTTGCCTTGAACTGAGGGTCGCAATTTCTTCTTGGGGTGGAACTTATCGGTTTCAGCATCTAGCCATTCATTAATGGTGTAATTCGCCGAAGCAATAGCACAGGTCGAAATAACTGCTATTATCACATCGAAAATCTGCTGGGGGCTAAAGCCAGGCTCATCCAACATCATAGCCAGTGCAATGCCTGGCAGCATGAAGATGTTTTTAAACCAGTGGTCCGGTCTGGCTATGGAAATATAGTTCTTCATTAAGTACTGGAGTTTTAAAAAGTTGGGCCAGGTTGCTCGCGTGACTGCCTTTTCTGATCTTATTGCGATCGCGCACTGTAAGGGGGCCATCCATTACAAGTTGGCAAGAATTCTACTTCTAATGGGCACTTCTCTATATACGCAGGCTAATAGGATTAATCAATGCAAATTTGCCTAGGTCGATTGGAATTCGGTGTTTTTTGTCCAGAACTGGTCGATCGATTGCGGAGAATACTCAACACTCGACAGAATCCTCACCCAAACCTGAGCGCCTGGAAACTGCTGGCCTGAAATGATAGCGAGTTAGCTGATCATGATACTGGCAATTGATCTTGGTGGTACGAAACTGGGGTACGGAGTATTTACCTCTGCCGGCAAAATTCTTGAGACGGATACATTTCCTACAGATAGTGATTTCATATATCAGCTCAACCAACTACTCGCGAGAATTTGCCAAAAGCACCCCTTGGTTTCCCTGGTTAGTCTTGGGGTTCCAGGGCCGGTCACAGCCCGGGTCATGGAGGGCAGCAAACCGCTC
>Ga0105097_10001024_pt1 | contig 13157 bp, 8 predicted proteins | sample PPLLak12cMay2015_FD_87035 | JGI IMG/M metagenome (GOLD analysis project Ga0105097, IMG submission 87035) | Freshwater sediment microbial communities from Prairie Pothole Lake near Jamestown, North Dakota, USA - PPLs Lake P7 Core (1) Depth... | ecosystem: Environmental > Aquatic > Freshwater >... | reverse complement strand
GCGATCGAGCAGGGCCGCATCATCTACTCGAACATCCGCAAGTTCGTCTTCTTCCTGCTCTCCTCCAACGTGGCCGAGGTGATGATTATCTTCCTGGCTTCGTTGTTTGGCCTGCCTATGCCGCTGACCGTGATCCAACTGCTGTGGCTTAACCTGCTGACCGACGGCGCGCCGGCGCTGGCGCTGGCCATGGAGAAGGGCGATCCCGACATCATGGACCAGCAGCCGCGGCCCAAGGAGGAATCGATCATCCATGGGCCGATGAAGACGGGTATCGTCATCCAGACGATCATGCAGACCGCTGCCGTTCTGACTGCATTCATTGTGGGCCTCTATTGGACCATAGCCGACCAACTCCCGGCCGGCCAGAACCCGCTGACCGCCGTGCTCCAGTTCGATTGGACGGGCGTAGATGTGCAGACGGCTGAGACCATGGCCTTTGTCACGCTCGCACTGTGCGAGCTGTTCCGTGCTTACACCGTACGCTCGGAGCGGACTTCGATCTTCACGCTGGGCGTTTGGAGCAATAAGTACATGCAGTACGCAGTGGGCCTGTCGATCGTGCTGACGCTGAGCGTGGTCATCCTGCCCTTCCTGCAGCCGATCTTCAACACGCACATGCCGACTGCCCAGGAGTGGGTGGTCATAATCGTTCTGGCGACACTCCCGGCCATCGCCGAGGAGATCACCAAGTTCTTCCTGCGCCGCCAAGGCAAGAAAGCCGCCGCCTGACGCCGGGCGCCATGGCTTCACCGAAGATACGATCTCGAGGGCGTCACCGCTCGACCAAACCTGGCGAGGGTGCCCTGGAGGTTGTTCTTTCGGCGAACTCATCCATGATACCTGATTCGTGAGGACTGTCATGCAAGAAACCAAGGAACTTCAGAATCTCGCCGTCAACACCATTCGTTTTCTGGCTGCCGATGGCGTGCAGCAGGCCAACTCGGGCCATCCCGGGCTACCTATGGGCACCGCGCCGATGGCCTATGCTGTCTGGACCCACCACCTGCGCCATAACCCGGCCAACCCGGCCTGGGCCAACCGCGACCGCTTCGTCCTGTCCGGCGGGCACGGCTCCATGCTGCTGTACAGCCTGGCCTACCTGACCGGCTACGACCTGCCACTGGACGAGCTGAAGCGCTTCCGCCAGTGGGGCAGCCTGACGCCCGGCCACCCAGAGTACGGCCTGACGCCCGGCGTCGACGCCACTACCGGCCCGCTGGGGCAGGGCTTCAGCAATGGCGTCGGCATGGCCATCGCCGAGGCGCACCTGGCCGCGCTCTACAACCGGCCGGGCCACGCCATCATCGATCACTACACTTACGCCATCGTCACCGACGGTGACCTGATGGAAGGCGTGGCATCCGAAGCGGCCTCGCTGGCCGGCCACCTGAGTCTGGGCAAGCTGATCTATCTCTATGACGACAACCGCATTTCCATCGAGGGCTCGACGGAGATCGCCTTCACCGAGGACCGGGCCAAGCGCTTCGAGGCTTACGGCTGGCACGTGCAGAAGGTCGCGGACGGACTCGATGTGGCGGCCATCGACCAGGCGATCCAGGCTGCCAAGCAAGATCCGCGGCCGTCGATCATCGTGGTGCGCAACATCATTGGCTACGGCCTGCCCACCCGCCAGGGCACTGCCAAGGCCCACGGCGAGCCGCCGGGTGACAAGGAGCTGAACGCGGCCAAGGACAACCTGGGCTGGCCGCAGGAGCCGCGCTTCTACGTGCCCGACGAGGCGTTGGCCTTTTTCCGCCAGGCGGTCGTCCGGGGCGCGGAGCAAGAGGCGACGTGGCAGCAGAAATTCGCAGCCTACGGGGCCGAGTACCCTGAGCTGGCAGCCGAGTTGGAGCGGCGGCTAGCGGGCCAACTGCCGGACGGTTGGGCCGACGGCCTGCCTGAATTCCCGGCCGATGCCAAGGGCCTGGCCTCGCGCGCGTCATCCGGCAAGGTGCTCAACGCCATTGCCGATAAGCTGCCCGATTTGATGGGCGGCTCGGCCGACCTGGCTCCTTCGACGCTCACCTGGATCAACAACAGCCCGGCCTTTGCTCCCGACTGCCCCGAAGGGCGCAACATCCACTTCGGCGTGCGCGAGCACGGCATGGGCGCGGTCACCAACGGCATGGCCTACCACGGCGGCGTGATCCCCTTCGACTCGACGTTCTTCGTCTTCTCCGACTACATGCGGCCGGTGCTGCGCGTGGCTGCGCTCTCCCACCTGCACAGGATCTCGGTTTTCACCCATGACAGCATCGGTGTGGGCGAAGACGGTCCGACCCACCAGCCGATCGAGCACCTGGCCGCGCTGCGCTCGATCCCCAACGTGATCGACCTGCGGCCGGCCGACGCGAATGAAGTGCGCGAAGCATGGATCGTCGCGATCGAGAGCCAGCACCGCCCCTCGGCGCTGGTGCTGACGCGGCAGAACCTGCCCACGTTGGACCGGACCGCTGGCGCGTACGCGCCGGCCTCGGGCCTGAGGAAGGGCGCGTATGTGCTCAAGGATCACGGAACGGGCCAGCCGCAGATCATCCTGATGGCCAGCGGCTCGGAAGTCAGCCTGATCGTCGAGGCCGGGAAGCGCTTGGCAGAGCAGGGCGTCGCGGTCCGTTTGGTGTCGGTTCCAAGCTGGCGGCTGTTCGATGAACAGGACCAGGACTACAAGGATGCTGTGTTGCCGCCCGACGTCACGGCGCGGCTGGCAGTGGAAGCGGGCGTCTCGCTAGGCTGGCATCGTTGGGTTGGCTCCCATGGCCGTGTGCTCGGCCTGGACCGCTACGGCGCCTCAGCGCCGGCCGCTACGGTCTTCGAGCAGCTCGGCTTCACGGTCGATAACGTCGAAAAGGTTGCTGCGGATCTGCTAGAAGGCAGTAACGAGTAACCAGTAATGTGTAACTCGTTGTGCGGATGCGATCTCATCCCGGCGCAGCTCCGGGTTACGCATCACGCATTACGCGTTACGCCCCAGGAGAGTCCTATGAACACATCTCAACAACTATACGCTGCCGGCCAATCCATTTGGTACGACAACATCCAGCGCGGGCTGCTGACCAACGGCGAACTGGCCGGAATGATCGCGCGCAAGGAGATTCGCGGCGTGACGTCCAACCCGACGATCTTCATGAACGCCATGACCAGGACCACGGACTACGACGCAGGGCTGCTGCCGCTGGCCAAGGCCGGCCACAGCGCCGAGGAGATCTTCTGGCAACTGGCCGTGGAAGACATCGTGACCGGCGCGGATCTGCTGGCGCCCATGTACCAGCAGACCAATGCCGGCGATGGCTACATCAGCCTGGAAGTCAGCCCCTACCTGGCTCACGACACCACGACAACGCTGTCCGAGGCCAGGCGGCTGTGGCAGTTGGTCGACAAACCGAACCTGATGATCAAGATCCCGGCCACCAAGGCGGGCCTGCCGGCCATCACCGCGGCCATCGCCGACGGCATCAACGTCAACGTGACCCTGATCTTCTCGCGCGAGCGCTACGCCGAAGTAATGGAGGCCTACATCACCGGCCTGGAGCAGCGCGTCGCTGCCGGGCGGCCGGTGGATCGAATTGCCTCGGTGGCTTCTTTCTTCGTCTCGCGCGTGGACACCAAGATCGACGGCCACCTGGCAGAGATGATCGACCGCGAGGGCAAGCGGGTCGACAAGGCGGCCACGCTGCTGGGCAAGGCCGCCATCGCCAACGCCAAGCTGGCCTACGCCGACTACAAGGGCGTGTTCGGCTCCGAGCGCTTCCAGCAGCTCCGCGCGCACGGCGCGCGCGTGCAGCGTCCCTTGTGGGCATCGACCGGAACCAAGAACCCCAAGTACTCGGACGTGATGTACGTCGACGATTTGATTGGGCCGGACACCGTCAACACGGTGCCTCCGCAGACTTTGGCGTCCCTCCTGGATCACGGCGTCGTCCGCCCTGGCACGCTGGAGGAAGACCTGGCCGGGGCCGAGAAGGTGCTGCTGGACCTGGAGACGCTGGGCATCTCTATGCGCGTCATCACCCAGGAGCTGGAGGATGAAGGCGTCAAGTCCTTTATGAACGCCTACACGGAGGTGGTCGAGAAGATGGACCAGCGCCGGCAGGCAGCGGCCGGCTAGCGAGTTATCGTGGCAGTTGCAGCGAAAGTCCACAACGGTGATCGCCCCAGCCCGGGCGATCACCGTTGTGATTCTGCAACCTGACAGCATGGCAGCACAGTTCAGCCTTTCGTCCGATCTGTGCTATAGTGCGGCTCACCTTATGAATCGCAGCCAGCTAATCGACCATAAGCACGCAGTAATCGCCCAAATCCAGCGCACGCGGCGTGAGTTAGAGCGGGTCCGGATGCAACAGGATCGGCGCAGCCAGCGCCGCGTCCAGGAATTGGAGGCCCAGCTTGCCCAGCTCATGGCCGAGGAACACCGGCTACGGATCGAGATCGACCGGACGAGAGACTAAAGGAGGCCAAAGACCTATGCATGGAGGCGGCTGGTGGAGCTATATTAGCCACGACCCAAGCCAGGGCAAACCCAGGGTGGACCGCAAATTGCTGCGGCGCGTGCTGGAGTACGCCCGACCCTACTGGTGGATGGTGCTGGTGGTGCTGGTGGCCATCGTCGCCATTTCGCTGATCGAGCTGCTGCCGCCGCTGATCCTGCGCCAGTTGATCGACGTCACGTTGCCGGAAAAGGACCTGCAACAGCTCACCCTGCTGGCGCTGGCCCTGTTGGCCATCCCCGTGCTCAGCGGCTTGATCGACGTAGGCCAGCGCTACCTCAGCGCCAGGGTCGGCGAGGGGATCATCTTCGACCTGCGCCAACAGATGTACGGCCATCTGACGGGCATGGCTTTGCGCTTTTTCACCCACACCAAGTCGGGCGAAATCATCTCACGCTTCAACAACGATGTGATCGGCGCGCAGAATGCCATTACCGGCACCATCCCCAACATCGTCGTCAACGTCGTGACGGTGGTTTCGACCCTGGCCATCATGATTTCTATTGACTGGCGGCTGACGCTGCTGTCGGTGGCGGTGGTGCCGCTCTTCTTGCTGCCGGCCAAGCGCGTGGCTGGTGTGTTGCGCACCATCCGGCGCCAGGCCATGGACGCCAACGCCGAGCAGAGCAACATCATCACCGAAACCCTGGGCATCAACGGCGCGCTGCTGGTCAAGACCTTCGGCCGTCAACAGCAGGAGGAAATCCGTTTTCGCGATGTCAACGCCCAGGTGCGCGATCTGGGCATCCGCCGCGCGTTGGTGGGGCGCTGGTTCTTTATGGGGCTGAGCCTGGCCGCGGCCGTGGGCACGGCGTTGATCTACTGGGTGGGCGGCCGGCTGGTGATAGCTGACGTGCTGACCATCGGTACCATCGTGGCCTTCGCCGCCTACCTCACTCGTCTCTACGGTCCGATCTCATCGCTGTCCAACATCCAGGTCGAGTTTGCCCAGTCCATGGTCAGCTTCGAGCGGGTCTTCGAGTATCTGGACAAGCCTATCGAAATCCAGGACAAGCCCAACGCGCTGGTGTTGGACCAGGTGGCGGGCCGCATCCGGTTCCGGGACGTGTCCTTCAGCTACCTGCCCGACGCCGAACGCCTCCAGATTGAGGCCAGCCAGGCGGGCCTGGCCAGCCAGGCGCACACCGCGCCGGCCGATCAGCCTATGGTCTCCCCTGCTGCGCGCAACGGTAAAGAGGACGCCCAACCGCCAGCCGCAGACAGCGCCAGCCTGGCGCCGGTGGCCACCCGCACCTGGGCCCTGCGCGAGTTCACGGCCGAGATCGAGCCGGGCCAACTGGTCGCGCTGGTGGGGCGCAGCGGCGCGGGCAAGACCACCGTCACCTACTTGCTGCCGCGGCTGTACGATGTCAACGAGGGCGCGATCACCATCGACGGCCACGACCTGCGCGATGTGACCCAAGTGTCGCTGGCCGAGCAGATCGGCGTCGTCATGCAGGAGACCTACCTGTTCCACGACACCATCCGCAAGAACTTGCTGTATGCCCGGCCCGACGCCAGCGAGGCGGAGATGATCGCGGCCGCGCAGGCCGCCAGCATCCACGACTTCATCGCCAAGCTGCCGGCCGGCTACGACACGGTGGTGGGAGAGCGCGGCTACCGGCTGAGCGGCGGCGAGAAGCAGCGCTTGGCCATCGCCCGCGTGATCCTCAAGGACCCGCGCATTCTGATCCTGGACGAGGCCACATCACACCTGGACTCGGAGAACGAGGCGTTGATCCAGCGTGCGCTGGAGCCGCTCTTCCAGGGCCGTACCAGCGTGGTGATCGCCCATCGCCTCTCTACCATCCTGGCCGCCGACACCATCCTGGTGCTGGACGAAGGCCGGCTGGTGGAAAGCGGTGGCCACGATGAATTGCTGGCCCAGAACGGCCTGTATGCGCATCTGTACGAGACGCAGTTCCGCCAGGGCGCCTCAGATGCCGCACTGGTTACGCCTTAGCCGTGCTGTTTACTGGCTGCGGCCTCCGTCTGCTGTGGCTGGTCTCCTGACCGAGCCACCCCTGCGGCCCGTGCTGTGGCCGGTCTCCTGACCGAGCCACCATGGGGATGGCGTGAGCGGGCTCGCCACCCCTTGCAGCCCCCTGCTGTGGCCGGTTTCCTGACCGAGCCACCATGGTGGATGGCGTGAGCGGGCTCGGTCAGGAGACCGGCCCGAGCAGGGGGCGGGCGCTGGAAGGGGGCTTGACAAAGTTGCTTTGACCCGGACAGTGTGTTATTATGGCGTCGCGCCCGGCTGGCTTAGCCGGGCACATTCGCATGGAGAGTAAGGCATGCCCACCAACGGCTCGTCCAAACGAAAACACTTCGATGACATCTTTCCTGACGACTTTCCTGGCGAAGAGTCGCGCTACCAGCCGCTCAACTCAGGCTACGTCGGTTTCGAGATGGTGGTGGGTGCGCTGATCAGCGCGGCCAGCGAGGCCGGGCTGCGCCTATTCGAGGCTGCCAGCACCCTGGACACCACCACCCTCGAGCGCCGCTTCAGTGCGTCCTGCGTGCCCCAGGATTGGCATCATCCCGTCGATCTGTGGGCTGAGATGCGCTTCTACTGGCCGGCCGAATATACCGCGCTTAGCCTCTACGGCGACGAGGTGATCTGCGACATGTACCATGCCGAGAACGTGCCCTGCCGCCACCAGAAGGAACCGGCCAGTCTGTTCACCGAGCTGGAAGTCGAGTACTTGTTGCCTTTCGAGTTTGTGCGTCGCCTGGACAGCGACGAGGGGGTCGAGCGTACCGCTCGCCGCATCCGCCAGCTTTTCACCGACATCGTCGAGCATGACAACATCGTTGGCGTCGAGGCCAAGGCGCTGTTCAGCGGCGACGAGCTGCGGCTTTCCAGCATCAAGGCCGGGCACGTCTGGGTCCTGGACGAGGAACTGAGCGACCACATGCTGCTGCGCGGGGCCTTCCTGGAGATCTGCCAGGAGATGCGGACGGTCTTGCTGCGTTTCAATCAGGACTTTGCGCCTAAGCCGGAGAAGGATCTTGACGGAAGCTGAGCTGCGACTGGAAGCCCGGCCCGCACAGGTCTACGTTGGACTGTATGACCGTCTGCCGCACCCTGGTTTAGGGCCGGTGCAGGAGTTCGTCTTCGACATCGGCCTTACGGCGACTCGCCCGGTGGTGTTGACCGATGTGGTTTGGCGCGTCTACGACCAGCACGAGCATGTGGCCCTGGTGCGCCAGCGGCTGGGTCAGGCCGCAATGCACGAGTTGACTCTGGGTCAATATGGCGTGGCGCCCGGCATGGGGCTGATCATCCCCCGCTGCTACTTTCTGGAGCAGGGCGCGCTTCCACTGAGCCACGTGCGGGTCAGCGTGGCCGGCTACGACTACGAAACCCAGGCCGCGGTGACGGCCGTACTGGAGATACCGCTGGTCTATCACCAGCAGCGGGCCAAGCTGCGCCTGCCCATGAGCGACGGCGCCTGGTGGGCGATGACCGGCAACGATTGGTCGTCGATGCACAAGGCTGACCCGGTGAGCTGGCCTTTTGCCTACGATTTCGTGCGGCTGGGCCCGGACGGCCGGACTTTCGAGGGTAGCGGGCTGCGCAACGAGGATCACTTCTGCTTTGGCCGGCCGGTCGTGGCTCCGGCCGGCGGCAAGATTGTCTTTGTGCGCGACGACATGCCCGACCAGCCGCCCGGTCAGCCCCTGGATGCCGAACAACTGGCCGGCCAGGCCGCGCGTATGGCAGGTAATGTAGTCGTCATCGGCCACGGCTATGGCGAGTTCAGCTATTTGGCCCACCTGCAAGCGGGCAGTGTACAGGTTGTGGCCGGCCAGATGGTCAGGAAGGGCCAGCCGCTGGCGGCCGTGGGCAACTCCGGCCACTCGCCCGGCCCGCACCTGCATTACCACTTCCAAGACGGCCCTAATCTGTTTGTGGACCGCGGCCTGCCCGTGTTGTGGAGCGACTTTCTGGCCGTGGGCGACCGGGTCAAGCAAGCCACGATCCCCTCACGCATGATCGTGAGCCCAGCGCCATTCAAGCCGTAGGTCACGTTACCAACGTGACTTCTGAAGGGACACGTTGATAACGTGACCTGTGAAAACCATAGACTAGGAGAAAAAGATCGTGATCGATAGCCCTAACGGCACCGAAGAGTTGATGGACGACCTGTCCGACGAGATCCTGCACACCGAGCTGACCGATGAAGCCTACGAAGAGCTGGCCGTCTCTGAGGGTGCGGTGGTGGTAGGCCTGGCCTTTTGGGACAGCTCGTTGGCTGATGAGATGGAAGATGAACCGCCCGCGCCTGAGATGCGCGTGGTAATCGACCTGGACCTCTACCTGGACGACAACACACTGCTGGAACTGTACGGCGCCAGCCTGTTCCTGGCCGACAGTCAGGAGCCGTTGGTAGGGGTGGCTGCGCTGGAGAAGGCTCTGGTCGATCTGGCCGACAGCGAGAGCGAGCTGACCGAGGTGGCCCAGACCGAGGACGGCGCGTTGGCGTTGGTGTTTGGAATCGAGGAGCAGCCCACGCTGATCATCGCCGTAGGCGCCTGGTCGGTCAGCGAATGGGATGAGCTGCCCGAGGACTGATCGCAGCTAGCAGCCCGTTGGACAATCGAGTTACACCGGTGTAACTGTCGCCCTACAGGCGCCAAGTTATACCGGTTTTTTTCTACAGGAGACCACACACCATGACCATTGATAAGGCCGCTATCGAACGCGTCGCCGAGTTGATCGCACGGGAGAACGTGCGCTTCGTCAATCTGCAGTTCACCGACATCGCCGGTATCGTCAAGCAGATCAGCATCCCAGTGGAGCACTGGGGCACGGCTGTGGACCACGGCATTTGGTTCGACGGCTCCTCCATCGAGGGCTTCGCCCGCATCGCCGAGAGCGACATGTACCTGGTGCCCGACCTGGACACCTTCGCGGTGATCCCCTGGGGGCACGAAGAGCTGGTGGCGGCGCGGGTAATCTGCGACGTGTACACGCCGGAGGGCGAGCCCTTCCCTGGCGATCCTCGCTACGCGCTCAAGCGCGCTCTGGCCAAGGCAGCAGAGATGGGCTACGGCTTCAACACCGGCCCTGAGCTGGAGTTCTTTCTCTTCCGACCCGGCCCCGACGGCAGACTGTCGCCGCTCTCGCTGCACGACGAGGCGGGCTACTTCGACGTCAGCACTGACCTGGCCCACAGCGTGCGCCGCCAGATGGTCAGCGCCTTGCAGCAGTTCGGCATCACAGTGGAGGCGGCCCACCACGAGGTGGCGCCCGGCCAACACGAGATCGACTTCAAGTACGGCGACGCGCTGCGCACGGCTGACAGCGCCGTAACCCTGCGCACCACCCTCAAGGCCATCGCGCAGATCAACGGCCTCTACTGCACCTTCATGCCCAAGCCCATCGCCGGCATCAACGGCTCCGGCATGCACGTCCACCAGAGCCTGACCGACAAGGCTACTGGTAAGAACGCCTTTGTAGACACCGCAGGCGATGGCGTCTTTGGGCTGAGCAAGCTGGCAGTGCAGTACGTCGCCGGCCAACTGGTCCATGCCCGCAGCTTCTCTGCTGTCATCGCGCCGCTGGTAAACTCCTACAAGCGACTGGTGCCCGGCTACGAAGCGCCCGTCTATATCTCCTGGGCGCGCATGAACCGCTCGGCGCTGATTCGCATCCCGCGCGTGCGTCCCATGCAGCCGCAGTCGACGCGCGTCGAGCTGCGCTGTCCCGATCCCAGCGCTAACCCCTACCTGGCCTTCGCCGTCATGTTGCACGCCGGACTGGACGGCATTGCACAGGGGATGACGCCGCCTGCGCCGGCCGAGCAGGATCTGTACCACGTGGACGAGACGCAGCGTCGCGCCTTGCAGACCATGCCCGGCAGCCTGGGCGAGGCCGTCGAGGCGCTTAGGGCCAACCCGCTGATGCGCGAGGCGTTGGGCGATCACATCTTCGAGCGCTATATTGAGGCTAAGACTCAGGAATGGGACGAGTACCGCATCGCCGTCAGCCAATGGGAACTGGACCGCTACCTGAGCATCTACTAGGGCGTGATCCGTGCAACGTGATGGCGCGCGTCAAGTATCACGTTTCATGGCTGATCTGATGGATTCATAGTTGATGACAGCGCTGCTGGTCTGCTAGGGCCGGCGGCGCTGCTCGTTGTTGAGCGTGGATTTGAGGGTTTCCCCGCCCGACTTGGCAGGGAGGTCTGGCGATCGGTGCGGCCACATTGGATTGAATGGGTGAAACTTTACTGAACAAAATCTATAAATAAGATATACAGTATATTGTCAATGCGGCAATTGACCGCATCTCAATCCATTAGTAGTACCAAACAACAAAAGGAGAAGCAAAATGTCTTCCAAGAGTCAGTGGTTCCGAACTATCCTATTGACCCTCCTCATCGTAGCCCTGGTGTTGCCCGTTGCGGCCGGCGCCCAAGAAGAGTACGGCCTGCTCAGCCCGACTGACGGCGCTACCATCAGCGGCACAGTGGAGGTGACTGCCAACTTCCCTGGCAACCCCTACGTGCGCTGGGACCTGTTCATTCTGCCTGGCGGCAGTGACAGCGGTAAGATTTGGGTTGCCACGGGCAGCGATGCCGGCGAGGCCACCCTCTCGCTCGACACCACCAAGTACCCTGACGGCGATCACGCCTTCAGCCTGCGTCTGGTGAGGGCCGACAGCAACTACGACGAGCAGATCGTTAATTTCACCATCGCCAACGCGGGCGCCCCGGCCGCGACGACCCCAGCCACTGGTTCTGACATCGTCGAGACCGCCGTGGCTGCTGGCTCCTTCAAGACCCTCGTAGCCGCCGTTCAGGCTGCTGGCTTGGTAGAGACGCTGCAAGGCGATGGTCCCTTCACTGTGTTCGCTCCGACCGACGAGGCGTTTGCTAAGCTGCCGGCCGGCACCGTTGAGGGCCTGCTAGCTGACATCCCGGCGCTCACTAACATTCTGTTGTACCATGTGGTTCCTGGCAAAGTTATGGCCGCCCAGGTTACCGATGGCCTGACCGCTGCCACCGTTCAGGGGTCTGATGTGACCTTCAGCGTGGTCGACGGTGTGGTCAAGATCAATGATGCCACCATTACGGCCACCGACATCGAGGCCAGCAACGGCGTGATCCACGTGATCGACAGCGTGATCCTGCCGCCCGCCGACGCTCCGGCTGCTGCTGCTCCTGCTCCGGCCGCTACCTTTGGCCTGCTCAGCCCGGCTGACGGCGCCACCATCAGCGGCACCGTGGATGTGACCGCCAACTTCCCTGGCAGCCCCTACGTGCGCTGGGACCTGTTCATCCTGCCTGGCGGCAATGACAGCGGCAAGATCTGGGTCGCCTCGGGCGAGGACGCCGGCGAGGCCACGCTCTCCCTGGACACGACCAAGCTGCCCAACGGCGAGCACGCCTTTAGCCTGCGCCTGGTCAAGGCAGACAGCAACTACGACGAGCAGATCGTTACCTTCACCATCGCCAACTAACACCATTCTGCGGTGCTACCCTTCCCGCCTGGCCGGTTGACCGGCCAGACGGGAGGGTTCCTCCTTGTGTGTGCGCAAGGGGCGTGATAGGACCAAGGTCCTTGAGCGTCCCTTGCGTTCTTTTTGTACCCGCCGCCAGGCGCCTTGCTGATTCTGCGGGCGGATGGTATGATGGCCGCGCTTAGGCTGATACGTAGCCAGCCAAAGACTTCACAAATCGGTGCTCCGCTTTGAGCTGCGAAGTTCGTCGCGGTAGACCAACTCTTCGCCTGAAATGGCGATTTCCGAAGTCTGCTATCTCCAGGAGGAAGCCATGCTCAGAAAACTCTTGATCGTCGTCCTCGCCGTTTTCGGCGTCATCGCTGCCATCGCCTTGGTCATGGTCGTGCTGGCTCAACCGGCTGACGATTGCCCTGCTTGCCTGCGCGATCTGCCGCGGCCGCTGGTGATGGCTCACCAGGGCGGCGAGGAGCTGTGGCCCAGCAACACGATGTATGCCTTCGAGCGGGCCGCGGCCCTGGGTGTGGACGTGCTGGAGATGGACCTGCACGTCACAGCCGACGGCGCGCTGGTCCTGATCCACGACGAGACGGTGGACCGCACCACCGACGGCACGGGCGTGGTCGAGCAAATGACCCTGGCCCAGGTCAAAGCACTGGACGCGGGCCATTACTGGACGGACGACGAGGGCCAGACCTATCCCTTCCGCGGTCAGGGCATCACCGTGGCCACGCTGGAGGAGGTGTTCGATGCCTTCCCCGACATACCGATGAACATCGAGATCAAGCTGGTGGAGAACGTACCTGTGGTAGAGCCTTTCTGCCAGATGATCCGCCAATATGGCAAGCAAGACCAGATTCTGGTAGCCTCGTTTCACGAGGACGCTATGAGCGAGTTCCGCGCTGCCTGTCCCGAGGTGGCCACGTCGACCACCCAGAACGAGGTGATCAACTTCTTCGCTCGCCACTTCGTTGGCCTGGCCGCCAGCTACAGCCCGCCGGCGCAGGCCGTGCAGGTGCCTGAGTACCGCAGCGGCATCCACATCCTGACCCCGCGCTTCGTCGAAGACGCCCACAGCCGCGGCATGGACGTCCACGTCTGGACCGTCAACGAAGCCGAGGACATGCAGCGCATGATCGACCTGGGCGTGGACGGCATCATCACCGACCGGCCGGATATCCTGCTGGAGCTACTGG
>Ga0105097_10001023_pt1 | contig 13177 bp, 11 predicted proteins | sample PPLLak12cMay2015_FD_87035 | JGI IMG/M metagenome (GOLD analysis project Ga0105097, IMG submission 87035) | Freshwater sediment microbial communities from Prairie Pothole Lake near Jamestown, North Dakota, USA - PPLs Lake P7 Core (1) Depth... | ecosystem: Environmental > Aquatic > Freshwater >... | reverse complement strand
TGATCCAATAGCAGACATAACCGCCTTGCGAAGCGTATCATTGTCTGCATAACTCCACGTTGAGTTTGCAGTATCAACAGGCGTAGTCATCGCCGGTAAATCAATAAATCCAATGTACTTTGCCGCATCAGCGTACAATAACTTCATCTGAGCATTATCAACTGCAACAGTCGGAGTATTGACATTGAATAAATGTACCCGAATTCTAGGCACAATAGATTTCTTGTCAGTAAACAAATTCACTCGAACCAGATACCCTGATCCAGCATTGACCCTAGTAAGGTTAGCAAACTCCATTAAAGTTGTTGCAACCGTTGAATTCGAGACAACATCCCCAACACCATAAGCAGTTGTATCCGCGGGTCTGGTCATCTCAACGGAAACTTTTGCCATATTCCCGCCAATTGCCCCGATATGCGTTTCGCCAGCGGCGATTGATGCAACATCCACATCTCCGATATTATTCGTCCCAGAAGGAATCGGAGCTGTAATTTCAGACGATACTGCTGGTAATGCCAGAGAGTAAGTTCCATCTCCATTATCTACCAATTTTAATTTTATATTTTGTGACTCTAAATTTAAATCTATATAAGACATTATTTATCTCCTAATTTTTTTTTGTACACTTTTATCATATGTACTAAGGAAGTAGAATTTATAGTATGAGCGAATATTACACTAAAAATCCATAATCTCAATACTAATAAAGGAACTGAATCTTTATCTATAATTATAAAAGCATAGAATATAACTCCAGCTAACATGGTCATAGCAATTGAAAATTTAATCCATCTACCATTCTCTTTAAACAATCTAAAATAGATTAAATAATAGATTGTACTTATAAAACACCCTATAAAAATAAGATAGGGAAGAATTTCTGATAGTACGTTCATTTATAAATTGGTTCCCCTAGCCAAGCTGCTACATACATATTTTTACCTACTTGGTACCATAATCTATCTAGATTATCTCTAACTGCTAATATAACTTCTAATGGTTCAGTATATGAACTAGCTACTGCTTTATAAGTAAGTTCGCTAGGGCCACTTCTTATATAAGTTCCTAATTTAAAGGGTTTTATTGCATAAGGTAGATTCTTAGTTAAATCTTCTTTTGGAAGAGTATAATGAAAATAAGTTTCAAATTCGCTTCTTTTCAATAACCAGGCATTTACATCTAATCCAAACGAATAAACACCCATTGTCTTTCCTATACCTGTTTGAGTATCCGGTACTCCGCCTTTTCTCGAATACTGCCACATTTTAATTTTATTAATTCCACTTAATGTAACTGTAGGTTTATCCATAGGATAGCTATTAAAGTACTGTGCTACCCATGCTACTCTATTAATTAAATTAGGGATTTTGGAATGATCTACATAATTATTCCAATAAGGTCCTCCAGTATATATATTAACATATTTATTATATAAAGTAGGTACTTTATTATCTACTACTGATAAAAACTCTAAAATGTTTTGGGTAAATTGTTGTTTAACTTTATAAGAATAAGAAGTATAATTCTTTTCCTCTAAGTCAATATAATATCCTAGTTCTGGTCTAGCTGATATAGAATTAGTAATTTCTAGAAAAGCTTCGCCTTGTTCTTTACCACTATAACCAGGATGCCAGTACCAATATACTCCTAAAGGTACTCTATTATCAAAAGCTCTATAGAATTCTTTAAATCTATAGTCTTCTTTAATACCTCCATTGTTTAATAAACCTCCGCCAGCTTTTATAATAGCGTAATCAATTTTAGGTATTAATACGTCAAATTTAATAGGATATTGATAAAAAGATATATCAACTCCTGCTACTGGATATTTTGGATGTAATAGACTCATTCTGAAAACTCCTGTTCTAATTCTTCAACTATTGTTGAAATTTGGTCTTGTAAGAAGGAATATGCTTTACAACTAGATCCTTCTTCCTCAAATAATTTGTCATGTTCTGATAACAATCTTCTTAGTTTAGAGATTGTCTTTAATGTTTTAACTTGTTTTTGTGAAGAGCGAATCTCACAACTATTTAAAGTATCTTGTAATTCTTTAATTCTATTAATTGCTTCTGAAAATTGAGATTGCATAAATTGTGCATTAGCTAGAGATATATTAGAGATTCTTTCGGCAGATTCTATTCCACCTAATCCCATTTCTCTGTTTACTCTCATTACATCTAAAGAGGTTCTTACATCCTCATTTTTAACGGAAGAATTTGTGCTTCTATATGTGGCAAATGCCGCAATAGCTCCACCTACAACTGTTGACAATGCTAAGATGATCTGTATTAACGTTTCTATATTCATTTTTTATCATTTCTTTGTAATAAGATTTTTTTGTTCTTCCACCCATTTCTCAAATTCTCCATTTAACTTTCTCTGCATATAGTGAATAAACTGTTCTTCTTTTAATCTAGCAAATGCTACAACCATTCCACAAGCTAAACAAGATAATGGAAGTAACATAGATAAGTATTGGGTAGTTCTAGTTGGAATCCCTCCAAAAAATGTCCATAATAGTAATAACATATATACTGTTATTTCTAATCCCCAAAACAACTTTACCCATCTATACTTAGTCTTAACTTTATTAGAATAGATAAAAGAACTAACTATTACAAAAATAGCTAATAAAATGCTCGTTAATAGTAGAAAACTGTCGATTATTGCCATAAAACCTCTCCTAATTAATTATACCAATATATTAATAATATTGTTACTTAACGTATTCGTCCGTTGATCCTAGAGAATCTATTTGAAAGTGTACATCGAAAGCTAATACACTAGCTGCTACTGAATAGGTGTCTAATCCAGTAAATACTAAACTGTCATTTGTAGTATCTCTATAAATTTTAAATTGTATTATATCCGACAATGTAGTTCCTGGTGGAACAGCAATCGGTAATGAATATGCAATATTGTTCTTTGTAGTTCCGGAATAAGCAATAGCTAATGTATTACATTTTAATTTAGTCCACGAAGTAACTTTCTCTCCTAGATTTACTTGCCACCTATATTCCAATAAAAAGTTTGGAATATTATTTTCTACTTGAAAGAAATGGAGATGAGGATAGATACTAGCTAATAAATCTTTATCGTGATTTAATTGAACATTACAATATAAAAAATCAGTATTGTAATCAGCATTAGTAAGAAAATCTACTGTAGATTCTGTAGGATTTAATTCTATTCCTGTTCCCTGAATTTTAATATTTAAAGCATCTGTAAGTTGATCTCTCCAAGGTTTTGCATTACTATACATAGTCTGATGACCAGTTAGATCAAAATCAGTATAACTACCAGGAGAACCAAATCTAAAAGTCTTTGATAATCTACTAAGAGAATAACTCATTTCATTTCGCTCCCAAAAGCAATAAATGTTAAATCAGATGTAGAAGCATATACTCTAACTTTATCTGTACTATCAACAGTAATTCCTCCAGGAACTACAAATGTATCTCCTGCTGGTAGCGGAACGTCATAATATATGTATTGATTATTTGCTAAAGGTACTCCATTAGCTGATACCGAAAGTCTAAAGGTGGCTGAGGATGTTCCTCTATTACATACATATACTTTAGAAATTACAGTTTGATAATTAGTAGGGACAGAGTATAAATCTGTTGAAACCCCGCTTGAAGGGGCCTGTTGCCCCAAAATCTTCAAAAATTCCGTCATTTGTTATCCTCCGATTAAAAAGTTCTTATAGTACCCATGATCATGACTTCCCGCCGCTACTTGATAATCAGTAGTTCCTATAGTATGGTGTATAGAATCTTCGTCATAATCTATATCATTAGCATGATATTCCTTATATCCATATACCAAATCCCACGCTGCTCTATCCGTCAATGCCGGAGTTGCCCCGTAGTAGCCGTATGCAGATATTTCTGCTGTATCAACTCCATTTAAAACTACGGATGCATTTCTATATCCATCTAAGTCTTTTAGTACATAAATACTTCTCACAGATTCGTCAAATGATGCTATAGGTAATAATTTATCTGATATATCTGTTCCATCTATTTTATATAAAGAATCCCTAGGAAATGGAGAATCAGCATGTAGTCCGAAAACTATCGTTTCTCCTAAATAATCTCCTCCGAGTACAGTTATTATATTAGATGTATCTTCATAAGATGCAAATTCATATTCGTATCTACTTCCAACAGTTTGTTTATATTTAACTGTAGTAAATAATGGTGTTGGATAACTAGCTACTCCTTTATAAGCTCTTAAACATCTATTATACATATTTTGAGGATCTATCCACGAATCCTGAAAATCAATATTATAATAGCCTGTCATAGGAGCAGTTATAAAACAATCTCTTTGATTTTTGGTAATAGTAGATGATGTTAAACTAAAATCATAAAAACTAAATGTTAGCTCTTGTCCTACAGTTCTGGATAAACTACTAGTAATTGCTCCTACTTCCCATGCTATATTTGCTGAATATCCATATCCAGGAATTAGCTCATGGCCTTTACTTGACCAATATAAACTGCCTAATGAAAGAGGGGTAGTTTGAGTAGACCAATTATCAGCAGTTCCATAAGCAGTAGCGGTGAGTGTGGCGTTATTATATATAACAGCCATACATACGGACGAACCTCCTCCTCCTCCTACTGACAATTTTCCAAAACAAGGAGTTGAAGGTATATCACATAATCTAGTGAATACTTGTCTACCATCATAAGGCCCCTTTACAACATAGATACCTGCCAAAGATGTCGGAGAATCTACTCTGACTAGAAATTGACTTCCTCCATAATGAGTGGATTGTTTATAGTCTAAATATGTCCAAGAACATTCATTATTTAAAAACTTCATTATATTATTTAAATTTAGATATTGTATCCAGTTTCCATTATAATCTCTTTGATAAACAATATCATCATTATTATAGTAAACGGTTATATCTTTAGTTCTTCTTGAACCTTGTATTTTTGCACCAAAATCTCCTAGATAAGGAGATTCTATCTCCCATTCAGGAGAATTAACTCCATCATAGAAAGCACTATATAGAGTATCGTAAATACTCATTAATATTAGATAATTTGTCATAAATATTCTCCATCTGCAACTGAACAGTAATTTCCTCTCACTTTACCTCCATTTATAGTAACCCTTTCCCAACTAACTACGCCGAATCCCAAACTAGCCAAAGAGGTTATTTTACAATTTGTTAATATAGCTTCTCCATCTTGTGCTATAAATCCATAATTATATGTCCAATCAGTACTTGTGTTTCTTAAGTTAATTATACAATTATCCATATAACAAATTCCTACATTTGTTCCTCTAACAACCGATCTTTCTGAGCCCGACTCTTCAAATGATCCATTACGTTCTATTTTTAAATTTACCACTCTAGTTTCTTGACTTAAGTCTACTCTACCAGCTATGATAGAATAATCTCTAGATATTCCCTCATAAGTAACAAAACTAGTAAATGTAAAATTTCCGCTAATTGTTATTATGGGAATTAGTATTTTATCTCCAGGAGTAGCATCAGTGGAAGCATTTACTAGTCCAGAGTAAGTTGCTGGATATTCTACTAAGGGCAATCCTCCTCCATTGAATAGAGTAATCCTTTCCCCAGTAAGACTTTTATCTTCAAACTCTAAAGCATTTTCTGTATCATTAACTACTACTACTTTATTTGCATTATTAGTATATACACTGGGAGTATCTGTTAATTCTAGAAATGTGGATATACCAGAACCTAAGAACGGCATAATATCATAAAACTCTAAATCTGTTTCATCATCAGAAACAACCACGGCTCTTCTAGCCTGCCCTTCGTAAGAATCTGGAGTATCTCCTAATTCTGTAAAAGTAAATACCCCTGAAGGATTAATAAACTCCAATCCTGTTTCTAAACTATTGACTGTTACTATTTTATTTGCATTTCCAATATAGGAATCTGGAGTATCATTCAATTCTACGAAAGTATCTATCCCTATTCCACTAAGAGAACCTATATCTATAAATTCTAGAGCATCCTCATCGAGATTTACTACAACAAATTTTTCTGCTTGTCCTGTATATGAACTAGGAGTATCATTTAAATCAGTGAAGTCTAAAGGAATCGATCCGCTAAATAAAGCACTTACGTCTTCAAACTCTAAAGCATTTTCTGTTAAATTTACTATAACTGCTTTACCTGCTTGTCCCATATACACATCTGGAGTATCATTTAGTTCGGTAAAGCTAATGGGAACAAATCCACTTATTTCTACCCAGTCTTCTAATCCTTCTATTCTATATCGAATATGATTTAGATTGTCTAATAAAGACGTAGACCCTGTTGAACTGGAAGCTTCTGATAAATCATAGGCAACTTGGGTTTGTGGTAAATATCCTACAAAACCTCCTGGAGGATAGCCTGTACCACCTCCAGAACCCGCAACTCCTCCTAAAACAAGGGGTTGTACTAATCTCTTTCTATCTGCTATTTGAAAATATTCAAATAATTGTTGATCAAATTTACTCATACGTTATCATCTACCCTTATAACTGTAATGTCTGATGAAGGCAATCCTTCTGAATAATCATGCCAATAATCCGAAGGTAACGGAAATTCTGCATGGGGTGTTCCAGATGTAATAGGAAATACATAACTAGGATTTCTCTGGAAAAATACTCTACTACTATTAACTCCTACTGTAGTATTTTTTACAGTATAGAAAATATATTGGTCTGGAATATTTAAATTAGATGTTTCCAATTGACTTATTAAATCTAATGGATCAGTTACTAACACCCAATCTTCTAATAATTCGTAATCACTTGCCAATAATTGCATAGCTGATCCAGCAAATACAAATCTCTGTACATACTCTCCAAATAGATATCCACTATCTATAGGATAAAATGTCGGTCCAGTAATATCTAAAGATTTAGCACTATATACAGGAATCTCAACAAGAGGTCTGGCAAATGATCCTAATATGTTTTCTGTAGATACCGCTAATTCACTTATTAAATAATCATCATTAGATACACTAAAAACTATGGTAGGACTTCCTAAAGAAATATCTACCTTACAAGTTGCTACTGTATTATAAATATATTCAAAAGTCCCTATAGTTAGATCTTGTGCTTCTATAGCGGCTGGAGTACCTTGTAAAACTGTAGTATGTTTTAGAATACCTGATTGTCCAGTTAATATAGAAGTTCCTAAACCTAATCCATATAAATTAACACTATCATAATAACCTATACTGTGAACTATTACAGCTAAACAATTATCCGTTATTACATAAGGATATCCCTCAAAACCCTCACCAGGATCAATTATTCTTCCCTCTGGATAAGAATTAAAAAGTCCTGTATTTCCATCAACGTAATAAAATATATTTCCAATACCTAAATACCTAGATGGATAGAGGTTTACTGGAAAGTCCGCCAGTTCTACTAAATTTTGATCTGTATAATATACTCCTGAATAATCATCTTTTACCCCTCCAAAATAAATAGGAGATCCAAATAAAGATCCTGAAAGATAAGTAGATGTAAGATTATCTCTAGCTGGCGGAGTCGATGATTCAAAAGATTCAAAAACCGCTGCTGAAACTCCTCCTCCTACTGCATATATTTTATATACGTCTGTATAAAACTCTTCATTTATTCTAGAAGGAATAAAAAGTCCATTACATTTCACGTCAAAATAGGAATAACTTACTGCAAAAAATCCCATACTACTGTCATAACCAGTAGCGTTACCGTCTCCTATTTGAAAATCAACCCCTATATTTACTATTCTCATAGATTCTTTAGGAGATGTGTATGTATTTAATAAAAATAATCCATCTCCTGTAACAAGATACAAATCTATACTAGAACTACAAAGAGCATCATGAATACCGCAATCTTTTATATAGGTATCGGGAATATAGCCAAACGTACCGCTTACGACTCTTTTAGGAGACGGTAAAGCAATAGTGTCTCCTAAATCTATAACCATTCCTGGATGATTTTTAGTATATTCACTGGAAATACAAAATCCATTAACTATATTAGCTCTTGCGGATATTCTAGATACTCTTGATGATATATTACTTTTACCTAAATGTAGATATATAGTATTTTCTGCGAATATGGCAGAAACAGGTCCTTGTCCAACAACTATAAATCCTGTGTTTTCATATAGATTAACACAATAACTTTCTGAATCAAATAATGTAATTGTTGCAGTAGCAGATGAATTCCCTACAGTGAAATGACTTTTTTTAATAACTTGCGAAAGGCCGTAAGAAAGATCTTTATTAAAAACAAGTCCAATTACGAAATTAGTACTAGACAAGCGAGATAAAAACGAATGTGTACATTGGAGTCCTTCTTCGTACCATCCAGAAGGACCGTAAAATTGATGAACTACGTATGAATAATCTGTTGTATCTACGTCATGTATTTCTGAATAATCGTCTATAGTATCTCCCATTTTGAAAATATATACATGATTATTATAAGTAATAGGACTAGACACTGATTGTCCACTTACTGAATAAGCTAGAGAAGTATAAGTAATTCCTACAGGTATTTCTGGAGCTACATATTTGGTATCTGGAATATCTAATGAATTAGTAATATATCCTCTAGATCCATGAGTAGCTGTATAATCTGTTGCAGTTTCAGAGGTATATCCTTCCGCATATACTCCGCTTAGAGCTACTATAGTATAATCATATCCAGCTTCTATATCATTAACATTGGTTCTATTTATTTCTATTTCATCTTCCGCAAGAAAAATTACCTGGTGTGCTCTTAATAATGATTTATCTGGTTCTATAGGATATAATAATGCATCTAATTCTAATATCCACGATTTTGTAGAAATATCTTGACCCAATTCCAAAGCTGTTCCAGGCAATAAACTCGGATCTTCTACTTCTAGATTATAGGCTATAAATACTCTACCCAATTCGTTAATTGAACATGCTTGTGCTCTAATTTGTTCTATTTCATAAAACGTTCCTGTTTCGTCTCTCAATTGAGGATGTTCATACTTAGTCCATGAATAATCATCTTCGTCTTTTATATATGCATATCCATCATCTGCTACACAGCAAAGAATTCCATTTCTTACAAATAAATCTTTAATATATAAATTTTCTAATCCGTCTGAATCATCATACCAAGTATCATCTAATAAATCTTTTTTCCATATTCCGTCTCCCCAATGTCCTGTATATACCCAACCAGATAATGTAGCTCCTAATCCGAAATAAGAGAATAATCTAGGACATTTTCTATCTAATACTAAAGTATATATTAAACCATCGGCACTTGCACTTACTGAGATATCAGTAACTATTCCTTTATATGATCCAGCTTTACTTTTCGTAGTTACTTTATCTCCTACTATGATTCCTGGATCTTCTACATAAGTTACTACCTTTTCATCTTTAATCACTGAAAATTCTGATAACATCATTTGAGCCAGTTCATTAGCATCTTCTTGACTATAAATATAAGGATTGGCTAGTACTACTGCTCTTTGGTCTCTGTTATCTATTTGCCAGGGAGTCTTTACGCTTACATCTGTATAAACTGTACCATTACCCCAAACTACTGCTCTATTTCTTAATATTGAGTCGTCTTGGTTTCTAACTATAGAAAGTATTTTAGAATCATCTAATGTATATTTTCTACTGCTTCCTGTCTTTAGATCATCTATAATGGCTTTACCATTGGCATCAAAATACATATACCATCCACTTTGTTGTAATAATGTCATTATTTGATCAAAAGCCATTTGCATACCTAGGCTAGTATTATTAGATATAACCCCTCCTTCTCCAGAAGTATTTATTGAATAATTTAATCCTACTTCGTTTAGAAACAATTCGATCCAGTATTTAGAATAAGATATAACATCTCCTGTCATATAAATATCTGTAATTAAATAATCAGATAATTTTTTAGAGTAGTCCTGTAAAGATAATTCAACTTCTCCTGTATTCTCATTAATAGTTTTTGTTTGAACTATCATTTTAGATCTTTTTATACCGTATTCATAAAAGGTAATAGTATCCCATAGATCTACACTATTGGAATTATCAGCTAATACTAAACTTCCGGTAAATATGCTGGAACATATACTTCCTTCTCTATTATATCTAATTACATTACTTGTAATATCCGTTGAATTTTTAACTACCTGTATATCTATAACAGCCATTTTATTTCCTTAAAGTCAAATTACACAAATATCCTGCTTTAGTAAAAGAGTGCTCGCACCCAAAAATATACCATAATCCTGTTATTCCTAGAGGAGCATATTCAATGGTAACTGCTCTTCTTGCATGATAAAAATCTTTTCCTTCTACTGTTAAGTTTAATTCATACTGAACTCTGTTTAATAATTCTAAGTTATATTGACAAGCGTCATCAGCAAAGTTCTGATCTGTAATAATTAAACTAGATAAACAAACTGCTTTATAGTATTGAGATGGAGTTGTCGGAAGAACGTGTACATATGATCCCAATACTGGATCGTAAGATGTAGCCCTTTTCTTTTCACCTGTTAATCCATTTCCTCCATAAATTACTATTCTATTTCTTAAATCCTTTTCATTGGAAGTTAAAGATATACTAAATATCTCTGATAAAGGTATTGTATAAATAGATATATCTATAATTTCTCCTGGTTGATGTAATGATCCATCAGTAATAAAGGGTTTTCTATTTTTAAGATAAATATATCCATCATCTTCTGCCCACAGATTCCATGCTAATAAATCACTAATAGATTTACAATAATCATATGCACCTATTAAATTAACTTCTGCTGTAGAACCATTTGTAGCTAAAGTGAAGTATGTATTATCTAAATGAAATTTAGTTAATCCAGCCATTCTTAGAACGTCTTCGATTAAATCTTCTGCTTTTATATTCTGAGCAGTATATTTAGTATCTGGACTAGAAGATACAACAAAATAATCAATAGCTCTCGCCATTACGTCTTGTGATGAAATAGTAACCATTCCATCAGGATTTGCTCTATCTATCTTTTTAACATATCCTTTAAATACTCTATCATAGTCTCCTACATATCCTAAATTAATAGTAATATCGTCTCCTAAAGCTAGTCCTGTTGTATCTTTATAAGTATTAACAGTAGCTATACTTGTAGCAGAATCATGATTTTCTTGAACAGAAATGGATTCTATTTTAGTAGTATCAGTTACAGAACCATATAATTTATTCATCCCAAAATAAAGTAATATCTCCCTCCCACATTGGAGTAGTAGATGCTTGAGAGTTATCCAAATTTTGACATAAGTTTTTTACTGCTGTCCAGGAAGCATCTGATACATAAACAGGAATAGTAAAATTATAATCTATATCTATTAGACCACTTCCTCTTAAGTAGTGAGTAGCTCCATCTCTTTGCATATCTTTAATCTCGTCTCTATCTGTTCCACCTACTACATAAACCTTTATCTTTAATTGTTCGTCTTCATATCCCCAATAATGATAAACACTTCCTCCCTCTAATGGATTTAGTTTAGCTATCAAAACTTTTTCATCAACGGACATATCTAAAACATATATCCTTGTATTATCTAAGTACCATCCTCCCATAAATTTCCTCCTACATTACATCTCTTCTAACTGCCCCACCACCGACAGCTTCATTACTAATCATTGATTGGTATAAATAAGGCATAATTACTGTAGCCAACATTCTACCATCCACCGTTAACATAGTAGTTGTATTAAAATTAACCTTGATTGGTTGTGGATTTATTTTAATATCTGGATTTAAAGTTATTTCTGCCATTCTTCCAGTATCTTTTAGATTACCTTGTGGATTTAAATTTAGTGATTCTGGAATAGGTGGTCCTGGCATCAGTGTTTTTATATCAAATAAAGTATTTTCTAATATTTTCGAATAATTTGTAAAAGATTCCTCAGTTGCTATAGGCAAAGTAGGATTTTTACTTTTATCTAGAGATTTATCTTCTTGAGGTTGATTTGAAGAACCAAAATTACTTATACCTTGAAGTATTAATTTTATTTGTTCTAAGGCATTTAACTGTAGTTTTTCTACATTAGTTGAATCTTTTAGTAGTCTCTGATCTAATGTTAATTGAAAATCTTTAGATGCTCCTGCTTTATCGTAGGCTGTCCTGGCAGTAGTAGAACTTGTCTTAGGTTCTTTTTTAAATCTTTCCATAGCTTCATTACTAAATGGAAATTCTTTATAAGTAGGATATACTACATTCTTTAGCATCTCTCCAGTAGCATCGTATGGTATTGGGTTTTTAGTTCCTTTTTCTGGTTCTGTATATCCTCCGCCGCCTCCACCTCCACTCCCGCCTCCGCCCGCGCCCATCTTATAAGCATCAAATGGAACATAGAAACTAGAGTTTCCAGGTAAGTTATAAATACCTTCTAATTGTTTTTCTCCTACATCGAGAATTCTACCTAATAAGTATTGAACTATCTTCCAGTCTTTCTTCATATAAATTGGATTTAATGAATCTTCTGGAAAGAGAATTTCACCTTCTGCTCTGGTATCTTCAGCTCCGCCACCGAGTTTCTCGATTGATTTATTAATAGCATAATATTCGGGACTATTAGCCGCACCCATAAGCTGTTCAGCACTATATTCACTAAATGAATAAGGTATAGAACCAAATATACCTCCTATCTTCTTAGCTTGTTCTTGTGCCGCCTGAGTTAGAAAATCCTGTTGAATTAGTCCTTCTGCTAAGAAATAACCCATACTTTCTCCTGCATAAACTAAGAAAGGTTGGGCTGTATCTACCATATCTTGTATTTGTTGTTCTGATAGTTTTATTCCGCCTTCGTCTTGTTGTGCAGCTAGAAATTCTCTTTGGTTCTTTCTTGCTTGGGACATTAATTGTCTGAAATTATCTTTACTTTTTATTCCCTGCATTTCAGTTACAGGAAGTAAATTACCTTTAGTTCTTTCAGCGTTTTGTTCTTTTATAATATCTAGTTCTACTTGCATTAAGTCGCCCACAGCCGTTTCTAGTTGTATTATTTCTTTTAATACGGCAGCTTTTTCTGAAGATCCATCTGGCAATTCTTGGTAAGTTTTTTCTAGGTCTCTTAATTTTGAAGATAATTCTGATATTAATATTATATCTTCCTCTGCACCATAAGCTAGAACTTCCATAGCTTGTTCAGTAGA
>Ga0105097_10001020_pt1 | contig 13198 bp, 8 predicted proteins | sample PPLLak12cMay2015_FD_87035 | JGI IMG/M metagenome (GOLD analysis project Ga0105097, IMG submission 87035) | Freshwater sediment microbial communities from Prairie Pothole Lake near Jamestown, North Dakota, USA - PPLs Lake P7 Core (1) Depth... | ecosystem: Environmental > Aquatic > Freshwater >... | reverse complement strand
TTTACCTTCACCGCACTTGCCTTCACCGGCTTTACCTTCACCACACTTGCCTTCGCCGGCTTTACCTTCACCACACTTGCCTTCACCGGTTTTACCTTCACCGCACTTGCCTTCACCGGTTTTACCTTCACCACACGTGCCTTCGCCAGTTTTACCTTCACCGCACTTGCCCTCACCGCACTTGCCTTCGACATGCTTGTCGTAGTTGGGCAGGTCATAACCGCCGTTCAGGTGCTGGGCGGAAAACGGGTTCATTGCCGCAGAGGCTACCGGCGCGATAGCACTTGCCAGGAAGGCGGCACCGAGAGCGGCTGCCAGTGGTTTCTTGATATTTGCCATAAGGATTTACCTTTCAGTTGATTGAGTCGACGATGTGATAGCGCGAAGCGTCCCTGCCGAGGTGCTGCCCGTGGGCAAGCTCCACGGGAGTTGTGACACCATACCACGATGGAAGTTGCATCCAATACCGCGAGCCCTTCCTGCGGGCTTAAGCCACATATTCAGCGCGGGTTTTTGCCCAACCACTGTGCCACTGCCTGCCACTGCTCCTGCAGGCGCTTGGCGGATACCGCCTGGCGGGTTCCCAGGTTCTGGGCGAAGAGGGAAACCCGGAACTCCTCAAGCAGCCAGCGGTAATGGGCGGCCTCCTCGCTGAGCAACAGCAAGCCGGGCTGCCTGGCGGCGGCCTCCCACAGCAGCGCCGCCAGTGCCTGCAGCTGCAGGGTGTGAGACTGGTCTTTGGGGTACTGGCCCGGGAGCCGCTCGATACGAGTGCGCACGGCCTTCAGGTAGCGCGGCAACTGGGCCAGCCAGGGCGCGGGGGTATCGCGCATGAAGCCCGCTGCCAGCAGGCGCTGCAGCTGCGCATCGATATCCCGCCGGGCATCGGGCCAGGCGCCGGCCTGCAGGGCCGCCAGCAGCCGGCGGATGTCCGCCAGCACCCGCAGGCTGCCCAGCAGCATCGATTCGAGCTCGTTGGCACGGGTTATGACATCCGCCCTGCCTCGCTCCAGCATTTGCAGAAAGTCGTTCTGTGCGTAAGGCGGGGCCGCATCCACCGCCATGGCCTGCAGGTAGGCGGCATCGACCAGGTCCTCCAGCAGCGCCGCTCGCTCCAGTGATGCCGCAGCCAGCACCAGGCTGAACTCATTGCCCTGCAACAGCTGCTTGCGCAGGTACTTGACCTGCTGGGCGCTGTGCAGGCGCAGCAGGCGCAGCACGCCCCGGCGATGCTGCAGGCGGGCTTCCCCCGGATAATCGCACAGCACAATGGCGACGCTGTCAGACTCATCCAGCAACGCCGGGAAGGACAGGATCTCGAGCCCCGCCTGCTGAAATCGCCACTCCCGCGGCAGATCGCCAAAGTCCCAGCGACTGATGCCGCTGCGCGCAGGAGAATGCCCTCGACCCGAGCTGACACTCTGGCGGGTATCGCCGCGGAAGCGGTTCACCAGCTCGTCCAGGTTGCGTCCCTGTCCGAGCAGGCGACCGTCGGCATCGACCACCCGCACGTTCATGCGGTAGAAGTCGTCGAGCTTCTGCGGTGCCCAGTCCTCCAGGGCGAGCCGGGGGCCGCCCTGCCTGCCCAGCGCCAGGGACAGGGCCTGCAGCAAATCCACATTGCCGGGTTCGAGCACGGCCAGGGCGCGGTCCACATGGTCGGGCACCGGCACCAACAGCTTGCGCTTCTCCTTGGGCAGCCCTTTCACCAGCTGGATACACTTCTCCCGCAGCAGGCCCGGCACCAGCCAGTCGAAGCGGTAGCGGGGCACCCGGTTGAGCAGCGCCACCGGCACCGTGACCGAGACGCCGTCCGTCGCGCCGCCCGGCTCAAACTGGTAAGTCAGGCGCAACCGCAGATCCTCCCAGGCCAGCTGGTCGGGAAATTGCTCCCCCAGGTTCACGCCCGGATCCCGCGCCAGCAGGTCCTCGCGCTGCATGCACAGGCCGGCCGCGGCGGCGGGCTCACGCTTCAACCAGCCCTGCAGGCGTCCTGCGGTGTAGGCATCCGGGGGCAGCCGGGCGGCATAAAATTCGAACACAACCTGTTCATCAACCAGGATGTCTCGGCGGCGGGTACGGGACTCCAGTTCTTCCAGCTCGCGCACCAGGCGCTGGTTGTGCTTGAGGAACGGCGGGGCGGGATGCAACTTGCCCGCCACCAGCCCCTCCCGTATCAGCAGTTCCCGCGCCTCCCCCGGGGCGATCGGCCCGTAGTGGACCGGGCGCTTCTCGACCAGGGTGAGTCCGTACAGCGCAACCCGCTCCCAGGCCATTACCCGGCCGCTGCGGGCCTGCCAGTGCGGCTGGGAATAGTGGGTGCGCAGCAGTGCGGGGTTGATATCCAGTGCCCACTCGGGCTCGATCGCCGCCACCTCCCGCGCGAAGACGCCGGAGGTTTCCACAACCTCCGCCGCCACCAGCCACCTGGGCGGCTTGCGGGCCTGGGACGAGCCGGGAAATATCTGCAGCTTGCGATTGCGACTGCCCAGGTATTCCCTGCCCTCCTGCAGCTGGGCGATATTGCCCAGCAGGCCGGCCAGCAGGGCCCTGTGCACGCCCTCGTAATTTTCCTGTTCCGCCAGCGCCGGCCGGGGCTTCAGCTGCTGGCTGCGGCAGGCGATGGTGAGCTGGGTGTGCACATCCCGCCACTCCCGCAGGCGCAGGTAGGAAAGGAACTCGCGCCTGCACAGTTTTGCCAGCTGGTTGGCGCTGAGGGCCTGGCGCTGCTCCTCGTAGTAGCGCCACAGAGTGAGCCAGGCCATGAAGTCGGACCGCGGGTGACGGAAGCGGGCGTGGGCCTGGTCCGCCTGCTGCTGTTTCTCGGCAGGCCGCTCCCGCGGGTCCTGCACGGCCAGCGCGCTGGCGATCACCAGCAACTCCTCGAGGCAGCCCAGCGGCGCTGCGGCCAGCACCATTCGCCCCAGGCGCGGGTCGACAGGCAAGCGGGCCATGCGCCGGCCCAGTCCGGTGAGTTCGCCGGCGGGCGTCACCGCGCCCAACTCCTCCAGCAGCTTGTAACCGTCGCGCACCATGCGCGGATCCGGCGGGTTGATGAAGGGAAAGTCCTCCACCTCACCCAGGCCCAGGACCAGCATCTGCAGCACCACCGCCGCCAGATTGGTGCGCATGATTTCCGGATCGGTAAACTCCGGACGGCGCATGAAATCGGCCTCGGAGTACAGGCGGATGCAGACGCCGGCGGCCACGCGCCCGCAGCGTCCCTTGCGCTGGTCAGCGCTGGCCCGGGATACCGGCTCTATCGGCAGGCGCTGCACCTTGGTGCGATAACTGTAGCGACTGATCCGTGCCACGCCCGGATCGATGACGTAGCGAATACCCGGCACCGTGAGCGAAGTCTCCGCCACGTTGGTCGCCAGCACCACGCGGATACCGCGTCCGGCGGCAGTGCTGAACACACGATTCTGCTCGGCCTGGCTCAGCCGCGCGTACAGCGGCAGCACCTCCAGCGCAGGGTTGTGGCGCAGCTGCCGGGCCAGTTCCCGGATATCGCGCTCGCCGGGCAGGAAAACCAGGACGTCCCCGCGGGGACCGAAGCGGCCGGCGTCGACAGCATCGACCAGGCTGGCGATCTGCGCCGCGGATCCCTCCTCGGAATCGGCCTCACCCGGCTCGATGTAGTGGGTCTGGACAGGATAGGTGCGACCGGACACCTCGATGATCGGGGCGCCGCCGAAGTGGCGGGAAAAACTGTCCACGTCGATGGTGGCCGAGGTGATGACCAGCTTGAGATCCGGCCGCTGCGGCAGCAGGCGCTTGAGGTAGCCCAGCAGGAAGTCGATGTTGAGACTGCGCTCGTGGGCCTCGTCGATGATAATCGTGTCATAGGCACAGAGCAGGCGGTCACGCTGGATTTCGGCGAGCAGGATGCCGTCCGTCATCAGCTTTACGGCAGTGGCGGCGGATACCTTGTCGGTGAAGCGCACCTGGTAACCCACCAGGTCGCCCAGGCCGGTCCTGAGTTCATCGGCGATGCGCTGGGCCACCGTGCGAGCCGCCAGGCGCCGGGGTTGGGTATGGCCAATCAGTTTCTCCCTGCCCCGCCCCAGCGCGAGGCAGATTTTAGGCAACTGGGTGGTTTTACCCGATCCGGTTTCCCCCGCCACGATCACGACCTGGTGCGCGGCAATGGCGCGAGCTATCTCCTCCCGCCGCTCGGCAATCGGCAGGTCATCGGGGAAGCTGATGTCCTCAATGCGGATCTCCCGGGCGGGCACCCCCGCTGCAATGGTGCCCGGGGAGTCCGCGGCGCTCCCGCGCGCCTCGTGCATGCTCGCGCTCCCGCTGCGGCGCGGTTCAGGCCGTCCCCGGCTGCTGCGCGGGGGCAAACTGGGCGGGATTCAGGTACATCAGCCGCAGCGTAACTTTGCCGGGTTCCGCCCCCGTCTCCGCGCCCAGCACCATGACGTTGGTGCGCTCAGCATCCCGCGTCACCCCGGTGATCCCGAACATGACCGAGTCGGGGCGCTGCTCCATGCCGAAAACCGCCACCTCCCGCTTGTCCTGCAGCGCCCGGGAAATATTCCCCAGCAGGACGCCGAGCCCGCCCCGGAACGCGCTGAAATTAAGGGGCCCGGCGAATTCACTGTGATCGAGGGACAGCCTGAAGGCCACGGTGGCCCCGTCCTCCATTCTGACAGTGGTAATGGGCACGGTGCGTCCCGCATGAATATCCTGGAACAGGCGTTTTGCCTGGGTTCTTCCCGCGGCCACACAATGGCGGTGCAGGAGGTTGATGGCGATAACCAGGAACTTGTCCCTGGGAATGGTTTGCTGGACGGTTGACGGCATAAAAATCCCCGAGAATTCCCCGCTGGGGCAGAAAGCGCGTAAGTCTACCGCCTGGCGTGATCTATGTCGCTATTTCCACCAATGCTGCTGGAAGGCCGGTGAAATCCTCTGGTAACCTCTGCCCTCGACCACCTTATGGAATTGGGTTAATGGCTGTGCCTCTTGCGGTCATCGGATACCTGCTACGCCGCTTGCTGCTGCGAGGGGGGGCCTTTGCCTGCGCCCTGTTGCTGGCGGGGTCGCTGGCGCACGCCGGTTCCGCGGACGCGGAGCGCGAGTCGCAGGCCCCGGCGCCAACTGCGGGTATCGAGAGCAAGCCGCTGCGGGTGAACACCCCGGGCCATTCGGCAGCCAGCGAAAAAAAGCAGGTGGAGCGGCTGCACACCCTGCTGGCCGATTACTATGCGCAATCACAGGAAGCGGCCCGCACCCTGCCCACTGAAGAGGAGCTGGCCGCCCGGGCAGCCGCCCAGCTCGATGCGGAAAAACTGGCTCGAATCCCCTTCAGCGCAGACAAGGTCCGACTCAACGGCGCCGAGGGCAGCACCGCACTCAGCCTGATCACCCGCCGCCTGACGGATCCCAGCATCCCGGAGAGCCGCCGCGATATCGCGCCGATCTGCGGGGTCAGGACCGAACTGTTCGGCAATCTCATCGCCAGCGAGCAACGCAGCCTGCAGCCCGTGGGCAAGCATAACTATGTCGCCCGGATTCGCCTGCAACCCGGGCAGACCACGCTGCGCATCAGGGAAAACCGCTGGGAGATACAGCTGCCCCAGCACCTGAACGCAGGGGACTTCCTGATCACGTATTACGCGCCGCCGGACAGCCCGCCGCAGCTGCACCTGTTTTCGATCGACGAACTCATGGCGGAGCAGGACCCGCACGTCCCCGCCTGGCTGCCGCAGGATATCGACCTCAAGTCCCGCGCGGGATGAAGCGTGCCAACACGCCCTGGCGGCCGGTAACCGCCGCCGAGGTGAGTTGGACCGCGACCGGTGATCCCCGCTCGCTGGCCTTTGGCGATGTCTACTACTCCCGCGACAACGGCCTGGAAGAAAGCCGGTTTGTGTTTCTGCAGGGCAACGACCTGCCCGGGCGCTGGCGGGACTGGCCGACGCGGCGCTTCTGCATCGCCGAAACCGGCTTCGGTACCGGCCTCAACTTCCTGCTGACCTGGCAAGCGTGGCGGACCGCCCCGGCGGCGCACCCCGACCTGCACTACCTGGCGCTGGAAAAATACCCGATGGCGCGGCAGGACATGGCCAGGGCACTGGCTGCCTGGCCCGAACTGGCGCCACTGGCGCGGCAACTTCTCGACCACTACCCCGGCCTTGTGCCCGGACAGCACCGCTTGTTGCTGGAGGGAGGGCGCGTGACCCTCGACCTGTGGTGGGAAGATGTCGCGGATGCCATGCCGGATCTCGCCGACCGGGGCCTGCCCCTGGTGGACGCCTGGTACCTCGACGGTTTTGCCCCCGCCCGCAACGAGGCGATGTGGCGACCCGGGATACTTGATGCGGTGGCCCGGCTGAGCCACCCGGGGGCGAGCTTTGCGACCTTCACCGCCGCCGGCCGGGTACGCAGGCAGCTGGCGGGCGCCGGTTTCAAGGTGGCCCGGGTCCCGGGCTACGGACACAAGCGGGAGTGCCTGCGCGGCCAGCTCGTACAGGCGGCGGTACCCACACCCGCGCCGGGCGATACGCCCTGGGATATTCCCGCCGCGAGCGGCGGCATGCCCGCACGGGCCCTGGTGCTCGGCGGCGGACTGGCCGGTTGCAGCGTCGCCGCGGCGCTCGCCCGCCGCGGTGTGGAGGTCATCCTGCTGGAGCAGGGCGCGCTCGCCGGCGCCGCATCCGGCAACGAGCAGGGCATCCTGTTCACGCGGCTGTCGCGCCGGCATGCGGCATTGACCGACTTCAGCCTGCAGAGTTTTGGCTTCAGCGCGGCGTACTACCATGGGCTGTTCGCCAGCGGTGAACTGGTGGCAGGCGCCGACGGCGACCTGTGCGGCAGCTTTGCGCAGAGCGCGGATTTGGCGGAGCTGGACGCGCTGGGTGTCGCCCTGGCGGACGTGCCGGAGCTGGCCCAGGTACTGGACCCGGCGCAGGCCTCGGCACTGCTTGGCATTGATCAGCCAGCCCGGGGCTACTGGTTCCCCCGCTCCGGCTGGCTGCACCCGGCTGCGGTTTGCCGGGCGCTGGTGAAGCACCCTCTCATCCAGGTGCTGGATCACTGTGGGGAGACCGGGCTCAGCGCCTGCGCCGATGGCTGGCGAGCCACCGATAGCCTGGGGCGAACCCGGGAAGCCCCCTGCGCCGTCATCGCCGCCGGCACAGGCAGCTCCCGGCTGGCAGGCCTCGACTGGCTGCCGCTACGGTCCATCCGCGGCCAGACCACCCAATTGCCCGGCACCGCTGAGCTGGGTCGACTGCGCGCGGCGCTGTGCCACGAGGGCTACATCGCCCCTGCCCGCGCCGGCAATCACTGCATCGGCGCCAGCTTCAACCTCGACGACAGCGACCCGGGCCCGCGCGTGCGCGACCACCAGGGCAACCTCAGCGCCCTGGCCCGGGCCGTACCTGCCTGGCAGGGGATACTCGCGCAGCAGGACCCGACGGCGCTGCGCGGGCGCGTGGGTTTCCGCTGCGCCAGCCCCGACTACCTGCCGCTGGTCGGGCCGGTGCCGGACAGGGCGGCGTTCCTGCGGGATTTCGCCGGCCTGCGCAGCAATGCCAGGCAGGTGATAGAACAGCGCGGGCAATACCTGCCGGGGCTCTTCCTGAGCACCGCGCACGGTTCCCGCGGCCTGACTTCCACGCCGTTGGCGGCGGAACTGCTGGCCAGCCAGATCTGCGCGGAGCCTCCTCCCCTGAGCCGCGAGCTTGGTCGCGCCCTGGCGCCCGCGCGGTTTATAATCCGCGACCTCTGCCGCAACCGGAACTAGTCATGCCCCGCTCACTGCCGATACTCGCGCTGCTGGCGCTGGTCGCCAACAGCGCCAGCGCTGTGCAGGACTACGGCTACCAGGTGCTGGAGCAAAAAGAGCTCGCGCCCCGCACCCACGTCCAGGGCCTGGAAATCGTCGATGGCCAGCTCTACGCCAGCAGCGGCGGCTACGGTAAGTCCCGCCTGCTGCGCTTCGATTTCGCCAGCGGCGCACTCGACAGTGAACAAAAAATGGACCCGCGGCTGTGGGCCGAGGGCCTGACGGTGCTTGGAGATCGGGTGTACCAGCTGACCTGGCGCGAGCGCCTGCTGCTGGTGTACGACAGGGACAGCCTCGAGGTGATTGAGCGCATACGGATTCCCGGCGAGGGTTGGGGCATAACCAACGATGGCGAACAGCTCATCTATGGCGATGGCAGCAGCCGCCTTTTCTTTATCTCACCGACCGAAAAAAAAATTACCCGCACCATCGACGTGACCGAGGGGGACACAGCCGTCACCCGCCTGAACGAACTGGAATGGATAGACGGCCGCATCTGGGCCAACGTGTGGATGACGGACCGCATCGTCATCATCGACCCGGTCAGCGGCAAGGTGGAAGGCAGTATCGACCTGCAGGGCCTGCTGCCCATCATGCAGCGCCCGGCGGGCATGAATCCCAGGGATGATGTCCTCAACGGCATCGCCCGCAACCCGGCCGACGGCGGCATCTGGGTCACCGGCAAGAACTGGCCGTTTTTGTACCGGATAGAACCGGTGCCCGCGGCCGCGCCCGCACCGGCTGCTGCCAAATAGCGGTACACTGTCCCCCTGTCAAACAAACGACTTTGCATTTTCATCTCTTGTTTTCAACTTGCCCCAAGGACGCCTGATGAGTATTGGCAGCACCGAACTTCCCATGGCACACCCGGCCTTCCAGCCGATACGCCGGCAGACCATCGACTCCCTCAATATCACGGTGGAGCAGTACGAGCACAGGCAAACCGGAGCCGTGCACTACCACCTGGCGTCACCCAACAGTGAGAACGTGTTCCTGGTGGCCCTGCGCACCGTGCCGCAGGATTCCACCGGCGTGGCCCATATCCTCGAACACACCGCCCTGTGCGGCAGCGAGCGCTACCCCGTGCGGGACCCGTTCTTCATGATGTTGCGGCGCTCCCTGAACACGTTCATGAATGCGTTCACCAGCTCGGACTGGACCGCCTACCCTTTCGCCAGCCAGAACCGCAAGGATTTTGACAACCTGCTGGATGTCTACCTGGACGCGGTGTTCTTCTCCCGGCTCGACCCGCTGGACTTCGCCCAGGAAGGGCACCGGGTGGAATTTGCCGAAGCCGGCAACCCCGAGAGCGACCTGGTGTTCAAAGGCGTCGTGTTCAACGAGATGAAGGGGGCCATGAGTTCCGTCAGCAGCGTGTTGTGGAAAACCCTGTGCGAACACCTGTTCCCTACCAGCACCTACCACTACAACAGCGGCGGTGACCCCGAGCACATCCCGGACCTGAGTTACGCCCAACTCAAGGCGTTTTACCAGAGCCACTATCACCCGACCAATGCGATCTTCATGACCTTTGGCGATATTCCTGCATCCGATCACCAGGCCGTGTTCGAACAGCGAGCCCTGCAGCGTTTTAGCAGGCAGGACCTGCGCATCCGGGTGCAGCCGGAACAGCGCCTGCAGGCGCCCCTGCGGGTGTCCGGCCGCTACGCCTACGATGAAAACGGGCCCACGGACAAAAAAGCCCATATCGTGATCGCTTGGCTACTCGGGGAGAGCACCGACCTGGAGCAGTTGCTGGAAGCCCAGCTGTTGTCGAGTGTGTTGCTGGACAACAGCGCATCACCGCTGCAACAGGCGCTGGAGACCACCAGACTGGGCCAGTCGCCCTCGCCCCTGTGCGGCCTGGAGGACGGCATGCGGGAGCTGGTGTTCTGCTGCGGTATCGAGGGCAGCGAGGCCGAGAACACGGACGCGCTGGAGGCACTGGTGCTGGGCGTCATCGAGCGTGTGGCCAGCGAGGGCGTCAGCCACGACCGCATGGAAGCGGTGCTGCATCAGCTGGAATTACACCAGCGCGAAATCAGTGGTGACGGCTACCCCTACGGCCTGCAACTGATCCTGCAGGCACTGGGGTGCGCCACCCACTACAGCGACCCGATCGCGGTGCTGGACCTGGAGCCCGTGATTGCACTGCTGCGCGCGCGCATCGAGGACCCGCACTACATCCGCCAGCTGGCCAGGCGCCTGCTACTGGACAATCCGCACCGGGTGACCCTGGTGATGACGCCTGATACGCAGCTGTCCGCGCAGCGCAATGCTGCCGAGGCCGCCCGACTTGCCGCCATCAAGGCCTCCATGGATGGGCAGGCCCGCGCCCAGGTACTCAGGCTGGCGGAGGATCTGGCCCACCGCCAGCAGCGAACCGATGCTGCAGACATCCTGCCGAAGGTTGAACTGAGCGATGTTCCCGCAAGCCTGCCGGACCTCGCCTTCGAGCAGAGCAGCCCTGGGGGCGTCCCACTGACCATCCCAGTCACCACGTATGGCCAGGGCACCAACGGCCTGGTCTACCAGCAGGTGGTGATGTCGCTGCCGAAGCTTGCGCCGGCGCAGCTGCAGGCCCTGCCCCTGTACACCCACATCCTCACCGAACTGGGCTTGGGAGAAAGCGACTACCTGGAGGCACAGCACCGCCAGTCCGCCACCGTGGGCTCCATCCATGCCTACTCCTCGATGCGCGGCGCGGTGGATGACGAGCAGGCCGTGAGCGCCCGCCTCGTGCTCTCCTCCAAGGCGCTGCTGCGCAACGCGCAGGAACAGGCCCGGCTGATGCGCGACACCCTGGAGACAGTGCGGCTGGATGAACACGATCGCATGCGCGAGCTGGTCAGCCAGCAGCGCGCCCGGCGCGAGCAGTCGATCACCGGCAACGGGCACGGCCTGGCGATGGCCGCCGCCTGCGCCGGGATGAGTCCGCTGGCCCGCCTCAATCACGAGCTCTCCGGGCTGGCGGGTATCCGCAGCCTGCGGGCACTGGACGACAGCCTGCGCGACGAGCAGGCCCTGGCCAACTTCGCGGCAACGCTCAGTGGCCTGCACCGGCAGGTCGCGGCCATGCCCCGCCAGCTGCTGGTGGTTGCGGAGGATCACAGGACGGCGGACGTCGCAGCCCTGGCCGCGCAGTCCTGGGGCGGCTCCCCCGCGGACAAGGGTGCAGCGCCCTTCAGCCTGGCGCCCTGCCGCGAGCGGCGCGCCGAACTGTGGCTGACCAACACCCAGGTGAATTTCTGCGCGAGGGCCTACCCGACAGTACCGGTGCAGCATGCGGATGCCGCTGCACTGACGGTGTTGGGCGGCCTGTTGCGCAACGGCTTCCTGCACCGGGCCATCCGGGAACAGGGCGGTGCCTATGGCGGCGGCGCTTCCCAGGATTCCGGTATCGCCGCCTTCCGCTTCTATTCCTACCGCGATCCGCGCTTGGCGGAGACCCTGCAGGATTTCGATGCCGCCATCACCTGGATGCTCGACAGCAAGCACGAGTACCGCGCGCTGGAAGAAGCGATCCTGGGCGTCATCGGCAGCCTGGATAAACCCGGCTCGCCGGCCGGGGAGGCCAAGCAGCATTTTCACAACCGCCTGTTCGGCCGCAGTCACGACCAGCGGGAGCAGTTCCGCCAGCGGGTGCTGGCGGTCAGCCTCGAGGATCTGCGCCGCGTCACCGGGACCTACCTGCGCCCGGAACGCGCCAGCACCGCGATTATCACCAACAGCAGCCAGCTGGAAGCCACGGCCCCCCTGCGGGAGGAACTGGGCCTGTCGGTGGAACAGCTTTAGGGCGCGGGTTTTCCCCCACCCGCGCGCCATTTACCACGGCCCTGGGCCCGCTGCGCGATCATCTCATCCAGTTTGGCCTTTTGCTCCGCACTCAGCACCTGGTACACCTGGGACCAGGTTTCACTGGCCTGGAAAACCAGGCGGCCGGTGACCTGGCCGATTTCATCCGCGGTCTTGCGCGCCCGGGTTGCATCGAAGCTGTCGCGCATCGCCGACATTTCGGTGCGCAGCTCCTGCATGCGCTTGTGGTCCGCCGCACTGGCCTGCCTGGCGGCGCTGGTCAGCTCCTTGATCTTCGCCTGCTGATCGGCGCTGAGGTCCAGTTTTTCGCCCATCTGGGCCATGATCCGGCCCGGATCCGGCTGCGTGCCTTCGGCCTGCGGCCCCATGGCCCAGGCTCCCACCGACACCCCGTTAGCGGCGGCCAGAGCGGCAGCGCACAGCCATATCTTCAGTTTACGGTTCATTTCGTTTCTCCCCTGCAGTTGACGACACGCTGGCGAGGTCGTACCTGCCAGCCTCGGGACCCAGTCTAGGGCAGCCGGGGGTAAATGTGCTCGATCACCCCGTAAAGAATTGTTAAGAACTGTCCTGGCGGGTGAACGGCGGGTGACAAGTCCCTCGCTGTTATAGACGCTAGCCCCGGGCAGACACAGGGGAGCGCCGTGACCGCAACGATACTGATCATCGACGATGACCGGGAACTGTGCGCCCTGCTGCGTCGCTCCCGCGGCGGCAGTGCTGACGCTGCCGATACGCAACTGCTCGTGGGCAGGACCCGCCTCGACAGCGCCGACCGCAGCGCCACCTTCGGCGGCACCGAGCTGCAGCGCATCGAACGGGAGACGGAACGCCTGGAGGAGTTGATCGGCCAGTTGCTGGCGAGCCAGGGCGGGGACCACTACCTCATCGGGGTAAAGGACCACGGCGGCGGCGTTGCGGAGGCTGAACTGGAGAAAATCTTCGAGCCCTTCTACCGTACCGACACCGCGCGGTCACGGGATCACGGGGGCTACGGCATGGGCCTGGCGATCGCCCGCCGGGCCATCATGCGGCACGGCGGGCGCATCTGGGCGGAAAATACCGCCACCGGGCTCGCAGTCGCCATAAGCCTGCCCTGCCGTACACAATGAGAACGCTTTACAGCTTTCCCACTTCCACCAGCCTGGGTTTTGCCTCCGCCACTTTGGCGGTGATAGCCTGGATCTGCCGCATGAAGTGCCAGGGCGCCAGCAGGGGCTCCAGTTCCGCCGCAGGGACCGGCTTGCTGAACAGGTAACCCTGGATCACATGCGCGCCGTTGCCGGTGAGGAAGTGGTACTGTTCATGGGTCTCCACTCCCTCGGCAACAAGTCGCAGGTTCATGCTGCGGGCCATGGCAATGATGGCGATCACCAGGCTGGCGTCGTTGGCGCTCTTGTCGCTGCCGATGACAAAACTGCGATCGATCTTCAATTCATCCAGGGGGAAGCGACTGAGGTAGCTCAGGGACGAATAGCCCGTACCGAAGTCATCGATTGAAAGGCTGACTCCCATATCCTTGAGCTCTGCCAGCGCCCTTATGGTGCCGTGGGCGTCGCCCATCACCACACCCTCGGTCAG
>Ga0105097_10001015_pt1 | contig 13231 bp, 9 predicted proteins | sample PPLLak12cMay2015_FD_87035 | JGI IMG/M metagenome (GOLD analysis project Ga0105097, IMG submission 87035) | Freshwater sediment microbial communities from Prairie Pothole Lake near Jamestown, North Dakota, USA - PPLs Lake P7 Core (1) Depth... | ecosystem: Environmental > Aquatic > Freshwater >... | reverse complement strand
TGAACTGATTCAAAAAGGACGCTGACATGCTCACCAAAATTCACAACTTCACCAGGGCGAAGGAGGTAAGGTCCGGAAATTTTTTGGCCGTTTACAAAGGTGCCATTTGTGGACCCCAGATCTTCAATGATATATCCCCCATTCTGAAAGAAGATCCTCGCGTGCCGGCGGGAGATCTCCGGGTCGCTCACGGTGATATCTGCTGTCTGCTCCCGACCGACGATAAACTCGTTTTTATCGAGAATATACTCCTTGCCTACATCCACCCCTGAGCGGATGACCAGGCGAAAATTTGTGGCCATATTTTCCTCCTGTTATCTGCGGTTATCTTAATAGTGTAGCCAAGAACCAATGGCGTGTCAATGAGAAAAAAGTCCCCACCATGCCGTGTGCAGCGTAGTTTTGAACCTGCTTGCGCAGGACGGAGTCTGACCCGGCGTACACATCTTGGCCGAAACCTAACATGTGGTTTCCGTGAGTTCAAACCCCATTTTAATAAGTGTTGGCTCAAAACCGATGATGCTGCATCACGTACACAGCAGGGCATTTTGCTTATACCATGATTTATAATCGCTGCAAAGGAAAATATTAATTGCGGGTTACAGTTTGGAATTTATTAAAAACCTGCATGGTATAATTTTTGCCTTGTGTTCATTTATGGATAAAAAATGGATGATATAAACAAATCAACCCCTCAAAAATTGTGCCCAACCTGTGGTTCCCGGGTGAGCGATTCTGCGCAAAAATGCCCTGTTTGCGGCAAGAACCTTACCCAACCGGTGCCTGCCTCCAAAGCGAAATCCGCCGGCGTCTCAGAACCTCGCCTGCCAGAGATCACTTTGAATCTACCCATCGCGCTCGGGATCTTGATACTTGTTCTGGCTATTGGTGCGATCATCACTTTCTTTGCATTAAAAGCAACCGGTACGGTGGCTGAACCCACCCCTGCACCCACCAGTACGGTCACTCCAACTGCTACCAACATCCCTACAGAGACCCCTACCTTTACTCCCCAACCCACACCCACGCTGCTTCCTCCCATCGAATATACGATCAAAGAAAGTGACAGCTGCCTGTTACTGGCTGCGATCTATAAGGTTTCGGTTGGAAGTATTGCTGATCTGAATCGACTGCCGCCTGATTGCGGTGTGTTGAGCGTCGGTCAACGGATCCTGATCCCCCAGCCCACCCCGACTCCATCCCCCATTCCTTCCTCCACGCTCTCCTCCTCCCAGGCCACCCAATCTGCCTGCCAGACTCTATCTTACACGGTCCAATCGGGTGACACTCTTGCCGGTGTTGCTGCAAATTACAACGTTGATATCGAAGCCCTGCGAAGTTGGAATGGTTTACCAAGTGACAATCTTTTTGCGGGCGCCAACCTCATAATCCCTCTGTGCGCACGCCTCCCAACCCCCGGTCCAACCCCCACCCCAACCACGCCACCTCCCTATCCGGCAGCGAACCTTCTGCTCCCCCAGGATGGCTCGGCATTCACCGCTGCCAATGATTCTGTCACCCTGCAGTGGGCATCTGTTGGCGTGTTACGTCCCAATGAGGCTTATAACGTGATCATCGAAGATCTCACGGAAGGTTCCGGCAGGCGCCTGGTGGATTATGTGACCGACACGCGGTATATTATCCCTGTCACATTCCGCCCCACCGATTCCATGCCCCATGTAATTCGCTGGAATATCCAACCAGTTCGCCAGACAGGCACAGACGCCGAAGGGAAGCCGATCTGGCAGATCGCCGGTGCTCTTGGTACACCAATGGTCTTTAGCTGGTCCGGTCTTGGGATTTCCAGCCCCACTCCAGCAAAATAATTAATTAGAGCCTTCCGTTTGGAAGGCTCTTTTTTTAAATACTGGTTTTATTGATCCTGTAAGAACCGTGTCGCTTGAATGGCTGCTGCAGCACCCATGCCTGCCGATGTGACAACCTGCCGATTAAAGGGATCTGCCACCTCTCCGGCTGCAAACACACCTGGCACACTTGTCTGCATTCGCGCGTCTGCTTTGAGGTACCCGTGATGATCCAAATCCAGTTGCCCTTCGAAAAGCTGAACATTCGGTGTGTGCCCAATAAAAATAAACGCGCCATCAAATGGAATTTCACTTTCCAATCCTGACTTCACATTCTTCACCTTCAGCAATTCCACTTTTTCCTTACCCTGGATTATTAATGGAATGGTATCCATCATCAAGCTGATCTTGGGATCTTGTTGAACCCTGTTCTGTAAAATCGCTCCCGCCCTGAAAGAATCCCTGCGATGAATGATGGTTACGCTGGAGGCAAACCGGGTGAGAAAAAGGGCTTCCTCCAGTGCGCTATCACCCCCACCTATGACTGCCACCTTTTTATCCTTGAAAAAGAAACCATCGCATGTGGCACAATAGGAGACTCCCTTTCCGGTGAGCAGCTCCTCCCCAGGGATGCCAAGTTTATTCGGGCTGGCGCCTGTCGCGATTATCAATGTTTCTGCTTCAAAATCCCCTCCATCGGTTTTAACGATGAATGGGCGGCGGGAAAGATCCACCGATGTTGCTGTTCCGAAAACTGTTTTCGTACCGAATTTCTCCGCCTGATTTTGGAAAAGCTCCCCCAGGTGCATCCCACCAATCCCCTCTGGAAATCCTGGATAGTTCTCGATAGTATAGGTCAGCGCAGCCTGGCCACCCAGAGTTGTGCCTGTTATCACCACCGGGTTTAACTCTGCTCTTGCAGTATAAAGGGCAGCAGACCAGCCCGCCGGTCCGGAGCCAAGGATTAGTACCCTCACTTTTTGGAGGTTCTTATTTTTTAATTCTGCATTCATGGATGAAAAAGATAAATTCAATTTCCTTCTCCTTGAATATTCTCATCAATTAGATGCGGTGAATCCGGTATTGGTTACACTGATATTGAGCTATCCACGATCGTTAATGCGGAATCGAGAATGCGTACTCCTTCCGCCAGTTCATCTTCTGTGATGATGAGGGGCGGTAGGATCAACACATTCTGCCAATGGGTGTAGAGAAAGAGACCTTGATCCAGGCACTTCTGGCGGAAGGCGGTCATCGCCGGGTTTGTTCTGCCATATGGTGAAATGGCTTCCCGTGTTTTACGGTTCTTTACCAGTTCCAGGCAGGCAAATAATCCAATCGAGCGTACCTCTCCGATGGAGGGATGCCTATCAGCAAGTTCGGTCAACATTTCTTCCATGGTTTCCCCCATTTTCTTCGCTCGCGTAACCAATCCGTCCTGCTTCATCACATCGATCACCGCAATAGCCGCAGCCAGGGAAACCGGATGCCCATTGTAGGTCAAACCACCTTCAAAAACTCTTTCATTGAACGTAGAAGCGACATTCTCCGTCATGGCAACGGCCCCAAGGGGGGCATAACCGGAAGTGAGTCCTTTTGCCATTGTCATAATATCCGGTTTCACTTTCCAATGATCCACCGCGAACCATTCTCCGGTCCGGCCGAATCCGCTCATTACTTCGTCACAGATGAGTAGTAGACCATTTTTGTCGCATATCGCCCGTACACCTTCAAGATAACCTTGGGGAGGAATCAGGATCCCATTGGTACCTGTGACTGTTTCGATCATCACCGCTGCGATGGTGGCTGGATCTTCATATTCGATGATCTCTTCAAGATGGCGCAGGTAATCCCTGGTGAATTCCGCATCGGAAATTTCCGGTTTTTCCATATGGAAGCTGGAGCGATACCGGTAGGGATCGAGGAAATGAACAACACCGGGCATCACCATCGGTTCCCAGGCGGTTCTGCGCGGATCACCTGTCGCAGCGGCAGCCCCATGGGTTGCACCGTGGTATGAGCGGTAGCGGGCTAGAATCTTGAACTTGCCTGTCCTTGCTCGAGCGAGTTTAATTGCATTCTCGTTTGCGTCCGCACCTCCCAGGGTGTATAGAAATTTTGTCAGACCGGAGGGCGTGATCTCTGCCAATCTTTTTCCCAGTAACGCGCGTGGTTTGGTAGCCATCCCCGGTCCTGCAAAGGGAAGTTCACGGAGCTGGTCGATCATCGCCTGGATAACGCGTTCGTCACTGTGACCGATATTTACATTCATCACAGTGGAATTGAAATCAAGATAACGTTTCCCGCTTTCATCCCAAAAGAAAACCCCTTTGGAGCGAACTACCGGAATCGGATGCACTTTCTTCTGAGCTGACCACGTCCAGAAATTGTGCTCCAGTGAAAACGGCAGGATATCTTTTTCGTCAATATCTTTCATCGGCTACTCCTTCACCAGGATTGCCCGTGTTGGCGAACCTTCCGTGGCATCCAGCTTAAGCGGTAGGCAGATGAGCATGTATTTCCCCGGATTGATCCTGGAAAGATCAGCACCTTCCAGCAACACCAATCCCGCCTGAAGGAGGACATCATGCACCGGTTTTCCGGAATTGAACGGGGCGACGGAAAGATAATCCAATCCGACAAGTTTCATCCCCATTTCCACCAACAATTCTGCTCCATCAACGCTGATCCCTACAAAATCCTTTTTAAAAACCGGGTTTGGCTGAAGCCATTCCTTGGAATTTCGGGTTTTAAATAGTATCCGGTGAATGTTTTTATCGATACTGGTTTTCTCCAGCTCCCTGGCCGTGATCAGATCCACCTCTTCACCCAGCTGAATTACCTGGCAGGTACCATAAAAAGTATCCAGAGGGATTTCGTCAATCTTTTTTCCATCATGGACAAAATGATATGGCGCATCCAGGTGGGTGCCGGTATGGACCCCCATTTTTAATTGGGAAAGATTATCCTCCTCCCCCTCCTCGATTTTTTTTGCTCTCTGCAGCCACACAGGGATATCCCCAGGCCAAACAGGTGTGTTGGGTTTGATGGTGAGTGAAATATCGTGGATTTTCATTTTTTCCTCCGTTATTATTGCCAACCGCTGGCAGCAAAGATCTCGGATAAAAACTGCACCCGTTCATTCAGGGTCATCGGTCTGGGTTGGGCATAATCTTCCAGCATACCGGTTAGCAGTTGGGTATTGATATATTTTCCATTATAAAAGAAGTGCTTGTCATAGAATTCTCGCCTGGTGCCAACCACCGGATAATCCATCTGGTCGAAGAATAGGTTTCCTAATCCATAGTGGACCAGTCCGGAATCCCTGAACGAAAACCCCTGTGGAAAATGGGATTGGCTCCCGCTGACAACCACCGCTCCGGCATCTGATAACGCGTCGAGTTGCTGCTTGACCCCGGCGAGCGGCATGGTTTCGTAATTTTCCTGGCCTTGCAGGGTGGCAATCACCAGGATACCTTCTTCCCTCAACATTTTTATTTTTGTATGCATTTCCTCAAAATCACAACTGGCAGCGCCAGGATATTGATCACTTGCCCAAACAAAATCCGGCCCCACCGGGTTGCATCCAATAAATGCCAACCGGTTCCCATTGTGCTCGATGATCAAAGGTTCTCTTGCCTGCTGAAGGGTCAATCCACCACCAAAAGTCTTTATCCCGCTTTGCTTGTAGAGATCATAGGAATACTGAAAAGCATCCGGGTTGTAATCCAAGAGGTGGTTTCCGGTAAGCTCAACGATATCCACTCCCATTTGTTCGATCAGCGGGAAATGAACAGGGTTCGAGCAAAACTGCAGATTGATCAACCACGGGTCAGGATCAGGGCAAACCGGGGTGAAGGATGCTTCATTGCTGATGTGGGTAAAATCCGCATCCCGAAGAATGGAGCCGATCATCAAACCAGGATAATCTATTCCCTTGCTGTTCATCCGTTCCGCTGTGCTGCGAACCAGCGCGGTGGTACCGGTCATCAATACAGAGGTCATCAGGGCGGGATCATAATTCCCTGCTGGCAGGACGATCAATTCTCCAAGGTCCTGGTTCAATCCCTCCCCGCCATTTTTGTTCCTCACCTGGAAATCCACCCGAAGCGGGTATTCTGCCGGAAGGAAACCGGTCATTAACGGGTTTCGCCCATCCAGAGTGAGTACCTTGAGCCGCGGGTTGAGTTCCTCGAAGGGGATCAAACCCCAGCCATTTTCCTGCCAAAGCACATCCGTGATCTCATCGGGGTTGAGCACTCTAATCCCGTTTTCAGCGGCTTTTCCCCATGCCGATTCAAATGCAGCCAGGGTTTCCGCACTGAGCAGAATGGGTTTATCGAGAAAAGCGTTCACCGCCTGTCCCTGCCAGGCAAGCTTTAGCTCCTCCAGCGTGATCCCATCAACAACTGTGTTGAATGGAGCAACGAGGGTGTATATCCATTGGCTGGAAGCGGTACCTTCCCCTGTCGGCTCAACGAGGATATCGGCTTCTTCTGCTGATTGTACAAACTCGAATGGAACTTCGATTTTTATAGAATTTTTCAATCCTGTGGGTACTGCACCTGAAATCCACACCCGGGGAATCACAGGGGTGGGTGTCAAAGTCAGCCGTGGGGGAAGCGTGGGGGGGATGGTTGGTTGAGATAGGGATGATCCGCTGCAACCCGCGACTATAAGCATTAGAAGGAAACCAAATACCTTTTTTATCACGGTGTAACCACCGGTGTCAGATATTTTTCCAGGAACCACGCGGATTCTTCTTCTGTCATCAACCTGGGTTGAGCCTCGTCATCCCGGATGATTGCGATCGGCTCCACCCCGATCAAACGATTATCATAAAACCAGTATCGATCAAGGAACGCCATGCGCTCGATCTTATTCATCTGGTCAAAGAAAAGGTTTCCCAATCCGTAATGGATGACCGTATCCCCGCGGAATTCCATCACCTGAGGGCAGTGCCCCTGGCTCCCACTCACGATCGTCGCCCCGGCATCCGCAGCTCTCTGGAAATCGCCTCGTTGTGGACCTACAGGCTCCGGCTGACAAACCTCCATATGCTGAAAAGTCACAATTGCGTTGTACCCCTCCCTGCGAAGCTCTTCAATAGTACTCTTTAATCGTTCAGCGTCGCAGGGGTTGGAACCCGGGGACGTCTCTTTTGCCATATTGGATTTCGGACCCACCGAGTTGCACCCCAGGAACGCGATCCGGTTGCCATTAGTCTCAATTCTTACAGGAAGGGCAGCTTCCGGAAGGTCCCTACCGCCGCCGTAAAAAGGAAGTTTATTCCGTTCATAAAGATCCAGGGTATTTATAAACGGTTCGCTTCCGGAATCCAGCTCATGATTCCCGGTCAGCTCGATGATATCGGTGCCGATCGCTTTGAGCAGATCAAAATATTGTGGTTTGCTGCAGAATTTTGTACCGGAACCTTTCAAATCGCAACTGGGATCGAAGGAGACTTCGTTGCTGATATGGGTGATATCGGCAGAGCTTAAGAGTTCACCAATTAATTCCGCTGGATACAGACTGCCTTTTTCGTCCATCAACCTGCCTGTCCCCCGGGTGAGTGCGGTAGTGCCGGTCAGGATCACCGAAGATAATTTTTGCGGGTCAAAGTTGGAAGCCGGAGTAGAAAAATCCTCATGCATAAAAAGCGCATCCACAGCTTCCTGATCGCCGCTTAGAGAGAACTGGATTATGTTTCCTCCCTCCCTGTATCCATTGTCATCTCTGAGCTGCCATGTTTTTGAAAGTTCCTCAAACGGGATCAACGCGTATGAATCATTTGTGCTCAATACAGTTGGAAGTAGATCATTGCTTTCCACCGGTAAAAAAGCTCCGCACTGAAAGGCATGTGGCGAAGTTCCGAAGAACGCCGATGCTGTATCCTGGGTTGCCAATAATGCGTCACAGGGAAGTTCGGGGTCGATAGACCTCCGTGGAAAAGGAGCAGCGGTGACATAACGCCAATCGCTGATCGGCAAGGAGTAGACTCCCCCTCTCGCAGTTGTACCCAGGATCACACTGGCATTCTCTTTCTTATCCACAATCTGAGTACCCTCCGGAAACGTGATCGATTTCTTCAACCCGGGTGGGACCTCTGCACTAAAGTAAATCCGGACCTGATCCATCGGAAAAGGAGTTGGCGATACCCGGAAAGTAGGTTCCGGTGATGGCGTTACTTTGCCAGCAGAATCCAGGAGTGTTGAATTGCAACCGCATATAAATAATAAGCCCGGAATAAGTAAAAATCGGGAATAACCGAAACGAAAGGGGGGAAATAATGATCTCATTGTAGTGGAGTTTCTGAACCTCGCAATTATACCCTTCCCCCTTTTGCCTATTCTGATAGCCTTTGATAGCCTGACCACCTATAATTCAATTAGCGAATAATTTGGGAATAGGTGAAATCATGCGTGAAGTAGCCGTGGCAGGTATTGGTCAGACCAAGATCGAAGAACAATGGGAGAAATCCCTACGCGAGCTGGCTGGCGAAGCGGCTCTTTGCGCACTGGAAGCATCCGAGTTTAACCGGGTGGACGCGGTATATGTCGGAAACATGATGTCGAGTTCCGCAAACCACCAGCAGCATCTCGGACCGTATATCGCTGATTGGATCGGGATGCGCTACGCAGAAGCCCTGCGAATCGAAGCCGCTTGCAGTTCTGGCGCTGCAGCATTTCGTGCCGGAGTATTGGCTGTGGCTTCAGGTGACGTGGAATCCGCATTGGTGGTTGGGGTTGAAAAAATGACGGATTCCCCAGGTGATGAAATCACCGCCGCCCTGGCCACCGCGGCTGATGCAGATTGGGAAGTAGATCAGGGAATAACCTTCGTGGCGTTGAATGCATTAATCATGCGAAGGTACATGCATGAATATGGTTGGGAAAAAAAGGATTTTGCGCCATTTTCTGTCAACGCGCATGCCAATGGATCGCACAACCCCTTTGCCAGATTTCAATCCCCGATCAGCGAGGCGGATTATCTCAAAGCAGGGATGATCGCAGAACCGATCAACCTGATGGATGCATCGCCAATGGGGGATGGCGCTGCTGCGATTCTTCTTCTCCCCTTCGAATCTTCTTCTCTCAAACCCGGTTTAAAACCCGTAAAAGTCGTCGCATCAGCGGCTGCCACGGATACAATAGCCGCTCACGGGCGAAAGGAAGCAACCTGGTTGAAGGCCGCAGAGCTATCCAGCAAGCAGGCATATTCCCAGGCAGGACTCAGCCCCAAGGATATCAATGTATTCGAAGCTCACGATGCTTTCAGCATCATGGCTGCACTCTCCCTGGAAGCCTGCGGTTTCGCTGAAAAGGGAAAAGCCCCTCGCCTTGCCCTGGAAGGCGAGATCTGCCCAACCGGGAGAATCCCAATATCCACCCGCGGCGGTCTAAAAGCCCGCGGACATCCGGTTGGAGCAACCGGGGTTTACCAATTGGTCGAGGTCATTCAACAATTGCGCGGTGAAGCATCCGGCACCCAGGTGGAAAATGCCAGGATCGGAATGGCTCAGAACATTGGTGGTAGTGGTTCGAACTTGATCACCCATATCCTAAAAACCGCGTAGATGCATTTTTTATCCAAGAAGAATCTGCTCGAATATCGGAAACAAACATACCGCATTTCTGCGCGGGGAATGCTCCGCACAGCTATAGAAGCCAGGTATTTTATCGACGAAAGGGGATTCATATTCTTCTGGCCGGTAAAAGGCATCGACCTCCCCAGCTTGTGGGTGGCTGCAGCAGGCGACCGCCCCGTACCCGACGAGCATGACGACCCCGGGCATAAGACCTGGGGGTGGAAAGACAATGGTCTGGGAAAGCACCTCTGGTATTACGCTAAAGTATTACGGCATAAAGGCACCTTCATTTCCCTAGCATTAATACCTTATTTCTATGCCCTTTCGCCCAATTATGGGGATCCGGAGGAAGATTACCTGCTGCAATATCAGGAGGGGACGCTAACCAGTGAATGCAAGCAGGTTTTTGAAGCCTTATTAAGAGAAGGTCCCCTGGATACGATCAGCCTGAAGAAAGCTGCCCGAATATCCAGCGCTGGGAGCGAAGGCCGTTTTGCCAAGGCTCTGGATCACCTCCAGGCTGAATTGAAGATCCTTCCAGTTGGGACCGCTGAGGTGGGTGCATGGAAATACGCCTACATCTACGACCTCACCCATCGCCATATACCGGAGTTACCCAAAAAAGCACGCCTGATTGGGGAATGCGAAGCCAGGCATAAGTTGGTTGTCGCTTATTTCAAATCTGTGGGAGCTGCGCCTGTATCGAACCTCAAGAAGATCTTTGGCTGGGCCCAACCACTTCTTGAAAAAACGATCCAGGAGTTAATCACTCCCACAGGACCAATGCTGGTAGTGGAGATCGAAGGAGTCAAAGATTCCTGTCTTGGTTTACGAACCCTGGATTACCAGGAAAAAGTCTGACGTTTCGTCAATCAGAAACCTGTATAATTATTTCATTCCTGCCCGCTCTGCGAGGTTAATTTTTTATGGAATTTCATATCTCACGCATCAGCCGTGACCGCTACCAGTTCGAAGAAAGCCTATTTTCCTATAACGGCAATGCGATCCTAGCGAACTTCCATGCCGCGCGCGTATTTGCCCGGAAAATCAATGAGCAACGCAACCTGGTTGCTTTCCCCGAATCTGCTGCTCAAGCCGGGCAGATCAATGCCATGGGGTTGATCGATGAAATCCTGCACCATATTATCGAGCTCTACAGGCGTGAAAGAAAATCTGATATTTTAAAACTTGCCCTCAAGCGATTGGACGGGAAATTTACCCGCTCCGCTGTAGACGGAATGCTCCTTCAATTTATTCAGGAATTCCCACCTTTGGGAGTATATCGGATTGAGACAACCGCAAAGGAATATTTAAAAGGTTCCACGCTCTCGGTTCCAAACAGGGAATCGGTTTTGGAGGAAATGATCCTGTTGCGGGTGAATAATGAGAATCCCGCCCTTCTGCCTTTTGAGGACTTGTTCAGCGATCAAAACCTCGCCGCAAACACCGTCTACCTTCCTGCAATTCGTGAATTGGAACTCTTCTTCGAGCTTCAACCTCGTTTCGGACCTGATAACCAACCTCTGCTGGAAATGCTTCGCGCTCCCGCCAAAAAACATCCCAATTCCCTGGAAGATCAGCTCGAATTTATCCGGGTACGGTGGTCCGTCCTTCTGGGTCATTTTCTCTACCGTTTGCTTAGCAGCCTCGATATGATCAAAGAGGAGCAGAAAATTGCATCCTTCGGTGCTGGACCTGTCCAGATTCCCATTTATCACATGAAGCACGCTGCAGGGTTGGAGCCAGAGGAGGAACGCTTCAGTCCAGATAAGGAATGGATGCCGAAGCTGGTTCTCCTTGCGAAGAACACGTATGTTTGGCTCCACCAGTTGAGCCATAAATACGGTTTCGATATTTCCCGCCTGGACCAAATCCCGGATGAGGAGCTGGACCGGATGGCGGCCAGTGGATTCACCGGGCTGTGGCTTATCGGTCTTTGGGAACGTAGTCGGGCATCTGCCAGGATCAAGCAAATGTGCGGAAACCCGGATGCGATCGCCTCAGCTTACTCTCTATATGATTACCGCATCGCGGACCCGCTTGGTGGGGATTCCGCGTTTGAAAACCTCAAGCAAAGAGCCTGGTTACGCGGAATCCGTCTGGCTTCGGATATGGTCCCTAATCATATGGGGATCGATTCCCCCTGGGTGATGGACCACCCGGATTGGTTCCTATCTCTGGATTACCCACCCTTCCCCTCACATTCATTCAACGGCACTAACCTTTCCGAGAACCCTTCGATTGGGGTCTACCTTGAAGACCATTATTTTGATCGCACGGATGCTGCTGTTGAGTTTAAACGGGTGGATTTCAATACTGGAGATACCCGCTATATCTACCATGGTAACGATGGCACATCCATGCCCTGGAACGATACAGCCCAGCTGGATTACATGAACCCGGTCGTTCGGGAGGCTGTGATCCAGACGATTTTAGCCGTTGCCCGTAAGTTCCCGATCATACGCTTTGATGCCGCCATGACCCTGGCGAAAAAACATTTTCAACGTCTTTGGTTCCCGGAACCTGGTACAGGTGGCGCCATTCCCACCCGTGCAGATTTCAGCATGACCAGGGAACAATTCAACGAAAAAATGCCGGTGGAGTTCTGGCGGGAGGTCGTCGATAGGGCTTCAGTGGAGGCACCCGATACCCTGCTTTTAGCAGAGGCATTCTGGCTGATGGAGGGTTATTTTGTCCGTACGTTGGGGATGCACAGGGTATATAACTCGGCTTTTATGCACATGCTGCGCAACGAGGATAACGCCGGTTACCGTCAGCTGATAAAGAACACCCTGGAGTACGACCCTGAAATTCTTAAGCGTTATGTGAATTTCATGAATAATCCCGACGAGCGCACGGCCGTGGACCAATTCGGAAAGGGTGACAAGTACTTTGGGATTTGTACCTTGATGGCAACACTTCCCGGTCTACCCATGTTTGGTCACGGACAGGTGGAGGGATATTCGGAAAAGTACGGAATGGAATTCACCCGTCCGCTTTGGCAGGAGATCGAGGATACCGATTTGATCGAACGGCATAAGCGCTTGATCTTTCCTTTACTGCACCAGCGGGAGCTTTTCGCTGGGGTGGAAAACTTCCAACTTTTCGACCTTATCACCTCCGGCGGCCATGTGGATGAAAATGTTTTAGCCTACAGCAACCGTTTCCAGGGAAGAAGTGCGCTGGTAGTATATAACAACAAATTCTCTCAAGCCTCGGGGTGGATAAAAACATCCTGCGCGAAGGCAACCCGCACCGTGGGAGATAAGCGCCAGTTTTCCCGGAGGAACCTTGCTGAAAGCCTGGGTATAAATCCCTCTCCTGGTACGTTCACAATATTTCGTGATCAAATGAGCGGCTTGGAGTTTATTCGCTCATCAGCAGAGCTTTACGATAACGGGCTGCAGGTTAACTTGAATGCCTTCGAATGCCAGGTGCTGCTAGATTTCAGGCAGGTTAAGGACGACCAATGGAAGTCCTATTCTCAGCTTTGGGCTACTTTGGGTGGGAGAGGTGTACCGGATCTTGAATTCACGTTGCAGGAAATGAATTTTCAACCAGTTCTACTCCCATTCCAGGAGTTGGCAAACAAACACTATTTTGAACACCTTCTTGCTAGTCGAATAAGGGAAAAGGATAAGAAATTACCCCTAACACTGACGGAAACCTACCAGGCAAGAATCATAAAGTTTGTTGAAGGCGCTGCCCAGGTCACAGTTAAGAAAATGCCGCTCGTTGATGTCGCCTGCCTTGCTCGAAAACAACTTGAGACCATTTTATCCATGCAGGTGATCGAAAGCCGGTTCCCCCAAGCTGTTGGGATGCGTTATAAAAAAAT
>Ga0105097_10001014_pt1 | contig 13235 bp, 13 predicted proteins | sample PPLLak12cMay2015_FD_87035 | JGI IMG/M metagenome (GOLD analysis project Ga0105097, IMG submission 87035) | Freshwater sediment microbial communities from Prairie Pothole Lake near Jamestown, North Dakota, USA - PPLs Lake P7 Core (1) Depth... | ecosystem: Environmental > Aquatic > Freshwater >... | reverse complement strand
GGCGCGCGAGCAATGGTTCGAAGAGGGTCGCAATCCACCAGTGGAGAGTGTTTTCGAGTCTCTGATCAAAAAGTATGGCCCGCCTACTGAACGCAACCCCAACAATCCCAATTTCGTTCGCTGGAACTATGATTCCATGCAGCGCCTGATCACCGAATCGTCACCGTTGTATATGGCGTGCCAGGTCCAGGCGACTCCTGATGCGGGGAATACCCTGACACCGGATTGCGGCCTCTCCATTGCCGCCCTTGTCTGGCCATTGAAAGACAATCCCGACCTGGCGCAGTTCATGCAGATAACGGTGGTCGATCAGGGTGGCGGATTCGCGGCACTCGAGGCGACACAAGCGGGGCTCGACGCACTCGACGCGCAACGTCGGCAGGGCGAGCTTGAAAATGCCAAGAGCAATGCGGACGCACCCGAACTCTAGGCAATCCGGAGAATCATCATATGCGTTGCTATACATGCCTTGTAGTCCTGGCGGCCTTGATGGCTGGCTGTGGGCAACAGCAAGACGATAAGAGCGTGTTGATTGCTGCCGCTTCAGCAGCGTCAGAGACCACTGCGGCAGCTCCCGCCTCGCCCACCACGAGCCAAAAATATACGACGCGCACCGGCGAACTGGTTAATCCCGAAGGCGATCAGGTGGTGCTCCTTTACTTCGACCTCGCTGGAATTGCGCCTCCGATGGACAAGTGGATCGAATTGGACCCGCGCGTAAGATTTGCACAACCTTTCGAGAAGGAGTCGCTGCGGAAGGAAGTACGTGCACAGTTCGACGCCAGCATTGCTTCCGTGGCTGATGTGGGTCGCTTGCGAGTTACGCTGAACGCAACCTTAGGTAATTATGATCCGTCTTATGGCGAGTACCTGATTCGCGATATCGGACCTGGCTCAATGATCACTTTCGAGGGTCTGGGAGAAAAGGCCTCGGTGAAATTCTCGAATGGTCAGGTCGCTCAAATCTGGAAAGTGACTCCCGAGGAAGCGAAACTGGTTCGGGACAAGGTTGGCCCATATGGCGGCGTTACCCTTGATTTGCTACTCCAGATAACCGGGGTACAACCGGGAACTGCCAATGCCGCTATAATGGCGGATATCGTCGAGTTTGAGATGCGTACCAATCCGGGTGGGCTTTCAGTAGCACGCCTCAAGCCTGGCTCTGAGGGCGCACAGTGATCATTGAATAGTTTTTCAGTAGATGCTGGCAAACTGATATTGTGCATCAGTGTGAGCTACCTCCTACAACAACCCCCTGAGTATTCCTATACCCACTGGGGCACTTGTTCCCCGACACCAGTTACAGCCGCACCCAATCGATAACGGGCGTTCGTCTCGGTTCGAAGTAAGAATAGTCACCATTATTTCGTCTGTTTGAAAATGTTTTGGTAATAAAGCCGCCTGCAGGGCGGCAGGTTTCAATTATATCTGGCGACCTTTCTCGCCACCCGCCGCACCGCGATATCGATTGACAGTGACATTGAGGCGGGTATAGCGTTTGCCGTTCAGGTCGATGCAGTTCTGCCGTTGAATCAATACGAGCCAGCGCTGCTCACGATACCGGTTGCCAATGGCAGGGGACAGAACCCGGGTGTTTTACTTCAAGAGTCGAACTTGCGAATTCCGCGCGCCCACTCGCGGCAGTAGTGAGCCCAGCTTGCGCAAGAGCCAACAAAAGTTGGCAAATGGGGTAACAATTTGCTGAGCGCCATAGCCAGCCATCGATGCAGGTCGCTATTGCCGACACTCTACTGGCTTGTGTCCGGTCCGGCCTGGGCTGATTGCCCACAGGTTATTCCCGATAGCGCAGGCATCCCCGCCCTGGTGACCCGGTATGCCGGCAGCTACGATACCGCTGCCCTGCTGGGTGAGCCCTTCGTTAGTGGTGCGCTGGACACCCTGCTGGGTCCGAAGAAGCAGCATTTTATGGCAAACCTCGATGTCCGCGGCTCAGTGGATCTTGTATCCGGTGTGCTGTCCCTGGCCGGCAATGCGGCCCACCACGGCGGTGAGGAGGAAGCGGTTGTGTGCCTGGAACCCTTCAGTTGTAATGTGAGCGTTGGCCTGCTGTCCGAAGGCGTGATCACCGTTTATTCCTCCAGTCCCGATTACGATGGGCAGAACCTCTGCATCAAGGATTGGATTACCCAGGTCAACTCAGCCCATCGCGACCGGCTCTGGAAGCCGGATAACGTCCAGCTGAAACAGGGGCCATAACCAGTCCCCCGATAAGGCGCAGGCGCCGCCCGCCGCTCATGCACCGGCTTCAGGGTGCGATTTCATACACCGGTCATTGTTTCTTGTAGTTGACCAGCATGCCGCCCATATTGGCCTCCAGGCCGCCGTCGACCCGCGTCAACGATATGCCCGAGCTTCCGACACAGTTCAACATGATGAGCGTTTCGCCGGCCTCATAGGCGCAATCTACCGTAAAACCGCCATCGCTCTCACCCATGGTAAACGTGGCCTTTGAGTCGTCGATGAAGTTGATGACCATCCTCTCCCCCTCAAAGTCGGCAGCATACTTGCCGGAGAGTGAATCGTCGGCGCTGCATGCGGTGAGCGCAGTACCCGCTACGCAAATAAAGGCCAATGCACGATATTCTTTTCTCATACTTCTCCCTCTTTTCTGAAGTCTATGAGCTTATGATGAAAGCGGGATAACTATAGTCCCGATCTTATAGGTTTTGTAAAAAATGTCTTTGTAAGGCCGAGTTGAGCGGCTGTGACTATGGCGAGGAGCCAGCCTGCCTCCGGCAATCCGACAAATCAGGGGGATGACCCACTCGGTCGTCACCTGGTACCCGCTAATCATTATAGAAATCTCAGGATGAATTCGTTCAAAGAATGGTCATTGGCTGCGGCCTGATACTGGATACCGGTTTATCAGGATCTGGAGAAGTTAACTTGTCAAAACCCTGGGGCGGCCAAGCCAGGGGTAGCTAAAGCTTCTGGATCTCCGCGGGCTGGCGGCCTGTCTCAAGGCCCGAGCGGGCCGAAGCCTGCTGCATCACCTCGAGGAACCCCCAGCGCTCGTCCGCCAGGCCGGTCGCGACCGGGCGGTCGAGGGCCGCGCGGGTGAGGCGCTTGGCGTAAGCTAGGCCCTCGGCGCCCCAGCCGTCCCACTCGGCGGCGATCTCCAGCGCGCGGGCCAGCGGGTCGTCGGCCAGTTCGTGGACCATGCCGATGGCGTGCGCCTGTTCGCCAGTGAAGGTGAGGCCGCGCAGGATGATCTCCAGCGCCTTGGCCTCGCCCACCACGCGCGGAAGCCGCTGGGTGCCGCCCCCGCCGGGGAAGATGCCGATGCGGGTCTCTGGCAGGCCGATGGCGCCCGCCTTGGGATCGGCGATCCGCAGGTCGCAGGCCAGCGTCAGCTCGAAGCCGCCGCCCATGCACAGGCCGTTGATTGCGGCCACCACCGGCTTTGGTGCGGCGGCGATGTCGTCGACCAGGGCCAGGAAACCCTGCTCGGGCGGATCGTCGGACGGCGGCGGCAGGGGTCGGTCCTTGAGCTGCTCACCCATCGCAGACAGTTCGTCGACGTCGTAGTGGCGGATAAAGATGCCCGGAACGCCGCCGGTGATGATCACCGAACGCACGGTCGGGTCGGCGGCCAGTGGCCGGAACGCATCCAGCATCTCCTGCGCGCCCGTAGCTGTCATCGTGCCGAAGGGCGGGTTCGCATAGGTCATGATCGCCGCGCCCGCGCGCCGCTCCACCGTCACTAGGGCCATTGGCGTCTCTCCCTACGTATAGTAAGTATAAAAGGCCTTTTGAGAGTAAATTTCCTGACTGACTCTGTCAAATGGACTCGCTGGACGATAGAAATTTGTGAAATTCCCGCCTATTGACCTGAAATCTTGCTCGCGGCAGTGATCATGCAATTCATATCACGTTCATTCCTGAACGAGCGCCCGCTTACCTGAACCAGCCCAATTGTTCGGTCGTCGCCAGCAGCTTGCCGTCCCGGCTCCACAGTCGGGCCTGTTGCCCCGACGTCGAGTGGTCACCGCGGGTGCCAATGGCCTCGTTAAGAATAAAGTCAGCACCAACCGACTCAATCTCAGCCGGCGTCGCATGGAAGTACACCGACAGCGACATGGTTGCATAGGGGCGTGGAGCAGCATTCCAGAAGAACGGTCGCGGCGGATACAGGTCAGACAGGAACGCGAGCTGCAGATGGTCGAGCTTTCGTCCGGCGAACTCACGCACCCATGCCATAGACGCGGTGTCGCTGCGCGCAAACGGGGGGTAACCGTAAACTGGTCTCTTAGTGGCGATTTTGCCGCCCGGAAAAGGCGGATAGAAATCCTCGAACGTTTTGGGATCGGGTACCTCTGGCATTGACGGCTCGGTATGGCCGTCAGTGTCACGACGCGCCGCCAGTACCAGCAGCGCATGCGCCAGGACAGGCCCTGCAGCTTCGTGCACAACTTCCGCCTGCCAATGCTGTATCGAGCGGCTACCGCCGATGCACCTGACTCTGATGAACACATCCCGGCCCGGCTCAATCTTCTGGATGTAGTTGATGGTCAGTGCTGACGGCGTGAATTGCGGGTCTGCCGCCAGCATGACTGCCCGCAGCAGCACCGCTGCGGTCCAGCCACCGTACATGCCAGTTATTGCTTCATACCGTGGATCGGAAAAGCCTGACCAGAGCCCCTCCTCGGTAGAGCGCAGAGTGAGAGCGTCGTCAAGTTGTGACATGGTGCTTTACTCCTGATAACAACGGTATGATAGCGGTTCAACCAGACCCATTTCACCGAGCTAAGCCCATGAACTTTACGCGACTAAAATTGTACCACTTTCCGGCAACCCGCAGTGCTCGCGTCAAATGGTTGCTGCACGAGTTGCTGGATGACAACTTCGACGTCGAGGTGGTGCCGCTGTATGAGGGTGTGCAGTACAGCCCGGATTACCTGCAAAAAAACCCGAACCACAATGTACCGGCGCTGGAGATCACACTGGAAACGGGTGAGCGCCATATCATGCTGGAGAGCGGCGCCATGGTGTCGCTGCTGGCGGACCTGTTTCCCGAGAAGGGCCTGGCGCCTGTACCCGAACCATTTTCGCTGGCGCGGGTCGACTATCTGCAGATGCTGCACTACGGCACATCATGGATGGATATGATGCTGTGGCAGATTCGTATTCATACCCACCTGCTGGGCAGAGACAGCGATGAAAAGACGGTAGCGCGCTACAACCACAAATTTGCGCAGGAGGTTGAACCCCAGTTGATCGACAGACTGGAAAAAACTGGCTACATCTGTGGCGACCAGTTCAGCGCCGTAGACTGTGTCATGGGGCAGAATGTTTTGTGGGCCAAGGCCTACGGTCTGTGCCAGGGCAGCCAATTTTCGGATTATGTTGCGCGGCTGTCACAACGCACTGCATTTAAAAAAGCCTACGCAGACATGGATAATTTTACTCTGGCGCCGCCCACAGCCAAGGGAAAGGAGCTGGCCGGCCATTTCACAGGCTGACTCCGGAGACAGCAAGGTATGCCAGATACATTGGCCGCAAAACAATTGACTGAGATTGAAAAGATCACCCTGGATCATTACGACACCAATGCCTTGTCTTTCTGGCAGGGGACCAAGGATCACGATGTCACCCAGAATTACGAAGCATTCCTGAGTCAATTTCCGGTTGCTAAGAAACTCGATATCTTAGACTTCGGCTGCGGTCCTGGCAGGGACCTCAGCTATTTTTCCTCACTCGGCCACCGTCCTGTCGGCCTGGATGGCAGTGATGCTTTTTGTAACATGGCGCACGCCAATACAGGCTGCCGGGTTCTCCATCAGCAATTTCTGTCGCTGGCACTCCCGCACCACGAGTTCGATGGTATTTTCGCGAACGCCTCGTTGTTCCATGTGCCAGGTCAGGAATTGCCACGCGTACTGGAGGAATTGCATCGTGCATTGCGTCCCGGCGGCATTCTGTTTTCCTCCAATCCACGAGGCAGCAGTGAGGGCTGGTCTGGCCAGCGCTACGGGCATTTTATGGAGTTTGATGCGTCAAAAGCGTATCTGGACGCCGCTGGGTTTGAAGTCCTTGATCACTACTATCGCCCGTTCGGGCAACCACGTGCGGCACAACCATGGTTGGCCATTGTCAGTCGAAAAGTATAGAAGAATAACGAGCCATTTGTGAGTAGATTTTCTGGCGGCTATTCCGTCGCCCCAACAAGGCTTTGCCACCACTGGCCGCTCTTCTGCATAACCCCATCCCAGACTGCACCCGCATCAGGCAGCCGGGGATTGCATGCGGCGTCGATAGCATCTCCTGACACTTTTTCCTGTACACCCAACTCTAAATACAGCTCCTCCAAATCCCGCATGGTTTCGCAGGCGGCATAAAGCTCATATCCGGTATCCGCAATCAGCACAGCCACACCCACAAAAGGGATAGCCTCAGCCGGGATAGCTGCAATACTCTTTGCAGCCACGCGCTTGCTTCTACTGGCCAGCCTCGTGCCGAAATTTCGCGTGGCAGCCTGGCGCTTGATGGCAGCAGCCTTTTGCTTCTTGATTTCCGTATCACGAGCAGTAATTTTTTCATGAAGCAAGCTCGACACAGTTTTAATGCCAAGGGCAGTACCCATCAGGCCGGAAAGCGCGGCGTTGAAGGCGGTGTTGGTGAGCGTGAGTATGTTAGTGATAATCAGTGCCAGGAAAGAAATTGTAATTATTAGTCGCTTTATCCCGATGAGCATTTTTATACACTCCCCTGTTTTGCGTATTGTGGAATCTTGCGGTGGCTATGCGAGACGCCTACGGCGTCAATATGGCCCACTACCTTCTGCTTGAAGAATATTGACTATCACTCCCTTTTTACACAGTAGCCCGATCGAGCGATATAGCCATTGGGACATGAGTTGCCTTGCCTGTTGATGGCGGGGGTAGTTTTCTTGTTGCGAGGGTTGCAGTAGTTTCCCTGCATCTCGTAACCTTGGGGACACAGGTCGCCTGACTTGGGTATCGATGCCTTGCTGTCATTCTTTGGTATGCAATATCCTCCACTGATGGAATAACCATTCGGACAGTAAAACCCCTGCCGCGGTATTGGCTCTGCGGCGACTGTGCGCGGTATTTTTGCTATCAGGAGCAGACCGATTGCGACGCCGATCCCCAGAATCGTCGTTGCTTTATGTGCTTGGTAGTTTTTGAAAATCATACACTTCTCCTGATCTATTGGCTTACATAGGGTTGGCCGTTGTCAGCGGCTGCAAAACAACGACAACATTATAGGTTTTGTTCAATGGCTCATTTCGCAACGCCCTTCCACTGTCACTGTGTAATCTCACTCGTCTTACCTGCCTGTCGATCACATTGGCCAGCTTACTATCTCCACGGCATCGTCAATACATACTCGAGGATTGTGCTCAGCGACCCGCAGGTGTTTTCCCAATGATCAGAATAGACAGGGGACATGGGTTACCGGAACTCTCGATGTAGTTTTCAGTTTACCCTGTGCTGCCAAAGGCGATGATGACGTCAGTAAAAAATTCCATGGGCTATTTTCGATACCTGGCTCGGATGACTCAGGCACAGCCGGGGTTCACTATTGAATGCAGAGTAGCAGTTAGCTCGCGACCTGCAGCGCGTGTACGTATTTACACGTAGCCTTTTCGAGCAGGTGGGGATAGCGGATTCCGGAGCCTCACGCGCGCGAGGGAGTTCCGGAGCCGATATTCTGGGATGGGTTTACTCGTAAGGGGGGGTAGCCCGGGGCATAGCCCAGAAACATAGCCAGAAGGCGGTTTCTTGAGGTCATACGAAAGCCCTTGCGTCAGGTGATGCCTGCCCCTGATTGTCTGCCTGTTACTGTTTATTGCATGCAAACCGGGGCAGGTAGCGCGAATAACTCATAAAGATCGTCCCCGGAAAGATTGAGGGTGAAGCAACCCCGACCGTACCCATATCAGCGGGCACAGTCAGGGGAGTGAGACCGGTGGCGTCAAGCCGGGGCCTTGGGGCGAGCTTTCCGCTTTGAACTTCCACTACTGCTCGCCTTTTTGACTGCTTTACCCGATCGTGCCTTCTTCCTGGGGGCCGGTTTCCGGTCGATATTCTTCAGACCCTCAGGCAGCGCGACCTGGCTCTGGGCGATCAACTCGTGAAGCGATACCAGCAGTGGCTGCATGAATGCGTTATAGCTTGCCTTCTTTTGACTGATCGCCTCGAGCTCGGTTTCCCAGCGGGCGGTCATGTCTGGTGTCGAGGCGATCTCGGGGAGGCTGTGGATCAGCCCCCTGCCTGCCGCCGTGGAGCGGATTTGCTTGCCGCTGCGGGTGAGAAACTCCCGGGTGAACAACAGCTCAATAATCCCCGCCCGGGTGGCCTCGGTGCCCAAGCCATCGGTGTCTTTGAGGACTTTGCGCAGCTCCGGGTCCTGGACATAGCGGGCAATCCCAGTCATCGCCGCCAGTAAGCCGGCATCATCGAAGGGCTTCGGGGGCGTGGTCTGCTTCTCCAGGATCTCCCCGCGCTCACACAGGCAGGTGTCCCCTTTTTTCAGGTCGGGTAAGGTCGTGTTGAGGGCAGATTCGCCTTTCTCGTCCTCGTTCCCGGCCGGGAACAAGACCTTCCACCCCGGCTTTTGCGTCGCCCTGGCCCTAGCGATAAAAAGACCCCCAGCAATCGCCAGATCGATCTGGCTGTCGCTGTACTCATGGGCGGGATAGAACTGGGCCAGGTACTGGCGGGCCACCAGTTCATAGACATTGCGCTCCGCCTGGCTGAGCTTGCTGGTATCCATTGTTCTCGCCGTGGGAATGATTGCGTGGTGGGCCTCGACCCTGCTGCTGTTCCAGGCGGCGCTTTTCAGGGTTTGGTCAGCGTCCTGTGCAGCTTTGTGCAGGGGTGGGCAGTTTTTGGCCAGGGCATCGATGACGGTGCTTCGGTCAGTGAAATGCTCCACCGGCAGATACCGGCAGTCCGAGCGGGGGTAGGTGAGCAGCTTGTGGCGCTCATACAGCGCCTGGCAGGTATCGAGCACCTGCTTGGCGCTCATGGAAAATCGCCGAGCGGCATCGATCTGCAGGGCCGACAGGTTGTAGGGCAGGGGTGGCGGTTGTTTCTTGGGCTTGCGGCTGCTGGCCGTGACCGTGGCGGGTTGCTGGTGGATGCGGGACTGGACATTCTCGACCAGGGCTTTCAACAATACCCGCCCCTCGTCATCCTGATAAGGCAAACAGGCCTCGCTGGGCTGCCACCGGGCCTTGAAGCGCTCACCCTGCTCAGTGACCACGTGGGCGATGAGCTGGTAAAAGGGCTTGGCGACAAAGCGCTCGATCTCCTCGTCCCGCCGCACCACCAGCCCCAGCACCGGGGTCTGGACCCGGCCGACCGACAGCACCCCCTGGTAACCGACTTTCTGCCCCATCAGGGTATAGGCCCGGGTCATATTGATCCCGTACAACCAGTCAGCTCGGGACCTGGCCAGGGCGGAGGTTGAGAGCGGTACAAAGTCCTTATTGGCCCGCAATTGCCCGAGGGCCCGGGTGACTGCCGCCGGGTTGAGGTCATTGATCAGCAGGCGCTGGATAGTGTCCCGCTTCTTACCGCTCACCTTGAGAAAGGCGATCACCTGGTCGACCAGCAGCTGGCCCTCCCGATCCGGGTCGCCGGCATGGATGAGCTGGTCGGCGTCCTTGACCAGCTTGCGCAACACCGCCAGCTGCTTGCGGCTATTTTCCTTGGGCTTCAGCTGCCATTCCCCGGGGACGATCGGCAGGTGCTCCAGGCGCCACTGTTTGAACCGGGCGTCATAGGTATCAGGTTCCGCCTGTTCGAGGAGATGACCCACGCACCAGCTGACACAATCCCCGTTCCCTACATAAATGCAGCCGTCCGCCTTGCGGTGAGGTTTCGGTAGCACCTCGGCAATGGCACGGCCCAGGCTGGGCTTCTCGGCGATATAGAGTTTCATGGGGTCAACCCTACCGCAGTGTAGCGACGGGTAGCCAGATCCCTGTGGGCCACGTTGTTTGGCCGGGCAGAGCAGGAAATTCCGGGCCAGGCCTTTATAGCCCCGGTTTGGATCTTCGGCCAGCTATTTACACTCATGGGGCCCTCAAAGGGGGATACCCCGTGTCATAGCGCCGGGTGATGGCCAGAAGGCAGCTTCTTGAGGCCATATGGCAGCCCTTACCCGGGGTACTGGCCACCCCCTTGTGGCCTGTCCGTTGCTGCTTCTTGCGTGCAAACCGGGGCAAGAAGGGCGAATTACTCATAGTGGTCGACCCAGGCAAAAAAAAGAGGTGAAGAAGCCCCCGAAATGGCCTCAAAAGGCGATATAGACCCAGGGAGGTACTTTACTGACATACACCCGACGGACCTGGCGACTCGACGTCAATGATGCTCCGCAAGAGCTTGGGGCTTGAGGATGGCGACGTTGCGTATTCAAAGGCGATATTGCAGAGGACGTCGTGCCCGGCATTCTGCCAGCACATCGGAGTAACGCCGCAGCGGGTCTATAGTGAGCCCCTAGAAATTCAGAGCCTGTCAATCATACACACATCTTCCTGTTAGTGGACTTGTGCAAGTGTAGGCGTATACACAGCCACCATGGAAGTCGGGTGAATGTCCCTTGGGCGAAAGCGGAGCAGCACCAGCAGCCAGATCAGGGTGAAACCCCAGCTAAGCAGATGGCTCCAAATGGCACAGTAGTGGTCATCTTCGGCGCGCTGGCTGCACCCAGGAGAATTCCCGCCTACTAAGCGAAGCAATCGTTTTAGGTTTCTTTAGGGTGCCTCACCTGCCACATAAAAATCAGAGAAGCGGAAACCAAAAGGCTTGATAAGATTACGTTGAACAAAGCCCAAAAGTATATATTTGCGACAACACCGTAGACCGCAAATTCTGGTATTTGTGATGCCATCTGATTTCGTGCAAACATAAAATCATAAATTGCTGTGTAAGTGCCAGAAATGTTAGTTGCTGCTACAGCCAAGTACATAGCATTCATTATGGACACCTGAGTTTTCGTTAGTCGCTCGCCGACAAAATACGCAACCACCAGATACCCACTCACTATCGAGATCAGCACAGTAAAATATGTAGCACTGGCGCTAAAAGCCATTCCATACATTTCAACCCAATCGGACTCTGTCATTTTTGCTCTCCTTGAAGATCACCCGCGCTGGGGATAGACCTATATTGGCACAATATTACTATTCTCTCGTCCAAAACTGCCGCCAAATTACGCCCGCTTTCGGGACCATTCGAGACATCCATCTCTTTGATTTCCGCAGGGCGATTGCCTGTTCTAGGCGAACCCTGCCACCCTGGGCTCTATAAGGAATCCCCTCCGGATTCACCCGCAAGCCGATTCCAACCTTCAAAAAAGTATGGGGGCCTGGGGGAGGGGAAGAAACGACCAATATACCCGTCGGACCTGACGACTCGACGCCGACCTATGCATGGCAAGGCTATCGACAAACCACGATGCTTTCCATAAGCTGAGCGACAAATTCGAAGCTCACAGCGAGACGATGACATGGCAGACGAACTTTGGCGCAAATCTGCTCATGAACTGGCGGCCATGATACGCAGTAAGCAAGTATCCAGTCGTGAGGTTGTGACCAGTCATCTGGAGCGTATCGACGCGGTCAATCCCAGGGTTAATGCGGTTACGGTGACATTGGCGGAATCAGCCCTGGCGGCGGCAGACAAGGCAGATGCCAGTGAGTCGACGGGGCCGTTTCATGGTGTGCCCTTCACCATCAAGGAAAACATTGACTGCGTCGGTTCCGCGACGACCATGGGCGTGCCGGTGCTTGCCGATGCCATGCCCGTCGCCGATGCACCGGTAGTGGCGCGTATGAGGGCGGCCGGTGCGATTCCCCTGGCCAGAACAAATCTCCCGGAAATGGGCTTGCGGATCACCACAGATAATCCGCTGCGAGGTCGAACAAACAATCCTTGGGATATCACACGAACGGCAGGTGGTTCAAGTGGAGGGGAGGCGGCCTCCCTGGCGACGGGTATGAGCCCCGTCGGTCTTGGCAACGATATCGGCGGCTCACTGAGAAATCCGGCCTATTGTTGCGGCATCGCAGCGTTGAAACCCACTACGGGCAGAATCCCCTTTGTGCCATCGATACCAGGTGCTTCCCAACCCAACTCTTTCAGGCTGATGTGCGTTGAGGGCCCAATGGCAAGATCGGTCGCCGATCTGAAAATCGCCTATCGTGTCCTGTCAGGCTGGCATCCACAGGATCCTTACTCAGTTCCCGCAGCACTGGAGGGCCCTGCGGTGGCCCGGAAGGTGGCGCTCGTCACCCAAATGCCAAACTCGCCACTGCCCGCTGCCACCATGGCGGCGATTCATCTGGCCGGGGAGCATCTCAGGGCGGAAGGTTGGCAGGTAGAGGAGGTCGCGCCGCCGAAACTGGCTCGGGTGAATGAAATCTGGGCGCGGGTGTTGGCCTCGGATCTCCAGAATATGTTGCCTTTGATGACGCCTATTATGAGCGAGGGCGCGTTGGGTGCGCTGACGCTTTTTGTTCAAGAATTCGATCCGGCCGCCATGAATGGCACAGAGTTGTATCTCGAGCGGGATCGTTTGGCGGTGGCCTGGTCGGCGTTCTTTCAGCAACACCCCCTGGTTATCGGACCCACCTGGGCGGACTTACCTTTCCTCCATGACGCGGATATCGATCCGGACACCGGCATGGAGACCATGATGCGGCGACTGCAATTCATTACCCCGGGTAACTTGCTGGGTCTGCCCGCGGTCGCGTTACCCATGGGTGTCGTCGATGGCTTACCGACCGGTGTGCAGATCTATGCGGATCGCTGGCGGGAAGACTTGTGCCTGGATGCCGCTGGGTTAATCGAGGCGCGGGTCGGGCATATAACGCCGATTGATCCGAAGTTCTAGCACGGCATAGCTGTCGGCGTCAGAGCTATAAGAAGCCCCCTCAGAATTTCCGCGCAACCCTGCTTCCCTGCTGCGAAAAAGTATGGGCCCCAGGGGGGGAGAAACTCCGGATATACCCGTCGGACCTGACGACTCGACGCCAACCCTTGCCCTGCAAGGCCCTGTGGTTGATGACCTGGCGACGGGTTCGTCGAGTGCGTCGGGTTGGGTTAGTGATTTCTGGTGGTAAACGGAATAGGGACTCTCTGAAAGACCGAAATCACCTGATGGACTAATCGAGCACCGCAATCGCCAGACGCCGCTAAACCTTCAGAAAATCTCATGCTCTTCGGTGATGAAAATTCGGG
>Ga0105097_10001013_pt1 | contig 13237 bp, 16 predicted proteins | sample PPLLak12cMay2015_FD_87035 | JGI IMG/M metagenome (GOLD analysis project Ga0105097, IMG submission 87035) | Freshwater sediment microbial communities from Prairie Pothole Lake near Jamestown, North Dakota, USA - PPLs Lake P7 Core (1) Depth... | ecosystem: Environmental > Aquatic > Freshwater >... | reverse complement strand
TGGCGCAGCCAGTACGCGGACTGGCCTGCGCTCCGCAAGCTCGAGTACGTGGACACGACGATGCGCGAGCTGCATGGGCAGCGGCCATCGAACCTCGACCGCCGGGTCGTCGAGCCGCTCGCCGAGAACACGCGGACCCTGCGCGAGCACTACCGGCGCAAGCAGGCGCGCTACGCGCTCGACTCGAGGCGCTCCTACGACCGGCCGCTGCTGCGGGTGTTCGCCCCTCGCGAGACGCGGCCCCGCGCGGTCGCCGCCAGCCGCTTCCTGCGCGAGATGGGTCCGCAGCTCGAGCGACTGCTGGTGAGGCGGGCGCGCATGCACCCTTACCTCGTGAACCACGTGATGCGCACGGCCGTGCAGCGCGCGCGCGTCCTCGACCTGAGGCTCAAGGCGGGCCAGCGCCGCGCCAAGCGCGAGGTGCTCGAGATGCACGAGCGCATCATGATGGAGATGCTGCTGCGCGACCGGGAGAACTACGCCCTATGAAGACCCTGCGCGTGCTCGTGCTGGTGCACGAGACGCTGGTGCCGCCCGACGACCTCGACGGCTACACGGTGGAGCAGATCGACGAGTGGCGCACGGAGTACGACGTCATCTCCTCGCTGCGCGCCATGGGCCACGAGGTCCGGGTGCTCGGCCTGGGCGACAGCCTCGCCGAACTGCGCGGCGCCGTCGCCGACTGGAAGCCGGACATCGCCTTCAACCTGCTCGAGGAATTCCAGGGCATCGTCACCTACGACCAGCACGTCGTGGCCTTCCTCGAGCTGATGCGGCTGCCCTACACGGGCTGCAACCCGCGCGGCATGATGATCTCGCGCGACAAGACGCTGTCCAAGCAGATCCTGGCCTACCACCGCATACCGACCGCGAAGTTCGCGCTGCTGCCGCGCGGCCGTCGCTACCGCGCACCGGGCCGGCTGCGCTTCCCGCTGTTCGTCAAGTCGGCGACCGAGGACGCCTCGCTCGGCATCTCGCAGGCCTCCATCGTGCACGATGGCGTCAAGCTGGCCGAGCGCGTGCAGTTCATCCACGACCAGACCAGCTCCGACGCGCTCGTGGAGGAGTACATCGAGGGGCGCGAGATCTACATCGGCGTGGTCGGCAACGAGCGCCTGACCAATTTCCCGCTGTGGGAGCTCAACTTCGGCACGTTGCCCGACGTGATGGCCGGCATCGCCACGCGCAAGGTGAAGTGGGACCGCAGGTACCAGCAGAAGCACGGCATCGACACCGGTCCGGCGCGGGACCTGCCCGAAGGCCTCGACCGGCGCATCGCCCAGCTCGCGCGGCGCATCTACCGCGCGCTGTCGTTGAGCGGTTACGCGCGCATCGACCTTCGCCTCAAGCCCGACGGTAGCGTGTTCGTCCTGGAGGCGAACGCCAATCCGAACCTGTCCCAGACCGAGGACCTCGCAACCTCTGCCCTGTCCGCGGGCGTGGGCTACCAGACGCTGCTCGAGCGCATCATGCGCCTCGGTCTCGCCTACCGGGCGGCGTGGCGGGAAACGTGAGCGGGGCGCCGATCGACGCCCACGCGCAGGGGCAGGCGGCCATGGCGGCGTTGCGCGAGGGACGGCACGCGGAGGCGCGGCGGATGTTCGAGCGACTGGCGGCGTCCGGACGCGCCGATGCAAACGCGTACCTCGGCCTCGCCTACGCCTGCCTCGGAGCCGGTGACCCCGGGGCGGCGCTCGCCGCCACGGAGCGCGTGCTGGCGCTGGAGCCGGGAAACCTGCGGGCGCTGCTGCTGAAGGCCGACCATCTGCTGCGCAGCGGCGATGCGCGCACCGCCGTAAGCCACTACCAGGCGGTCGTGACCGCCGCTGCCGCGCGAACCCAGTTGCCGCCGGATCTCGCCCGCGAGGTCGCGCGTGCCCAATCGATGTGCCAGCGTCACGCCGGGCAGTTCGAGGTCGCGCTGCGCCAGCGGCTGGCACCGCTCGGCCTCGACGACCCGGCGGCCGAGCGCTTCGCCCAGTCGCTCGACGTTCTCTTCGGCCGGCGGCGCATCTACGTGCAGGAGCCGCGCAACTATTACTTCCCCGGCTTGCCGCAGGTGCAGTTCTACCCGCGCGCAAGCTTTCCCTGGCTGGACGCCGTCGAGGCCGCCACTGCAGAGATTCGCGCCGAGCTCGAGACGGTGCTGCGCGACGAGGGCGCCTTCGCGCCCTATGTGCGGAGCGATCCCGGCCGGCCCCGCCCGCAGGGCGACGTGATGCTCGACAACCCCGACTGGAGCGCTTTCTACCTCTGGAAGGACGGCGCGGTCGTGCCCGCCAATGCCGCCCGCTGCCCGCACACCCTGGCCGCGTTGGCGGGCGCACCCCTGTGCCGGTTGCCGCAGCGATCGCCGTCGGTCCTGTTCTCGTTGCTCAAGCCGCACACGCGCATTCCGCCGCACAACGGCCTCGTCAACACGCGCCTGATCTGCCACCTGCCGCTGATCGTGCCACCCGGCTGCGGTTTCCGCGTCGGCAACGAGACCCGGGAGTGGGTCGAGGGCAAGGCATGGGTGTTCGATGACTCGATCGACCACGAGGCCTGGAACGACAGCGATCACACGCGGGTGATCCTGCTGTTCGAGGTCTGGCGGCCGGAACTCAGCGAGCGCGAGCGCGCGCTGGTGCAGGCCATGTTCTCGGGCATCGACGAGCACGTCGGACAGAAGCCGGCCTGGGAGATCTAGCCGCGGCGACCGGCGCAGCTCAGGGATGCTCGGCCGGCCGCCCCTCGAAGGTGATTTCCCGCCGCGCGCTTTCGATCCACTCGCGCAGGTGCGGGTCGTCCATGGCGTGGTCGAAATAGGTCCGCGCCTGGGGCGAGAGCGACGCACCGTAGGTGTTGAACCGCAGCACCACGGGCGCGTACATGGCGTCGGCGATGCAGTAGCGCCCCCCGAACAGCCACGGTCCGCTCCCGCGGCTGCGCGCCAGGCAGTCGCTCCAGAGGGCGTCGATGCGCGCGAGGTCGGCGCGTCCCGCCGCATCGAGGGGCACGTCGAGGCCCGTGTCGCCGGCTCGCAGCGACCATGCGGAGCGCAGCGCCGCGAACCCCGAGTGCATCTCGGCGCTGACGGCACGGGCCACGGCCCGGGCGGCGGCGTCCGCCGGCCAGCCCGTGCCACCGGTCAGTTCGCTGAGGTACTCGCAGATCGCGAGCGAGTCCCACACTGTCAGGTCCCCGTCGAGCAGCGCAGGCACTCGTCGGCTAGGCGAGTAGCGCCCGATCTCCTCGTGGAAACGGGGTGTGTCGAGCGGCAGGCGGATTTCCTCGAAGGACAGGCCGAGATGCCGCAACAGCATCCACGGCCGCAACGACCAGGATGACAGCTGCTTGTCGCCGATCACGAGCTTCAGCACGGAGGACGGCCCCGAAGCCGGCACCTGCCGGCCGCACTCAGAGAGTGTGCCCGATGTGCTGGAAGTGGGTGCGCTCGAAGGCGCTCTGGCAGTCGAAGCAGCGGCTCGCGAAGGGCGTGGCCTTCAATCGTGCGAGCTCGATGGGTGATTCGCACTCTTCGCAGCGTCCGTAGCCGCCGGCGCCGATGCGCTGCATCGCTTCGTCGATGAGCCGCAGTTCCTGGAGGTCACGGTCGATCTCGGCGAGGTTGACGTCCACCATCAGGTCGGCGAACGAGTCGTCCTCGAGATCGCGCACCTGGTCGGCGATCATCGCGTACTGTTCCTGGTCGCTCTTGAGCAGCGTCTGGCGAATCTCCTCGCGCAGCTGGCCGGCGCGGGCGCTCATGATCGAACGCAGTTCCTCGAGTTGGCGGGCATCCAGTTCGTGGCTCATCGTCGGCTCCCTGCAGTGCACGCCAGCGCATCGCGCCGATGCGGGCGGCCGCCCAAGCATTGCCCTGCCATGCGTGCCGACCAATAGGGGGATTGCGCAGCCGACCCTCGCTCGACGACTCGGCAGCGGGGCACTCGCTGCCGCGCGAGATGTCATAATTGCACTGCAACATCCGCTGGCTGGCGCGGCGACGGGATCGCCGCGCGGCACTTACGATAAGGAGACGGGAAATGGAGGATTCGGGAAGCAAGGGTGGTCGCGCGCGACGTCCGGCCGCCAAGGCGCCGGCCGCTCCCACCGGGAAGAGCGCAGCACCCGGCAAGGCGCCGGCGGTACCGCGGGCCGCCGTGCCCAAGGCGCCGGCCACGCCCAAGGTCCCAGCCGCACCCAAGGTGCCGGCGGCATCTGCGGCGCCGGTCAATCGCGACGAAATGGTCCGCGTGGCGGCGTATTTCCGCGCCCTGCGGCGCGGCTTCGCACCCGGTTACGAGGTCGCCGACTGGCTGGAAGCCCAGGCAGAAGTGGACGACATCATGGCCACTGCGGCCGCATCCAGGCCTCGCAAGGCGGCCGCGAAGAAGCGCCCGGCGGACTGAGTCGCAGACGAGGCGTCCGGGATCCGCAGGCGCGCCGCGCCAGGGCCCAGGCGCGCTCAAGCGGTCGCCGGCAGTCCGTCCAGGATCGTGACGAAGAAGCTGCCTTTGCCCTCCCGCAATCTTCTGGCCGCCGCGTACTCGGGTGAGTCCCAGAATGCTCGGGCCGCCGAGCGCGAGGGGAACCGCGCCAGCACGATGCTGCGGTCCTCGGCCTCTCCCTCGGCGACCTCGACGAGGGCGGCGGGGACGAGCGCAAGATATTCACCACCGTACCTGCGGTAGATCGGCGGCAACGCGGCGCTGTAGGCCTTGAAGCCCTCGCGATCGGTGATGCGTCCCTGCACCAGCAGGTAGGCGGGACGCTCTTGCGCGGCTGCGGAACTCATGGGCTGCGACTCCTGGACGAAGGCCCCCGGGTTCAAGGGCGGGGTGCCTCATGGTCCCCGGGCAGGCGCCGGGTTGACAAGCTCGGGCGGAGAGGGATAGCTCTACCGGATGGACCATGGACTGCGCTGCTGGAAGTGCGGAGCCTCGCTGGCGGACTACTCGTTGCCGCTGCGGCGCCTGGAGGAATGCCGTGCCTGCGGCGCCGAGCTCCACGCCTGCCGCATGTGCGACTTCTACGATACCTCGAAGGCCAAGCATTGCCGCGAGCCGGTCGCCGAGGAAGTGAAAGACAAGACAGTCGCGAACTTCTGCGATTACTTCCGGCCCTCGCCCGCCGCTTATCGCCCCGAGGCGCTCTCCGCCGCCGAACGGGCCCGCGCCGAACTCGAAGCCTTGTTCGGCAAGCGGTGAGCCTGTCATTCTGGCCGGCCTGCCGGCCCCGATCCCACGGAGCCCACGACCCATGACCTTCAGCCGCGTGTCCGTTCCCGCCGTCTCCACGGTTCTTGCGGCCATCGCGACGGTTCAAGCTGCGGGCGCGGCGCCCGCCGCAGGCGACGGCCTCGTCCCGGTGCGTCCCGACATCTACGCGCCCGTGACCCTGAACGCCGACCTCGGCTCGCTCAGCGCCAAGGAGCGCGAGATGGTGGGCCTGTTCGTCGAAGCCGCCGAGATCATGGACGGCCTGTTCCGGCAGCAGGCCTATCCCGGCGACCGCGCGGCGCTGCTCGCGCGCATCGAGGATCCGGCGATGCGACGCGCCGTGGACGAGCTGTCGGGCGTGCTGCTCAAGCTGCAGGGCGACGGCGACTATGGCGGTGTGCAGGCGCTCACGAAGGAGCTCGGCGTCATCCGCCCGCAGCTGCAGGCCGATCTCGACCGGTTGTCGAGCCGCGCCATCCCGGTCGACGTCGCGTTCACGCAGGGCAAAGCCGTGCTGGGCCTCGACTGAGGGCGGACCCGACGTGGCCAGCATGACCCGCGTGCTCGAGGGCCGGCCGCGCGACCTCGGCGGCTTCAGCGTGCGGCGCGTGCTGCCGGCACCCGCCATGCAGACGGTCGGTCCGTTCATCTTCTTCGACCACATGGGCCCGGCCGCCTTTACGCCGGGCGAGGGCGTGGACGTCCGTCCGCACCCGCACATCGGCCTGGCGACGGTCACTTATCTGTTTGACGGCGCATTCATGCACCGAGACAGCCTCGGCACGGCGCAGCTGATCCGCCCGGGCGACGTGAACTGGATGGTCGCCGGCCGCGGCATCGTGCATTCGGAGCGCACGCCGCCGGAGGCACGGGAGGCTGCGGGCGGGGCGCGCATCCACGGCATCCAGATCTGGATCGCGCTGCCGCGCGCGCACGAGGAGATTTCGCCCTCCTTCGAACACTACCCGGCGGCGGCACTGCCGGAGATCCGCAGTGGCGGTGCCACCCTGCGACTGATCGCGGGTGCCGCCTATGGCCGCAGTGCGCCGGCGCAGGTGTTTTCGCCTATGTTCTACCTTGCAGCCGAACTCGAGCCCGGTGCCGAGGTCGAGCTGCCAGGGGAGTACGTCGAGCGGGCCGCCTATGTGGTCGAGGGCGAGGTCGACGCGGCGGACCGGCGCCACGGTGTCGGCGAGATGATCGTGTTCGACGCCGGCCAGTCGGCATCGATCCGCGCCGCCACCTTCGTCCGGGTCATGCTGCTCGGCGGCGCACCGCTCGATGGCCAGCGCGAAATCTGGTGGAACTTCGTGTCGAGCAGCGCCGAGCGCATCGAGCGTGCGAAGCTCGACTGGCGGGAAGATCGATTCGCCGCCGTACCGGGCGACGACGAGCGCATCCCGTTGCCGGATCGCTAGCGCGACGCCGGACGGCTACTGCACCGCCGTCGCGCAGCCGCGGCGGGTCTCCTCGCCCCACTCGACGAGCATGCGGTGGTCGAACTCGTCGCCGGACATGTCGTCCAGGCAGGTCTCCCTCGCCACCGTCACCTTGAACGGCCCGCGATCCGTATCGGCGACGAACACGCGCGTGCCTGCGGTCTCGGCGCCGGGCTCGGTGACGTCCGTGAACTCGTGGCGCTCCTCGCCGAACATCGCGACATACGCGATGCGATCGCCGGGACCGATCTCGACCAGCCAGCCAGGCTCGTTGCCGGTGCCGCGGTAGAGGAGGCCGCGCTCGCGGGCATCGGCCACCAGCGAACGTGCCCTGAGTTCCCTGCACTCGACCGGAGCGCTGCCGGCGTGCTCGAAGGTGGCCGTCCCGCCCTTGGTCCAGAAAGTGATCGAGCCGTCGGAGTACTTCACGCCGGAGGCACTGACCACCAAAGGCAGCTTGCGCGGGCCCTCGTGCATCTCGAGGGTGATGGCGTTCTCCCGGAACAGGTTCTTCATGTTCAGCGTGAGTCCGCCGTCGCATTCCCAGACATAGGCGCGGAGCACTCCCTCTGGAGGGGCGGCGTCCGCGGCCGGCGGCGGACTGCTCACCGGCGGGGCGACCGCCGAGGACGGGGCGCTCTCGACGGGCGCGGAGACCTCGTCGCCGGCCCGCTTGCACCCGGCCACCACGGCCAGCGTCGCGATGAGCACGGGAGCGGTGATGATCGAGCGGGCGCAACGGCGCATGGCAGCCTCCGGGAGCACAAGGGCCGCGATTCTAGCCGAGCCCCGGGTCCGGCGAGGGGGGAGACGCGCGCGGCTCAACAGCGTTCCGCGCGCAGCCGGCCCTTGAGGTCGCGCCAGCGGTTCCACAGCCGCGCCGCGTCGCGCGAGCTGTAGCCGTCGCGCATCCGCTGGTCGAGCTCATCGAGCTGCCGTCGCAGCGTCGCGCAGCGCGTGTCGGCCGCGCGGGCCGTGCCGGCCTGTCCCTCCGGCTGCAGGCGTGGACGCGTGCTGGCGCGCGGTCGTGGCGGTGCCGTGCTCGGTGCGGCGCCGGGCGGCGCCGGTGCATCGAGCGTCAGTGCGCGCTGACCCGCGGCGGAGCCGCAGGGCCGGTCGGTGAAGACCGGCACGCCGTCCTGCTGGCAGACGAACACGGCGCGCTGGCGCGGCGCCTCGGCGTCCGGCGACGGGTCGAGCGCGGGCACGTCGCCTCCGGCCGTGGTCGATTCGTCGAGGAGGGGTGTCATCGCCGAGTGGCTCGCAGCCGATGCCGCGAGCACGAGGGAGAGCACTCCGGCAGCACGCCGGGCGTTCGGACGGTGGCGTGGTCGATTGCGCGGGGCGGCCCGGCCAGGGCCGTTGGCGAGCGGACGAGGCGGGGTGCGATGGGCCTGCATGATCGATCCTCCCGGACAGCCGAGGACCGATCATGCGCCGCGAGGCCGGGAGTGATCCCGCCGATAACTTGCGCGTGCGCGCAGAATCGGTGCGCGACGCCGTGGCTCGTCAGCGCCCCACGGTACCCGCCGCGGGGCCGAGCAACTGGTTGAGCTCGACGAAGTAGCCGTCCGGGTCCCAGACGGCGCTGAAGCGCACCGCGATGCTGCCCTTGCCGTCCGGCGCGGGGTAGCTGGTGAGGTGGGGCTCGGTCGCGATCCGCACGCCCGGCGTCGTGCGCACGCGCTCGAAGCGCTGGTCGAGGTCCGCGGCGTTGATCACGAGGATCACGTCGCCGATGCCGGGGAGCTCTGCCGCGTCGGGCGGCTCCGGCAGGCGCGGCGAGGTGTACTCGAGCAGGCCGATGACGCCCACGAAATCGTCGTTGGCGCGCAGCAGCGCGAGACGCATCCTGCGCTCGGCGTCCGGCGCATCGGCATCGCGCGGCGGCCGGGTGATCACCTGGTCGTAGACGACCCTGAGACCGAGCGCATCACGGTAGAAGGCGAGGGCGCGATCGACGTCGCGCACCACCAGGGTCGTACGCCGCACGTCCACCGGACCGCGCTCGGCCTCGGGCACCGGCGCGGCGGCGGGCCGCCCGGGCAGCAGCGCAGCCGACGCGAGCGACAGGGCGAGCGCGACGGCGCGCACCGCCGGCCCCATCAGGCGCGGCCCGCGTTGGCGTCGGTGGGGGTATGGAAGTACTGGCTCTCCTCGGCGAACTGCGCGATGAGGCGCCTGAGCTCGGCCGCGCGGCCCTCGGCGGTGCTGATCGGCAGGCATTCCTCGCAGCGCGGATCCCCGCAGGGCTGGCGGGAATAGAGCCAGTACTGCACCGCGCCGGCGAGCAGGCCATCGGCGATGTCCCACAGGTCGGCCTTCTCGTCGCCGTCGGCGATCTGGTTGCCGAGGTCGATCGCCTGGCCGAAGGCTTCGTCGAACGGATGGGCTTCTTCGCTCATCGTCTCATGCTCGATTCTTGGGTCGGATCATGGGTTCCTCGGGATCGTCAGATGCCGGCCTTGCCGAGTGCGTCGAGCACGGCACGTACCGCGCCCGCGAGCCCCGGGTGTCCGGCCTCGAGCCGCACCGCCGCGCCTTCGAGCGCATCGCCGTGCTCCACGGGCGCTGCTTGCGAGATGGGTGCCTCGAGCACCCGGTGGATGTCCGCGAGCACGGACTCGAGAAGGGCTCGATCGTCCTCGCTCAGCCGCTCGGCACCGCCGAGTTCAGCGCGAAGGTCTCGTAGGGTCTGCTGCAGGTCGGTCATGGGGGTTCCGGTCCGGTCGGGTGCGTGGACAGTTTAGCAGCGGGCGCCGCCCGTCACTCGCCCGGGCCGTTCGCCTACAATTCCGGCCGCGATGGTCCGCGGCCCCTGGGCCGGCGCAATCAACCTGCAATCGAGGAATGCCATGCACCGATCTCTACTCGTCCCGCTCTCGATCGCGACGGTCGTCGTCTCGGTGCTGCCCGGCCTCGCCCACGCGGCCGGCCCGCGCTTCGAGCTCACGCCGTTCGCGGGCTACCGCATGGGCGGCAGCTTCGAGCGGCCGGAGACCGCGAGCAGCCCGGCCCGCGACGTGGACCTCGACGACGGCGGCAGCTGGGGCGTGGACCTCGGCCTGTACCGCGACGGAAGCTCGTTCTACGAGCTGCTCTATTCCAGCCAGAGCACGAGCATGGACAGTTCCGACCCGGCACTGTCGAGGGTGGACGTCCAGACCGACTACTACCAGTTCGGTGGAACCCTCCTGTTCGCGGACGAGCAGTGGATGGTGCCCTACCTGTCGCTCACGGCGGGCGCGACACGATTCAGTGCCGACGACTACGATTCCGAGACCAAGTTCTCGGTGAGTCTCGGAGGTGGCCTGCGCCTGCCGTTCAACGACCACGTCGCGGCGACACTGGGCGTTCGGGGCTACCTGACCTTCGTCAATTCGGACACGAACTTCCTGTGCGTCAGCGGCGGCGAGGAGTCGGGCTGCCTGGTCCGTTCGTCCGGCACCACCTACTTCCAGGCCGAGGCGCAGGCCGGTCTCACGCTGCGATTCTGAGGGACGGCCGCGCCGTCGCGTCTCACAGCAGCACGCGCTCGATGCCGCCCGCGTTGGCGCGACGCACGTAGTCGGAGAGCCAGTCGGCACCGAGGCGGTGCCGGGCCATCTCGACCACGACGTAGTCGGCGTCCGTTCCTGCGTCGTCGTCGTAGCGCTTGAGCCCCTGCAGGCACGACGGGCACGAGGTGAGCACCTTCACCTCGCCGCGGAAGCCGTCCTCCCGCAGCTTCGCGGCGCCGCGCTCCATCTCCTGCTGCTTGCGGAAGCGCACCTGCGTGGCGATGTCGGGGCGCGCCACCGCGAAGGTGCCGGACTCGCCGCAGCAACGCTCGTTGCGGGTGATGCGGCCGTTGGCATCCGCGTTCATCAGCGCGTTGACGACCGCGAGCGGCTCGTGCGTCTTCATCGGCGAGTGGCAGGGATCGTGGTAGGCGTAGCGCACGCCCGTGGCCCCCTCGAGCCGCACGCCTTTCTCGAGCAGGAACTCATGGATGTCGAGGATGCGGCTGCCGGGGAAGATCTCGTCGAAGCGGTAGTCCTGCAGCTGGTCGTGACAGGTGCCGCAACTCACGACCACGGTGCGGATGTCGAGGTAGTTGAGCGTGTTGGCCATGCGGTGGAACAGCACGCGGTTGTCGGTGATGATCTTCTCGGCCTGGTCGAACTGGCCCGAGCCGCGCTGGGGGTAGCCGCAGCACAGGTAGCCCGGCGGCAGCACCGTCTGGACGCCCGCGTCCCAGAGCATCGCCTGGGTGGCGAGCCCGACCTGCGAGAACAGCCGCTCCGATCCGCAGCCCGGGAAATAGAACACCGCCTCCGAGTCGCTGCTGGTGCGAACCGGGTCGCGGATCACGGGCACGTAGTGGCGGTCCTCGATGTCGAGCAGCGCGCGCGCCGTGCGCTTGGGCAGCCCCGCCGGCATCTTCTTGTTGACGAAGTGGATCACCTGCTCGCGCAGCGGCGGTCGGCCGCCGGTGGTCGCCGGCGGCCGCTTCACCTGCGCCTTGCCGAGCACCCCGAGCGTGCGGTGGCCGAGTCGCTGGGCCTTGAAGCCCCAGTCGATCATCAGCTTGCGCGTCACCTTGATGGTGTCGGGGTCGGTCGTGTTCAGGAACAGCATCGAGGCGGCCTTGCCCGCGTTGAACCGCTGCTTGCCCATGCGGCGCAGCAGGTCGCGCATGGCCATGGACACGTCGCCGAAATCGATGTCGACCGGGCAGGGCGTCTCGCACTTGTGGCAGACCGTGCAGTGGTCGGCCACGTCGGAGAACGCGTCCCAGTGCTGGATCGAGACGCCGCGGCGCGTCTGCTCCTCGTACAGGAACGCCTCGATGAGCAGCGAGGTCGCGAGGATCTTGTTGCGCGGCGAATAGAGCAGGTTGGCCCGCGGCACGTGCGTCGAGCACACCGGCTTGCACTTGCCGCAGCGCAGGCAGTCCTTGATGGCGTCGGAGACCGAGGCGATGTCCGACTGCTGCATGATCAGCGACTCGTGGCCGAGCAGGTTGAAGCTCGGCGTGTAGGCGCGGGCGAGGTCCGCGCCCGGCAGCAGCTTGCCCTTGTTGAAGCGTCCCTCCGGGTCGATGCGCGCCTTGTAGTCGCGGAATCCGGCGGTCTCCTCCCCGGTGAGGAACTCGAGCTTGGTGATGCCGATGCCGTGTTCGCCGGAGATCACCCCGCCGAGCTCGCGCGCGATGCGCATGATGCGCGCCACGGCCCGGTTGGCCTCCTGCAGCATCGCGTAGTCGTCCGAGTTGACCGGGATGTTGGTGTGGACGTTGCCGTCGCCGGCGTGCATGTGCAGCGCGACGAACACGCGGCTGCGCAGGATGCGCCGGTGGGTCGCCTCGAGGTCGGCCAGCAGCGGCGCGAACGGCCCACCCGCGAACTGCTGGCGCAGCTCGCCGCGTACCTCCGACTTCCAGGACACGCGCAGCGTACGGTCCTGCAGCAGGTCGAAGACGCGCACGCGCGGCTCGGCCGCGATCCGATCGCGCAGCTCGCCGAGTCGCGCGCCGTAGCCCAGCGCCTCGACCTCCCCGAGCGACTCGCCGAGCGGACGGTCGAGATGGTCGGCCAGCCACTGCCAGCGGCGGCGCGCGGTGGCGAGCGTGTCGCGGGCGCGCTCGATCCGGTCGCCGAGCAGCTCCTCGCGCGAGAGGCGGTCGGTGTCCGCGTCGCCGGTCTTGCCGACGCGCGGCTCGCCGGCGAGGTACTGGTCGAGGCCGTCCAGCACCGCGAGCTTGTTCGCGAGCGACAGCTCGACGTTGATGCGCTCGATCGCGTCGGTGTACTCGCCCAGGCGCTCGAGCGGGATGACCACGTCTTCGTTGATTTTGAACGCGTTGGTGTGCCGCGCGATGGCCGCGGTGCGGGCGCGGTCGCGCCAGAACGCCTTGCGCGCCTCGGCGCCGACGGCGACGAAGCCTTCGCCCGCGCGGGCGTTCGCGATGCGGACGACGTCCGAGGCGACCTGCGCGACGGCAGCCTCGTCGTCCCCGACCACGTCGCCGAGCAGCACCATCTTCGGCAGCGCGCCCCGCTTCGAGCGCGTCGTGTAGCCGACGGCCTTCAGGTAGCGTTCGTCGAGGTGCTCGAGGCCCGCGAGGCGCACGCCGCGCGAGCGCTCCTCGCGCGCGAGGTGGTCGCGGATCTCGACGATCGCGGGAATCGCGTCGCGTGCCTGGCCGAAGAACTCCAGGCACACCGTGCGGATGTGGCGCGGCATGCGGTGGAGGATCCAGCGCGCCGAGGTGATGATCCCATCGCAGCCTTCCTTCTGCACGCCAGGCAGGCCGCCGAGGAACTTGTCGGTCACGTCCTTGCCGAGCCCGGCCTTGCGGAAGCGGTGTCCCGGGATCTCGAGCCGTGCGGTCCTGAGCACGCGGGCCCGGTCCGGGTCCTCCCGACCGTCCTTCCACGCGAGTTCGAACACGGCCGTCGCGGCATCGTGGATCTTGCCGAGGTTGTGCCCGACTCGAGTCACCTCGAGCCAGTCGCCCTGCGGATCGACCATGCGCCACCCGGCCAGGTTGTCGAGCGCGGTGCCCCACAGCACGGCCTTCTTGCCGCCGGCGTTCATCGCGATGTTGCC
>Ga0105097_10001011_pt1 | contig 13243 bp, 12 predicted proteins | sample PPLLak12cMay2015_FD_87035 | JGI IMG/M metagenome (GOLD analysis project Ga0105097, IMG submission 87035) | Freshwater sediment microbial communities from Prairie Pothole Lake near Jamestown, North Dakota, USA - PPLs Lake P7 Core (1) Depth... | ecosystem: Environmental > Aquatic > Freshwater >... | reverse complement strand
TCGCTCGCCTCGGCCGCCATGGAGATAGCCGTATCGTAGCCGATGATCTGGTAGCAGATCTGGTTGACCAGCTCGGGGATGACCGGGTTCACCTTGCCGGGCATGATCGAGGAGCCCGGCTGCATGGGCGGCAGGTTGATCTCGTTCAATCCGCAGCGCGGGCCCGAGGACAGCCAGCGCAGGTCGTTGCAGATTTTCGAAATCTGGACCGCGGCGCGCTTCATGGTGCCCGCCATCTGCGCGAAGCAGCCGGAGTCCTGGGTGGCTTCGACGAGGTTTTCCGCCTTGCGCACGGGCAGCCCACTCACCATCGCCAGCAGCCTGGTGACCCGCTCGGCATAGCCCGGCGGACTGTTGATGCCGGTCCCGATCGCCGTGGCGCCCATGTTGACGTCGTGCAATTCCACCGCGGTGCGCCGCAGCGCTTCCGCTGCGCTCTCGATCATGCGGCTGTAAGCGCCGAACTCCTGGCCGAGCGTCATCGGAACGGCGTCCTGGTTCTCGGTGCGGCCCATTTTCAGCACGCCGGAGAATTCAGCGGCTTTCTGCTCCAGCGCGTTGCGCAGCTCGCCCATCGCCGCCAAAAGGTCCATCAACGAGAGAATGACCGCCAGCTTGATGGCGGTCGGGTAGACATCGTTGGTGGACTGGGAGCAGTTGACATCGTCGTTCGGGTGGAGACGCTCGTATTCCCCTTTGGCATGGCCCAAGATTTCAAGCCCCCGGTTGGCGATGACCTCGTTGGCGTTCATGTTGGTGGAGGTGCCCGCGCCACCCTGAAACATGTCCACGACGAATTGGTCGTGGAGTTTGCCGGCCAAAATCTCATCGCAGGCGGCGCAGATGGCCTTCATCTTGGGTTGAGTCAGGACGCCCAGGTCATGGTTGGCCATGGCGGCCGCCTTTTTGACAAACGCCAGGGCGTTGATGAAATGCTCGAAATTTCGCAACGGCACGCCGGAGATCTGGAAATTCTCGAGAGCGCGGGCCGTCTGGACGCCGTAATAGGCGTGGTCGGGCAACTCGCGGTCGCCCAGCGAGTCGTGCTCCCGGCGCACGCCCCCGACCGCTTTCAGCTCGTCGGTGCCATTCGCGGTGCCGGCGCGCAAGCGTTCGCTCATCCGCTTGGCCACCCGGGCGACGATGCGGTAGAACACCTCGGGTTTCTTCTGCCGGAATTCATCCAACTGGCTGCGGGAAATCTGCCAGAGCACGGCACCGTGGCGGACGGCGGCGCTGGTCGAGTGCGGCAGATCGTCCAGCAGGGCGCTTTCGGAGATAAGTGCCCCCGTCCGCAGCACGGCCACCCGTGCGGTCGATCCGTGCAGGCCGCGCACGATCTCCACCTCGCCGTCCAGAACGATGCCGGCCCACTGGCGCGGGGTGGACTCGTGAAACGCCCAGTCGCCCGCCTTGTAGACGACCGTTTCGCCTCTTTTGAAGAACGCTTTCAAGTCTTCGATGTTGATGCCGATCGCAGCGGCTGCATTTTTAACCGCTTTCTTGAGAATGTCTTGCATGGATGCCTCCTTCTACACGTTCGCGTCTGCTACTTTTTTGTCAGAAAAAGACCCCGCTGATGATCAGACCCGCACCGATCGCAACCGCTGTGGCCACCAAACCCGGAAGCATGAACGAGTGGTTCAGCACAAAGCGGCCGATGTGCGTCGTGCCGGTGCGGTCGAAATTGATCGCGGCAATCAGCGAGCCGTATGTCGGCAGGAAGAAATAGCCGTTGACCGCCGGCCACATGGCGATGAGGTGCTGCGGCGCGATGCCCAGGCTGATCCCCAGCGGCATCAACGCCCGGGTGGTGGCGGCCTGGCTGAAAAGCAGCACCGAGGCAAAGAACAAGCCCAGGGCGAACGTGATGGGGTAGGATGACGTAATATCGCCGATGGCGCCGATGATGACCGTCTCGTTGCCCTTGATAAAGGTGTCGCCCAGCCAGGCCAGGCCGAAGATACCGATGACGGCCGTCAAACCCGCCTGAGCGACCTCGGTCTTGGGGATTTTAGCCGCCGGCGCCCTGCTTGCCAGCAGCATGAGCGCCGCCAGCGACAACATGACAATCTGAATCGTGTCCGCCATCCCGAGCGGAGCCGACGCAGAGCCTTTGGTGATGAGGGGCCGCAGGCCGGGGAAAAGGCCGGCCAGCACGATCAGGGCTACGCCGGTCAGAAACATGACCGCACTGAGGCGGGCGCCTTTCGGCAGCTCCTTTTTCTCGCCTTGCGCTTTCAAGGCTCCCGGCGGCTGAATGTCGCCGGCGTCGAGGCGGCGCTGGTACTCCGGGTCGTCCTTCAGCTCCCTGCCCACTCGGGTCTGGACCAGGGCGGCCACGATCACGCCGATGACCGTTGCCGGCACGCAGATGAGCATGATCTGGGGCAGTCCCACGCCGAGCGGCTCATACATAGCGATCATGGCCGCCATGGCGGCCGAGACCGGCGAGGCCGTAATCGCCTGCTGGGAAGCGATGGTGGAGACCGCCATCGGCCGCTCCGGGCGGATGCCGTTTTCATAAGCGACCTGATAGATGATCGGAAGCAGCGGATAGAACACATGGCCGGTGCCGGCGCCGAAGGGGAACAGATAGCAGACCAGCGGAGCCACGATCGTGATCTGACGCGGGTTGCGCCGGATGATGCGTTCGGCCATCCCGACCAGATAGTCGATCCCCCCAGCCGCCTCCATGACCGCGGCCGCCATGATCACGGCCAGGATGATCAGCATCACATCGATGGGCGGCGTCGTGGGCGGCAGTCCAAAGCCGTAGCTGAGAACCAGAACCCCGGTCCCGCCCCACAAACCCAGGCCGACTCCGCCGGAACGGCTGCCCAGGAAAATGGCTCCCAGGACCACTACAAATTCGAGAATCAGCTTTAGCAGCATCGCAGCGGCTCCTTTCTCGGCCCGTGCAACTCCTTAAGCATTAAGGATGGAGGAGGTCGGCTTCCATGTCTCCGAAATGTTTACGGCGCAGCCGCTGGCTGGTTCCGTCGGCCTTCATCTTTTCAAGTTGTGCGTTCAGCCAGCCCAGGAACTTGCGGTCGCCCTTGCGCACCGCCATGGCATAGGGCCTTGGCAGGAATGATTTCCCCGCGATCCTGAGATCCGGGTTCATCCGCGCCGCGGTCAGAACAGCGACATCGTCCTGGCACAGCGCATCCACCCGCTTGTTTTTAAGAGCCTGGAGGGCTTCGGGCAGGCTCTTGAATGCCATCAACCGGGCCTCGGGTACAATCAGGCGCAGGTCGTTTTGCTGGACGGCACCCTCCAGCACGGCGACATGCTTGCCGGCCAGATCCTGCACCGATTGAATGGAGCTGTCTTTAGGAGTCAACAGCATCGAACCCGTGACGAAATAAGGGTGGGAAAAGTCCAGAGCCCGCTGCCGATCCTCGGTGATCGTCATCGTGGCGATGATGACATCGATCAACTCGCTGTAAAGCAGAGGGATGCGCCCGCCGGAGGTGACGGGAACCAGTTCGACTCCCGGCTCCTCCTCGAAGAGCGCCCGGCCAAGGTAACGCGATAGATCAGCGTCGAAGCCCTGGATTTCCCCCGCTGGGTCTATATAGCCGAAAGGCGGGAAGTCTGTTTTTACTCCCACCAGCATCTTTCCCCGCCTCCGAGCGTCCTCAAGCCCACCGGCGCAAGCCAAAGCGGCGCAAGACAGAACGAGCAGTCCAGCTAAGAGGATAGACCCTTTATTCCCAACCAGCTGATTTAAAGAGTTCATTCAGAATCCTCCCTCAGCGATGGAGGCAGCCAGGTCGGACACCCGGGAGGCATAGCTCCACCGGTCGTCTTGCTTGGCCCGACCCCCCTGGTCATTTCCTCGCTTCCGATGCCCACCGGCTGGTTTCTTGGCTGAAACGGTCCCCAGCTTAAATTAATGTCGTATCTGGTCTCAGGGTCCTTTCGACCTTTCCTACCGCTCGTTTGACTTGCGGATGGCTTCAAGCTCCTCAGGGGTCATGGTTTTGCTGCTCGCGCAACTGGCCAGGAATAATAAAACCGCCATTATGACTGCAATCGTTGATTTCATAGTGCCTCCAATTGGGGCGGCGCCTGACACGGTATTCGCATGTTACGGTGACACGATAGAAGGTACGGCTATCCAGCCCTTGCACTTTCCGCTGCGATTAATAAAGGCGATCGCGACTTCTCGTTGCCGATCGGATGAACTCATCCTCCCATGCATTCGATTTCACGATTGCGCTCTTGAAAAAAATCCGCAGAAGACTCGAACCACCCCTTTGGTGCTTCATGCTTACGCATACCTGCGCCAGAGAAAGGGGCATGAGAAGCGCAAGCCTCTGAATGTCTGCACCAAGTTTCCCCTAAAAGGCTGAACGATCTTGGCGCCGGTGGTTCGAATAAAGCCGGTAGTGCACCCGTATGTTAGATAGCCGTCACCCTCCTTCCGCTGCATGCCGATGTCCTTTCCGCCAGGACTGATGGACCGGATCATCGAACGGGTTCTTGAAAAGCTCTGCTTCGGCGGATTGGCCATGTGCATGGTTATTCCTTATTGCGCGAAAACCATAATTGTAGCGTAAATGACGAAGAGTATTCCAATCCAGTCACTTAGTTTCATTGCGGAATTCCACAACGCTTTTTCTTTGCTGCCCAAGTTGCGCCTCGCGCGTATCAGCGTTTCGGCGACGCTGCATGGCATTCCGGATCAAGCCCACCAGAGCTTCATCGGAGAAAGGTTTTCGCAGAAAGCCGGCCGCTCCGTTTTTAAAGGCTCGTTCTTCGACGCCCTCCTCCTCGTGGGCCGTGATAAAAATAACCGGCAAATCCATTCCGGCACGCCGCATCTGCTCCTGAACTTCAAGGCCGGTCATCCCTGGCATTTGCACGTCGATCACCGAACAATCTGCATCATGAGGACTTCTCAATACCGACAGGAATTCCTCGCCGGATGAAAACGTCCGGACCTGCATCCCCCAGGAGGAGAGCAGGCGTTTCAGCGCCCGACACACGGAAGGGTCATCGTCGACGATATGGATGAATGGGTAGATGTCCGACAAGCGGTGGTACCTTATTCGACCTTCGTCCAGGTCTTATCCGGATCGAACCATTTCATTGCCCTTGCGGTCTTCGCGGTGTTTTTACCCAAATTCTTTTCGTAAACCACCCCTTCGTGGTTCACCATAAATGTCATGACACCCGAATTTCCATATGCGGCCGGATAGGCAACCACGGCAAATCCGCCGATCATATTATTTTTCACGACATAGTCGAACGCCCCTCCGGACGCATGTTTTCCCTGTTTTGTCAAAATCCTGAAATAGTAGCCGTGAAAGGGTATAGGACCCTGCTTCGATCCGCTCCGCCGGTACCCCTCGGCCCGTGCGTCCGCCACAAGTTCACCCAGGGGGCTCGGCTCCTCGCCTGGCTGCGTCTCCCAGTATAGCCCGTTCTTCTGACCTGGATCGCTCCCGAATTTCTCGGCATACTCGCGGACCCCGTCGTTGTCCCGGTCCTTCATCGCGTATTCACGCTGCGCATCGACGATCGCCAGCAGCGTCTGTACAATGCTCAGCTCGTTTTCGCCGATCCGCCGGTTGAGGATCTCCTCCTTACCCGCCTTGGTATCAAAAAACCACTGGTCTCCCTTTTTCACCAACGGGACGGGAAAGGGCCAGTCCTTCTCTCCGATAATGAGGACCATCTTGGCGCCTTCCTGCGAAAGGCTGTTTTTCTGTTCAAAATCGCTGATAAACATTTCCCTCCGCTGGTTATCTCGGACAGGATCCCCCGAGGATACCAACTCCTTTTCAGCCGCACCGAAGATCGACAGCAGCTCGCTCTCGTCATTCGATTTCATCGCAGCGGCAAACGCCTTTACCGCCTCTTCCGGTGTAGCGAATCCTTTCTGTTTGACCGCTGCCGCATCAGCAAACCCAAAGCCTATAACTGCAATCACGAGAACGACAGCCGCTGCAAAAATCCGAAATGCGTGGCAGGCCGAAGCCACTGTTTGATGGGTTCCCAGAAGCATCGCCGTCCTCCCTTTCGAGCCTATCTGAAGTGATGATCGGTATGGTTTCATGGCTACCTCCTGCCTCCGCCCCGGCCGCCGCCACCGCCGCCCCTCGAACCCGCACCGCTGAAGCTGCCGCCACTCCGGCTGCCGGATGACATGCTCTGACGGCTGGAGCTGCCGCGGTTGCTGAAGTCGCGGGACTCGCTGCCGCCCCGGTCCATGCCTGAAAAGGCGCTGCCTCCCTGGCCGGAGATATCCCGCCCCCCGGCCTCTCGGGTTGCTGGCCGGCCCTCAGCGCTGCCGCGCTGGCCGGTACCCTGGCGGTCCCTCGACGCATCAGCGCTGCCACGGGAAGCATCTCGGGTGTCCGCCCGGCCTTCAAAGCCGGCTCGCTGGCCGGCATCTTGGCGACTTCGGGCTTGATCAGCGCCTCCGCGGGCAGGATCCTGTCTGCCCGCTTCCGACCGCCCACGGAAGTCTTCCCTGGACTTCACGGCTTCATTCGACGAGGCCCGGTTGAACTTCTGGCCGGTTGCCTGGTCCCGGTAGGAGACCCCTTTACGGTGTTCGGGATTGTGCTGCCAATTTCCCCGGCCGCCCTGATATTGCTTCGAGTAGTTCCCTCGGTTAATGTTATTGTTGATATTGGTGTTTCGGTCGATATCGACATCCACGTCGCCGCCGTGCCAGTCGCAGCCGCCCCAGGCATACCCCCACGCGGCGCCTGCGGCCATGCCCACACCAAAGGAGAACAAGGCGGTCCCTGCCACATACCCCGGCGGGTAGTAGGTAGCCGGCGGGTAGGCCGGGTATGGCCAGCTGCCATAGACGACCGTCGGGTTGTAAGTGGGCACGTACACGACCTGAGGGCTGGCTGACTCGATGACGATCGTCTCCTGCTCGACCACCACCTTCTGCTCCTTGGTGGTTTTCAGAGTGCCCGCGTCCGCGGCCTTCTTCCGCAGCGCCTGGACGGTTGCCATGACGTCCTTTTGCTGGGCGAGGAACGCGTCGCCCAGCTTCTGGGTCCAGTCCAGTTTCTCGCTCATCATGGCCAACACCTGAGGAAAGTTGACGAGCGACTTGACGCTGGGGTCCCATGGCTGTTTCTCGAGCGCCGCCGTCAGGGGATCCCCCTTGAGATCCTTGTTCTGCTTGGCCCAGCGGTCCGCCTGCACCACTTCGAGCGGATAGGTCGACGCCATCAAGACCTGAGCCAACAACGAATCAGGATAGAGGGCGACCGGCGCCAGAAGCTGATCCAGTTCCTCCTGTTTGAAGGCCGGTTGGTCCGCCGGCTGCCCGAACGTCCCCGGCGGAACCGCCGTCATCCACACCAGAACAGCTACCAGAACGGGGAAGCATTTTTTCATGATTACCGTTAGCCTCATGGCATCTCCCTCCATATCTATTGCGCCCGGGGGATGACGCATATCCATTTGAATTCTTCTCTATCAGAGGGGGAAAGCATGTTGAAATAAGACCTTAGTCCTATCTGTTCGGATCGAGCGCCCTCACCTGATAATCAAAAAACCGTGAATTGCACGAAGTGGACGAAGGAATCAGCGCATGCTGAAATGATAGGGAGTTGAAACCGAAAAAAAGTGCCCAACGAGGAGCTTCGTAAACCTGCCTCTCGGCAGGAGTGCCGGAGACCATATCGGTGCTTTACTATCCATCGTTTCTAATCGTCAACGGTCAGATGCGATCCGGTCTGCATGGCATCGAGGTAGCCATCGAGTTCCTCGATCGATGCAAATACCTTGAGCGACGGCAGGGCGTTCAAGATGTCGAACACCTTCTTAATCGGAGGCTGGAGGTTGATGAACATGATCTTGCCCCCGTTCTTTTTTATGGCTTTCTTGGCTTTGACCAGCACGCGGATCCCCATGCTGTTGATATAGTCCGCGTGCTCCATGTCGAAAATAATCACATCGGGATTCTGGTTGAGAACGGAGTTGACCCTTTCCTGGAAGATCGCATTGCCACCAGCGTCGATGGACCCGATGGGGACCACGACAAAAATGCCCGGCCGTCTGATAGCGGTGTTCACTTTGAGTGCCATATTCCCTCCTTGGGGTGATGTCTTGCCGTTACGATATGGTGCTATTCTGCAATCTTCCCTGAGACGCCGAAAGAGGAGACGAATCGAAACATCTTTCTGGCGACAGCCCGGTCCTCAGGGGATCTCCTTGAAGGCTGGTAGTCGGACGTGGAATTTGGCGCCTCGCCCCGGTTGGCTTTCGCACCCAATGCTCCCGCCGAGTTTCTCCACCAGATCCTTAGCGATGGCAAGCCCGTAGCCCATCGTCTGCTCACCGCCTGTCGGAGGATTCGACAACCGGACGCCCTTCTGAAACAATCGCTTCTGATCTTCCGCACTGAGACCGGGGCCTTCATCACCCACCGTGCAGATAATATGGTCCTGCTCGGTGCGCACATGGACCCGGATCTGCTTTCCGTTTTCCGAGAACTTCAGCGCGTTCGACAGCAGGTTGTCCAAAACAGCGGCAACGGCCACGCGATCGGTCCACGCCATGCAGCAATCGGGCAGGAGTTCGGAGTGGATCTGTATTTTCTTCCAAGCGGCCTTGTGGCGGTAGAAGTTGCAGGCCCGGAATGCAAGCAGCGCCATGTCCACCTTCTCAAGCTTGAACGTCGGCTCCGTTCCATTGGCTGAAAACATGAGCCGCCCGATATCGTGTTTCATCAAGTAGACGGCATGCTGCAGACCTTCGACCCAAATTAGCACCTGCTCATCCGTATGGCCTGCCAGATAAACCTCGAGCAGCTCCGCTGTTGCGCCGACGATGGTCAGGTAGTTTTTCAGCTTGTGAGCGGTATATCCCACGGTCTCGTCCTGTATTTCGGGAATGGTTTCGAGGCCCGCAATGGCCTGATCCAAATTGGCCCTCGCATTCTCAAGCGCTTCCCTTACCTGCTTCTTCATATTCCCTTCTTTCTGCTCAGACTGGGAGCCGCGCCTCGCCCCGTGGGTGTCCACCTCATTTACGCTGCTCATGGCATCAGTTTGTACGGGATGACCAGCACGGGGCAGGGGGCGTGGTTGATGACATGCTCTGTGATGGTGCCGGTTACGAAATCCTTGATGCTGTCCCTGCCGTCGGTGGCCATGACGATGAGGTCGACGCCCAGTTTCTCCGCCACTTTCACAATTTTCTTGGCTGGCTTTCCCTCGCTCAACTTATAGGCCACCTGGATGTCTTCGGCATTCAGCTGGCGGATCGCCGCGCGCATCTGCTCGCGCGATTCAACGGCGACTTTTGCGTATTCGGCTTTCAAAGAATCGAAGCTGACCCTCAGCATCTCGCGCTCCTCTTTGTTGAGGAACTCGTCGTGGACGTTCAGCATCGTGATCCTGGCGTTGAATTGATGGGCGATCTGAACGGCCTTCTTCAAGGCGATGAAGGCTCTTTCTTTTAAATCCGTAGGACACAAGATATGGGTGAACATAACGGTCCTCCTTTTGTTCAACCAAATTGGTTGCTTTTCTAACAGAATGGTTGCCGAGGTTAGAAAAGGACTTTGGTCCTATGGCTCGGCGATGCAGGCAAAGCACGCTTTCCAGAGGGCGCTATTCTATCGGCTTGGGGAGGCCCGGGATCGTGTCGATCTTCTCCGCGGCCCGCACCAGATCGGCGACCGACGAGACTTTCATTTTCTCCATCACCCGCCCGCGGTGGATCTTAACGGTTTTCTCGCTGGCCCCCAGCGAAAAGGCGATCTGTTTGTTCAGCATCCCCCGAACCACCAACGCCATCACCTCGCGTTCGCGCGGGGTCAGGGTCTGGAAACGCTCGGCCACTGCATCGCGTTCGGCGCGCTCGGTGCGTTCTTTTCGATCCTGCTGGATGGCCTCGCGGACCGCTCTGAGCAGGTCTTCATCGTGGATCGGCTTTGGAAGGAAATCAACGGCGCCGGCTTTCATGGCGGATACGCTCGACGGAATGTCGCCATGGCCGGTGATGAAAATGATCGGAATCGAAACCGCGCAAGCTTGCAGCTTTTGTTGCAGTTGAAGTCCATCCAAACCGGGCATCTGGATATCGAGCAGCACGCAGCCCGGAGCCGGGTCCCGCTCCCAGCGCTTGAGAAATTCTTCAGCCGAAGCGCAGCTTTCCGGACGGTAGCCGGCCGACTTCAGCAGGCGCAGCAGGCCCTTGCGAACCGAGGCGTCGTCATCCACCACAAAAACAGTGGGAAGGCGTTCTGTCATTCTCTCTTTAAATTCTTTTCTACAGCCGGAACCGGCAGACTGAAATAAAAGGTCGCTCCTCGGTCAGGGTTGTTTTCAAACCAAAGCTGACCATGATGGCTGTTGATGATCGAGCGACAAATGGACAGTCCCATGCCCAAACCCTGTGGTTTGGAGGTGAAAAACGCGTTGAAGATTTTTTGGCCGCCTCCGATCGGAATCCCCTTGCCGTTGTCGGCTACGGCTGCCAGGATCTGAGAGTCTTTCAGGCCGGTCTGAATCAGAACCCACCGCTCTTTATTCGAGCGTTCATTCATAGCTTCGAAAGCGTTCAACATCAAGTTCAAGGCAACTTGCTGCAACTGAATCCGGTCCCCGCTCACCAAAGGGAGCGAGGGGTCGAGTTCGGTAGAAACCGTGACATCCCGTATCACGGCATCGCTGTGCAAAAGCCCGACCACCTCTCGAAAAACCAGATTGAGGTCAAGTGGCTCTAACTCGGTTTTGGTCTTTTTCAAAAGTGCCCGCAGGCGATTGATGACCTCGCCGGCGCGGGCGTCCTCTTGTACGATGTCGTTTAGGATCTCCTTTATCTCTTCCATATCGGGGACCGGAGCGTTCAGGTATCTCTTGGCCGCCTGGGCGTTGCTCATGATCGCGCTCAAGGGCTGGTTGATCTCGTGCGCGAGCGCCCCGGCCAATTCACCCATGGTGGAGATGCGGCTGGCATGCAAGAGCTCATCCTGCAGGCGTTTGGACTCCTGCTTGGCGTGATTTCGATCTGAAACATCCATCGCCAGGACATAGAGTCCGCGCACGAAACCCCCTTCATCCATGTCCGGAACGTATATGGCTTCCAACGAGACGGTGCGCCCCTCACCCAATTCAATATCCTGGGCGTAGCGAACCTGTTCACCCGAGAGAGCCCGCTCCAAATGCGGAAGAACACTCCGGTAAAATCGTTCGCCGACCACCTCCCGCATGGTGCGCCCAAATGCCTCCTCCGGACTGATGCCGAACCATGCCCTATAGGTCTCGTTGTTGAAACGATAACGTTGATCGGAATCGACGTAGGCAATGAGCACCGGCAAGGCATTCGTGATCAGGCGCAGTCTCTGTTCGCTTTTCACGAGTTCAAGTTCCGCTCGCTTCCGGGCGAGCGCATTGGCGAATATCTGCGCGACCAATTGAAATTGTTGCACGACCGTCTTCTGCCAGTCTCTCTCTTCATGTGTAACGGCGAAGCTCAAGGCGCCAAATACTCTCCCTCGTCCTGCTGACAACGGAACCAACACGGTCGACTGGGTGCCATACAGGCGGTAGTTCTCCCGGTCACGGCCTGCTTCCGCAGAAAGCTCGGTCATTTTCGAAATGGCAACCGTTTCCCCGCCCAGGACCTTTTGGGTTGTCCAAGGGAAAGAATCCCTTGCACTCATCCGCTCGGGAGGTGAGGGGATCCCCGGCGGCTGGTAGATATGGGCAAGCAATAGCGTCCCGGGATCGTCTTCGGAAATTATCCAAAGTGTAGAACGGTCAATATCAAGAAGCTCGCAGATGCGGCGCTGGGCGCCATCAATTTCTTTGTCTATCTGGTCAGCGGGAAGATTGATGAAGAGTGTCGAAATTTCGGCCAGCAACCTTTCAAACGGCAACAGCTCGTGAAGGGCTGCATACGGTTTGATTCCTGATTGAGCCATACAGTCCTTCCATCTCAATTAAGCGAACTGAAACCGCCGATCACCACCGCGCCGCCGCCCTGCCGGAGGTCATCAGCGTCCACAGCTCAGCGCATCTCCTTGGGCTGGCCCGTACTGGTCAAGACGCTGCTCCAGACCCAGCTTTCCGGGTCTACTTTCTTGCGCTGTGAAACCGCCAGCGGGATGGGTACGTGGGTGAAAGTGCCCATCCAGAAGCCGACCACCAGGTTGGTGCGGCCGGCCATGCCGGCATGCACGGCGTTCTGGCCGAGCAGCAGGCAGAAGGCGGAGTCGTGGGGATTGGCCGGCACGCCGCGGATGGTGTAGCTCGGGTCGATGTATTTGAGCGTGGCATCCATCTTCAGCTTTTGGAAATAGTCTCCGATACGCTCCTTCAGAAAGACGCCGATGTCGCCATGGCGGAGGTTGCCCGACGCGTCCCGCTCGCCGCTGGTCTGCATGAGCTCCTGTCCGGCGCCCTCGGCCACGACGACCACCGCATGGCCGCGCCGTTGCAGCCGGTCGCACAATCCCTCCAGCAGCTTGTCCAGCGAAAACGGGGATTCGGGGATCAGGCAGAAATTGACATCGCTGCGCGCCAGCGAGGCGTAAACTGCGATGAAGCCGGAGTCCCGGCCCATGAGTTTGACCAGCCCGATCCCGTTGCGGGCGCCCTTGGCTTCGGTGTGCGCGGCGTCGATGGCCTTGACCGCCTCGGATACGGCCGTCTCGAAGCCGAAGGATCGCTCCACGTAGGAGATGTCGTTGTCGATGGTCTTGGGGATGCCGACCACGCTGATTTTCAGGCCGCGCCGCAGGATTTCCTCGGAGATCGCCTGGGCGCCGCGCAGCGTGCCGTCCCCGCCGATCGTGAAGAGAATGCCGATGTTCATGCGGTCCAGCGTGTCGACCATCTCCCCGATGTCCTGGTGGCCGCGCGAAGACCCCAGGATCGTCCCGCCGTATTCGTGGATGCGGCTGACCGCCTCCGGGTTCAGTTCGACCGGGGCGTGCCCGAACCGGTAGCTGAGGCCCTCGTACCCGTAAGGAAAGCCGAACACGGTTTTGACTTTGTAGTTGTGATACAGACTCAACACCACCGCACGGATGACATCGTTCAGCCCCGGGCAGAGCCCGCCGCAGGTGACGATGCCGCACTTGAGCTTGGACGGATCGAAGTAAATCTTCGAACGGGGGCCTGCTTTTTCAAAGGCGGGCAGCCGGCCGCCTGCGGCGATGATCCCGTTGACGGTGTCCATGCTGGAAGATACCAGCACCCGATCCCCGTTTTCCAGGAAGCGGATCCCCTTGATGGGCGAGGCGATC
>Ga0105097_10001010_pt1 | contig 13251 bp, 8 predicted proteins | sample PPLLak12cMay2015_FD_87035 | JGI IMG/M metagenome (GOLD analysis project Ga0105097, IMG submission 87035) | Freshwater sediment microbial communities from Prairie Pothole Lake near Jamestown, North Dakota, USA - PPLs Lake P7 Core (1) Depth... | ecosystem: Environmental > Aquatic > Freshwater >... | reverse complement strand
GCGGTCACGCCCAGCAGGCCCAGGCCATTGGCGATGACCTGGCGCACGGCCTGGCACAGTGCCACCCGGGCGTGGCGCAGGCCCGGCTCATCGACCAGTACCTGGTGGGCGTTGTAGCAGGTGTGGAAATCGCCGGCCAGTTCCCGCAGGTAGGTCGCCACGCCATGGGGTTCACTGGCGGCGGCGGCATTGGCCACAATCTCGGGGTAGCGGTCCAGCTGGCGCATGAGCGCTTTTTCATGCTCCTGCGACAATTCGCCCAGGTGATCCAGGGCCGCTTGCAGGCTCCAGTCCCAGCCCTGCTCGGAGAGCTTGCGCATCACGCTGCAGGCCCTGGCATGGGCGTACTGGATGTAATAGACCGGGTTGTCGTTGCTCTGGGACAGGGCGAGGTTGATATCGAAGGTCAATTGGGAGCTCGCCGAGCGCGCCGCCAGGAAGAAACGGGTCGCATCCCGTCCCACCCAGTCGATCAGGTCCCGCAGGGTAACGTAGCTGCCCGCCCGCTTGGACAGTTTGACCTCTTCCCCGTCCCGCATCACCGTCACCATCTGGTGCAGGACGTAATCGGGCCAGGCGGCGGGAATGCCGCACTCCAGTGCCTGCAATCCGGCCCGCACCCGGGTGACCGTGCTGTGGTGGTCGGCGCCCTGCTCGTTGATGACTCGCGCAAAGCCCCGGTTCCACTTGTTCAGGTGGTAGGCCACGTCCGGCACGAAATAGGTATAGCCGCCGTCGCTCTTGCGCATGACCCGGTCCTTGTCATCGCCGAAACGGGTCGTGCGCAGCCACAGCGCGCCGTCCTGCTCGAAGGTGTGCCCGCAGGCGACCAGGCGCTGGACTGCCGCTTCCACTTCGCCGTCTTCATACAGCGATGACTCCAGGAAGTAATTGTCGAAGTAGACCGCGAAGGCCTGCAGGTCCAGATCCTGCTCGCGCCGCAGGTAGGCCACTGCGAAGTCGCGTATGCTCTCCAGGTCATCCGGGTCGGCTGCCCCGCTGACATGTCGGTCGGTGGCATCGATCCGGTCGCCGCGCAGGTAAGCCCTGGCGACATCCTGAATGTAATCCCCGCGGTAGCCGTCCGCAGGCCAGCCGGGATCTTCCGGCCCCAGGCCCCTGCAGCGGGCCTGCACTGACAGGGCGAGGTTGCTGATCTGCTGGCCCGCGTCGTTGTAGTAGAACTCCCGCGTCACATCCCAGCCGGTGGCGACCAGCAGGCGGCAGATGCAATCACCTACAGCCGCCCCGCGGCCGTGCCCGACATGCAGGGGGCCGGTCGGGTTGGCTGACACGAATTCCACCTGCACTTTGCGGCCCGCCCCGGTGCTGGAGGTGCCATAAGTTCCCGCCTGTTCCAGGACCTGCTGGATAACCGCCTGGCTGCTGGCACCGGACAGGAAGAAGTTGATGAAGCCCGGCCCCGCGATCTCCGTGCGCGCGAGAAAGTCCGCTTCCGGCAGGGCCGCGCAGATCTGCGCCGCCAGGTCCCGGGGTTTTTGTCCCGCCGCCCTGGCCAGGCCGAGGGCGACATTGCTGGCCAGGTCGCCGTGTGCGGGGTCGCGAGTGCGGTCGATCTGCACCTGGATGGGAATATCGCCGGGCAATTGACCCTGTGCCACCAGCGCGTCCAGCGCCTGCACGATAAGCCGGGTAAGTTGTTCCTTCATCGCGCGGGGAGATACCTGGGTGACTTTATTGGATGGCCGGGCAGCGACGCCCGGCGGCCGGTCATTATCCTTATAAGTCCGCACCGTGGCTAGAGCGCAACCCCCGCTGCGCCCCGGCGTCAGTAGAGGTCCTGGGGATCGACATCGATGGACCATTTGAGGCCCCGGCGGGCGGGAATTGCCTCCGCCTGCGCGACCAGGAGGTCGGCAGCGAGCTGCGCCGCGCGTCGATCCTCTGCCAGCAGGATCAGCTGGTGGCGGAATTTCCCCGCCCGCCGCTGCATCGGCGAGGGCAGGGGGCCGATCATCCGGGCGCCGGCGGGCAGGCCCGGCTGGACCCGGCTCCGCAGCGCCTGCAGGAACGCCTCACCGCAGGCGGGATCGCCGCAATCGGTGCGCACGATCACCAGCTGCCCCGCGGGCGGCATGCCCGCCGCCTGGCGAGCGGCCAGCATGGTCCTGGCCTGGGCGGCATAGTCCACGCTCAGCATGGCCTGCAGCGCGGGGTGATCCGGGTAGTGGGTTTGCAGCAGCACTTCGCCGGGCAGTTCCGCCCGCCCGGCCCGCCCGGCCACCTGGGTCAACAGTTGGGCCATGCGCTCCTCGCCGCGAAAGTCGGCGCTGAACAGCAGGGCGTCGGCGTCGATGACCGCCACCAGCCCCACCGCGGGGAAATGATGGCCCTTGGTGAGCATCTGGGTTCCCAGCAGGATCCCCGGCTCGCCGCGGTTGATCTCGGTCACCAGGTCGCGCATGGCGTGACGGGCCTGCATGGAATCGCTGTCGACCCGGAACACCGGCCATTGGCCGAAACGCTGGCGCAGGAAGTCTTCGGTCTGCTCGGTGCCGAGCCCGGCGGTCAGCAGGCTGCCGCTATGGCACCGGGGGCACTGCCGCGGCAGCACCTCGACGGCGCCACAGTGGTGGCAGCGCAACCGGCCGGGACGGCGGTGTACCGTGAGCCTGGCGTCGCAGGAGTGGCATTCCGCCACCCAGCCGCAATCGTGGCACTGGAGCGTGGGGGCATAGCCGCGGCGGTTCAGGAACAACAGCACCTGCTGTCGCGCCGCCAGCCGCTGCTCAATGGCGCCGACCAGAGTGCCACTCAGCCCTGCCTGCAGCGCCTGGCGGCGCAGATCGATTGTGCTGAGAGTCGGCAGAACGCTGGCGCCGGCCCGCTGGCGCAGGCGGTGCAGCTGGTAGCGGCCGCTAGTCACGTTATGGATACTCTCCAGGGAGGGCGTGGCACTGCCCAGGACTACCAGGCACCCCTCCAACTGGCCGCGCTTCACCGCCACATCCCGGGCGGAGTAACGAAAGCCGTCCTGTTGCTTGTAGGAGCCATCGTGCTCCTCGTCGACGATAACCAGGCCCGGGGCGTGCAGGGGGGTGAAGATGGCGGATCGGGTGCCGATGACGATATGGGCGCTGCCGTCCCGGGCCGCCTCCCAGGAGCGGTAGCGCTCGGCATCCCCCAGGCCGGAGTGGAGCACGGCGATCTGTGCGTCGAAGCGCCGCTTGAAGCGGTCCAGGGTCTGCGGCGTCAGGCCGATTTCGGGTATCAATACCAGCGCCTGCCTGCCCCTGGCCAGGCAGTCGGCGATCAGCTGCAGGTAGACCTCGGTTTTGCCGGCGCCGGTGACGCCCTCGAGCAGGTGGCAACTGAAGCCCTCCCCGGCGGCCCGCAGGGCGGCCATAGCGGTGGCCTGCTCCGGGTTGAGCGCCAGGCCCGGGCGGCTGGCGGCGGCAGCGGGTGAGAGCGGCAGGATGCATTTTTCCACCAGGCCTTTCGCACCCAGCTCGCGCAATACCGCGGCTGAAATACCTCGCTCGGTGAAGAGCGCGCTGGCCGCAGCGGGGACCGACTGCAGCAGGGCAAGGGCCTCGGCCTGGCGCGGCGACCGCGCCAGCGCACCTGGCGGCAGGCCCGATCCCCGGGCCGTCAGTCGCCAGCCGGGCACCCCGGCCGGCTGGTGTCGCTTTCCCTCGCGCAGGGCAGGCGCAAAGGCCGCGGCGAAAACCTCCCCGGGCGGGTGGTGGTAGTAGCGGGCCGCCCAGTCGCACAGTTGCACCAGGGTCGCAGGAATCAGGGGTTCGGTATCCAGTAACGCCTCCGCGCGTTTGAGTGTTGCAGGGGGCAGCTCGCTGTCCCGGCTGGTCGCGACCAGGTAGGCGGTGACGCGGCGAGGGCCGAAGGGCACCAGCAGGCGCTGGCCCGGCCGCAGTGCGAAGGCCTCGGCATCCCCCATCTCCACGGGAGGCAGGTAGTCGAACAGGCGACGCAACGGCGATGGAATGGCGAGGCGCAGAACGGGCATTTTGCCCCTTATCGGGCTGGCTGGGGGTTGCGGGGCGCCAGTGTACCAAAACAGGCGGGTGAGTAACGGCCCGGCTCCGCCCCGGTGCGCGGGCACAGGCGCCTATTGCTTCTGTTCCCGTGTCTGGTAAGATGCCCCGCTATTTTTTGGTGCGGTGCCCGGCAAGGACCGGGTGGCGGCGCCGTTGACGAGGAGCTCCATAGTATGAAAGCAGATATCCATCCGAAGTACGCGGCCGTTACCGCAACCTGCAGCTGCGGCAACAAGGTAGAGACCCGTTCGACCCTGTGCGAGGACCTGCACATCGACGTGTGCTCTGAGTGCCACCCGTTTTTCACCGGCAAGCAGAAGGTAATGGACACCGGCGGTCGTGTGGACCGGTTCAACAAGCGGTTCGCCAGCCGCGGCGCCAAGCGCTAGCCGCCAGGGCGCAGGGCCGCCCGCTCAATGGTCGAGCAAAGCCAGGCCCTGGGCCTGGCTTTTTTATGGGCGCTTCACCCGCAGTGGCCGCCGCCTGGGTTCCCGCGATAAAGGTTCCTGCGATAAAGGTCCCTTGTTACCGCCCGCCCTTTTCTATATTCTTTGCAACCTTTTTCCTCAAGTGAAACTAATGCCCAAGGATTTCAAGCAGGCGGCGCTGGATTACCATTCGAACCCGGTTCCGGGCAAGATCAGCGTAGAGCTCAGCAAACCGGCTGAAACCCAGCAGGACCTGGCCCTCGCCTACAGCCCGGGTGTGGCCGAGCCCTGCCGTGAAATCGCCAGCGACCGCGAAAATGCCTACCTTTACACGGGCAAGGGCAACCTGGTTGCAGTCATCAGCAATGGCACCGCCGTGCTCGGTCTTGGCAACCTGGGCGCGCTGGCCAGCAAACCCGTCATGGAAGGCAAGGCGCTGCTGTTCAAGCGTTTTGCCGGCATCAACGCCATTGATATCGAGGTGAATACCGAGGACTCTGCCGAATTCATCAACACGGTGGCACTCATTGCCGATACTTTCGGCGGCATCAACCTCGAGGATATCAAGGCGCCGGAGTGCTTTGAGATAGAGGCGGCGCTGTCGCGACGCTGTGATATACCCATATTCCACGACGACCAGCACGGTACGGCGATTGTCACTGCCGCGGGCCTGTTGAATGCGCTCGACGTGCAGGGCAAGCGGCTGGAGGACGCGGTCATCACCTGCCTGGGGGCGGGAGCGGCCGCCGTGGCCTGCATGCGCCTGCTGGTCAGTCTCGGCGCCAGGCGCAGCAATATTTACATGCTTGACCGGCGCGGCGTGGTTTATGCCGGCCGGGAAGACGTCAACGAGTACAAACTGGAGTTCGCCAACCAGACCAGCAAGCGCAGCCTGGCTGACGCCGTCGACGGTGCGGACGTGTTTATCGGCCTGTCAGGGGCGGATTTGCTGAGTCCACAGATGCTCCTGTCGATGGCGGCTCGCCCAATTGTCTTTGCCTGCTCGAATCCGGACCCGGAAATCAGGCCCGAGATTGCGCTGGCAACCCGCGATGACGTGATTATCGCCACTGGGCGTTCGGACTATCCCAACCAGGTCAACAATGTGCTGGGATTCCCTTTCATATTCCGGGGCGCGCTGGATGTGCGCGCCTCGTGCATCAACGAAGCGATGAAAATCGCGGCGGTCTATGCCTTGAGCGAGCTGGCGCGAGAAGCAGTTCCCGCCGAGGTTCTGGCAGCCTGCGCCCTGGAGGCGCTGTCCTTCGGGCCCGGCTATATTATTCCCAAGCCAATGGACAACAGGCTGCTGGTTCGCCTGGCATCGGCAGTGGCCCGGGCGGCGGTGGAAAGTGGGGTGGCCCGCCTGCCCTACCCTGACACCTACCCCGCTCTCCCGTCCCCGCCTGCCCGCGCGCACCGCACGGGCGGCTAGAAAATTTCCTTTACCAGCTCCTCGCTGGCGCGGTTGTCCGAGCCGGGGCCGCCATCCCGGCCCCGCCTACCCGGCAGGGTGTCCTTGAGAAAATATTCGAAGCTCCCGTTGTCGATCCTGACGCTGACAATTCCCGGCGGGACGGAGCGCTGTATTTCGGGGGTGTCACGCAGGGCCTCGCGCATAAACCCGATCCATATGGGAAGTGCGGCGGTGCCACCGAACTCCCGCCTACCCAAAGGTGTGTACTTGTCAAAACCGACCCAGGTCGTGGTGACCACCTCCGGGTTGTAGCCCGAAAACCACACATCCATTGGGCCGTTGGTGGTTCCGGTTTTGCCGGCGATATCGCTGCGCTTCAGCTCCAGCGCCCTGCGGCCGGTGCCTTTGGTGATGACATCTTTCAGGATGTTGTCGATGATGAAGTTGACCCCGGCATCCATAATCCGTGGCGCCGGCGGGAGGTCGGCAGCCCCGGCGCTTTCACCTGCCAGGATCTCCTCCATGCTGAGCTCCCGGGTTGGCTCCGCCGGCGCCTCTTCGCAGCTGCGGCAGGCCGTCAGTGGCGTGGCCTTGTAGATTTCCTGGCCTTCCATATCCACCACCCTGTCGATCAGGTAGGGTTCGACCCTGAAGCCCCCATTGGCAATTACCGCATAGGCCCCGGCGACGTCCAGCACGGTCATCACCTGGGTGCCCAGCGCCAGGGACAGGTTGCGGGGGTATTCCGAGGTGTCGAAGCCGAAGCGGGTCAAATAGTCGAGCAGCTTGTCCACGCCCAGCTGTTGCAACAGCCGGATCGAGACCAGGTTGCGGGATTTGGTCAGGGCCCAGCGCAGCCTCGTGGGGCCGTAGAACTTGCCCTCGTCGTTTTCAGGGCGCCACATACCGTCCTCGGCGGAGACATCCTCCAGCACGATTGGCGCATCGTTGATGATGCTGGCGGCGGTGAAACCCGATTCAAGGGCGGCGCTGTAAAGGAAGGGCTTGAAGCTGGATCCCGGCTGGCGCAGCGCCTGGGTGGCCCTGTTGAATTTGCTCAATTCGAAGCCGAGCCCGCCAACGACGCTGATGATGGCGCCATCATCGGCGCGCAGCGAAACCAGTGCGGCCTGCACGTCCGGCACCTGGCTCAGGTGCCAGCTGCCGTCCTCCGCCCGCCTGACACGAATCAGGTCACCCACGGCCAGGAACTCAGCGGGGTTGGCCGGCCTGCTCCCCACCGCACTCTCGTTCAGGTAGGGGGAGGCCTGGCGCAGGCCATTTTCCCACAGCACCGAATCGCGGGTCCCGTCTGCAAACAAAATGGCGACCCGGTCCACAGCCACCTCGGTGACCACCACGGGCAGGAGGTCGGCGATGACCTGGCTGGCGGCCAGCGCATCGAGCCAGGCCTGGTCAGGATCGGTTTCCCCAGGTGGCAGTCTCTGTTCGGGTCCGCGGTAGCCGTGGCGGTCGTCATAGGCGAGCAGGCCATCTATCACGGCGCGGCGCGCCACCTGCTGCAGCTTGCTGTCGATAGTGGTAAAGACATGGTAGCCATCGGTGTAGGCGGCGCTACCGAAACGATCCAGCATTTCCTGGCGGGCCATCTCCGCAGCGTAGTGGGCCGCGAAACTGAGCTGTTCGCCGTGTTGAGTCGCGTTATCGGGTTGCGCCACGGCCGCGCTGTACTGGGCCTGGTCGATGTAACCGAGATCGAGCATGCGACCCAGGATCCAGTTGCGCCGCTCGGTGCTCGCGGCGGGGCCGCTGATCGGGTTGTTGCGGGAGGGGGCCTTGGGAACGGCAGCCAGCATGGCGTGCTGGGCAAGGTCGAGCTCCTTGATGCTCTTGCCGTAGTAGACCTGCGCCGCGGCCTCAAAACCGTAGGCGCGGTGGCCGAGGAAGACCCGGTTGAAATACAGCTCGAAAATCTCGCGCTTGTCCAGGGTCCGCTCGATCTCTATAGCCAGCAGTATCTCGTTAAACTTGCGCATGAAGGTGCGCTCGAAGCTCAGGAAATAGTTGCGCGCCACCTGCATGGTCAGGGTGCTGCCGCCGGAGCCTTTTTCTCCCGTCAGGGCCAGCTCGGAGACCGCCCGCAGCAGCCCGGTGATATCAATACCCGAGTGGCGAAAGTAGTTCGCATCCTCGGCCGCCAGCAGGGCCTGGATGAACTGCGGCGGGATCTCGTCAAAAGGCAGTGGCGAGCGCTTCTGCTCGCCAAACTGGCCGATCAAATGGCCGTCCCGGGTATAAACCCGCATCGGGGTCTGGAGTTTCACATCCCGCAGGGTGGCGACGTCGGGCAGGTTGGGGCTCAAGTATAAATAGATCCCGGCGAACAGCCAAAAGGCGCCAAAAAGTCCAAATAATGTGAGGCGTAAAAGCGCCCTTAGGATTCGCATTTATCCCTTTACAAACAGTGGGTTGTGTTAATTGTATGGAGAGAACGCCCCGCGGTAATGGTAATTATATGCCTTTTTTCGGTTTGGATATATTTTGGAGTGTGCTATATCTAACAATTAATGTAGCTTTACATAAAAATATCCTAAGTTAGTGATACTGATAGGGAAAACACGTGTTCGGGCGAATAGGGAAAAGAAAAACTACGCCGGTTCTCGGGCTGGACGTAAGCTCGACGACCGTCAAGCTGCTTGAATTGAGCTTCAGCGGGGATCGCTATCGCGTAGAGAGTTATGCGGTCAGCTCCTTGCCCCAGGACGCGGTTATCGAGAAGAACGTCAATGACGTGGATGGTGTAGCCAATGCCATCCGCAGCGTTGTGGCGCAGTCCCGGACCAAACTCAAGACCGTGGCCGCCGCAGTGGCCGGCTCGTCTGTTATCACCAAATTGATCGACATGCCGCAGGGCCTGAGCGAGGACGAGATGGAAACCCAGCTCACCCTCGAGGCCGACCAGTACATTCCCTACCCGCTGGAGGAAGTCTCCATCGACTTCGAGGTCCAGGGCCCCTCCCCCGAGCGCGACAACATGGTAGAGGTATTGCTGGCAGCCTGCCGCCGGGAGACTATCGACACGCGGGTGGAGGCCATTGAGAGCGCCGAACTGATACCTCGCATCATGGATGTCGAGGCGTACGCCATGGAGCGGGCATTTTCACTCATCCGCCACCAGCTGGACCTGGAGGAAGAGAGCACGGTTGCGGTGGTGGACATCGGCGCGACCATGACGACCCTGAGTGTGCTCAACAACGGGCAGACGATCTACACCCGGGAGCAATTGTTTGGCGGCAAGCAGCTGACGGACGAGATCATGCGCCGCTATGGCCTGCCCCTCGAGGAAGCCGGCCTTGCCAAGAAGCAGGGTGGCCTCCCGGACGATTACGAGCCCGAGGTGCTGGAACCCTTCAAGGATGCGGTGGTGCAGCAGGTTGCCCGTTCGCTGCAGTTCTTCTTTTCGTCCAGCCAGTACAACGACGTTGATTACATTATTCTCGCCGGCGGCGTGTCTTCCATGGAGGGGCTCGCCGAGCTGGTGCAGGAGAAGTTGGGCACGCCGGCGACGGTGGCGAATCCCTTTGCCAATATGTCGGTATCCCCCAAGGTCAATGCCGTGGCCCTCAGCAGCGATGCGCCGGCGATGATGATCGCCTGTGGCCTGGCCTTACGGAGCTTTAACTAATGGCACAGATTAACCTACTGCCATGGCGCGAGGAGCGGCGCCAGGAGCTCAAGAAGGATTTCCTGGTCACGGTGGGGCTGGTCCTCGCCCTTGGCCTTGGCCTGGTGGCGCTGGGCGACCGCATCGTCGATGGCCAGATCCAGCATCAGAAGGCCCGCAACCAGTACCTGACCGACAATATCAAGGTGCTGGACGAGCAGGTGGCGGAGATCCAGGAACTGCAGAAGAAGCGCAACCAGCTGCTCGACCGGATGCGCGTAATCCAGGAGTTGCAGGGCAACAGACCCATTATCGTGCGGGTGCTGGACCAGCTCGTTCGCACCGTACCCGACGGGGTGTTCTACACCAGCCTGCAAACCAAGGACCAAACCATATCGATTCGCGGCGTAGCCGAGTCCAATAACAGGGTATCCAGCCTGATGCGCCGCCTTGACGCGTCGGATTGGCTGGCCAACCCCAACCTGGACTCCGTAAAAGCGGCGCCGGAATTTGGCGATCAGGCCAATACTTTCAGCTTGACGGTGCAGATACGGGCACCCGATGCGGAAATCAAGTCAGGGGAGGGTTGAGCGATGGCACTTGACGATATCACACGCTCACTGCGCGAATTCGACATCGCCAGTCTCGACTTCGAAAACGTCGGCTCATGGCCGGTTGCGGTAAAGGTAGCCATCTGGGGCCTGCTGCTGATCGCCGTGCTCGTGGGCGGCTACTACTATCACATCAAGGACCTCCAGGCCCAGTTGGCACAGGTGGAAGGGCAGGAGCTTGAGCTTAAAAAGGACTTTGAGAAAAAGGCGTTCCAGGCCGCCAACCTCGAGGCCTATCGCCAGCAGATGGTGGAGATGGAGGAGTCCTTTGGCGCCCTTGTAAGCCAGCTGCCCAGTGATACCGAGGTACCGGGGCTGTTGGAGGACATCACCAACAAGGGGCTGCTGAACGGGCTGGAAATCGCCAGCATCCAACTGCAAAAGGAAGCTGCGCGGGAATTCTATGTCGAGTTGCCGATTGCCATCAGCGCCTCGGGCTCCTATCACGACCTGGGCGCTTTTATCAGTGGCATGGCGGGGTTGCCGCGCATCGTCACGCTGCATGATTTCACCATTACCGCGAAAGGCGATGACGCCAACAATCTGGGCATGAGTATCATCGCGAAGACTTATCGCTACAAGGATGGGGAAGCCTAGCTATGACCAGCTTTTCCCGCACGCTTTGCGCAATATTGTCCATGGGAGTCCTGTTATCCGCCTGCGCGCGCCAGAATTTTGCAGATCTCGACGAGTTCATGGCCTCCAAGCGTGATCGACCCGGTGGGGTCATAGCACCCATACCGACATTCAAAGCCTATGAGGCATTCTCCTATAGCGCGACCACGTTGCGCAGCCCGTTCGATCGCCCCGTGGAGGTTCGTGAGATCGCCCAGTTGCAGGCGATCAGTGCGATCAAGCCCGATGATTCGAGGGCCAAGGAGTTTCTCGAGCAGTTTACGTTCGACTCACTGACCATGGTGGGGACACTGGAGCGCGATGGTGTCAGTTGGACCCTTATCGGTGATCCCCAGGGGGGAGTTCATCGGGTGAAAGTGGGTAATTTCCTTGGCCGCCATCACGGCAAAATTGTCGAAATGACCGATACCTACGTGGCGGTGGTGGAAATCGTGAGTGACGGTACCAAGGATGGATGGGTGGAGCGCCCCCGCACAATCAAGCTAAGTGGCGTATAGGCCAGGGCCATGGGTGGTTGCCATGTCAAGTAAAATACAAAATCTGGGGAAGAAGGCCGTGGGGAAAACAACAGAGCGCATGGGGAAAGGCCTGCTGGGGGCTGTCGTTGGGCTGGTGGTGAGCTTGATGGCGGGAGCGGCGAATGCCGCTTCGACTATCACGAACGTCGAATTCAGTTCGCGACCCGAAAGCAAATTCGAAATCCGCGTCGACTTCGATGGCTTACCGCCGGAACTGAAGTCCTACACCATAGAGAAGCCCGCGCGCATTGCCATCGACTTCCCCGACACCAGGAGCGCGCTGGAGCAGAAGCGCTTCTCGCTCCCCTATGGCAATGCCACAGGTGTGGTAGTGCTCGAGTCCGGCGACCGGACTCGCCTGGTGGTAAACCTGGTGAAAGTGGTGCCTTTCGAGACCCGCGTGGACGGCAACAGCCTGTTTGTCGTCGTTGGCCAGGAATCGGGCGGCGATTACATGAAGCCTGTCGCTGAGCGCTACAGGGTGGCAACAAGCATAGAACCTGTGGCAGACGTCGTCTCTGAAATTACCGACCTGCAGTTCCAGCGCACTGGGGAGGGCGAAGGCCGCCTTACATTGCAGCTGACCGACCCCTCAGTCGACGTCAATGTATTCAGCGAGGCCGGCGATATCAAGGTGGAGTTCGTTGACACCAGCGTCCCCGAGCGCCTGATGCGCCGCTACGATGTCACTGATTTTGCCACGCCGGTAACCAGTGTCGATGTCAACACCAGCGCGCGAGGTGCGACGCTGACGCTGAAGAATACGGGTGATTTTGATTATCTTGCCTACCAGACAGACAATACCTATGTGCTTAGCGTCAAGCCGCTGTCCAAGAAAGAGGTAGAGGAGCGCAAGAACGAGTTTACCTATGTCGGTGACCGGATCTCGCTCAACTTCCAGGATATTGAGATTCGGGCGGTCCTGCAGCTGATTGCCGATTTTACCGAGCTCAACCTCGTGGCCAGTGACACTGTGCAGGGCCGTATAACCCTGCGCCTGCAGAACGTACCCTGGGACCAGGCGCTGGAACTGGTGCTCAAGACCAAGGGCCTGGACAAGCGCCAGATCGGTAACGTGCTGATGGTCGCTCCCGCTGCGGAAATTGCCGAACGCGAGCGCCAGCAGATCGAGGCGAACAAGCAGATTGCCGAGCTTGCACCGCTGCAGTCGGAGTTCGTCCGTATTCGCTATGCCAATGCCGCGAACGTGGTAGAGCTTTTCCAGGCCGGGTCGGAAGAGGGCGGCAGCCTGATATCCCCCAGGGGCTCGGTTATAGTTGAGCCGCGTACCAACTCGATCATCATCACCGAGACGGCGCCCAAGCTGGCCGAAATTCGCGGCCTGATAGAACTGGTCGATATCCCGATCCGACAGGTGATGATCGAGGCGAGGATTGTCATCGCCCAGTCTGACGCCACCAAGAACCTCGGCATCGAGTGGGGCGGCGCCTACCTGAACACCAATAATGACAATATCACTTCCGTGTCCGGCAACACCGACAATGTGGTCAATCTCAACCAGTCGGTGATCAACGGCACCCAGCCGCAGGTCGATTACCCCGGCGCGCTGCTGGTTGACCTGGGTGTGACCAGGAGCAGCGGCTTTGCCGTTGGTTTTACCAGCGGTGACCTGTTCCTGACCGCGGAGTTGTCAGCGCTGGAGGCGGCTGGTGAAGGTGAGGTGGTCTCCCAGCCGAAAGTTATTACCGGCGACAAGCAGCAGGCGGCGATCAAATCCGGTACCGAAGTGCCCTACCAGGAATCTTCCGCCAGCGGCGAAACCACTACCTCGTTCAAGGACGCGGTGCTGTCCCTGGATGTCACGCCCAATATCACGCCCGATGACCGCATCATGCTCGACCTGCAGGTCAACCAGGATTCTATCGGTGAACTCGTACCCAGCGGCCAGGGTGGATTTATTCCCTCCATCGATACCACGCAGCTGAACACGCAGGTACTGGTGGGCAATGGCGAGACCGTGGTACTGGGCGGCGTGT
>Ga0105097_10001009_pt1 | contig 13251 bp, 13 predicted proteins | sample PPLLak12cMay2015_FD_87035 | JGI IMG/M metagenome (GOLD analysis project Ga0105097, IMG submission 87035) | Freshwater sediment microbial communities from Prairie Pothole Lake near Jamestown, North Dakota, USA - PPLs Lake P7 Core (1) Depth... | ecosystem: Environmental > Aquatic > Freshwater >... | reverse complement strand
TTTGACGGGCGACGTTGTGGATATCCCGACTAACGTAACCAACCTGCAAATAAGCGGGGACAATACCATTTACGGCGATATTGCCGACTTCCACGCATTTTATACACATATTTCACTCGGTGGCAGTAACACACTTGCCGGAAGCATAGAGGATATGCCACCGCTTTGTACTTATGCTGACTTCACAGGTGATTGTACCGTATCAGGTGATTTTACCGGACTGCCTGCGAATATGACACACCTTACATCAACAGGGACGAACACGATTTCAGGTACATTGGCTACCCTGCCTGCAACGATGTCTTGGATTTACATTATTGGTAACAATACGATTTCAGGCAACATATCTGATATCCCTGCGTCAATGACGTATTTCGTTGTTGGCGGTCAGAATACTATTGCAGGTGATATTGCGGACATCCCGGCTAACTGTTATACTTTTTCCCTGAGTGGGCTGAATACCGTTTCCGGTGATATTGGCGATACGTCAACCGTGCTTTATGTTTTAAATATTACAGGAAACAATACGATTGCAGATTACACGGGCAAGACGTGGAACGCACTACAGAATAGTCTTATCATTACTCCGGTCGCAGGTGGCGGACTTTCTTCTGCTGAAGTCGATCAACTGCTTATTGATATTGACAGCGACTGTTCATTCAGTACAACAGTAAAATTAATTACCCTGACAGGCACGAACGGCGCACCAACGGCAACGTCGGCGGCGGCACGTGCTTCGCTGATTGCAAAAGGCGTTACATTAACGACGAACTGATGATTGAAATTTTAAAAATATCGCTGATCGGTTTCATGTTCTCTGCCTTGACACAGGACGAACATACGTTGTTCAGTTGGTACGGTAAATTGATTGAACGGCTTCCGTGGTATCTTTGTAAACCGCTTGGCGGATGTTACCGATGTTTCACCGGACAATTATGCCTTTGGTATTACCTGATTTTAAAACCTTTTAATCTGATCGAATGGTTGTTCTTCGTTTCAGCAGGAATAATGACTTCGATGATTTATAACAAAATTTATTGTTACCTGAAATGATCTGCCTGAAAAAAATATTGATTTCCCGTTGCACCGATGGTATTTACCTTCGCTGGTGGTTCAACGGCTGGCATTATTTTAATTTCACGAACGGTTACGAGATTGAAATGAATACCGCCGAAATGGATTATCAGGTATTGAATTTTTTCAGCGTAATATCCAAGATAGAACGGGCAACACGAATCACATCGGAATACAGTTACAAGGTAACACTTCACGGGATCACGCCGGAAAATATTGCAGGATTCACCGGGCTGTTACTTGCTGAATACGTCGAACAGTATGAACTCGGTGAATGGCGTGAGGTCAAGATAACACGTGGTGAACATCTGATAAAAGAACCCGGTACGAACGGATATATTTTTGATTTTGAAATTACCCGTAAAGAATTGCCGAACAGTTCGTCAGTTTATCAAAAATCCCTTCGCCTATATATCGGTGATACTCTGTGCGATATTGATGACAGCGAGATCATCCCGATAAATAAACAGGTAAATAATATTGCAGAACTTCAGGATCGGAACACGGATTTCACAGCTTCGTTCAAAATCCGCAAGACAAGGGCGATGCGTGAACTGTTTGAACTATCCGGTGAGGTCGGGGCGACTACCGATGTTCCGTATTCCCGACTGCTCTGCAAACTGGTTCAGGACAACGTCGAGATAATTACCGGCGGACTGTTGATACTTGATACTGTCGATAATTATTATTATTATGTTTCAATCGTTTCCGGTAATTTTAATTTCTTCAACGCTATCGCCGGGCTGAAACTGACAGACCTTTCGCTGGCCGACTGCAATCATACTTGGACGGCTGATTTTATGGCACAGACGCATCTTGATACAAGTCCGGGAATAAATGTCGTTTATCCGCTGTGTGAGCCTACGGATGACGGTTCTGCGGCACCGCTTACCGATGACGGCGACAAGGTCGAGATGTACGGCGGTTGGATTTGGCCGTTTATCAGATTACAGACGATTTGGGAAGAAATATTCACCAATGCAGGATATACTGTCGACGGCGGTGACATTATCGGCTCCGATCTGTTTTCAAAATTATATCTTCCGATCGCCAGCCGGGAATTTACAGATGCAGATAAATTTCAGTATTCCGTTTGGTGGGGCGGATATCATACGATGACCGTAAATGAAATACTGGCTTTTTCAGGTGCAACACTCATTAAGGGCGATGAAACGTTCAGGCTCGGATATTATATCGTACCGCTTGATGCTGCATATACGTTTCAGATCACGATAATTGCCGGATCGTTTTTTTCAGCACCGCCGACGCTGTATCTCGTCGAAGGACCGCTGGGTGTCCTGCAAGAAACATTTCAGATTACATCATCATCACCAACCGTCTGGGAATATGAAGTTGAATATAACGGAACGACAGGTGAATCACTGTGGATCGTAACGACGCCGATCGTTTATTATTATTATTCGATCAGGATATCAAGTATCAAAGACGCAAAGATCGCTTATGGCAGTTATATTGAACCGCGGCTTTATCTGCCTGACATGACGCAATCGGATTTTATAAAAATGGTCTGTAATCTTTTTGGGCTTGTACCTGAAGTAACGGCACGGGATCATAAAATACGGTTTTGGAATTATTCAGAATTGTATGACAATATGCTTCAGGCACGTGACTGGTCAAATTATCTTTCAGAACTGGACGATGACGTTGAATTCAAGTTCGGCGAATATGCCCAAAATAACTATCTGATATACAAGCAATCAGATGACGTGATTGTAGATAACGGCAAAGGCAATTTACAGTTGAACGATGAAACACTGCCTGAAGAAAAAGATATTGTTCAGCTGGCACTTTCAACCTGTGATGAAGTCCGTATATTACTCACGAATTTCGCTGTCGATGTCAGCCGGATAGCTTTTAATAAATGGAACGTCGATGACGCTGTTTACGATTCCGAAGATAGTATTGATCCACGCATTGTTTATATTGACCATTGCCGTGAAGTGGCGTCGCCGTTATATCAGAAAGCATTTTGGATTCGTGAAACCGAAGCACCGCTGACCGGGATATTTGCAGCACCGTCGCATGAAATACTGACGCCCAAGATTGCACAGTCGCTTGAAATAAGCTTTTCAAATATGATTTATTTTTACACTTCCCTTTCCCGGCTGTTAACAAAGACGAATGTACGCCGGGCGAAATTCAATTTACCAGCTTATGAAGTTGCCGGGTTAAAACACAATATCCCTATTTACCTTCGCCAGTACAAGGCATATTTTTACGTCAATAAAATCAGTAATTATGTAAGCGGTCGGCTTTGTACGGTCGAGTTAATAAGATTATGAAATGGCAGATGAATCAAAAAAATACCTGATCCAAATTGAATCGAATCTTTCTGAATATGCCAAACAGGCAGAACAGGCAAAGAAACAGGTCGAGGAATTAAAACGGCAGAATGAAGCGCTGAAAGAATCCGGTACGGCGACGGCACAGGAAATCGAAAAATCAAATGCAGCCCTTCGTGTCGCCCAACAGGATTACAAGAACGCACAGAAGTCTGTCGAGAATGCTACTCGGGCAAACAAGGCACAGTCAGGTTCTTATGAACAGCTGTATCGTCAGTGGCAACTGGCACAGACACAGCTGAAACTGATGGGCAACGCTTATACAGTAAATGAAAAAGGCGTCCGGGAACTATCAGCTGAATATATCAAGCAATCGAAAGTAGTCGCTGATGCGAAAGCCAGCTTGGATGCCTTCGGGAAAGGTGTTCACGATAACCGCCTAAACGTCGGCAATTATACTGATTCGATCAAAGCAGCTATGGGTGAAATGCAGATGATGCCCGGCGTTCTTGGTCAGGCAACATCAGGTCTGCAACGGCTGAATATAATGTTTAAAACCCTGATAGCAAATCCGATTGTACTTATAATTACTGCTATCGTCGGGGCACTGACGGCACTGTTCAAAGCCCTGAAAGCTTTTGATCCGATCGTCGATAAGATTCAACAGACGATGCGCGGGTTGAGTGCCGTGTTTTCCACATTACGCGACGGGATTATTGGGCTTATATCGGGACAGAAATCACTTGGTGAAACTTTCCGTGATCTCGGCGGAAATATTCGTAAGGCATATAATGAAGGTGTCGCGTGGATGAAACTTCAACAGGAACTTGATGATATGAATTGGCTTTTAATTGAATCCGAGGCGAAACTGCAAAATCAAGTCGATGAATTGATCCTTCAATCGAAAGACAGGTCGAAATCTGAAGCTGAACGTGTCGCCCTGATTGAAAAAGCACTTAAAATCGAAGAGCAATTATATAATGAAAGAAAACTTGTCGCTGACCGTGAACGCCTTATTGCAGAAGAAGCAATTATATCCGGGCGTAAGCTGACTGATGAACAGATTAGCCAACTACGTGAAGTCGGTGTGGCTTATGCCATTCAATTAAAAGACACGAAAGATGTTACAGATGAAGAAGTTTCCAATCTTGCTAATGCTGTTGCTAAACAAGAACGGGTTTTAAATCAATCGATTAAAATTCGTGAAATGGCGATAAACCGTCAAAACGTATTACTTGATAAAGCAGAAGCAGCCGAAGCGAAACGTCAGGAACAACGTGAAAAAGATGCTGAAAAAGCAAAGGCTGATATGGAAAAAGCCAAAGCTGATTTAGCGAAAGAACTTGATGATTATAAAAAATATCTTGATGATCGCCGTCAGGCCGATTTAGATGCAGCACAGAAAAAACGTGACGATCAGATAGCAAAACAGGAATGGGAACGCGAACAACGTCTTATAAATGAAGAAAACCTGCTTGCGATACAGGAACAGACATCAGCAGATTCGTTCGCTATTGAACGCCAGCGACTGGAACTGGAACGGCAGGAAGAAATTCGTCAGGCCAATCAAACAGGTGCAGATATAAACCTGATAAATCAGAAATACGCCCTTGCCCAAACAGAACTGATACGCCAGCAAAACCTTCAGAAAGCATCGCTGTTTCAGTCATTCGCAGATTCCGTCGCACAGATATTCGGTGAGAATACAGCGATCGGCCGTATTGCAGCCGTTGCATCAGCGACGATAAATACATACAAAGCAGCCACGGAAGCACTATCGGCTTACCCACCGCCGTTCTCGTATATCGCTATGGCGACAACGATAGCAACCGGGCTGGCACAGGTCAAACGTATTCTTTCTGTAAAATCAGGGCTTCCGGGTGATTCCGGCGGTGGATCAGCACCGACAGCTATCACTGCAAGTATTCCTGCACAGCGTATATTCGCCCAACAGGTCGGGGCGAGTTACCTGACACAACCACAGCTGACACAATCACAGCTGAACGCTGTTCCGTCATCCAGCCCTGCGCTTACAGCTGATGATATCGCAACGGCCGTAGCAAAAATCCCACCGCCTGTCGTTACCGTCGAAGATATAAACGCAAGAACCAATCAGTCAAGGAAGGTTGAAGTCAGGGGAACGATATGACGTATTTCGAGTACATAAACGAAAATATCGAAACGATAAAATATGAAATCAAGATCGGCCTGATGCCCTTCGTCCTCATGAAACATATTCAGATTTACACACGCTTTGATTATTATATCCGTCTTGGAAGAAAACGCTGTGTTTCGATCCTGAATACAGCGGAAGATTTCAGTATGAATGAACGGTCAGTTTATTATATCATCAAACGAATGGAATCAGAAATATGAAAGTGGTAATGCTGTCCGTAATTGATTACGCAGGATCAGCCTACAAGATGTATGAGGCAATTTCTCGTTATACTGATATAAACATACAGCTTTTCAGCGGAATGCCTGAGAATCGCCTAAATCACCCTGTAAACGTATTGGTAACTGATAAAAACAGGGCGATGGTTCAGGCTGAAGTCAACTCGGCGGACATACTGCATTTCAAAGGCGACTGGCCACCGATCGACGGTTATCTTGGTCTGCGAATACCTGACAAACCGATCGTGCTGACAACGTCCGGTTCATTTTTCAGGAAACGATCACAGGGTGGATTCGAGAAATATACTGCACGGGATTATTACCGGGCAACGCTGAAAACGTCTTTCGAGACCGATCTGCTTTATCCTGAATACTCAGATGTATGGACACCGCATCCGATCGACTGCGACGATAAGCCGATTCTGGTACGGCAAACAGCCTGCCCTATATTCCAGCATATACCGTCATCACCGGAAAGAAAAGGAACAAAATTCGTCAGTCGGTTATTTATAGAAATAAAGTTACGCCTGTCATGCAGAACTGAAATCATTACTGGCGTAAATTTCCAACAGGCGACAGAAATGAAAAAGATTTCAACGGTTTATTTCGACCAGTTTTTCGTCGGTTTCTTTGGTAACTCTGCTCTGGAAGCTATGCAATATGGAATACCGACCTGTGCTTGGATCAGTCCACAGGCGATCAGTCAGGCGAAAGGGAAATTAGCGGATTGCCCGGTTATAAATCTTAACCCGGCTGATATAACAGGATCGGTGGAAAAAATATTATCGGTTTATAACGATGATTCTTTATCTTTAAAAACAAAAAAATGGTGTGATGACGTTCACGGATATCGTGCGACGGCAGAACGCTGGGAAAAATTATATAAATCTTTATGAATACTTATTTAAAAGCAAAAATTACAATTACAGTAATGGATGCAAAATTCGAATATGAAGGATCATTGACGCTTGATGAAGATATAATGGAAAAGCTGAATATCAAAAAGTATGAACAGGTTTTCATAAATGGAAAGTACCGGGCTAACAGGATAATGACATATATTCTTCCGGGCGAGCGTGGAACAGGTATTTGCGAGATGAACGGCGGTGCTGCCAATTATTTTAAACAAGGCGATATCGTACATCTGTTGTTTTCATTACAGCAGATAAACCAATTACGCCGGTTATTTTATAATGTTTATAACAGATGAAATAAAAAAAGAGGCTGAATATGCCAAAACAAAACTTGGCTATCTGCCTGATATACTGAATCCTCATACATTTAATGAACATATTCTCAATAACAAATTTTTTAAACAGCATCCGCTGTTGATTCAAACGACAGATAAAGTTGCGGTTAATGATTATGTCACTGGAAAAGGATTTGCAGATTTACTTATCAGTAATTATTTAAAAAATGAAATGTATCGTTACCGGCGTAGCCGGATTCATTGGCAGTCATATTGCCGAACGCTTAATAAAATTAGGTCATACTGTAATTGGTATCGATGACCTTTCAGCCGGGCATGAAATAAATATTCCAAACGATGTCAGGTTTGAACGTCGGGACATAACCCAATGCCGGGAATATTCTGCACTGTTCGAGGGTGCTGACGTCATTTTTCATCAGGCTGCATCGAAGAAAAACATCTGCCTGAATGATCCAGTACGGGATTTGGAAGTTAACGGTCTTGGGACATTAAAATTACTTCAGGTTGCCGTTGAGAAAAAAATAAAAAAATTCGTACACGCTTCAACCGGTTCTGTTTACGGCGAAGTACAGGGCTCGATCACTGAAATGACGAAATGCGTACCTGTCAGTTATTATGGCGTTTCAAAACTTGCCGGAGAATCTTACGTGAGATTATTTTCTGATCATCTTGATACGACGATACTGCGATATTTTCATGTTTACGGTACCCGTCAGGAATCCCACCCGGACAAAGGCGGTGTAGTTGCTATTTTCCGTCGTCAGATAAATGAAAAGAAACCGATCGTTATACACGGCGATGGTATGCAGAAGCGAGTATTTACACACGTTTCAGATATCGTCGAGGCAAATATACGTGCGTGGTTGAATCCTACGGCTTCAGGCAAGATTTATAACTGTGCGTCATCAAGACAGGTATCAATAATTGACCTTGCGCTTTTGCTTATGAATCGTTACGGAACAACAAATATCGTTTATAAAGAACCATTGCCGGGCGATATTCGCAATTTTTATGTTCTTTCTGACCGTATAAAATCTGATCTGAATATTGAATTTATGCCGTTTAATATATGAAAATACTTGCTGTTGCATTTGCTTATAATGAAGCAAAATATATTCAGGATTTTATTGATAATTACCGGGCCAACGGCTGTCAGTTATTTATCGTCGATAACCACAGCGATGACGGAACAACCGATATACTGAAACGCAACGGCGTTGAATCTGTAATTATTCCGACCGGCGGTGCTTTTGATCTTATAAAACTGCAAAACGCACTGGTTGCCGGGATCAATAATATAAAACCTGATTGGGTTGTTTACACCGGGATTGATATTCGTTATTGTCTTGCCGGTACGATCGAGGAAGAAATCGACTGTGCGACTGCTGAAGGCTGTAATATGATCGGCGTCAATTATTATAATGTTTATTCGACAGGTGAGAAATTTGAACTACCGATGCACAGTCATTTTTTCTATGGCCGTTACCTGAAACGCCTTTATATGATTGCACGTTATCAAAACCCGTTTCACTTCGAGGCTGATTCAATCAGGATCACGAACAAAAAAATATTTCAGTCCGACGGCTGTCTGCTGAATTACGGAAACTGCAAACCAGCTGTTGAACGTGAAGAAACATATCGCCGGAGAAAAAAAGCTTGGGAACGTGGATTGGATCAAAATTACGGCGTTCATTATCACGAAGGGCATGAACGTGGTTGGACGTGGACGAAATCAGAAATGGTCGACATACGAACGACTGAACACTGGAAATATATTTTAAAACTATGATTGCTTTAATTACAGCGACTGGAGGCCGTCCGTGGCAGTTCGACCTTTGTCAAAAATTTATGAAACGTCAGACCTATAACGGCGACGTGCTTTGGATAATCGTTGACGACTGTTATCCGAGATCAACAGATATCGTTCAGCCGGATTTTAAAGAAAAATGGCAGATCGTAAAAGCATATCCATCACCACCCTGGCGAGTAGGGCAAAATACTCAGGGACGAAATATCGAAGCCGGGCTGGATGAATTGAAAAAATATCCTGATATCGAAACAATATTTATTATCGAGGATGATGATTATTACCGACCAATTTATCTTGAACGCATGATGTCGAACTGGTCGGCCTGTAAAATTCTCGGCGAGACGAAAACGATTTACTACAATCCTATTACACGTCGTTACGCTGTTAATCCGAATACAGGTTATGCAAGTTTGTTTCAGACAGCTTTTTCACGAGAACTGATCCCGTTATTAAAAGCTGTAAAAGGTAATCGGTTTATCGACGGGGCGTTATGGAAGGTCGCAACAGACAAAAAACTGTTTCACGAAAACGATCTTGCCATCGGCATAAAGGGTCTGCCGGGTCGTGCCGGAATCGGCGCCGGGCATTCAAATTCATATTACGGGATGATCCCGGATATTGAAATGAAATTTCTGAAAAGTAAAATAGGCGATGACGCTGATATTTACAAAGATTTTTATAAAGTTCACGGAATCCCACGCAGAAATCGCCCGGATATACTGACAAGACGCTGATCTTTTTCATGTCTATAATAAATTGATATACAATTAATTAAACGCATAACAAACAAGTGGTATATACATATTGACGACAACTGATTTTGTCTAAAAACGATTCTAAAATATGAACCTATTGTTTTTGAGATGTCGACAAAGCTAACAGAGGTAACCGCTTTAACCGTCAGTCATAACACCAAAAATCTGCTTGAACGGGCTGTCGATTCATTCCGAAAGTTTCATCCTGATATGAAATTAATTATCATCGACGGTTCGGATTATTCTGATCCTTGTTTTAATTATACCCGGAATCTCGCCAATGGCCTGACGTCAGTATGGTGTATGGGATATAACATCGGGCACGGTCGGGGAATGGATTTCGGGATACGACAGATCAAAACCCGGTACGGGCTGATATTCGACAGCGACGTTGAATTTATAAAATCACCGGTCAGTCATATGCTTGATATGATGGATGAAAATACATACGGTATCGGTTACCTTGAAAAATCTGCATATGACGGATTCGAGTACGGGGCAAAACAGGAACACCGGGGCAAGCCTTCGATGATGATGCTGCACCCGTTTTTTATGCTGCTTCAGGTGAGCGAGTATTTTAAATTTCACCCGTTCGTTCATCACGGTGCGCCGTGTTTTAAAGCAGCACTTGATATTCATAAACACGGCTTGACCAGCCGGATCATAAAATCATTTCCCGGTCTTGGCCACACGTCCGGTCAGGGCTTCGTATGGTCTGCCGTTCCGCCCGTGTGGATTCGCCACGATACAGCCGGGACGAGAAAAGAACGTCTGAAACGTGGACTGCGAGATATCGAAGGACAATGGGAAAGGTAGCAATTCTCGGTCTTGGACCGTCAATAAAACTTTTTGACGGGACTGATTTCTCGATCGGCGTCAATGACGTCTGGCGTTATCATAAATCTGAAATCGTCGTTTGCGTGGATCATCCTAATACGTTTAAGAAATGGCCTGATCGCCTCAGAACGATAAACGACTGTCGGCCTGATATATTTTACAGCCAAATCGCACAATGGGACTACCGTAAAGATTTCAGGAAACTAACGCTGTTGCCGGGTTATCCTGATAAATCATTAAGGCTGGAAGCCGGGATATGGAAATCGTTTTGCAGTCCGTTCATCGCTGTTCAGGTCGCCTATCATTTTCACCGGGCTGATCATATTCATGTTTACGGAGTGGATCTGCTGGATCATCCGCACCTTGACCGGGAAATATGCCGTAAGATTCACCACCATTTTCGTAATCTGTTTTTTGCATTACAGGAAAAAAACATAAAAATCACAGTACACGGCGACGGAATACTGAAAAATTTATTGCAGTAAGAAATACGAATACTGGAATATCTTTGACTTTTTAAGATCGCAACTAAAATCAGAAGTCATGTATTCAACAGGTATCTGCGAAATGTACAACAACGGCGGTACGATCGCTATGGAGACATTTTTGTACCACAGCGAGTATTCGATGTTTAATGAAGATGCCAACGGTGTATGCCAGATCGACAGGTTTCTTTATTTTCAGGTTTTTGAGTGCCAGTACGCCTGATGCCGTTACCAAGGCCATCACCCGGACAAAGCAAGGAAGAATTTTTGGCTTCCTGTATGGCGAACGGAACGATGAACGATGAATACCCGGATGAAAGCCAACGATATGCAGTATGTAACGCACGATGGGATGCAAAAGATTCAGTAAATATGAAAACGGCGGTATTTAAAATTTACGGCGATATTGGTGAATCAAGCTGTTCAGGTATCTTTTGCGATACTGAAGAAATGATCTCGTCAAAAGAAATCTCGGAATTCATTGACAACAATCAGGATGCAGAACAATTCATTATCAGGATAAACAGCCGGGGCGGTGATGTTCAGGAAGGTTGGGCGATACATGACCTGCTTGTTAGTTCCGGCAAAAAAATCAAAACCATCGGGGAAGGTAAAATTTATTCAATCGCAACGATAATATTTCTTGCAGGATCAGAACGGGAAATAATGAAAAACGCTGACGGATTGATCCATAATCCGTTTATTCCGCCTTATACACTTGCAGATAAATATGAATCCGGCGATCTTGAAAAACTGGCTGTTGGTCTGCAACAGGAAGAAGCAAAAATTCTTGATTTCTATGTCAGCCGTACCGGATCAGCGAAAGAAAAAATTGCAGAATATATGTCGGCAGAAACGAAACTGTCGGCAGAAGATATGTTATCGCTTGGTTTTGCCACAAAGATAATTGAACCAGTTGTAGCGTTAGCTTATTTAAAACCGATAAAATCATTTAAAATGGATGAAAAAGCCTTTTTCGAGAAATTAGGATCGACACTTGATGGTGCGATTTCTAAGATCAAAAACTTTTCCCGGATCGAACCGGAAAATTTGGTACTAACCGATGTCGACGGCAATGAACTGACGCTTGAAAAAGCTGAAGGCTCACCGGCTGTCGGCGATGCTGCTACACCTGACGGCACTTTCACGATGGAAAGCGGTCAGGTTATCGTTGTTGCTGATGGGGTAATCACCGAGATACGTGAACCGCAGGCGACAGAACTTGAAAAAGCAAAACAGCGTATTGCAGAACTGGAAAGCCAGCTTACTGAAGCGAAAACCGAGAAAGAAAAAGCTGTTGCTGCAGAAGCAAAGTTCCGTGAAGCTGAAACAGAAGCCAAAGCACTGGTCAGTGAACTGTCAAAACTGAAAAACGAGTGGACACCACCGCAGAGACAGAAGTTCAATAAAGTCGACAAGGCAGGGAATGTCAATCTTGCCACAGTCGCAGAAATTCGTAGGAAGTTAAACAACCCAAAATCTGAATAGCTATGAGCCAGACATCACCCGTTTGCGGAAATACAATCAACCTTGACGCACTTCATTTCACACCCGATGAACTTCGTTCATTGAATGAACTGGTCGTCGAAGCGGTATTAACTGCACCTGAACTGACCCGTTACCATACGCTTGTAACCGGGATCAAAAACGATAAGCGTATCGGGATTATTCCCGGATCATTCGGACTTGTAGGGAAAGCTGCACAGGCTTGTAATCCCACAGCACAGTGTTACGAACTCCCGGCTGTTGAAAAGACGTGGGAGCCACGTTATCTTGAAGTCATAATTGATATGTGTATTGATGAACTGGCTGACACGATGATGAAGCTGGCCATCAACTGCGGTATTGATGTATATGACCTGACGAATACTGAAATCTTTGCGTTCATTCAGGATATTCTTGCAAAAGATATTCAGAAAATGATCTTCCGTAACGCTTGGTTCGGTGATCGTGATGCTGCCAATTTCCCCGGCGGTGTACTGACACCCGGCATTGATCCTGATTTCTTCAACGTAATCAATGGATTCTGGAAACAGTTCGCCGATATTTATGCTGCCAACCCGGATCAGCTTATCGCAATGCCCGGCAACGATCAGGCAACGACTGCGCTTCAGTTCTCGGTCGCAACACCGCTGTTGACCTACAATGCTGTCAATAACCTGATCGACAGCGCCCCGTGTGAACTGGCAGACCAGCCCGACAGGATGATACTCGTAACCAAGTCGGTTATGGATCGCCTGCGTCGTCAGCTTCAGGCGCTTGGAACAGCGTTTCAGGATTACAAACTGATGACGAACGGACTTGAAGTCGCCAATTGGGACGGCATACCGATTTATTCAATATGTCTGTGGGATCAGTGGATCAGGGCATACGAGAATAACGG
>Ga0105097_10001008_pt1 | contig 13252 bp, 11 predicted proteins | sample PPLLak12cMay2015_FD_87035 | JGI IMG/M metagenome (GOLD analysis project Ga0105097, IMG submission 87035) | Freshwater sediment microbial communities from Prairie Pothole Lake near Jamestown, North Dakota, USA - PPLs Lake P7 Core (1) Depth... | ecosystem: Environmental > Aquatic > Freshwater >... | reverse complement strand
CCATTACGTATCTGGAAGCGCTCGTTGAGTATGCTGATGTCATCTTCCATATTCTGGCGCAGGATTGCCTGATCGAAGTTCTGGATCAAAACCTCATTCAGCTGCCCCAGGGCCAGCGCCCAACGGTAGTAGGTTTGCATGAATTGTTCCACGGCCAGCTTATCGCCATCCACCAGACCCCACAGTGCGGCCAGTTCACGTTGGTGATCAAACAGCAACCGGTCTTCCTCGCGGTTGGTGATCATGTGCAGTGCATAGCGCACCTGCCACATAAAATCTCGGCCCCTGGTCAGAAGTGTCATTTCCTCGGCATTGAGGAACTCCTGGGACGTGATTTTTTCCAGTGATTCCACTCCAAAGTGGCGTTCGGCGATCCAGCCAATGACTTGCAGGTCGCGCAAACCCCCTGGAGAGCTCTTGACGTTAGGTTCAAGGTTATATTCGGTATCTGCAAATTTGTTGTGCCGGGCCTTTTGCTCTGCCAGTTTGGCTTGAAAAAACTCCTGGCTGGACCACATTCTGTCCGGGGCTGTCAGTTCACGTACCTGTTGCATCAGTTGTTCGGGGCCGCGAATAACGCGTGCCTCCATCAGGTTTGTGAGTATGGTGATGTCAGTGGCAGCCTGCTCGACGCAATGGGCCACATCACGGACACTGTGGCCAATATTGAGTCCTATATCCCACAGCAAGGTCAGGAAGTCGGAGAGTAGGTCCCTGCAACTATCGCTGTTATCACCGAGCAAAAAGAGTAGATCTACATCCGAGTGCGGGTGTAACTCACCCCGCCCATAACCGCCCACGGCGACCATGGAAGGTTCCGCAGGGCCCCAGCCCTGACGATCCCACAGTATGCCCAGAAGCGTGTCGATAAATGCGGCACGTTGGCGGATGAGGTCGCGCGCCTGTGCTCCCGAGTAAAACTGTTGGTGCAGGTAATGGGTGGTGCTGGCGATAGCGCTCTTGCAGCACTGGATGGTCTTTCCGTTATCGAGTTGCGTCTTGAACGCAGACGGATTGAACATGTCAAGTGGCAGCGACATTTGTTCTGCCCCCATCATTGATACAGCCCTGATTCATTACTACGTTGTGTGAGGATTTCGCAGCCATCCTCAGTTACGCAAATAGTATGTTCCCACTGGGCAGAGAGGCGGCCGTCGCGAGTGGTAACGGTCCACCCATCAGCCTTGTTCAAACGGGTGTGGCGTCGACCGGCGTTAATCATCGGTTCGATGGTGAAGGTCATGCCGGGCTCCAGTACCAAGCCGGTGCCCTTGCTTCCATAATGCAGTACCTGGGGATCTTCGTGGAACACTTTCCCGATACCGTGGCCGCAGTACTCTCTCACTACTGAGTAATAGTGCTGCTCCGCGTGTTGCTGAATCACGTGACCAATGTCGCCCAGTGTGGCGCCGGGCTTAACCAGGGCGATGGCTTTGTACAGGCACTCCTGAGTGACCTCAATCAGGCGACTGGCATGAGTTGCTACCTCACCCACTTGTACCATGATGCTGGAATCGCCGTGGTATTCGTCCTTGATCACGGTCACATCAATATTGACGATATCGCCGTTCTTCAATTTTTTGGTGTCAGAAGGGATGCCGTGACAAACTACATCGTTTATGGAGGTGCAGATGGAACGTGGAAAACCGTGGTAGTTCAGCGGAGCCGGAATGGCCTGCTGCTTCCGGGTAATGTACTCGTGACAAATGCGGTCGAGCTCTCCAGTGGTAACCCCCACCTTAACATGCGGCACGATCATTTCCAGGACTTCGGCGGTCAGGCGGCCTGCAATGCGCATCTTGCCTATCTCGTCCGCCGTTTTGATCGATGCAGTCATCGTTAACCTATTGATATATTTTAATAAAATCTTTTGAGTCAGAGTCTGCGCTGGACTGCGGCGGGCACATTCTACCCCAGGCGAGGGGCAAATGAGTAATGCATCGGTCGCTGCGCATGGCTGAGCCCTTTTATCATCGTCCTCATTGTGGTATAAAGCGCGCCACTTATCGGGGCACCACGGCTAAACCCAACTGGATTTAGCTTGGTCTCCGGTAGGAAAAACCAAAACGACGCACACATATCAACACCTGTACCAGGGTGCCGTCCGGCCTGCTAGGCTAGGGTGGTTTGGTTACAGGGATATGTGGAGGACTAACCCATACAAGGTAACTACTATGTCTCAAGTGCAAGTTAGCATGCGCGATCTGCTTCAGGCGGGCGCACACTTCGGTCACCAGACCCGCTACTGGAATCCCAAAATGGACCAGTACATCTTCGGTGCCCGCAACAAAATTCACATCATCAACCTCGAGTATACAGTCCCCGCTTTTAATGATGCGCTGCAGATGGTTCAGCGTCTGGCCGGGAACAAGAACAAGATTCTGTTCGTCGGAACCAAGCGGGCCGCAGGCAAAGTCATCAAGGAACAGGCGGAGCGCGCTGGCATGCCCTATGTCAACCATCGTTGGTTGGGCGGCATGCTCACCAACTACAAGACTATTCGTGCATCAATCAAGCGCCTACGCGACCTGGAAGCGCAGCAGGGTGATGGCACTTTTGAAAAGCTGACTAAGAAAGAAGCGCTGATGCGTTCGCGGGATATGCTGAAACTTGAGCGCAGCATCGGTGGCATTAAGGATATGGGCGGACTGCCCGATGCTTTGTTTGTCGTAGACGTGGACCATGAGCGCATCGCCATCAGCGAAGCCAACAAGCTTGGTATACCCGTGATCGGCATAGTTGATACCAATAGCAATCCGGACGGTGTAAATTACATTATCCCTGGTAACGATGACGCGATTCGTGCGATCAAGTTGTATGTGACAGCTGTCGCTGATGCCTGTCTGTTGGGCAAGATCGAGTCTGGCGAATCAGTAATGGTAAAAAATGAATTTGTAGAGGAAGAAACCGCGCCGACTACAATGATCGCTGGAGCTGCCGCAATCGAAACTGCCATGGAATTGACAACACCCGCAGAGTAGTTGGTGAAGTTTACACTGACCTTCGTTTGGTCAGGGAGTTTTATTTCCCCTGGTGTGGTTGCCGGGGGTTTTCGTTTTTAGGAACCAGGTTCCTTTTTTTGAATAGGAGGAGTACCAATGTCAGCAGCACTGGTAAAAGAACTACGCGAGCGCACCGGCCTTGGCCTGCTGGAGTGTAAGAAGGCACTTGCGGCCGTTGGTGGCGATGTGCAAATGGCCATTGAGGAGCTGCGTAAGTCCAGCGGCATGAAAGCGGCAAAGAAGGCGGGGCGAACCGCAGCTGATGGAGTAGTCGCTACACGGGTTGCTGATGACTGCAGTTTTGGAGTATTGGTGGAAGTGAATAGCGAAACAGACTTCGTGGCCCGGGATGAAAATTTCCTTGGTTTCGTCAACCAGGTTGTCGACGCTGCATTCACAGGAAGGCAGTCAGATGTTGCAGCCCTGATGTCAGGTGAGTTGGAATCTTCCCGCGAGGCTTTGGTGCAGAAGATTGGTGAAAATGTCGGTGTACGCCGTATAGAATTGATGCATTCCGATTCCGGTGTTGTGGGCTCCTATGTGCACAGCAACAACCGCATCGCGGTATTGGTTGAGCTCAAAGGTGGCGACCAGGACCTGGCCAGAGATGTCGCCATGCATGTTGCCGCGGTGAACCCCCAGGTGGTTTCTGCAGCAGATATGCCGGAAGAGTTGGTGGAAAAGGAGAAAGAAATTTTTGTGGCACAGGCGCAGGATTCAGGCAAGCCTGCCGAAATCATCGAAAAGATGATCGGTGGTCGCATCAAGAAATTCCTGGCCGAAAACAGCCTGACTGAGCAGGCTTTTGTCAAAGATCCCGATATTACGGTAGGCAAGCTGGTCTCCAATGCGGGAGCCGAAGTGGTGTCCTTCGTTCGCTTCGAGGTCGGCGAGGGTATCGATGTAGAGAAAGTCGACTTCGCCCAGGAAGTTGCAGCACAACTACAGGGCTAACTGTGCTACACAATGCATTTGAATGCGGGGCTGAGGCCCCGTTTTTGAAGCCACTGGCTGTTGAGGCTACTAGGGAGACGGCCTGATGTCCTGTAAGATGCTACCCAGCTTTGGGAGGGAGTTTTATGCCACCGGCGGCGGCTGATAAAAAGTATAAGCGGATACTTCTCAAGCTCAGTGGTGAAGCACTAACTGGCAGCGAGAGTTTTGGTATCGATCCCAAGATTCTGGATTCGATGGCGCTGGCCATAGGGCAACTGGTGGGAATTGGCGTACAGGTGGGCCTTGTGGTCGGTGGCGGCAATTTGTTTCGCGGTGCCGCCCTGCAGCAGGCAGGGCTGGATCGGGTGACCGGAGATCACATGGGTATGCTGGCCACTGTAATGAATGCTTTGGCTATGCGTGATGCGCTCGAGCGCTCCAATATAGCAACCCAGGCAATGTCTGCCATACCGATGACCGGGGTTGTGGACCACTATGACAGGCGCAAGGCGATCCGCGCGCTCATGAATGGTGACGTCGTGATCTTTTCTGCTGGCACGGGCAATCCGTTTTTTACCACGGATTCAGCGGCTTGCCTGCGCGCGATTGAGATGGATGCGGAATTGGTGCTCAAGGCGACCAAAGTCGATGGCGTCTATTCTGCTGACCCGATGAAGGTACCCAATGCAGTGAAGTACGAACACCTTAGCTACGATGAAGTACTGGATAAGAAACTTGAGGTTATGGATTTGACTGCCATTTGCTTGTGCCGCGATCACAAGATGCCGGTACGGGTATTTAAAATGGAAAAGCCCGGGGCGCTGTTAAACATCGTCAGGGGCGGGAACGAAGGTACATTGATCGGGTAGTGCGCGGCACAGCGAGGAGATTCAGCATGATCAATGATGTAAAGGACGAGGCCAGAGAGCGCATGGAAAAAAGCCTCGAGGCGCTTGCACATCACTTTAACAAGATTCGAACAGGGCGAGCTCATCCCAGCTTGTTGGATGGACTGAAGGTCGAGTACTACGGCTCCGACACGCCCCTCAACCAGTTAGCCAATATTTCTGTGGAGGACGCCCGCACGCTTACGTTGTCAGTATGGGACAGAGCAATGATACCTGCCGTTGAAAAGGCGATATACAAGTCTGACCTGGGTCTCAACCCAGTTACGGCCGGTGAGGTGATTCGCATTCCCATGCCTATGCTGACTGAGGAAACCCGCAAGGGCTTTATTCGCCAGGCCAGGCATGAGGCGGAGTCAGCCAGGGTTTCGCTGCGCAGTGCGCGACGTGATGCTATGGCCATGCTAAAGGAGTTGGTCAAGGAAAAAGATATTAGCGAGGATGAAGAGCGCCGCGGTCAGGATGACGTGCAGAAATTGACGGATAGCTTCGTCGCGAAAATTGAAAAATTGTTGGCTGAGAAAGAAGCCGACCTGATGGAAATTTAGCGGCAAGCAGTGGCTATCCGCGATCAATTATCTGTACAGGATGATGGCGTGGCGCCGGTGATTCCCCGCCATGTAGCTATTATCATGGACGGCAACAATCGCTGGGCAAAGCGCAAAGCTGTGTCTGGCCCTTCGGGGCATCGCGCCGGGGTGGAGGCAGTGCGTGGTGTGTTGCGCGCCTGCAAGCACCACGGGGTAGAAGTGCTGACGTTATTTGCCTTTAGTAGCGAGAACTGGGGCAGGCCGATACCGGAGGTACGCGCGCTGTTGGCGCTATTATCTCGCTACCTGCGCAATGAAATCCGGGAGCTGCACAACGATGGAATCCGCGTACGTTTCATTGGCGAGCGACGCCGTTTTAGTCAGCGGCAGCAGAAACTTATGGAGCAATCGGAGCGCCTGACCAGTGGCAATACCGATGCGACCGTGGTCATTGCGGTGGATTATGGTGGTCAGTGGGACATTGCCCAGGCGGCCCAAAAGTTGGCAATTCAGGTACAAGCGGGCAAGTTGCAGCCGCAGGATATTACGCCGGATTTGATCGATCGCAACATCTCGATTAGCGATTTGCCGCGACCCGACTTATGTATTCGCACCGGCGGCGATGCTCGTATCAGCAACTTCATGTTGTGGCACTTCGCCTACACGGAACTGTATTTTACCGATATTTTATGGCCCGATTTCACGGAGACTGAATTTGCCCGTGCCTTGGCCGAGTACAGTCTGCGCGAGCGTCGTTTCGGTCTGCGAGATCCGGACGGCCTGATCGCGAACGGAAATCGAAGTGCTTAAACAACGCGTCATTACCGCTTTGCTGATGGCTGGGTTGTTTTTGTCGGCCGTGGCTTATTTACCAGTGCCAGGCATTGCCCTGTTATTGGGTTTACTCATCGGCGCGGGTGCCTGGGAGTGGTCAAGTCTGGCCGGGTGGCAGCAACGAGCCGCTCGTAGCTTCTATGTACTGCTGGTGCTTGCTGCACTGGTTGCCGTTTACAATTACTGTCAGCTGGGTGATCTCCCGCAACGGGAGCAGGTGCAGCCTTTGCTGGGAGTGTCTTGTCTATGGTGGGCATGCGCGCTGTTGTTGGTTCAGGGTTATCCTGGGAATGCGGTGCTGTGGCGTAGCGTTGTCATGCGCAGCGTGATGGGAATCCTGATTCTGGTACCCGCATGGATGTCCGCAGTCTACCTACTAAGTTTCCCCCCAGGGGGATTATTACTGGTGGTGATGGTGGTTGTGGTGGCTGCGGCGGATATTGGCGCTTATTTTGCGGGCAGGCGTTTCGGTAAGCACAAGTTGGCTGTGCTGGTCAGTCCTGCAAAGACCTGGGAGGGTTTTTGGGGTGGTATAACAGCCTGTACATTGCTGGCACTGCTCCTGTGGTTGCTCTTGCCCCAGCGAGCAGTGCATATCGGCCTGGCTTCAGTCATGGCGGTGACTGTCACTACTGCACTGGCCTCAGTAGTAGGTGATTTGACTGTGAGTATGGTTAAGCGCGAGAGTGGAGTTAAGGATAGCGGCAGCCTGCTGCCCGGTCACGGCGGTTTGTTGGATCGGCTGGACAGTTTGTGTGCTGCAGCGCCGGTGTTGGCGCTCGGCCTGCTGCTGGTGGGTTGGTAGTCATGGCCGCAAACAGGCGTTTGGTGAGTGTGCTGGGTTCGACCGGCTCTATCGGGGTTAATACACTGGACGTGATTGCACGGCATCCGGAGCGCTTTGAAGTCTATGCCCTGGCGGCCTATTCATCGGTCGATGCCATGCTCGCCCAGTGTCTCGCATTTTCGCCCCGCTATGCAGTCATGATGGATGATGCCGCCGCGACACTGCTCAGGCAACGCTTGCCGGCTGATGCGGTTACCGAAGTGAAATACGGTGAGAGAGGCCTGGCGGATATAGTTACCGCGCCAGAGGTGGATGTCGTTATGGCGGCAATCGTGGGTGCTGCCGGACTGCCTTCAACCCTGGCAGCAGCACGCGCGGGGAAAACCCTGTTACTTGCGAATAAAGAGTCGCTGGTTATGGGAGGACATCTATTGATGCAGGCCGTACGTGAAGCAGGAGCCCGGTTGTTACCCATCGATAGTGAACACAACGCTATTTTTCAATGTATGCCCGTGGATGCCCAGGCCACCCCCTCGAGAAAAGGCGTGAGTAAAGTATTACTGACAGCTTCCGGCGGACCATTCCGTCGCTGGAGTCTGACCCAGATGTTCGAGGCCACACCAGACCAGGCGTGCGCTCATCCCAATTGGTCCATGGGACGCAAGATTTCCGTGGATTCAGCAAGCCTGATGAACAAGGGTCTGGAGTTCATTGAAGCTTGCTGGATTTTTGATCTGGCACCAGAACAGATAGATGTAGTGGTCCATCCGCAGAGTATCATCCATTCTCTGGTCCAATACATGGACGGCTCGGTTCTGGCGCAAATGGGCAACCCGGATATGCGTACCGCCATTGCTTATGGTCTGGGGTGGCCCGACCGTTTGACATCGGGCGTGGCTCCCCTGGATCTGGTGGCTGCCACCCGTCTCGATTTTGAGGCCCCGGATGAAACACGGTTTCCCTGCCTGCGTCTGGCGCGGGAGTCTGTTGCGGTCGGGGGTACCGCCATGGCGGTGTGCAATGCAGCCAACGAAGTCGCCGTAGCCGCATTCCTGGATAAAAAAATTCGTTTCACAGATATTCCGGCGGTGATAGAGCATGCGCTGGAGCGGTCGGACATAGTTGAACCGGTGACTCTGTCCGTGGTCGAAACAGCAGACGCGCAGGCGAGGGAGTTTGCCTCTGGATTCTTGGCCGATCTGCAACAACCCACTATTGCATTGAAACAAGTCTGATGGAACTTTTCTATACGATCTCTTTGACTCTCGGCACCCTTGCGATATTGGTGGCGATTCACGAATTTGGCCATTTCTGGGTGGCGCGTCGTTGCGGCGTGCAGGTGTTGCGCTTCTCCATAGGCTTTGGCCCATCGCTCTTTAGTTGGCGCGATCGTCAAGGCACCGAGTACAGTTTTGCCGCGATACCCCTTGGGGGGTACGTTAAAATGCTGGACGAGCGTGAGGGGGAGGTTCCAGCTTCACAATTACATCGGGCATTTAACCGCAAGCCCCCGCTGCAGCGCATCGCTGTGGTTAGTGCTGGTCCCCTGGCGAATCTGCTGCTGGCAATTGTCGCTTACTGGTTTTTGTACATGGCCGGTGAGTCGGGCTATGTACCGATTATCGGTGAGGTCGAGCCTGACTCGGTGGCGGCTGTGGCCGGTCTGGAGGCCGGGCAGGAAATTGTGGCCATCGACGGAGGTGAAACGCCGACCTGGCAGGCACTCAGTTTTCGCCTGTTGGATCGTATTGGCGATACGGGCACCATAAAGTTTGCGGTGCAGTATCCTGATTCGGGAGTGGTCTATGAGTCACAGGCGAGTATCAATCGATGGTTGTCGGATCAGGAGGAGCCAGACCTTTATGCTGGCCTGGGTATCAGCCTGTATACGCCCGAGGTGCCGCCTGTGGTGGGTGAAGTGGTGGCAGAAAGCCCGGCTGCGAAGATCGGCATGCTGCCGGGTGATAGAGTGCTGAGGGTGGATGGTGAGACCATGGCCCTTTGGATGGACTGGGTTGACTATGTGCGGGCACGTCCGGCGCAGCCAATGGATGTGGAATACCAGCGTGGGGCGGAGATTCTGCGGGCTACGCTGGTACCCGAGCGCGTAACCGATGAGGATGGCAAGGTAATAGGGCGTGTCGGCATCGCAGCAGCTGTCCCCGCTATGCCTCCGGAAATGGTACGGCAGTATTCGCGGGGGCCGCTGGAGGCACTTGGCGCAAGCCTTACCCGCACCGGGGAACTGTCCTTGTTTACCCTGAAATCCATTAAAAAGATGTTGATGGGCTTAATATCGCCAAAAAACTTGAGTGGACCTATCACCATTGCTAAAGTGGCCACGGCATCCGCCAAGTCCGGCTTGGAGTCTTATATCAGTTTCCTGGCACTGCTGAGCATCAGTCTGGCAGTATTGAACTTACTACCTATTCCGGTATTGGATGGGGGGCATCTATTGTTTTATACGTTAGAGCTATTGGCGGGGCGTCCGGTACCTGAGAAGATACAGTCCGTGGGTTATCAGCTGGGGCTGTTTATGGTGCTCGGGATAATGATGTTGGCCCTGTATAATGATTTCACACGCCTGTAGCGATCTCGATGAACATAATATTAACGGGATTCTCTGGACAACTGCTTAATTCCGGTAGTGGGGTAAATTTTGATTAGACACATGCCTAAAGTGATGGCGCTGGTGCTTTTTTTCATCGCATCATTTGCCGCTGCCCAGACTTTTGTTATCTCTGACATTCGTGTGGAAGGGTTGCAGCGTGTCTCCGCCGGGACAGTATTTGCCGCACTGCCATTCGCGGTCGGCGATGCAGTTGATGAACCGATGATTCGGGCTGCCACGCGTAGTTTATTTACCACCGGAAACTTTGATGATATCCAGATTGGCCAGGACGGAAATGTGTTGGTGATTGCTGTGACGGAGCGACCCAGCATCAGTGAGATCAATATCGAAGGTAACAAAGCGATTGAAACGGAAGCCCTTCTGGATGGATTGAAGGGTGCCGGCCTGTCAGTAGGGCAGGTGTTCCAGCGGTCCACACTGGAAGGCATGCAGCTGGAATTGCAGAGACAGTATGTATTGCAGGGTCGCTACGATGCATCAATCGAGGCCGAGGTAATTCCCGAGCCGCGCAATCGGGTAACCATCAATATTGATATCGACGAGGGCACTGTTGCAGCTATCAAGCATATTGATGTAGTAGGCAACGAGATATTTACTGATGAAGAACTGCAGGCAGAGTTTGAATTGCAAACCAGCGGCTTGTTTTCTTTCTTTACAAGTGACGACAAATACTCGAAGGAGAAATTGACTGGCGACCTGGAGACCCTGACTTCTTACTATATGGACAGGGGGTATTTGCAGTTCCTTATTGATTCCACACAAGTCTCAGTATCTCCGAACAAACAGGAAGTCTACATCACCGTCAATGTCACGGAAGGGGAGAAGTTCATCGTCAGCTCGGTGTCCCTGTCCGGAGACCTGGTAGTGCCAGAGGAGGATCTCCGGCGCTTTTTACTCATAGCAGACGGACAAACTTTCTCACAGCAGATGGTGACATCTACTGAGGAGTCCCTGACGAAAAGATTAGGTGATGATGGCTACAATTTTGCCAAGGTAACCGGTATTCCCGAGGTGAATGACGAAGACAATACTGTCGCCCTGAAGTTTTTCGTCGATCCAGGCAAGCGCACCTATGTGCGCCGCATCGGTTTCAAGGGCAATATGAAAACCTCAGATGCCGTGCTGCGCCGAGAGATGCGACAGATGGAGAGCGCACCGGCTTCTGCATCAGCAATCGAGCAGTCGCGGGTGCGACTGGAGAGGCTGGGCTTTTTCAGCAAAGCGACGGTAGAGACGACCGGAGTGCCCGGGCATGACGACCTTATTGACGTGGATTTCACGGTGGAAGAGCAGTCGTCGGGAAGTATTGGCGCCAGCATAGGCTACGCCCAGGATGCGGGTATTATTCTGGGATTGAATCTGGAGCAGGATAACTTCTTGGGCACTGGCAAGCGGGTCGCCATTGGCCTGAACTCGTCCAGCTACCAGGACCTCTACAATTTCAGTTACACCAACCCCTATTACACCGAAGACGGGGTGAGTCGTGGTTTCAATGTGTTTTACCGCGCCACCGACCTGGAAGAGGTCAACGTGGCCAACTACAGCACCAATACGCTCGGTGCCGCCGTTAACTACGGCTATCCCCTGTCGGAAACGCAGCGTCTTGGCTTGAGTTTGGGTGTGGCCAGCACCGAAATTGAAACCGGGCGATTCGCAGTACAGGAGATCGAGGCCAGTCCGAGATTGGACGATGATGTGGGCGACTGGTTCGAGAGCACTCTTGTGGATGGCAGATATACGGCCCCCGAGGTCCTGAATCCTATTGCCACTTTGCCACCAAGCTATGAAGTGATTCCCGCCAATGAGGGGTTTTTGGACATAAATGGCAATGACTTCCTGAACTACACCGCGACCACTAGCTGGAGCCAGTCGACGTTGAATCGCGGTCGGATGGCCACTCGGGGCGCCGCACAGAACGTGGCGCTTGAGGTTTCTGTGCCGGTGTCTGATCTTGAATTCTACAAATTAACTTACAATGGCGAAGTGTATTTCCCCATGCCCGTGCTGAAGACATGGACACTGCGCTTCAAAACCGAGTTGGGATATGGCGGCGGTTATGGCGATACCGATGAGCTGCCTTTTTTCGAAAATTTCTTCGGCGGCGGCTTTGGTTCAGTGCGTGGATACCAGAGTAATACGCTGGGTCCGCGCAGTACGCCGGCCGATAATTATGTGGTCGCTGCGCCCGTCACGCAAGTCGTGGACGGCAATGCAACCGAGATCGGCGGTCCCAACGGCGACCTGTTCGGCTACGTCGCCAGTAATGGTCAGTTGTTATTCGGCCAGGTGCAGGACGATGATGATCCCTTCGGTGGCAACGTGTTGATAGAGGGCACGGCCGAGTTGTTGTTTCCCCTGCCATTTATCAAGGACCAGAGCCAGTTGCGCACAGGCTTTTTCCTGGACGCGGGTAATGTTTATGATACCGATTGTAGTTCAACGCAGAAGAACTGCTTTGATGTCGACCTCAGCGAACTGCGTTACTCGGTTGGTGTTGGCCTGACCTGGATTACCGGATTTGGCCCCATGTCCTTCAGTCTCGCCAAGCCGCTTAAAGTGGATGAGTATGACCAGGAAGAAATATTCCAGTTTACACTGGGCCGTGGCTTCTAAGTTTGATGTAGTTAATTACGGGAGAAAAATGTGTCTAAGTTAATTAAAGTTGTATTCGCTGTGCTGGTATTCTCGGTATCTACGCTTGGCTGGGCTGCGGGCAAGATTGCCGTGGTTGATGTCCAAGGCGCCATCCTGCAAACGGATGTTGCGCAGAAACGCCTCGGTGAAGTCAGGGACAAGGCCGATTATAAAAAGAATAAGGCGGAGGCTGATCGGCTCAAGTCAGAGGGTGAAGCTCTGTTCAAGACTTTTAAGAAGGATGAAGCGGTCATGAGTCTGGAACAGAAGAGCGCCGCCGAGAAGAAACTGAGCGGTATTCAGGATGACTTCCGCATTGTGGTTGAGAAAATGCAGCAGGCAGAGCAATCCGTCGCTCGGGAATTGTTGCAGAACATGGCGCCCAAAGCACAGGAAGTACTGCGCGAGATCATCAAGGCGGAGAGTATTGGCCTGTTGCTGCAGGGCAATGCGGTAATCCATGCGGAGGACAGCTACATCGTCACTTCCAAGGTTACAGACAAGTTGAATCAGCTTGGTGCCAAGTAATATTGTGGCGTCTCAATTGCTGGGCGTAGTGCCTGCTTATCGGATACTCAAACGGTGGCGCTAAAAGTTGCATGAAAGGGATGGAGTTGAGGATGCAAATTACAGATATTCACAGGTATCTGCCTCATCGCTATCCTTTTCTGCTGGTTGATCGTGTTGTCGAAGTAAATGCGGGCGAGTCCATCGTCGCCTACAAAAACCTCAGTATCAACGAGCCGTTTTTTGACGGTCATTTTCCAGGCAATCCAATTTTCCCCGGCGTGTTATTGCTCGAAGCCATGGCTCAGACGGCCGGGATTCTGGGCTTTTATAGCCAGGGCAAGACCACTGAAGACGGTTCCACTTACTATTTTGCCGGTGCGGATAACCTGCGCTTCAGGCGTGCCTGTGTGCCCGGTGACCGGGTGATGTTGCGCGCCTCGGTCATTTCGCAGCGGCGCGGCATCTGGAAGTTTGATGTCAGT
>Ga0105097_10001005_pt1 | contig 13262 bp, 10 predicted proteins | sample PPLLak12cMay2015_FD_87035 | JGI IMG/M metagenome (GOLD analysis project Ga0105097, IMG submission 87035) | Freshwater sediment microbial communities from Prairie Pothole Lake near Jamestown, North Dakota, USA - PPLs Lake P7 Core (1) Depth... | ecosystem: Environmental > Aquatic > Freshwater >... | reverse complement strand
CAAGAGCGGCGAAGACCTGACGCGCAGCATCCTGCTGCAGATCATCCTCGACGAGGAATCGGGCGGGGTGCCGATGTTCTCGTCCGAGATGCTGGCGCAGATGATCCGTTTCTACGGCCATTCGATGCAGGGCATGATGGGCGCGTACCTGGAGAAGAACCTGCAGACCTTCGTCGAGTTGCAGAAGCGCTTTGCCGCCTCGGGCATGGGCCTGACCGATGCCAAGGCCTTCACGCCCGAGATGTGGGCGCAGTTCATGACCGGGCAGGGCAGTGCGATGCAGGGCCTGGTGGGCGCCTATCTCGAACAATCGAAGAACCTGTTCACGCAGATGCAGGAACAGATGGCCAAGCAGGCCGGCACGCTGTTCCAGGGCATCCCGGGGCTGCCCGCCAGCAAGCGCTGAGGGCGTACGCCGCCGGGGGCGGCCGGCGCGATGCAGGACAATCCGCCGGATGAGTTCCAACGTTCTGCCCGCCGAGGCCGCCGCGCCGAAGATCGCTTTCGTCTCACTCGGCTGCCCCAAGGCGCTGACCGATTCCGAGCTGATCCTGACCCAACTGCAGGCCGAGGGCTACGCCACCAGCAAGACCTACGACGGTGCCGACCTGGTGATCGTCAACACCTGCGGTTTCATCGACGACGCGGTCCGGGAAAGCCTGGACGCCATCGGCGAGGCGCTGGTCGGCAACGGCCGGGTCATCGTGACCGGCTGCCTGGGCGCGAAGCAGGGCAACGACGGCGGCAACCTGGTGCGACAGATGCACCCCAAGGTGCTGGCCGTCACCGGCCCGCATGCGACGCAGGAGGTGATGGACGCGGTGCACCAGCACGTACCGAAGCCGCACGACCCCTTCACCGACCTGGTGCCGCCGCAGGGCATCAAGCTGACGCCACGGCACTATGCCTACCTGAAGATCAGCGAGGGCTGCAACCACCGTTGCACCTTCTGCATCATTCCCGGCATGCGCGGCGACCTGGTGTCGCGGCCAATCGGCGACGTGCTGGGCGAAGCGCAGCGCCTGTTCGAAGCCGGCGTCAAGGAGCTGCTGGTCGTCAGCCAGGACACCAGCGCCTACGGCGTCGATGTCAAGTACCGCACCGGCTTCTGGGACGGCAAGCCGGTCAAGGCCCGGCTGTTCGATCTGTGCGAGCAGCTCGGCCGCCTGGCCGAAGACTTCGGAGCCTGGGTGCGGCTGCACTATGTGTACCCGTACCCGCATGTCGACGACATCATCCCGCTGATGGCGGACGGGCGCGTGCTGCCCTACCTGGACGTGCCGTTCCAGCACGCCCACCCCGAGGTGCTCAAGCGCATGAAGCGCCCGGCCAGCGGCGAACGCAACCTGGAGCGGCTGGCGCGCTGGCGCGAGATCTGCCCGCAGATCGTGGTGCGCTCGACCTTCATCGCCGGCTTCCCGGGCGAAACCGAATCCGAGTTCGAGACGCTGCTCGATTTCGTCCGCGAAGCGCGCATCGACCGCGCCGGCTGCTTTGCCTATTCGCCGGTGCAGGGCGCCGCGGCCAACGCGCTGGCCGACCAGCTTCCGGCCGAGCTGCGCGAGGAGCGGCGGGCGCGTTTCATGGTGGTCGCCGAAGAGGTGTCCACGGCCAAGCTGGAAGAACGCGTCGGCGCGACCATGCAGGTGCTGGTCGATCATGCGCCGGCATTGGGCCGCAAGGGCGGAGTGGGGCGCAGCTACGCCGACGCGCCCGAGATCGATGGCCAGGTACGGCTGCTTCCGCCGGAGAAGGCGTCGAAGACGTTGAAGGTCGGCGAGTTCACGCGCGCACGCATCGTCGGCACCCAGGGGCACGACCTCGTCGGCCTGCCCCTGTAAGACACGAAAGACACCCATGCCCGAAGAGAAGGCCCTGAGCACGCAGCTGATTCACCATCCATACCAGCCGCCGGCCGGCTTCATGGCGCCGCAGCCGGGGGTGTACAAGGCCTCGACCGTGATCTTCCCGAACGTGGCCGCGCTGCAGGCGCGCGACTGGAAGGAAAAGGCCGGCTACACCTACGGCCTGCACGGCACGCCGACGACCTTCCTGCTCGAAGAGCGGATCGCCACGCTGGAAGGCGGAACGCACACGCTGCTGGTGCCCAGCGGGCTGGCGGCGATCACGCTAGTCGACATGGCGTTGCTGAACAGCGGCGACGAGGTGCTGATCCCCGACAACGCCTATGGCCCGGGCAAGGAACTGGCGCGCCAGGAACTGTCGCATTGGGGAATAGCCCATCGCTTCTACGACCCCGCCAATCCGGCCGCGCTGGCGGCGATGATCGGCCCGGCCACCAAGCTGCTGTGGCTGGAGGCGCCGGGCTCGGTCACGATGGAGTTTCCCGACCTGAGCGCACTGGTGCGCGTGGCGCGCGACAAGGGCGTGCTCAGCGCGCTGGACAACACCTGGGGTTCAGGTCTGGCCTTCAATGCCTTCGATCTGGGCGAGGGCTTGGGCGTGGACATCAGCGCGCATGCGTTGACCAAGTTTCCGTCCGGCGGCGGCGATGTGTTGATGGGCTCGGTGACCACCCGCGACCACGCCCTGCACCTGCGGCTGAAGGGCACGCACATGCGCATGGGCTGGGGCGTGGGCATGAACGATGTCGAGGCGGTGCTGCATGCCTTGCCATCGTTGGCGCTGCGCTATGCCGCGCAGGACGCCGCCGGGCGCACGCTGGCAATGTGGTGGCAGCAGCAGCCGCAGGTCAGCCAGGTGCTGCATCCGGCCTTGCCCGGCTCACCGGGACACGCCCATTGGGCGTCGCTGTGCAGCCAGGCCGCAGGCTTGTTCTCGGTGGTCTTCGACGAGCGCCACGAGCGCAGCCAGGTGCATGCCTTCGTCGATGCGCTGCAGCTGTTCAAGCTGGGCTATTCCTGGGCCGGGCCGGTGAGCCTGGTGGTGCCCTACGACCTGTCGGTCATCCGCCCCGGCAGCGCGTGGCGCGGCACGCTGGTGCGCTTCTCGCTGGGCCTGGAAGACGTGGCCGACCTGCGGGCCGACCTGGCGCAGGCGCTGCGCGCCGCCTTCGGCGCCGGCTGAGCGGCAATACGGGAAAGCCCGGAACCGGCCCGGGCTGCAAATGCGCGTTGCTGGCCCGCTGACCGGGCTGGCGCCCCCACCTTGCCCGGGCTTCGAATACGCACACAAAACGGGGGCCGAGGAGACACGATGTATGCACCGATGAAAGTGCGGGCGTGGCGCCATGCCTGCGCGCTGCTGTTGTCTGCGGCCTTGCTTCCCGCACTGGCCCAGACCGCCACCAAGACCACGCCTGAACTGATCCGCGCCGCGACGGGCAAGGTCGACGGGGCGATGATCGAGGCCAACGAGCGCAGCACCAAGGACTGGCCGAGCTACGGCCTGGACTATGCCGAGACGCGCTTCTCGAAGCTCAAGCAGATCAATGCCGACAGCGTCGGCAAGCTCGGCCTGGTTTGGAGCTACAACCTCGAATCGAACCGCGGCGTCGAGGGCACGCCGGTGGTCATCGACGGCGTCATGTACGTCACAGGGTCATGGAGCATCGTGTACGCCGTCGACGTGCGCACCGGCAAGCGCTTGTGGGTCTTCGACCCCAAGGTCGACCGCGCCTATGGCTACAAGGGCTGCTGCGACGTGGTCAACCGCGGCGTGGCGGTATGGAAGGGCAAGGTCTTCGTCGCGTCCTATGACGGACGCCTGTTCGGCCTGGACGCCGCCACCGGCAACAAGCTGTGGGAGAAGGACACGATCATCGACCGCAAGATGTCCTACACCATCACCGGCGCGCCGCGCGTCTACAAGGGCAAGGTGATCATCGGCAACGGCGGCGCCGAGTACGGCGTGCGCGGCTACATCACCGCCTATGACGCGGCCACGGGCGAGCAGAAGTGGCGCTGGTTCACCGTGCCCGGCGACCCGAGCAAGCCCTTCGAGGACATCTCGATGGCCCGTGCCGCGCAGACCTGGGACCGCAACGGCAAGTGGTGGGAGGCCGGCGGCGGCGGCACGGCCTGGGACGCGATGGCCTTCGACCCCGAGCTGAACCTGATGTACGTGGGCACTGGCAACGGCAGCCCATGGGCGCGCAACAAGCGCAGCCCGGCGGGCGGCGACAACCTGTACCTGGCCTCGATCGTCGCGCTCGACCCGGATACCGGCAAGTACGTCTGGCACTACCAGGAAACGCCGGGTGACAACTGGGACTTCACCAGCACCCAGCCGATGATCCTGGCCGACCTGAAGATCGTCGGCAAGCCGCGCAAGGTGATCCTGCATGCGCCGAAGAACGGCTTCTTCTTCGTCATCGACCGTACCGACGGCAAGTTCATCTCGGCCAAGAACTTCGTCGAGGTCAACTGGGCCAGCGGTTACGACGCCAGTGGCCGGCCGATCGAGACGCCGATCGCACGCGTGGTGGACCGGCCGCGCGAAATCATCCCCAGCGCCTACGGCGCACGCAACTGGCATTCGATGTCCTTCAGCCCGGCCACTGGACTGGCCTACATGCCGGTGCAGGGCGTGCCGGTCAACCTGATGGACAACAAGGACTGGAAGTTCAACACCCATCGCCCGGGCGAGCCGCACAGCAACCTGGGCTGGAACATGGCCATGTTCGCCAACGTCGAGCCGCCGAAGAGCAAACTCTTCGGTCAGTTGGTGGCTTGGGACCCGGTGGCCCAGAAGGCAGCCTGGTCGGTGGACCATGTAGGCCCCTGGAACGTCGGCACGCTGGCCACGGCCGGCAACCTGGTGTTCCAGGGCACGGCCGACGGGCGCTTCATCGCTTTTGACGCGCGCAACGGCAAGAAGCTCTGGGAAGTGCCCACCGGCACCGGCGTAGTGGCCGCACCGTCCACCTACGAGGTCGACGGCAAGCAGTACGTCTCGATCGCCGTCGGCTGGGGTGGCGTGTACGGCATCGCCGCGCGCCATACCGACCGGGCCGGCCCGGGTACGGTCTACACCTTTGCGCTCGGCGGCAGCGCCAAGCCGCCGGCCTTCGTCGAGTACAAGTTGAACGCGTTGCTAGAAGGGGTGCCCTACGACAAGAACCACTATCAGGAAGGCACCGCGCTGTACGTCAGCAATTGCGTGTTCTGCCACGGCGTGCCGGGCGTGGACTGCAGCGGCAACGTGCCCAACCTGGGCTATTCGACCCAGTCGACCATTGCCAGCCTGGACAAATTCGTGCTGTCTTCCCAGCTGGGGCCGAAGGGCATGCCCGATTTCACGGGCAAGCTCTCGCCGGCCGAGGTGGAGAAGATCAAGGCCTTCGTCCAGGGCACGGCCGACGCCATCCGGCCGAAGTAGCGGTCCGGCAGGCGCCGCTCAGAACGGCGCCTGCCAGCGCAACGCCAACATGGCATTGCGCCCGGCGGCGGTCTCGAAGTAGCGACCGTTGATCTCGTTGACGATGACCGCGCCGGCATAGACGTTGTTGGTCAGGTTGTCCAGCCGGCCCAGCACTGACAGGGTGCCTGGGCCCAGCGCAATGCTGTGGCTAAGGCGCAGCCCAGCCAGCGTGGCCGCAGGCGAGAAGTCGCTGTTGCGGTCGTTGACCGGCATCTCGCCCTGGTAACGCAGCTCAAGAGCCAGCTCGGTCTGGGGCAGCGCGCGCCAGGCCAGGCTGACAAACGCGCTCCTGGCCATCGTGCCCGCGATCTTGTTGCCGGCCGGCACCGTGACGCGGTCCTGCGGTTGGGTGCAGGGCACGGCATTGCAGGTCTCGAAGCTGTCGCGGTAGACCGCGTCCAGGTAGGTCAGGGCCAGCAGTGCGCGCCAGTCGGCATGCGGCTGCCAATGCAGGCCCAGTTCCGCACCGCTGCGCCGCGTGCTGCCCACGTTCTGGAAGGTCGAGCGCCCACCGGCATTGGTGAGCACGCCGATCTCGTCGTCGGTGTCGGCGCGGAACAGCGCGACCTCGACACCCAAGCCCAGCGCCCCGTTGCGCCATTTCGCGCCCAGCTCCAGCTGCAGGCTGCTCTGCGGTTGCAGGCTGGTGTTGAAGCCGGTGCCGCCGTCGGGGCGGTAAGCCAGCTCGTTCAGCGTCGGCGACTCGAAACCCTGGCCGGCACTGATGTAGAGGTTCAAGCCCGGCGACGGCAGCCACTGCAGCGCCAGCACCGGCGTGGTGTAGCCGTAGCTCAGCGTACCGGAGTCGTCGCCGTTGGACAGGTACTGATCCTGGGTCTGCACGCGCAGCCGACCACTGCGCAGGCCGGCGCTCACCATCCATCTGGGGGCCAACTCGATCTCGCCTTGCAGATACAGGTCGCTGCTGCGGACACTGTTCGATTCATCGCGGCGCAAGTTGCCGGTGACGCCGAGCGGCTGGTCGGCGCCGCTGCCGACGAAGTTCTCGAAGCCGCGCCGGCCCTCGCTCTGCCGCTCGGTGGCCACGCCGGCAATCAGCGACGCATGGTCCCAGCGCCAGACCAGCCGTGCATCGATCCCGGAATAGTTTCGGTCCAGGTCGATCACGCCGCCGGGATGGCGCGGATTGGCCTGCACGGCCGGCGCAATGGACTGCCATTGCGTCACGTCGCGTTGCCCGGCATAGGCGGCGAGCACGCTCTCGCTCAGCGCGCCATAGTCGGCAAAGCGGTGCCGCCAGGTGGCGCCGCCTTGTGTCTGACCTGCGGTCTTGCGGGTATCGAACAGCGTGGCCTGCGGCGTGGTCTGGTAAGGGTCGGCGTCGAACTGGGCTCGCGTCAGGCCCAACGGGTCCTGCGCCGACTGATTCACGCTGTTCAGCAGCAACGTCAGCGTGTCCTGGTCGCCCGCCCAGCCCAGCCGCAGGTTGCCCAGCGTGCGCTGCGCCGCACTGTGCGGGCGCACGCCCTCGGTGTTGAACTGGCTGACCATCGCGCGGATGTTCCATCCGCCGCCCAGCAGCGCCTCGGCGCCCGCACGCGCCTGCCACAGGCCATCGCTGCCGACGTCGCCGTCGAGGCTGTAGCTGTTGCCGCGTGGCGCGGCGCTGACCAGCGAGATCACGCCGCCGGAGTTGGCGCCGTACAGCGCCGAGAACGGGCCACGCAGCACCTCAATGCGCTGTGCGCCGGCAATGTCGAAGTGCGACACCTGGCCCTGCCCGTCGGGCATGGTGGCGGGGATGCCGTCGGTGTACAGGCGCAGGCCGCGGATGCCGAAGGTGGCTCGCGCGCCGAAGCCGCGCGAGCTGAGCTGCAGGTCCTGCGCATAGTTGTTGCGCAGGTTGGCGACGATGCCGGGCACGCGGCTCAGCGATTCGGACAGGTTGACCATCGGCCCGGCCGAGCGCAGTTCGGCGGCATCGACCACGCTGACCGCATAGGGCGTTTCGAAGGCGCGGCGTTCCGTGCCGCGGCCGCTGATGACCACCGATTCGGGCTGAGTCTGCGCCGGCTGGGCCAGCGCGACACCCATCGCCCCGGCCGACAGGGCGGCGAGCCAGGGGCGCGGGTGGCCGAGCATGCTCAGGCCTTGCTCGATACCTTGTGCCGCATGAGCCGTCCCTTTTCCCGTTCCCAGTCGCGCTTCTTCTCGGTGTCGCGCTTGTCGTGCTCGGCCTTGCCCTTGGCCAGCGCGATCTCGACCTTCACCCGGCCGCCCTTGAAATGCAGGTTCAGCGGCACCAGGGTGAAGCCCCTCTGCTCGACCTTGCCGACCAGGCGCTTGATCTCTTCCTTGTGCATCAGCAGTTTCTTGGTGCGGTCGGCCTCGGGTTGCACATGGGTGGAGGCACTGCGCAGCGCGTTGATGCGGCAGCCGATCAGGTACAACTCGCCATCGCGGATGACCACGTAGCCGTCGGTCAGCTGCACCTGGCCGGCGCGGATGGCCTTGATCTCCCAGCCCTGCAGCACGATGCCGGCTTCGAAGCGCTCCTCGATGTGGTACTCAAAGCGCGCACGGCGGTTTTCGGCGATATGGGACATGGGGTCGCGGGCAAGCTGAGGCCCCTAGAATTCGTTCCATTGTATGAAGCACGTGAACAAGTCGGTCCTGCTGTGGTACTCCGCGAGCGAGATGTACCAGCTGGTGACGGCGATCGAGGACTATCCGCGCTTCCTGCCCTGGTGCGAGCATGCCACGGTCGTCGAACGTCACGACGATGGCGTCACGGCCCGCATCGGCCTGGCCTATGCCGGCGTCAAGCATGCGTTCACCACCCGCAATGAGCACGTCTCCGGCGAGGCGGTGATCGTCAAGCTGGTCGACGGCCCGTTCTCACTGCTCGACGGCACCTGGGCCTTCTTGCCGCTGGGCCGACCCGGCAGCCCGGCGCAGGCCTGCAAGGTCGAGTTCGATCTGCGCTATGCCTTTGCCAGCAAGGCGCTGGAAACGGTGCTAAGCCCGGTCTTCGACCGCGTGGCCAACACCTTCGTCGAATCCTTCGTCACGCGCGCGGAAGCCATTTACGGGCCGCGCTGATGGGCACGCAGTGAACATCGAGGTGGTGTACTGCCCGCAGCCTGGACACTGTGACCGCGTGCAGCTGACTCTGACTGCAGGTGCCAGCGTGCAGGATGCGGTCGCCGCCAGCGGGCTGTGCCAGCGGTACGGCCTCGTGCTCGAGTCGGTCGAGGCAGGCATCTGGGGGCGCAAACAGCCGCTGCAGTCGCTGCTGCGCGAGCGCGACCGAGTGGAGCTTTACCGGCCCTTGCGCGTGGACCCCAAGGAAGCGAGGCGCCTGCGTTACAAGCGCGCAAAGGGCGACAAGCCCGCGGTCAAGAAGTGACGCGCCTCAGCGGCACTCGCTGGCAATTGCCTCGCGCGCGCGCCGCGCTTCCTTCGCTCGCGCCTCGTCGTCGAGGATCTCGCGCTCGCCGTCGGCCTTGATCCGCGCGATGCGTTGGCCGCTGTCGAGGGTAGCCAACTGCTCGCGGGCGCGCTGGCAGTTGTCCTTGCGGACTGCAGCGGCTCTCTGCTCGTCGGCCTTGGCGCGAGCTACCTGATCCTGCTCTGCCTTGCGTTTGCGCTCCTCCAGTTCCGCATCCACCGGTGCCTTGGCCGGCGCGGCGGCAGCGGCCGGCACGGACGCGGCAGCTACCGGCGGTGGTGCGGGCTTGCGCACCGCGACCTCGGGTCGCTGCAACACGTCTTTCTCGGGAACGTCGCGCGGCGGCGGGATGTCGCTGATGTGGATCTGACCGCGGCTGTCGCGCCATTTCCACTGCGCTTCGGCTGGCGCTGACAGCAGCAGGCAGGCCATGGCGGCCAGGCTCAGGCCGGCCAGTCGCCGGTGCAGCGTGAGGGTGAAAAGCATCCTTCAAGTGTAGTGTCTAGCCCTGGCCCGACGGGTGTGCAAAGCATCACGGCGCCGGGCCGCGCGTGGCCGCCTCCGTATAATTCATTTTTGCGTTCGGAGCCTCATCCATGCGCCTTCTCGGCAAAGCGCTCACCTTCGACGACGTGTTGTTGGTGCCCGCCTATTCGAAGGTGTTGCCACGCGATACCAGCCTGGCCACCCGCCTGTCCCGAAACATCACGCTGAACCTGCCGCTGGTGTCCGCCGCAATGGACACCGTGACCGAGGCGCGACTGGCGATTGCCATCGCGCAGGAAGGCGGCATCGGCATCGTGCACAAGAACATGCCGGCACAGGCCCAGGCGGCCGAGGTGGCGCGTGTCAAGCGCTACGAATCCGGCGTGCTGCGCGACCCCATCACCATCACGCCGGAGGTCACGGTACGCCAGGTCATGGCGCTGTCGAAGCAGCACGGCATCTCCGGCTTTCCGGTGCTGCAGGGCAAGACGGTGGTGGGCATTGTCACCGGACGTGACTTGCGTTTCGAGACGCGCATGGACGCGCCGGTGCGCGAGATCATGACGCCGCGCGAACGCCTCGTCACCGTGGGGGAGCATGCCACCATCGACGACGGCAAGGCGCTGATGCACAAGCACAAGCTCGAGCGCGTGCTGGTGGTCAACGACGCCTTCGAGCTGTGCGGGCTGATGACGGTGAAGGACATCACCAAGCAGACCAACTTTCCCGATGCCGCACGCGACGGCGTCGGCAAGCTGCGCGTGGGCGCCGCAGTGGGCGTGGGCGAGGGCACCGAAGAGCGTGTCGAGCTGCTGGTGCGCGCCGGCGTCGATGCCATCATCGTCGACACCGCGCACGGCCACAGCGACGGCGTGCTCGAGCGCGTGCGCTGGGTCAAGCGCCACTATCCGCAGGTGGACGTCATCGGCGGCAACATCGCCACCGGCGCGGCCGCGCTGGCGCTGGTGGAGGCTGGTGCCGACGCGGTCAAGGTGGGCATCGGCCCGGGCTCGATCTGCACCACGCGCATCGTCACCGGCGTGGGCGTGCCGCAGATCATGGCCATCGAATCGGTGGCCAAGGCCATCCACGGCAGCGGCGTGCCCCTCATCGCCGACGGCGGCATTCGCTATTCGGGCGACCTGGCCAAGGCCATCGCCGCCGGTGCGCACAGCGCCATGATGGGCGGCGCCTTTGCCGGCACCGAAGAGGCACCGGGCGAGGTGGTGCTGTACCAGGGCCGCAGCTACAAGAGTTACCGCGGCATGGGTTCGCTGGGCGCGATGGCCCAGGGCTCGGCCGACCGCTACTTCCAGGAGGGTGGCTCGGACAGCATGAATTCGGCCAAGCTGGTGCCCGAGGGCATCGAAGGCCAGGTGCCCTACAAGGGCTCGCTGGTGGCCATCATCTTCCAGATGGCCGGCGGGCTGCGTGCCGCAATGCACTACTGCGGCTGCGCCTCGATCCAGGACATGCACGAGCGCTGCGAGTTCGTGGAGATCAGCACCGCCGGCATCCGCGAGAGCCACGTCCACGACGTGCAGATCACCAAGGAAGCGCCCAACTACCGCATGGAGTAGCAGTCCATGCACGACAAGATCCTGGTCCTCGATTTCGGCTCGCAGGTCACGCAGCTGATCGCGCGCCGCGTGCGCGAGGCGCATGTCTATTGCGAGATCCACTCGAACGACGTCTCCGACGCCTTCATCCGCGCCTTCGCACCGAAGGGCATCATCCTTAGTGGCAGCCATGCCAGCACCTACGAGGAGCATGAGTTGCGCGCCCCGCAGGCCGTCTGGGACAGCGGCGTGCCTGTGCTCGGCATCTGCTACGGCATGTTCACCATGGCGGTGCAGCAGGGCGGGCAGGTCGAGGCCAGCACGCACCGCGAGTTCGGCTATGCCGAGGTGCGCGCGCACGGCCACACCGCGCTGCTGAAGGGCATCGAGGACTTCAGCACGCCGGAAGGGCACGGCATGCTGAAGGTGTGGATGAGCCATGGCGACAAGGTCACCGCATTGCCGCCGGGCTTCAAGCTGATGGCCAGCACGCCCAGTTGCCCGATCGCCGGCATGGCCGACGAATCGCGCGGCTACTACGGCGTGCAGTTCCACCCGGAGGTGACGCACACCGTGCAAGGCAGGGCGCTGCTCGAACGCTTCGTGCTCGACATCGCCGGCGCGAAGCCCGACTGGGTGATGCGCGACCATGTCGCCGAAGCCGTGGCGAAGATCCGCGAGCAAGTGGGTAGCGAAGAGGTGATTCTCGGTTTGTCGGGCGGTGTCGATTCCAGCGTGGCGGCGGCCCTGATCCACCGCGCCATCGGCGAGCAACTCACCTGCGTCTTCGTCGACCACGGGCTGCTGCGCCTGAACGAAGCGCAGCTGGTGATGGATATGTTCGCCGGCCGGCTGCACGCCAGGGTGGTGCATGTCGATGCCAGCACGCAGTTTCTCGGCCACCTCGAGGGCGTCAGCGACCCGGAGGCCAAGCGCAAGATCATCGGCCGCGAGTTCGTCGAGGTGTTCCAGCGCGAGGCGAAGAAGTTGTCCAACGCCAAGTGGCTGGCCCAGGGCACGATCTACCCGGATGTCATCGAATCGGGCGGCGCCAAGACCAAGAAGGCCATCAGCATCAAGAGCCACCACAACGTCGGTGGCCTGCCCGAGACGCTGGGGTTGAAGCTGCTGGAGCCCTTGCGCGACCTGTTCAAGGACGAGGTGCGCGAGCTGGGCGTGGCGCTCGGCCTGCCGCACGACATGGTCTACCGCCACCCGTTCCCCGGACCGGGCCTGGGCGTGCGCATCCTGGGCGAGGTCAAGCCCGAATACGCTGCGCTGCTGCAGCGCGCCGATGCGATATTCATCGACGAACTGCGCAGCACCATCGACGAGCGCAGCGGCAAGAGCTGGTACGAGCTCACCAGCCAGGCCTTCGCCGTCTTCCTGCCGGTGAAGAGCGTGGGCGTGATGGGCGACGGCCGCACCTACGACTACGTGGTGGCACTGCGTGCGGTGCAGACCAGCGACTTTATGACCGCCGACTGGGCCGAGCTGCCGCATGCGCTGCTGAAGAAGGTATCGGGGCGCATCATCAACGAGGTGCGCGGCATCAACCGTGTCGTCTACGACGTCAGCAGCAAGCCGCCGGCGACAATCGAGTGGGAGTAGCTTTCGAGATCTATCGGGGTCTATCGAGGTCTATCGAAAAGTCGACCCAACGCGTTGCTTCGAAAGGCAAATGTCTGTCGAGATCTATCGACATCTATCACTGGGATGCCCTTCAATCTGACGGTAAACTTGACGGTAAAAGTGTCGCGTCAAGTTCCCGCGAGAGATTTACCGTCAGGGCGATTCCCACGTTGACGGTAAATTCCGAACGCAAGACCCAGCATCCATGCGGCTTATCGGGCGATCGACGGGTTGAGTTGCGCTGACGGTAAATTCTTGCGCTCCCAGGCGATACGCTGCCGCTGATCAGGCTGCACTGGTGAGCTCAGGCGCCGCACTGCCAGTAGGGCAGGCCGCCGCGAACGAAGCTGGTGCGCGCCGCCCCGCCGCAGCTCGGGCAGACAAACCATTTGGGCCAGCGCGCCGCCTGCAGCGCCGCCTGGCACTTCACTTCACTTCGGTTCCGTAGCGCTCAAAGAACTCTGGCATCGACAGTCCGGGTTGAAACTGCACTCGGTTCATCTTCATGGCGCACCTCCTGTGTGGGAGCTGTCATCTTCCAGTCTCAGTGGCTCATAGCGTGAGCCTGCTGAGACTTCTCGCTAATCATGGTCGATTGAGCCTGCGGATCTTTAGCCACCGATCTCCATCGCCGAATTGACGATGGCGTCGAATTCAGCCTGGCTGATGTACTGGGGCACGTAGGTTCCGCCCTGCTGGATCAGGATCTTCATGAAAGCGCGCAGGTGGTTGCGCGAGCCACGCAGCAAGTTGTCGTAGACCATCAGGATGTCGGCGTTGTCGATGCCCGCTTTCTGCTCAGTGATGTCACGGATGTCCAGTTCCTCGAT
>Ga0105097_10001004_pt1 | contig 13265 bp, 19 predicted proteins | sample PPLLak12cMay2015_FD_87035 | JGI IMG/M metagenome (GOLD analysis project Ga0105097, IMG submission 87035) | Freshwater sediment microbial communities from Prairie Pothole Lake near Jamestown, North Dakota, USA - PPLs Lake P7 Core (1) Depth... | ecosystem: Environmental > Aquatic > Freshwater >... | reverse complement strand
TGTTGGTATTGAACTTGTGAGCGAATAGCCATTTGTTCAACCAAAACCAGTGAGTCCTTATGACCCATCAAGCAAACACGTGCATTGCCAGTACCTGATGCTGTATCGCAATTGCTTGAGACAAACACAGGGATACCATACAAGTTACCGATCTCACCAGTGCGAATAGTACTGTTTGTACCACCAACAAAGGCTTGTTCAGTGTAACGAGCCAGACCCATCAGAGTGTTGCGGCTTGAGGGAGGAATCAGAAAGAAACGCTGATCCATTGGGGTATCAGTATCGTCAAGACGCTGAATAGTGCGGCGAATAGCGGCATCGGTCAATGCTGACTCATTGTTGTTTGCGGCAACATAAGCAGTAGTACCATCACCACCAATAAAAGCACCAGTTGCATAAGCATTTGTACCAGCACCGCCATTGGTTGAACGACCCAACTGAACCAAGTCTGTATCGACTTGTTTAGCCAAAGCGTAACCAGCATCAGATGTGTAGAAGTTACGCAAGCTGTTCAAGGCTTGGGCTTCGACAATATCTTCAATCAAACGGCTGTATTCGTAATGCTTGTTGATAGAAACTTGAACTTCAGACTCTGTAGCGGCAATCAAAGTGACTGCTGTTTCAGCGGCTTTAGCAGAAGCAGAACCACGGGTAGGTGCGGGAATGTGAATTACATCACCCTTTTTGCCCTTAAAGTTCATCTTCATAACCAAGTTAGCTAAAACAAGGTTTTTCTTGTAGGCGGCTACGATTTCATCTGACCAAATTTCAGGAATGAACGTTGCGCCTGTGGTTGTGGTAACTGAACCACTGGGGGAAAATGCTGTTGCCATGTTAAATCTCCAAAAAACGATAGGTTAAATTATTTGACCCGTCCGTCTTGATACGCTTGCATGATTTCTCCGCTTAACGCCTCATAACGATCTGGGTCAGTCATCTTCAGCCGAATTAGATCAGCCCGTCTGTAGACCCTCTTTCCAGACTCCCCACTTCCACCTACATCAACTCCCGCCGCTTTAAGGTTAGACTTTCGCTGAGTTTCCCCTGCATCTGAAGTCTGTTTAGCCTTAACACCACGCAACTGCTTGTAGGTACTCAGCAATTCGTTTGCACTGTCGTAATCAAACTCACCATCAGCTTTTGCATACAAACCAAGGCGAATAGGTGAAGATTTCACCCAATTCACAAAGTCTGCATCTTGAGCAATCTGACCAAAATCAGGATGCTCTTGCGCCAGCTTTTGCTGAATCTGCATCTTTTTGAACTCTTGACCAGCTTGTCTAGCCGCAAGTACATCAGGATGGTTATCAACAGTCCTACGAACTGCCTCTTGTGGATTCTCGAAAAAATCTACTTCTGGCTCTTTTTCAATAGGTTGTTGCTTAGAGGAGAGGTTTTGCTTGATAAGTTCATCTGCCAGCTTTCGCACTTCCCCAACTTCCTGCGCTTGCTTTCCAATTAGCTTCTCAGCTTCTTGGTGCATCTTGACCACTTCTTCCAAAGATTTTTGCCTGTATTTCTCAGGCATCTCGGACAAGGGCTCTACAACAGGTAGTTGCTTCTTTTGCTCAACTGCGTCTAACTCACTTAGCGACTCATCTTCATTGTCAATCAACATATTTCTTCCTTTTCCTGCCGTTATCGGTTCTAGGACATTCAACTCGGCTTACGCTTGTGAGCTGTGCTTTTGCTCAAACTTTAGTCTATCTAGGTGTTTTCTCTCGAACTTCCCATGCTCTGATGGAAAAGAACCAGACCACCCTTCTAACTTAAAGTTAGGAGCAGACAAAGTGCGGTTGGCTGTTTCTCCGCACTCACACTTAAAACCTGTTGTCTCATAATCAACAAGTCTTTCGGTTTTATGCCCGTTTGCACAGGCAAAATCAAACATTCTTTTCATTCAATTCCTCGTAGGCTCGTTCACTGACCTCTTTTAAGGTTTTCAGCCAAGTCAAGATGGAAAGTTCACCTTTTTTGAACATCAAGGTCTTTTCATCAGGAATAACGCTAAGATTATTGAGCGACTCTATCATAATGTCAATATCCATGCACAAATCCTTCCAACCCTCCATCCCCATCATTTCAAATCGGGATTCGTAATACTTTTGTAGTTCTGGGGTCATGGCATTGCCGCCTTGAGTTGGTCAGTTGTTGTAGCCGCATCAATGGCTGTTTGCATAACGGCGTACTTATCACGAATAACTTGCCTTTCCGCTTCTGCCGATGTTGCTTCAGATGGAATAGTTGCCTTAATGTCCAAAGGCGCAAACTCAGCAGACCGAGCCGTGCGTCTAGCATCATGGGCAATGGTCTTTGCTTTGGTAATGTTTATCGTAATCATGCTGTGTACTCCCATGCATCACGGAATGTGCGGTCTGTTGGAATGTCAGAGACATCCACAATCTTGAATGCTTTGCCTTCTGGAACTCTCATTTGGGCAAGAATCTCAATTGTGTTGCCTTCTTGAGAAATCCATTCTGGAGATGGGACAACAATAGCCACACCGCCATCATCTGTTGGATAAATTATTCTTGAGTTCATGGTTGTCCTTTAGCGGAAGATGGAAACATTAACATAGGTATTATCTTGCAATGACCCCGCGTCTGTATAAGTGCCAATTCTTAACGCTGAAGTTGTTTGCGTGGTACTTCTGTTGCTAACAATAGAAAATGAAACGCCCGGAGTGCCAGCAGCTCCAGAAAAACTATAATCAGCATCCGGCATCGCGGTCGTAAAGTTGACCGTGTAATCCCCAGTGTTGTTATCCGTGATGCTCGACACATTACCACTTGCACGAATAGCAACAGTTCCTGTGCCGTTAAAGTTTACCCAAGCACGACAACCATAAGCAGTAGCAACAGAGCCGTAGCCTGAGTTGAATTGCAAGTTAGCGCTTGAGTCTAGCCGCATAACCTCAACACCACCTTCAGAGAAAGCAATGGTGTCAGCGGCAGGGAAGAAGATACCTGTGTTGGTGTCGCCTGTAGTGGTTATAGATGGCAGTGCCGCTGTTCCAGCGTTAAACTCTACGCCTTGGCTTGAGTTAATAGTGACAGCAGTTGTCGTTCCATTTGTTTTTAGTGCAAGGCTACCAGCACTATCGACTGAGCCTGAATTAAGCGTTACTTGTGTTGCCATGATTTACTTTCCTTTAAGGTGTTCCATTTGCAACAATGTTTGTTGCAGATGTAATGATTCCCGTTGACGACATTGATGCAATTGTAGTAGCACCATATTTAAATAGCAATTTACCGCCTGATTCCTCAATAGTGAAATTGGTAGTCAATAACTTAGGCGTAGATGCCGCCGTACCCGTAGTATTCTGATTTAATGTAGGTACGTCAGCCGCAACCAATGCCCTAAAACTAGGCACTCCCGCCGAGGCACTAGGAGATGCCAACACAAAGTTAGCAGTCTTGGATGCGTATGGATTTAGAGTGTCTCCATAATTAGCAGACAAGCTAATATCAGGTGTAGCGCCACCACTTGACACGACAGGAGCTGTACCTGTTACAGATGTTACTGTGCCTGTTGTAGGCGTAGTCCATGTTGGAGTATTGCCTGTGCCAGCAGATGTTAATACTTGACCACTTGTGCCTTGTGACCCATCAAAGCTAGTAGTGCCTGTTACGCTTAGATTTACCGTGCCTAAGTTTCTGCCAAAAAAACCATCACGCCAATTTCTACCATTTGTGCCTATGTCTTTTGCATTGTTAGTTGCTGGCTCTAAATCAGTAGTAATTCGAGCATTAACAGCTAGGCTATCGGCATTTGAACCGCCCAAAGTAGTGTCATCATTAACGATTATATTTGTTGCAGTTAAAGTGTTTACGCCAGTTACATTATTAGAGTCATCAATAATAACGCCTGAGTTTTGTATTAACTTGCCTGTGGTCAAATTATAACGAGCCACAGCGTTATCTGTAGCACTTGCAGGGCCTACTACATCACCACCTAATGAAGGTGATGTGTTTGTGATTGTAAAGTTAGGGTAAGTTCCGCTTGTGTTTATGCCTGTGCCAGCAGTCAATACTACTGTTTGGTCTGGTGCGGTATTGGTAATTGTGAAACTAGGATAAGTGCCACTTGTTGATATACCTGTGCTTGCAGTTAGACTAACAGTCTGATCTGGCGCAGTGTTGGTAATAGTCAAAGTACCAGTAGTTGTAATTGGACTACCACTTACGCTAATACCTGTACCAGCTGTAGCCGCCACACTTGTGACTGTGCCTGTACCAGAACTCACATTTACAGTCACATCATCCCCTGAATTGGTAGCAGTAACCGCCGCACCTACAAAGTTAATGTTCTTAACACCTGTGGAAATTGAAGTTCCCTCGTCTTTAATACCAACCGCACCATTGGTAGACATAGTGCTAATGACTTTAATCTTTTCAGCAACATCAGCAGATACAACCTCACCAACATTAATCTCTCTGCCATCAGACAAAGAAATTATTAAAGAACCATCAAAGTCAATGTTTGCGTTGACTACTGATATGCCATCAACCCCATCAACCCCGTCACGACCAGCTTGCCCATCAACACCTCTATCGCCTTTTAAACCATCTTTGCCTGACTTGCCATCCTTACCATCACGCCCATCTTTACCATTAGCGCCATCACGCCCGTCTTTGATAGACAAAACTCGTTTTTCAATAGAGTTGCCAACTGACTCAAATCGGGTGGTAATGTCAGACTCAATCTTCTTGAGTGCTTGAACAACAAGATCAACATTCTCGCCAATCTTGCGTTTTTGAACTTCTTTGGCTTGAGAAACAGATTGACGCACTGAGTCCAAAACAGCCATCTGCTGTTCAGGAGTCATATTCTTGAGAATTAACTCTTTGGCAAGATTTTCAACATCCATTATTGAATTCCTGTTTGTCCAGCATTGAGTTCCCTAGACAACTGCTCAAGGAAATCTGATTCCATACCAGAAACCTTATTTTGTTTGTCTGCCATTTGCAATTCAACAATCTTAGACTTGTTCTTAATGTCAGCTTCTTTCAACATTAGTTCAGCGATCTTAACCCGCTTATCAAACTCCCTAGAGGCGGCTTCATCCTCGCTTGGCAGATTTTTAGTGGTTGCGCCAAGCACTTTAGCTTGAATCTCTTGCGGCATTAACTGTGTTTCCATAGACAACTTAATAGCATTTGCCTTGTTTTCTTCAGCTTGAGTGGTTTGAACTGCAATCTGCGCCTGTGCCGCTTGCATTTGCAACTCTGCTTGCATCTGTTGAATCTGCTGTGCTTCGGGATTAGGCTTGCTCATCTCATCCAAAGCCGCAATCAACTCAAATCTGTTACTCAAACTAGAGTTAGCCAAGATTCCTTTAAGAATAATTGGCAAAACAGGGGTTTGTGGGCCAAGAGTCTGCAACAAACCAATAAATTGCTGTTGCTCGTACTCTCTAGCAATGATGCCCAAGGTAGCAGTAGGCACAAAATTCATGTCTACGCTTGGATAACGCTCTGGGTCAAACTGCATATACCTAAAAGCCGCTTGCTTAATGAATGGAATCAAGAAATCTTCTTGAAAATTCACCAAAGTGCGCTTGTACTTCTTAATAATAGAAGCAACAGCCATAGACATACCGCCACCATCACGGGATGCTTGAGAAACCATGCCCTGAGAGTCCAGTGTTCCAGTAGCTTGCAACAGCATACGCTCAAACTCTTTGGCAGTTGCTAGGTTATTGGGGTCACTCTGACCAAACTTGAATGGGTAAATAATCTCACTTGGGTTGCCATTGGTAAGAATGGCTTTACCAGCCTTAACTTCAAACTTCATACCTCTTGGAAGTCTTGTTGCATCCATAGCAACCATAGGGGCGGTGGTTAAAGCAAGCGAATCCAAGTGAGCGCGAGTCTGAGCATCAATAGCTTTTTGCATATTGAAGGCTTTTTCCACTGTACCTCGCCCCAACAGGCGGTTTGGAACTGTATCGTCTTGGTACGACAACACAGGTCTGTCTTTCATCATGTAAGGGTTTTCTTCAGCCTTCAACAACATACCATCGTTGGCAATTACGACAATGGCTTCAACCATGTCCGAGTAATCTTCTGCCGCTGAATTCTCAGGAAACAACTCAACTATGTCCTTGTTTTCCTTCATGTTGTTCAGGTACTCACGGGGTACTAACCCGTAGTACGTCAACAACAGTACCTTCTCATCTTGGTACTGGCTAACCTCTTGGGTAGCCTCTAAGTCAGTGTCTTCGTAGGTGGGCGTGATGTTTACCTTGCGGTAAATGCCTTTTTCGATTCCCTCTACAATCTTGTGGATTGAGACGTATTTCTCAATAGCCACGCCCATACAGTCGTTTACAGAAACACCATTCGGGTCAAACAAAAAGTTCTTTGGGTTTACAGGGGAAATCTTGACCGCAATCCTATCTCTTTGCATTACACCAATTGCCGCCTGACCCTGCATATTAGGAATAGCCTGAGTAGAAGGAACATACTCTGTCTCAGTCATTACGACAATCTCACCAATGCCTGTACCATAGATTTCAGCCATCAACTCGATCTGGTCGATAGCTTTTCTGATCTTGTCTTTCTTGAAGTCTTCGTTTAACTGATTCTTGATTTGCTCAACATCAAGAGGATTACCATTTACATCTTGGATGTCATCTTCAATGTCAAAGAACTCGCCTTGACCAAAGATAGCTTCCATGATCTCAGCATGGCGAGTCTCAACAGCTTGTTGGGTAGCAGGGGTAACGATACGGCTACGCTCAGACTCACGGGTCTTGTCTTCAGAAGCCCATTGACCACGGAAGATGCGCTCATACTCTAGGTAATCGGGGAGAAAGTTTGTATCTCGCCAATCTCTCCACTTGTCGCAGTGGCTAGTGATGAAATCGGTTAACTCTTTATCAGCCTCAGTAGGCTCATAAAATTCGCCTTGTTCTAGCTTGACTTCTTTGTCTGTTGCCATTTATATCCCCGAAATAATATCTAGAGGCTCCCACTCATCTTCTTGGTCGTCTTGGAAGTATGAGGTTATCGCCAGTTGGTCAATGTAGGAAAGAGCATCAGGCAAGTCATCGTGAACACCTTGGGCGGGAAACATCAAAAGTTGATCTTTGAATTCATCCCAATCTTCCTCAGAGTTCAGCACAATACGCCCATGCTCAAACCTTCCTTGGAGACTCCAGATAATTCTGTCAGTCTTTTTCCTGTTGCCATGCGTTAAGTCAACTATGTGGGAATATACATTATTTTTCCTCATTAGGTCACTCAAATAAGGCAAAACAGCGTTTTTTAACGCACCTCGCTCAATTCCAACACTCAAAGGGCGGTATTCCCGCATCTTCAGCAGAATCGTAGCGGCAGTCTCCCGAATGTCCCAACGCCCATAAGCAATCTCTTTAACAAACCATTTGCCCTCGTCAGTCACTTTGACAACAGCGATCGCAGTCTGGTCTAGCCGTTTCTTCGAGTTAGCCGCCTGTCTAGCTACTTCCTCAAATCCAGCCAAGTCAACAGCTATGAAGTAAGAACCATACTCAGGTTCTTCCCCGTACTTAATCCACTCTTCTTTAAAGACATCAGACCCCGCATTGTCGAAAGATGCCATATACTCTTGCTTGAAGGCGAACGAACTTAGGGTCTTCTTCGCACTCTCGATTTCACTAGGGTCGATTAAAGGGTTGTCTTTGGTGGTGAAATGCCAACTTTTCCAATCTTCATCTTCTTCTGACATTCCAAGTTTAAAGATGTCATAGAAGAAATTGCGACCCTTGGGAGTGCCGATAAACATTGCTCTGCCCTTTTTGTCTGACAGAGAAGCACGAATAACCTGTTCCCATGCTTCGGGTTTGATGTCTGCAACCTCGTCAAGCACAGCGTAGGTGAGCGACACTCCTCGCAAAGTATCTGGTCTATCAGCACCTCGGACATAAATCTTTGCTCCGTTTATCAAGGTAATGTCCATGTTATTGATGTGGCTGGCTTGGATAACCTCACGCCCCAACTCCATCAATACATCCCAAATAATCTGCCTTGCTTGACCATTGGTAGGTGCAACATAAAGCACAGCAGACCCTGCACTACATTGCAGTCCTTCAATCAATAGGGTAATGGCTGAGAGTCTAGACTTACCGCAACGCCGCCCTGCCGCAATGACTTTAAACCTTGTTTTATCAGCAAAGACTTCTTGTTGCCAAGGGAGGAGGCTAAAGTTAAGGTCAGACATCTTTGCTTTCTATATCTTCAGCTTCTACTGTGTTGTCACCAATGGTTACACCACCAATGCCTGAGATCGTAATGTTTACAGCACTTCTCTGATTCTTCTCTTTTTCAAACAGAGTAACGGGAAGCATTCTGTCCATACATAGCTTCAAAGCCGCCATCTGTGCAGGGTGGTCATCATCAAGGGCAATCTGAACAGTCTTCTGTACAACATTGACTCCAGCACTGTTTATCAGGAGTTCCTTGAGTTCCTTGACTCGTTGGTTCTCGGTCTTAGGCAACAAAGCTAATGGCTTGGCATCAGCGTATTTAGCCATAGTCAATTTACCTGAACCCTTGGGTCTACCCTTTTTCTTCAGGTTGTCAGGGAGTGCATCTACTACATTCATCTTTTATCCAATCAGGAAGATCACCAACACGGCTGGAGACTGTTCACATAAAGCAGTGTGTCACAACTCAATTAAACAACAACTGTCAACGGCGCTAACCCATTGTCAGTCTCCATGCGTCTTGGAAGTTAGTACATACTTTACACGAGAACAGGAATCTTGTATAGTAGAGCCAAGTTTGATTGCGCCAGACTATGAGCCTTTTAGAAGTGGTACAGCCCGTGGGGATTCCTGCGGGGCGCAACTGTGTTACCTCTAAAGGGCTTTTTTTATGGCAATTTACAGCAAAGCAGGAATGTCGGCAGTCAAGAAACAACGCAAGACTAGAGCCGCCAAAGCCAAAAAAACATTAGCAAAACTTGCAGAATCAAGTCCTGTCATACAGGAACTAATCAACAAAAAGGCTTCTCAAATAGCTTGGGCTATGCAAAAGAAGTCCCCCAAGAAGAAAGTTGAGTTCTTGCCGCCACCAGTTTACTTGCTTGGAATGGGCAAAGACTTCTATAAGACTAGGGAATGGCGGGATGTCAGGTACAAGGCTTTAGTTAAGTTTGGCAAGAAGTGTCAGGCTTGTGGAGAAACCAGTGGTTATATCCATGTTGACCACATCCTCCCAAGATCAAAGCACCCAGAACGAGAACTTGATATTGAGAACTTGCAAGTATTGTGTGAGGCGTGTAACATTGGTAAATCCAACACGGATACAACTGATTGGCGTTACAAGTAAAGGGATGTCGGGTGTGGCAGTCGCACCCTCAAAGGCATGAGATATACGGTTGCCCAAACCAGACCCGAAAGGGAAGTAAGGGCGGTGGCTATAAAGAGGTACGCACTGGAAACAGTAATACGACCTGATGCCCCACAGAGATTAACTTAACTCTGTACGCTATACGACACCCACCCTAGTCTAGGGACTCTCAAGACCATGAGATGTACTACGACTGCCTTGCTACGTCTGTACTATCCTGATTACCAACCTCTTCCCTAATCCAAGCCAGCCTTTGTTCGTGTTAAACACTACATTTGGCTTTTCCAGTGGGAGCGAGGGTACACAAATATTTACTCACCACACACCACCCCTCCCCCCCATCAAAGTAAGCGCTAACTAACATAACAAGCATTCCACTATATGAAAAGGTAGTGAGCGCTAACTAACTTAGGTCAAACGATAATTAATTATCAGTATTTAATTACTGACCAGTCAGTCAGTAAGCATATGGGATGTATGCACCATTTTAGGGATACTGACCAATGGGTCATTAAATACAAATAAACTAGAATAGGGAAAACCTATTGATTATTCTTTATCAATAGAAATAATTGTAGGTCGATTAGGGTTTGCACTTATATTATAGTGTTGAACACTACGTTATATTAGAGTCACTAGGGCAGACAATCCTAGTAAACAATCAACACTTCAAAGGGCTTTAACATGAGAAAATTTATTGTATCAATCCAAGGCAATAGCGAAAAGACTTTTGACTCTATTAATAGTGCCTTAAATTATGCAAGGCTAGAAGTTTATGCCTCTAATGCCACAATAATTCAAGCCTTCGATACTTTGCAGGATGGCAAACTTGCACAATGGTGCTATGGTTTCAAGTCATTATCAATTTATTCAGAGAATCAAGGGGCTTAACATGGATAAAAAAGAGATTCTTTGGGCTATTGCTTGCATCATAGTCTTTGCTTATATCGGCGCTTTGCTTGCATTTAGGGGATAAATTCTAGGGTATAGGGCACTGTTTACAGTGTCTTATCACCTAGGCATTTTCCTAGGCATTTTCAACTAAAAAGGCTTTAATATGAAATTCACTCTCCGCCGCAAAGATATTAGGGGTATGTTACACCTATGCGCTAAAAAGGATATTCGCTACTATTTGCAAGGCATTAACGTAGCACGTGACTTAAGGGGCACGTATATAGAAGCTACTGACGGGCACGTTTTAGGGCGTTTGTTTGTTGACGGCATCCAGTCAGATACACCGATTAACGTGATTTTACCTACTGAGCATTTGATTAAACTCAAAGGCACTAAAAGACAAGGTGATGATATGTTGCATTTTAGCGTTGACGGGTTAGCAATAGAGTGTATTTGCGACAATCAAACAGTGCGTTTTCAAGCGCATGATGCACGTTTTCCCGATACTGATCGAGTTATTCCCTTGGTTTTCAAGGATGAAGATATAAAACCTGCCACTTTTAACCCTGACCTTTTAGTTCGTTTTGTTGACTTATCCGAAGAAATATGGGGCAAAAGGCAAGTCCCTAGCTTGCTTCAAAGGGGAAAAGATAGTTGTTTAGTTAGTTTTCCAGCAATGGATGACCACTTTGTAGGGGTAATGATGCCATTTAAAGAGCAAGCAATGGCCAAAGTTCCAGCATGGTGCTATCGGGCAAAGACTAAGCCTGTAGAGGCTGAAATCACTGAAACAGTGGCAGAATAAGAGTTCAAACCCTTGGGGATTTTGTCCCCTTGGGCTTGCGCTTTTGCAAGGTTTAAAAGGCTTAAAAATGTTAGCAATACACACAAAATATATTCCTGCCACTAACACACGCGGCAGCAGAATCAAGGCCTATACAGTGGGCTTTAACGACCTGAAAGGGTTTCAAGTCACTATTCCCTACCCTTACGAATATTCACATGAGGTTTGCCACTTCCAAGCGGTTAAAGCATTGGTAGAAAAGCACAAACTAGACTGGGATTTGACAGATATGCGCTTTGGTGACAGTGCAGACGGTAAGGGTTATTCTTTTTGTTTTGACAATTCAAAGGTGGGCGAATGACCTATTACGACAAAGAAGTGCAAAAACTAGGCGAACGTCAGGCAGACATTCAACTTCGCTCTATTAATGGCCAAACCCGTTGGATGACCATATCACCCGAGCAAGTCCAAGCAATTTTGGCAATACTCAACAAAGAAGAGGTAGCAAAATGAAAGAAATAGAAGCATATCAATGTTCTGATGGTGCAATTTTTGAGGATGAAAAAAAAGCACAAGCCCATGAAGATGACCTATTAGGTCAAGAACTTGACGGATTATTAAGGCTTTTTCAACTTGACATCACCCGAAACCAAGAATTTAGCGGCATCTTGTCAGCCATGAAGAGACGCAAAGAATTGATGCCTGCCATTCGAGCAATTCTTAACATTTTGGAGTTTCAAGAGTGATATACGCCACAATAGCCCTACTTTTAAAAATTATTTTTAAAAAATAAGTTGGTATAAGTTAGTAAACACTCACCTACAACCACCTTCGGGTGGTTTTTTCTTGCCCACTTTTAAGACCCTGCAAGCCCGACAATGTAGGGTGCTGAGGGCAAGCCATTAAAAACCCCTTCTAGGCACTTTTAAAGCCATTTAAGACACTAATCTGCCACTGTGCAAAGCCCAACATAATCAAGGTCATCATCTGAGCGCAAACCTATTGCATGGAAATGCACTGCCCAACGTAGGCAAACCCTAAACCCTTCCGATAGATTACCCTCACCTATTGCCCGAATAGCTTCGTATTCAATGGGGTCAAACTTGATAACGATGCCCTTTTTGTCGTCATTGTCAGACATTGGCTTGTCTCCAGTATTCAGCGATTAGTAAAGCCTCTGCTCTGTTTATGTCCTTTTTGAGCTTTAGTGGCGCTTTGGGGAATAGTTTCCTAGCCAAGTCTAAAGCCTCGTTTTTGTCTGCGGTAAGGTTAAAGTGCTTTTTCCACTTTTGAGGGCTTACCAAGTGAAAAGGGTAATTAGTCAGTTCGCATACTGCACTGATAACCCCGACTGCTCTCGCAAAATTCCATGTTGACGAAATACCCTGTTTAGGCATAGCGTGTACCTGTTCCATGCAAATCTGTGCGCCCTCTTTTGGGTCAACAATGGACAGAATGCGACTTTTAAAAACCAACGCGAGGATATGCTTGTCCTTGTGGTCAATCATGAATGACTCGACATAATTCCCATCATGGTCTATTGCCCCAAGTGCGCCATTAACGGAGCCAGCGTCAATTCCTATGTAAATGATAATCATTCTCCTTTGATGTTGTTCATGCGCCAACGCAATTCATTAGCGGCGGGTAACCCACGCTTTTTCTCTATGTCGGATAAGGTCTGCCACCACCATGCGGATGCTTTCATTTTCCCAAGGTCTTTGGTTTTCCTCTTGTGCCTCAGAATCCACTCTTTCGCTTCCATCTGCTTCAATGTCTCCAGTAATTGAGAGCGCTCTTGTGGTGTCAGAGAAGCTAAGTTCCTTGGTTTCTTTGTGTCTGTCCAGTAGTCGATTGGCTTCATGTTTTGTCATGCTACTTTACCTTTAAACCCTTCTCTAATCATTTTTAGTATTTCAGGGTTTGCCTTGGCAAGTTTTGCATCTTCATCCAGTTTTGCAAGCGCAGGATCACGTTCTGAGCTTGATGGGACTGTCGTTCTGATGATGTCAGCCTGTTTGAACACTTGCTTTTGGTTTCTCACCCAGTTGCGCCATGTTGCTTGCCAATCCAGCTTTGTAGAGCCTGAACCAGCTTTTGCGCTCCAGTAATCCCTAAACTGCTCTCCCACGCTCCGCAAGTCTAGATCGGGTCTTTCCTGCTTTGCCCAATCTGCCCATTCCTTTGGCAAAACCCAATCAGCAGAGAGGCGTGAGCCTCTTGTGCGCTCTTTATTTGGTTCTTGGTTAATG
>Ga0105097_10001001_pt1 | contig 13286 bp, 13 predicted proteins | sample PPLLak12cMay2015_FD_87035 | JGI IMG/M metagenome (GOLD analysis project Ga0105097, IMG submission 87035) | Freshwater sediment microbial communities from Prairie Pothole Lake near Jamestown, North Dakota, USA - PPLs Lake P7 Core (1) Depth... | ecosystem: Environmental > Aquatic > Freshwater >... | reverse complement strand
GAGGAATTAGGAGAGTTATAAATTTAATAAGGAAGTCGTCCAAACAAAGAATGCCAAGCCTTCAAGAGAATAGCTAAAATGTTGGTATTAACGTTTCTTCTTCCAGAGGTTCCGTACCTTCTTCGAGTCCCTGCCCATCCCGGCCGATGCTTCCGGCGCGTACCGCCCGGACCCCCAGGCCACAACAAAAACTGCCCGGGGCCACCCGTGACTGAAGGGTTACGAGAAAAATAAATTTACTCTTGATCTGTTACGGCAGAAATCATATCATAAAAAGGGAGCTGCCTGAGAAAGGGGGGATATTTGGGTAGTATTCACAGGCGGGGCGATTCCAAATTTATCTGGAACGGGTTATAAGGACGGGAAGCAGTTTTTAGAGTCAACACGGTCGGAGAGCGAGGATTACGCCAAGCGTCTTCTGAAGCCGCGGGAGGGCGAAATCGCCCAGGGCAAAAGCCGGCCGTTCTCTATGATCGGGTTCGAGGAAAGGCTGTTCCACGATCTTCGCCGGACGGCAGTACGTAACCTCATTCGCGCGGGAGTCCCGGAGTGAGTGGCGATGCAGATTACCGGTCACCGAACCAGAGCCGTCTTCGACCGATATAATATTGTAAGCAGCGATGACTTACGGAAGGCCACCGAAAAACGCAACAACTACGAAATCCTCTACGTTGGGCAAGAAAAGGTGGCTAGAGAGGCGGAGAAAGTAAGCGCAAGTTCTTGATTTTACAACAAATGAGCCGGCGTAGCTCAGTGGTAGAGCAGCCGATTCGTAATCGGCTGGTCGGGAGTTCAACTCTCCCCGTCGGCTCCAATAAAAACAAGGAGTTAGGTTTAATAGCCTGACTCCTATTTTTTTGATTTATACCATAGAGCCTCCTGCAAAAGTCGGTCACTCCGTCATTCCGGCGAAAGCCGGAACCCAGAATCGTTTGAAAATCCTGGATTCCGGGTCGCGCTTCGCTTGCCCGGAATGACGACTTTCTCTTGCTTCCAAGAGTTTTGCAAGAGCCCCCATATTTGTGCCATTTTTTCTGAGATTCATCTCTTTGTTGGCCTTTTCAATACTAAATAATAGCGATCCAAACAGCGGGGTGAAGATTTGGTCTCAGGAAGGCCAACGATTGGCCATTATTCGCCATGCCTTTTCAATGCTTTGATTGCCTCCCCTCGTTATCTATTAAATCCTTTAGTCAACCCCTTCACAATTTTATCAGCCTTGTCTCGCTTCCTTTCCTCTCCCCGAGAATAAGCGCAATTTCAATTTATTAAGCGTACCGCCAAAATGCCCGAGGCTCGCTCTAAAAGGCTTTCTGGCAGGTCTTTTAGCCAAACTATATGGAAATGCCAGCAGCAACAAGAAAAAAAGGACTCCTCGCCCGAATTTAAGATAAAATGTGCCTGCATGGCAAGCGGAAAAAGTGGCCAATAATAGGTTTGGAGGGAATTTGAGCTTGAAAATGGAGAACCGAGGCGGATATAGTTTGAAGAAAGAGTAATTTTAAAAGTGGGAGGGCTTTCGAATATGAAGCGGACCATCTCTGTTTCGCTTGCTGTATCCTTTATATTATTTGTTCTTTTCCCCACTCCTTCAGACGCCTGGTGTGATGAAACCCACGTTGCCATTGCCAAAGCAGCGGGCTATTCGAAGTGGTTCAACGCTGTCGGCCCTGACATGATTAAGGAGAAGATGGGAGATAGGGAAGGGCATAACCATTTCGTGAATAATTTTCGTGGGACGGAGGTCACTTCCGAGATGGTCTTGTCTCAGGCAGAGAAATACAATAAGCTTGACCGCCATGGGCACCTTTACGGGGCCATAATCGCCTCGGTTAGAGATTACCTGAAGAAAAGAGAAACGGGGAAGTATGCAGAGTACCATATGGCTTTCTGTGCTCACTATGTCGGTGATTTATCGCAGCCCCTTCATCACATCGAACACAATGAATTCAATTATACTTACCACAAGGATATTGACGGGATCGTTGATGAGGGGATTTTGACCAATTTGGACAAAATCAAGATCTATCCCATAACCATTTCCTCAGAGCATGAACTCGCCAAGGAGATTGCCAGGATTGCCGTCCTTTCCATGGCTTTGGGGTACAAGCTGGAGGACGAATTCCGAATTATAACAAAGGACGAGGCTTACCAGCAACTGAGCCATAGCGCTTCCCTATTTAAGGCCATCCTGGATTATGTGAAAGGAGCGAACCCGGAAAAATAGCTGCGTTTAATAAAAGGACAGCATGTCGCAATCGTCTTTGAGAAAATGGAGAAAGTTGAAAAATAGTAGATTCCCACCTAAAATTTGCTGAAGAGATCTCCGTGGAGGATTCCTTTGATTTCCTTTGAGGCCTGCCACAATTCCCGCTCCATCTCAAACTGCAATTTGCGCCAATCCGGAGGACGCCGATTGAATAAAACGACCCAACCATACCCGCTTGAACCCCTGACGGCGAGGGTTAAGGTGCCCGATAAGCTTCCCGTATGCCAGAAGTTTACCCCTCCCTCATTTAATTTACGCACATTGAATCCCTTGGCGTAATATGTGTCCCTGTTCCAGACGGTTGGGTCTTCAGGCATAGCAAGCATTACCTTCATCGTTTCGGGCTTCAAGAGAGCCGGTGCCCGCTGGCCGTCCAGGGAAGTCAGGAATTTCAAATAATCCACCGAACTCCCGATCCATCCCCCGCAGGAATCCAAAGCTCTCATATCGAAACCGCCGTATGGAGATTGCTTCCCTCCCGAGGAGTCCTGAAAGTAGCAGACCTCATCGGGCTTAGTTTCCTTCGAATCCCCTATCTCCAGGCTGTTGGCGCCCGCTGGCCGGAGGACGTGCTCCTTTAAGAAAGCCTCGTAGGGTTTCCCCGATACCTTCTCGATCACCCTCCCCAGCAGGCAGTATCCGAGATTGGAATAGGAGAACTTCTCACCAGGGGCAAAATCCAGGTTCTCGCTAAAAAATGAGGCCAAATCTCCAGGGCAGGGGGGCTTTTCGGAAAACATGGGGTCACTCCTAATGTCCCTGTTATATCCTCCCCGGTGCTCAAGCAGGTTCTGAATGGTGATTTGTCCCAATCTCTTATCACGGATCTTTTGGGGCGGGTTTCCCTGGAGCAGAGGAAGGATTTTGGAATCGAGGGATAATTTTCCATCTTCGATGAGGGACATAATGGCAGTTGCGGTGAGAGGTTTGGATAGACTGGCTAACCGGAATCGGTTCCTGGAATTTGCGGGGACTTTCTTAAGAACCGAGAAATCTGCGTACCCATACCCTTTGGCCAGGATCAGTTTTCCTTGAAAGGATACGGCGAGGGAGCCTCCGGGGATATGGTGTTTCTCAATAAATTTAATGATGGCCCTGTCAAAACTTTCCAGACCGGGCAAGGCTTCGCCGTTCATCGGTGCGGCGGCCAAACTGGATGACCAGAGGCAGAATACGGCGAGAAGGACAATCAAGAATTCAAGAGCCGATTTATCCCTAATTGATATTATTCTTGATTCTCTTGATCTCATCGAACAGGCCCTGGTTCCTTTATGATTTCTTTGGCTTCAAGCAAATTTATCAGGGCTTCCTGGGACTGATCCAGCTTAAAGCGAGCAACTGGCAGGAATCCTTTCGGCACAGGATCGAATCTACCGACAATAGATGACGATCTCATCCTCTACCCAAGAGAAGCGGCATGATGGCAAACACCACAAGCATTAAATAGTCTCCATCCGGAAACTATTTATCCAGGTTTGCTGAATGTATTGAAATGGGATTTTTCAGCAGTATTTGGTGATGTTCCACCTGGTTATTGGGCCTATGATTACGGGGTGGTCTGGCTGGGAAGGTAGAAAATCATCTCGACGTGGGTGCCCACGTTTTTTTCCGACAGAATAACCAACTTGTCGGAAAATCGCTTCATGTTGGGAATCCCCATTCCGGCCCCGAATCCGAGTTCCCGGACGTAGTCGGGAGCGGTCGAGTATCCTTCTTTCATGGCCTTGTCGAGATCTTCGATTCCGACGCCGTTATCCAAAACGCGGACGATAATACGGTCCTCGTCGATGAAACCGTAAATGTCCCCTCCCCCCCTGCTGTGGATGACCACGTTGGCCTCCGATTCGTAGGTGGCCACTCCCACCCGCCTGACGATTTCGTCATTGAATTTTTTTTCCTTCAGGAACTTCTTCAAGAGCATGGCGCCGGTTCCGGCTTTGCCGATGTCGTTGGTTTCGATGTTGTAATGGAATTCCGCCTCGTCGATTTTCAGTTGTTCGCCCGTAATGATCGAGGATTCGGAGTTGAGAGTCGCGCTTCGCTTTTTGTCGTGGATGTAGATCAGGTTAAATTTTTCGATGATGCCATGGAGGATATCCTCCTTAGAGATGATCCCCTGGATTCGGCACTGGTCGTCGACCACCGGAAACCGGCCGAATTTGTAATTTTCGAACTTATCGACGATCTCTGACAAGGTCTCGCTGAGGCCGATCGCGACCACCTTCTGGGTCATGATGTTGCGGATCGGCTCGTTGATGCGGTTAAATTCCAGGGCGTTGATGATATCCTCGATCGAAATCATGCCAACCAGCTTTTTCTTATCATCGATGACCGGGATGCCCGAAATTTTCTTAATCTTCATCATCTCTTTGGCGTGGGCGATTTTCTTGTCCGCGGTGAGCGCCACCACTTTGGAAGCCATGATGTCCGAGGCCTTGATATCCTCAAAGATGGAGGCGTACTTGGAGAGTTTAGAATTTTCTTTCATCGATTCCCTGGAGTTCAAGGGCGTAGAGCTTGCCGCAAGAGGAGTACATGAAATTCTTAGTGCGCATTAACAGGAGGTTGTTCTGCTGGGCCAGTTCAATGGTTTCGGGGGGGACATATTTCCCGCGCACCACCACAAGGCCGAGTAGGTCGGTGACCAGGGCTGTGCGGATGACCTGGGGATGGGTATATCCGGTCAGAACGATCATCCCCGGTTTGGCCAGCGCCAGGATATCGCTCATCATATCTGCCGCCCCCACGTATTTGACTTCAGCTTCGAGCTTATCTTCCCCCGACAGGACCTCCGCTTCCAGGATTTCTTGAATGTCTTTGACTTTCTTTTTCATTCGTCCTCGTTTTTTTCAATCTCCGATATGGACTCTTTCGGGATCTACGTCCGGATGGTTTAGTTCTCGGAGTATATTTCTTTTTCGTATTCAGTTTCCAGCCGGAGTTTGTGCTTCGCCTCTTCCTGCGCAAGGGCGGTGAAAAGCGACTGCAGATTCTCGGTGCCGGCGACCTCCGTCAGGTCATTGTACAATTTGAATGACGCTTTCTCCCGCTTCATGGCGATGATTAGCGCTTCCTGGTAATCCATGTTAGGGGAGGGCATGATATCGACCAGATAATCGACGATTTTCAAATCGGTAACCTGTTTGGCTGAGGGCTGGAAGGTGCTGCCCTTCTGCACCCAGATCAGCTTTTCCTTGTGCTTCAATTCCTCCTGGGCGAAGTTTTCAAACATATCACGAAGATTGGGAGAGGTCAATTTCTTCGCCCAATCGCTATAGAACTGGCTGGCCTCCTGCTCCTTTTCGATAGCGAAATCGAGGATCTCGTTGATGGAACCGAATCCGGAGAGCATTTTCATGGAGCTGCCGCAGCATGACAGCTCTCCTTTCCCCTCGTTGATCACCTTGACCAGTTTCTGGCACGCGCTGCATTTATAGAAATCGGTCATGCGTTTTCCTCCTGGGGTGCATTTATGATCCATTTTATTTTAATATAACATTTTAGATCAAAAAGGGCAATACGCCTCCGGGAACCGATCGCGCGCCCCCCGTTTGGGCGATCTGAAATAAATTAATTTCCTAAAAAAGGCAGGGTCATCATGGCTCTGCCTTTTTCTTCCGATAACCTTCCAAGGTGCATGAATCTGCTATTTTCCTTGAAAATTCAAAGACCTAAAAGCTTTGACGAGAAACTTCTTGACAAACTCATCAAATGATGAGTATCCTGCAATTTCCGCCGCGGTTTAATCCCGGTGTGACAAAATCGCTCCTATAATTGATGATTACATAATAGGTCAGCAGACCGATGGTTTTGACTGTAGAGGCATCCGGCCGGATGCCTATGTTCGGGCGAGCGCCGCTCACCCCTACAATGCAAGGCGCGCAAGAAATAAAGAGTAGGGGCGGTTCACGAACCGCCCCTACAGGTGCAGCGCAATCCCGCTCCGAGCGGGACGGATGGACTTTTTACGAAACCACCATTTGGAGGAAAACATGGGCCGGACAGTCATACCTTTCAGTCATGTTTTGGAAACGGAGCGTGGAAGGTGGAAAGAGTTTCGCAAGAGTCTGAGCAAAGAAGACCAGGAAGCCTTCGATCGCCTTTTCGACCGGGCCAAATTCCATACCTCGGCCGCGGTTTACATGGCCCATCCCTGGCCATTGGAAACCATTCTCCTCTCCATCTGCCTGGAACACGAAAAAATGCTCGGGGATATCCTGGAAAAGCTCAAGGGAAGGGAAAAAAATTAACCGGATAACGTATTGTCAAACGTAAAGGCTTTTAAAAATGTTACCCAATCACCGCATAGGCCAAGAAGAGACCAAATCCTAAAGCGCACGCTGCCCAGACACGCATGAAGGCCGGCCGCCGCGCAAACCACCATTGAAGTATCCTGCGGAAACGCTCACGCCCGATTAGGGGGGTGATGAGACCTGCCACAAGGATGATGATGCCAAGGATTCGAACAATCCCGGGGAAGCGCGAGGTAGGCGCGGAAAAAAGGAGGGCCGCCCCCATGATGACGCGGAGAACCGCCGCAACGTAAATCCCGGCCTGGCTTTCGAAATGACGAAAGATGCCGAGAAGCATAGTTCGCTAGACGATGCCTACCGCACCCAAGACAGCTACAAAGAGGCTGAGAAAAACGGCTAAAACCACCATGCTGGATTCTCAACGTTCTAGCTAACGCGCGTTAGCGATAGCGCTTTGAGCTTGTGGGAAAACTCGGATTTCTTTCAGGAGTTCAAATAGCGCTATGAAGTTCCATTTGAACCGGGAGAATTGTAGGTTGTTCTTGGAGCGGATTCGGAGAGTAATAGCTGGTGTTTTCTTGTCATCCCCCGGATGGTTTCATTTATGGCTTTTACTCGCCTATCCAGCTCATCCAATTTTTCGTCCTTCTCCCTAATTTCCAAATCTCCCAGGCAGGGTTGGAGACGTAGGACACCTTGATTCTTTTTTATCTCGGCCAGTTCTTTTTGCAGATCCCGTATTTGATTTTCGAGTTCCTTGATCATTTTTCCTCAGGTTTGGCCGCCTTGACCTTAGGCCGAAGATTCCGGTTTCCATCGGAATGTCGGAAGATTCTTAGAAGGCAGAAAAGAACATCTCCAAGAAACAAGATATCCCTTTCTGATTTGGCTTGATCCCAAATTAAATAATCTGAACGTTCGTGGCCTTCGGTCCTTTGGATGTCTCTTCGACCTCAAAGCGCACCTTCTGGCCTTCCGATAGGGTCTTGAACCCCTCACCGGTGATGGCGGTGTGATGGACAAAAAGGTCTTTCCCGCCGTCCTGCTCGATAAAACCAAAACCCTTCTTCTCGTTGAACCACTTCACTTTTCCTTCCGGCACAAAAATACCCTCCTTTTTTTTCATGCTTCCAGCATAAGTCCGGATTTGGTTTATCTCCCTACTTCTTCCCTGGTACAATCGCATCCTTAGCGGCTTTTGCGACCCTCATTTTCACAACCGTCTTGGCGGGAATTTTGATTTCCGCCCCCGTAGCCGGATTACGACCCATGCGAGCTTTCCTGCTGACAAGGACAAGTTTCCCGATCCCAGGAAGGGTAAAGGATCCCGCCTTCTTGGTTTCGGAAACCGCCAATGCTGCCACTTCATCAATGATTTCCGCGGCGGCCTTCTTGGAAAGCTCCAATTTTTCTGCAAAATGGGAAACGATCTGGCCTTTGGTCATGGGTTTCTTAACCATTCTTTGCTTCCTGGTGTGGGATAAAAAGCTTCAATAGCCGGAGTATACTGGAAAGGGCGCAGGGAAGCAAGCGGAAACAATAAAGATGCGGGTTACATGAAGAACTCCACATCTCAATTGAGAGACTCAAAAAAGCCCCTGTTGCTTTTCCGAATGGAGTCGGCCGGTAATCTTCTGGGCAATCAGGGAGGCGTTGCCGTCGGCGCGATTATTGATGATGAGGTGAACCCCAGATCTTTTAACCGTTCCCGGACCATTTTCATTTCCAGGAATTTCTGAATCCTCCCCAAATCAGCAGTCCGCTCTTCCGGGGCCAGCACCAACCCCTCGGATGGGGCAAAGCCGGCGTAAACGGGAGGGGTTACCCCGATGACGAACATGGCCACAATTAGGTACCGGGAAATGCCCTTGCACAAAAGCTTTTTCATGGACAGCTCCCCCCTCTAATTAAGCTGTTCCCTTCATGTTTTGAAGCTTGTGATACCCTTTCTCCTCCGCAGCTTTTATTTAGCTACCTTTTCCCCGGAAACAGGCCGAAAATGAACCCCAGGGCGGCGCCGCCCGCGCCGCACCAGAGAATTTTGGATCGTATCTCGTCGATGCCGGTTATAGAACGAACAGCCTTCTGGAGAAAATTCTTATGCGTGGAGAAGATAACCCCGAGATCAACATATTCGCCGCCAATTTTGCCAAAAATGCCATAACCGACGGCCATCCCCGCAACTCCTAATATCAAAGCCATAATTATTGCCGGTCCAATTTTTTTCATGCATACCTCTCAGTTCCCTATTTTTTCCCCTTTCCTTTACCTTCAGACTTTTCGGCTTTCTCTTTTCCTTTCCCTCGATCGTCGTCATCGTAATTGTAATCGGAGTCCTTGTGCTTCCCATTTTTGCCGTGCTTTTCCTTTTGGATCGAATCGTTTATGGCCACGAATTGGCGTCCCCCCGCTCTCATCTGCATTACCTTCTCCGGAGGGTACCCGTAATGCTCGGACATGAATTTCAAGTTGACCATATTTACCACGTCCCGGTCAGGAAGACGGATCTTTTTCCATTCGTTCTTCGGGTGTTTCTTGTAATGCCCATAGGCATTTCCGTAAGGAGGGCCGATTTTTCCGCCATTTACCGGAACATAATAGATTGCAGGGCTCAGCCCGTAGCGCAAAGTAATATCCATCCAGCTCATGCCTCCAAGGCGAAGATCGATGACCGCCCCGGGGGCGACGCGGGCCCGGCTTGCCAAAAGAAAGACAACCGGGAGTTCCTCGTCGGGAATTCCCCTTTTTCGGACGACAACAACCTCCCTTTCGGGGACCCGATAGTATTCACCTACGGAAAACTGGAACCCATTGACCCCTTCATTGCCGATGGAGACTCCCAAATTCCACTGGGTTGTGGCAAGGGAGGGCTGAGCGAAAGATAAAGCCAAAATGGCCACGGCGGCGAATATTAATGGATAACGCATGATTTTTTGTCCTCCTTCTTTTGGGGTAACAAGATGAATGAGCAAACTCGGTGCCGAAAAAGCGCTAACTTTTTGTCGGCTTCATAAAATGAGTCTTTTCTTGCAGTTGTGGCCTAATTCATTTTTTTCCAGTATCTAAATCCGGCCCCAGGGCCATATGATATCTCATAAATTGTTGACGAAAACCTTCACCGGGTGGCAAAAAATGTCAAATTGCCTTCATGCTTTTTAATGGCTGAATCGGGAGGGGAAAGAAAAGGACCGCAAGGCGTAAGTCGCGAGAGCGCAAGGGGAAAAAGGCAAGGGGCAGGGAGCAGGGGTTACTGGGATTGTCGTTTTAGAAATGAATTTATGTCTTCGCCCAGGTCCCAGCCCGGCGCGATTTCCAGGGTTATTTCATCGCATCCTGAGCGGAGCTTGGGGAAATCTCACGGCGCTTTTTATGCTACGTTTAGGTTTAGTCAAGAATGCCGATTTAAGAACTTGTATTTTAATTTCTAATTATGTATAGACATCATGTGAAATCGTCAAAGACTCTTCCATTCATTCTGTTTTGTGCCCTTGGAATCATCTGGGGTTCAAATTTTTTATTCATGAAAATGGCCCTGGAAGTCATTACCCCTTTGCAGGTAGTTTGGCTCCGAGTGTTGTTTGGCAGCCTGCCTATTTTGGGATTTGCAATACTGAAAAAATCGATGAAATGGAGCGATTTTAAGAAGGCGCATCACTTCTTGGCAATGGCGCTAATCGCAAATGTTGCGACTTATTATTTCTTTGTGAAGGGCACTCAGTTATTAACGTCGGGTATTGCAGGAGTCATCAGCGGAACAATTCCGCTGATGACGGCGCTTCTTGCTGTACTTACCCTTCCGACGGAAAAACTGACTCGGCGGAAAAGATTAGGGCTTGTTTTAGGACTAATTGGAGTCGTGTTTGTATCACATTTTGAATCTTCATTTTCCTCGACCATAGGAGATGAACTTATCGGAGCCGGCTTTATATTGTTAGGCTCATTCTGCATTGCCTTGGGGATAGTGTATGTTAATAAATTAATCACCCCATTGAAAATGAGCGCTCTTCCCCTCGCAGCCTATCAGACTTTATTTGCTTCATTTTTATTAATTATCGTCACCCCGACCCAGGGTATCGAGGCTATTTGGGGGCACTCACAAGCGCTCTTAGCTATTGTGTTGGGACTTGGTTTGCTCGGAACTGGATTTGCTTTCGTCATGTACTATTTCGTCATTGATCGACTTGGGGCCGTTACGGCCTCGTCAGTTTTTTACATTCCGCCTGTGGTGGCTCTTCTTATTGGCGCCGTGATTCGACAGGAAGCCGTATCGTTAATTCAAGCTCTTGGGACTTTTACCATTATTGCCGGAATTTATTTGGTTCGTGATGGAGGAAAGCGTGTTATCAGGGCCGGAAAAGGATTTCAATACTAAGCCTTTTAAAAAGATTCAGTGTGCCTGCACCAATCTTAAAATGGCATCTTGGGTCGTTGGTAGGGCTTATGACTCAGCCTTGGCCTCATCGGACCTGAACTCTACCCAATATTCGATATTGATTAACATTTTTAGATGCGAACCCGTCTCCCAAATGAGTCTCGCTGACCTCCTTCAAATGGAAAGAACCCCTCTCTATAGAGCCGTGCCCATTTTGGAGAAAAAAGGATGGGTAAAGTCGACCTCTTCAGGCGGAGGAGCAGCCAAAATCTTGGAGCTGACAACTTCGGGAAAAAAGATCACTACGCAAGTCCAGAATAAATGGGAGGCCATCCAAAATTCTTTTGAGACCGCTTTTGGAACAAAGAAGTGGCAGGAGTTTTGTCACATCGAGCCGCCTACTTGAACAGGTTACGGAAGAAATCCTTGATACTGCGGGCCCCCTTGCGGAGGGTATCCACGACCACGTTAACGGGATGGCTGGGGCACGTTTCCTTCGGCGCCGTCCCCGTGAGGTAAGCCTCCCGCAGCGTTTGAGGGCATAAGGTGGTGGCGAGGTACCCAGACTCGGGATCGATTGCAGCACTCTCCACCCCCTCCGGGGGGGTCTGGGCCAGCGGCCCTGATTGGGGGTAGAGGGCTCGCAGAAAACGCGCCCAGATGTGGAGTGCTCCGCGTGCTCCGGTCAGCCCCGTATCTGCGCCGGAGTCGTATCCCACCCACACGGCGCAGACCACGTCGGGGGTGTACCCCACGAACCAGGAGTCCCGGTTGCCGTCCGTCGTTCCGGTCTTCCCCGATGCCGGAAAGTAAATCCCAAGCATCTTTGCCGATTTTGCCGTACCTCGCTCCAGCACCCCCTCCATTGCATACCCGGTAAGGTATGCCGCTCGCGGGTCGAGGGCCGACTCCCGGTGAACCTTCTTCTCCATGAGGATATCTCCGTCGGCCGTGGTCACTGAGAGGAGGGAAAATGGGTCGAAACGGATCCCCCCTGAGGCGATCGTCGTGTATGCGTAAGCGAGTTCCAACGGCGTGACCTCGAAGGTCCCCAGGGCCATTGAGGCGACGGGTGAGAGTGGACTTGTGATCCCAGCCGCACGTGCGGTTTTGAGCACTTCCGTCAACCCGACGTCGTTCGCCAGCCGGACGGTGGCAGTGTTTACAGACTCCTCGATCGTCTTCCGAATCGTGATCTTTCCGTAGGTCTTTCTATCGAAATTCGCCGGACTCCATATCCCCTCGGGGGTAGGGATGGACACCGGCTCGCCGGACACCAGCGTAGAGAGCGTCGTATCTCCCTTGCCCTTGGTCGACAGCGAAAGCGCCGTGAGGAGGACGAAAGGCTTGAAAGCGCTCCCCGGCTGACGTTTTGCGTCCGCCGCCCGGTTGAACTGGGTTTCCCCGTAGCCCCGCCCGCCGACCATGGCGGTCATCGCCCCGGTTTTCGGATCCACGGCGACCAGCGCGGCCTGCAGCGGTTCGCCGGCAGGGAGAGCCGTTTTCTCGATTTCCTCGAGCCCCCGGGTGACGGCTTCTTGGGCAGCCGCTTGATGTGTGGGGTCAAGGGTGGTGTAGTAGCGGTACCCCGTGCGGTAGAGCCTTTCACCCCCCATTTCTGACGCAGTGATCCGCTGGATATAGTCCATGAAGTACGATGCCAGGTGGACGGGGGTCGCGCTGCGCGGCCGGATCCGCACCGGCGCGTTTGATGCCCTGCGGAACTCACCCTCCCCAATCATTTCAAGCTGGCGCATCCGAGCCAGGACCCCATTGCGCCGCTCCTTCGCCGCATTTGGGTCCCTTAAAAGAGAGTACCGGTTCGGCGAACGAATGATTCCCGCGAGCAGCGCAGACTCCTCAAGGGAAATATCTTTCGCCTGCTTCGAGAAATAGAATTCCGCCGCTTCTTCGATGCCGTAGACCCCCCGGGGGCCATCCTGCCCGAAGTAAATCTTGTTAAGGTACATCTCAAGGATCTGTTTTTTTGAGTGCCGCAACTCAAGAAAGAGCGCGAGTTCCGCCTCGTAGAGTTTTCGCCAGAGGGTCTTCTTTGGGGAAAGGAAGAAGTTCTTCGCGAGTTGCTGGGTGATGGTGGAGCCGCCCTGAGCAAACCGCTGCTCCTTGAGGTTGGTAAACAATGCCCGGCCGATGGAACGGATGTCGATCCCGATATGGGAATAAAAACGAGCGTCTTCAGACGCGATCACCGCATTCTGGAAAAAAGGAGAAATGGCGGAAAGGGCAACCGGGCGCCGGGACTCCATTTTCGGACCCATGATGCGGCCGATCTCTTCCGGTTCCAAGTGGATCGAGTCCAGCTGCGCCCCGGCCGGGGAGACCAGCGATCCCACCCGCCCGTCGCGAACCAAAATGTCAACCGGGCCGCTCT
>Ga0105097_10001000_pt1 | contig 13291 bp, 14 predicted proteins | sample PPLLak12cMay2015_FD_87035 | JGI IMG/M metagenome (GOLD analysis project Ga0105097, IMG submission 87035) | Freshwater sediment microbial communities from Prairie Pothole Lake near Jamestown, North Dakota, USA - PPLs Lake P7 Core (1) Depth... | ecosystem: Environmental > Aquatic > Freshwater >... | reverse complement strand
GCAACAATTTTATTCCTTTGTCCAAGAATTTGTAACCACAAGTGGCTTTGGCCTCTACCCATAAATTCCCACTTGAGTTTCTCTTCTGCTACCTGTAGCTGATGAGCCTGCCATACAATGTCTGTGGCCTCTGAAGTAACGCTCTTCCTTTTCTTCGAAGGATTGGAGGCCTCTTTAAGCACAGCATCTTTGGCATCAAAGAACTTAGACACATCTCCCATGATGCCATCTAAGTCCTTGCCCATCTTTATAGCAGCCTGCACACCCTTTATAGCTGCTTGGGCTACTGCGAAGGCTGTGAGGGGGTCTATCATGAGGTTCCTTTCTTAATTGTCCATCTACATATTTGCTTATCATAGACAAACTCATTAGCTCCGTACAGAATCTTGCCGTTCTTATCAGGAGCGCGTACCTCACAAACCATAACTAGTTCTACAACAGTATTAGGCCAAGGCTGTGCAGCGCTTGAAAGCATGTCACTTATAAACATTTCTATCAAGCTCAAAGTGAGGGCCGTCTTTAAAGCTCTCCCATGAGCCGCCCCACACAACAGGAATACCAAGCTCCTTAGCTTTCTTCAGGATGTGTACAGAGAGGGCTGAATAATGCTCAAAGTTCCAAGAAGCTTTTCCGTCAATAATTACACATACATCTACAGCATTACCTGTTAAATGCCTGCTCTTCATTGTTGTGCTCTTTCCTGCATCAAAGAGTTTCTTTTGCTCTTCTTTGGTACGAATCCCACAAGTGATGGAGAAGTCATAAGGGGCATCAGAAATGGCTTCTTTAAAGACCCTCTGAAGGTCAGGATGTACCGTAGAGAGCTTTAAAGCGCTGGCGGCTCCAAATATGTTCATCGTAACACCTCTTGTGAAATAGGAGCACCAAATAACCCACCAAGCATAGGAGCTTGTTGTTGAAGCTGTTTACCAAACATGCGAGCAAGTTCAGGACGTTGGCGCAATAACGCATCTGTAATCTTTAAACCCGGAGCACTATAAATACCCATTGAAGCTAGAGCCGCTGGCCCAGCAATCATTGGTTGAGAAAGAGCAGCCATGCCTCCTAGAGAACCCATAGCAAGACGTCCTTCTAGAGTAGCTTTGGAATCTTCCCCAAGGGTTTTTAGGGCAGCTTCTGAGACACTTTGTTCTCGTGCTTGTCCTCGTGCAAATTGACGCTTGTTACGACTAACATCTGATTGTTTTACAGCAGCGTTATATTGCTTTGGAGTAAATACACCATTCTCAGCACCTGTATTAGCAGCAGCTCGTTCCATTACGGATAAGTCACCATAAGCACTGTCTACCCTCCGAAGTTGTGGTGTTTGTTTTGGATTCTGATAATAAAGCTCTGTTTTAAAGACCTTTAGCGCATCCTTCAAAGCTTCACCCACTGCACGGTCATCAGGCACAGAACTATTGGAGTAATCGGATGCTGTTTTACGTAAACTAGCTTCAATACTTTTATATTCTTGTCCTGTAAGTTGTTTTCCTGAAAACTTACTTAAAGCAACATTGTTTAGGATGTCAATTGCTTTAGCTTTCATAGCAGAGGATGGAAGAGGAGCCTTGTCTAAGGCATCTAGAATACCTGATGTTGTTTTTGTATCTAAATCAAATTTAATATTTTTTAATACATCATCATATTTATTAGATACTTGCTCCGCAGCATAAGAAACAGCATCACGACCAATAACATTAGCAGGAAGTTGGTCATCAATTTTAGAAAGAGCTTTATTAATTACTCCTTTATTAAAATCAAATAAAACCTTTTCTCGCCCTGAACGAATCTGTTCACCAATTAGAGGAAGATTTTGTGCAAAGTCTTCTGCTTTCTTAAAAGCTCCTCCAAGAGTTTGGCCGGGAGTGGGTGTAATTCCTAAAGAGCGCATTGTTGCTTCAGCTTTAGAGACAAGGGGAGACATAACACGTCCTACGCCTTTTGCAGCCAACTCTCCTGCTTTTCCGGCCAAAGCGCCGAGGCCTGCTTGCTGAGCTTTTTCATACCAGAACTCATCTTGATTAGTTACAGGTTGGAGAGCTGCCTGAGAGGCTCCAGCAATGGCTGCTTGTCCCCCAATGCCCAAAGCTTTAGCCCCTTGAGCTGCACGAGCACCTACAGCTAAGTTAGCAGGACTAATAACATTTCCAACCATCCGACCAACATCAAACCCTGTGCCTCCTTGAGCAGCTCGTTGTGCTTGGTAGGCCTGTTCTTCTGCTTTATTCATAGCAGCTACTCGTTCAGCTTCTGACTGAAAGAATTTACTTGCTACGTTAGGATAAGCACCTCCTAAAGATGTAAGAGCTGAGAGCCCCCGAGGAAGAAGTTCTGCTCCTCCGCTAATAGGTTCTTTCATTCCCATTACAGCACTTGAAGGAGCAGAAGAAGGAGGTGAAGCAAGCGCGGCTGAAATATCAGCTTCAGACATATTATCAGGAAATTCGATAATATCTTTACCTACTTGAATATATTGTGCCATTATAGACTTTCAAGTTTCTTTGTTACAGGATTCCAGCGTTTTGTAGCAACTGGAGCGGCTGCTGATGTAGAAGGCTCAGTAGGTTTAGTTTTTCCTAAAACACGAGCTTTAGCTTTTTCTAAATCAGCTTTAATAATAGCAATTTGTGCATTGAATTCAGAAGGCTTCATTTTCTGGTCAAGAGCACCAATAGAAGCTGTCATTTTCTTACCCTCTGCATCTGACAAAGCGCCCATACCTTTAAGGGCCTGCACTTGAGGTAAGAATACCTGAGCTTTAAAGGTTTCAAGTTGAGAAGCAAAACCTGCTGCACTTGTACCGGGAATGAGAGACATTGTAGTTCCTCCAAAGCCTACAGCAGTTGCTTTACCGGGATGTGTTTCAATACGATTAAGAGTTTCTAAAGCACTATCAAAAGAAGCGACAACTCCTTGTTTCTGTGTTTCTTCTTTCTGAAGTTTTTCTGCTTTCTTATCTGCTGCTGCTTCTTGTCGTAAACCAGCGGTCATACTTGCAATAAGCTGACGCCCTTCGTTTTGCATGCGGGCAATTTCTAAGCGGGTTGCGCCTGCTTCTTCAGCGGCTGCAATCTGAGCATCAATACGGTCTTGAGCCATTTGCTTCTGAGCTTCAAGTTTATCTGCGGCTAATTGCTTCTGAGCTTCAAGCCGTTCCTTTTGCAAAGCTGCTTGTCCTTCACGAGTAGACGCACGATCAGCAGAAGCCTGCAAAGCTGATAACACTTTATCAGGACTACCATACTTAGTAACCACAGCAAGAACTGCTTCTTGTGTGGGAGAAGGCCCTAAAGCAGCAAGCTCATCACGAAGGGCTGTCTCTTGTTTCACATCAAGCACCCCTTTAGCAATCTTCTGTTCTTCTACGCCTGTCTTGGCCGTAGCAAGCTTCATCTCCTGCGCAGCCTGAGCCACCTTCATAGCCATATCAGGGTCTACAGTACGCAGCTCCTGAGCAAGCTGAAGCAGCCCCTCAGAAGTTGTTGTATCATACTTTGAAGCCAGCGAACGAAGCATTGAAGCCCGCTTAATGGTTGGGTCTGTTACATCCACACCCATAGCCTTAGCAAGGCCTCCACCCAAAGCAGAGCCAGCGGAATAGCCCATCTGAGCTAAGCGCTGGTTGGGAGCTAGTTGAGCAAACTCTGAAGCTCGTTGATTAATAAGTTGTCGTTGCATGGCTTGTTCGTCCATGCCTCCACCAAATAGAGAAGTTGCCATATTATCCTTATTTCTGATACAAGCTATTAATTAAAGCTGTAATTGGGTCTACAGCGCCTGCCACAGCACCCTGTAAAGCGGCTGCGTTGCCTGCTGCTTTATTCTGTAAAGCTAGATTAGCTTGTGATTGTCCTGTATTTAACAATTGTCCCTGCTGAGCCCCTGCAGCGGCTGTGGAGCTTCCAAGCGCTGTTCCAGTGGTGAGCGGTTGTTGACCAAGGCCTTCTAAGGTTGTAGCGCCTCCCAGATAAGATGTGTACGGAGACAAGGCAGCGGTTTGTGAACCATAGCCAGCATTCATCAAATTTATACCTGTACCAAACAAACCAGCGCCTGTGGACAAGTTGGAAAGCATTTGCTGACGGGCAAGCTCTTCAGCGCTCTGCTGTGCTTGTACGCCCTGTCCCATGAGGCCTGTGCCAAAGGTAATATCTTGTTGTTGCTGCTGACGTGCAATGGCATTAGCGTTAGCTCCTAAGGCTGCGTTCTGCTGAGCAAGGCTGTTGTAATAAGCAGCCATTTCAGGGTTGGTAGCACCAAGGCCTCCTGCCATAGTGGCTCCGGTTGCAAGGCCTCCTCGTCCTGTTTGCTGTAGCTGGTTACGAATTCCTGCTAGTTGTTGCTCTTGTCCGGGAGCCAACAGAGCTTGTTGCTGTTGCATATATTGCTGAGCAGCAGCAGAGGTGTCATAGGAAGAAGGAGTAACCTGTCCACCAAGCTGTTGAAGCCGCTGAGCATACGCCATAGCCTCTGGAGAGGCCTGTGTAGCTGTGGAAGTAGGAAGAAACTGTCCACCTAAGCCAAAGAGGCTTTGAGCCGCTTGTTGAGCAGGCTGTGTAGCTTGCTGCGCCTGAGCTGCTTGAGACAAAGCACCACCAGACATTCCCAACAAAGCTTCTCGCTGAGCTGCAATGTCAGGAGCCACTTGGTAGCCTGCGCCTGTAAGCCTACCAGAAGGGTCGTATTGAAAACCACTGGTTCCAAACCGAGAAGTAATGCCTACAGGGCGAAACGCCGCAGCCTCTGCAGCTTGTTGAGCCGTTGCTGCTGTTTGGTTTGCAATGTTCTGCTGTGTATTAGACGCTTGGTTTGCTGCAAATAAAGTGCCTGCTCCTTGAATAGCTGGGCCAATTAAACTTTCCCAATTAAAAGCCATTAGTATGTACCTCCATTTAGTGTGGCCTCTAAAGTGCCAGATACAGTTAAATTAACTGCTGTTGTTGTTCCTGTTAAAGCCGCATTGTTCACATCTGCTTTAGAGGCTACTGCTGAAGCAATGCTATTAAATTCAGTGTCAATTTCAGTTCCTTTTACGAGCTTTGCAGGGTTCCCTGAAGCAAGGCCGTCTTTAACAGCAAAGTCTGTGCTTTTAGTATAATTACTCACTTATCGAGTCCTTCCAGTTTTTACATAGCAGTCAAGCTTTTGTATAGATATTTCAACACCGTTAACTATAGTTTCTACACCCATTTGTAGAACATTACCGCTTCCAGAGGCTTGAATCTTTTGATTATCAAACACAACGCCTGCAGTGTATTCTCCTATATTATACTCCGATATTCCGTATTCTGCAATGTTTATATTGCCTAAAACAATGTTTCGTGATAAATATTGTGAAGAATAATCAAACCCATACTTAATAGTTGCCTCTGCTCCGTTACCTCCAATAAATGTCATATTGATTTTCTTCAATATTTTAATTGTTGTGGGGCTTTGGAAGTCAAAATAGTTGGTGTAGTAGCTCATGCGGAAAGCTGCAGAGTTATCTGAGTAGTCCATATAGCTTCCAATGAAGCCCGGCTTACCTAGCAACAGCCTTTTATCTCGTGTATACCAGAAAGCTGTAGGAGTGATGTTTGTCCATGTAGTTGCTCTGGAGGCGCCGTTCTGAAGCACCTGACGCATATCGAAGCAATAAACTAAGTTACTTGTCGGGAGAGACAAAAGATAGAAAGCATCCTTATCTGAATAAACTGCCTTAATCTCTGAAGCTGTCTCTAGAGCTACAGCAGCTACCACATCATCACGAACATTAGCGCTAATGTCTCGCATTGGAGCGCTCTTCTCTTGAATGGTTCGTTGAAAGCTTCGTACACCGCTGTCGCTTAAAAACAACACATCTCCACCTGTAACAACAACACTGTCTCTAGCAAAGCAACCAACACCTGAAATAGTATCAGCTAAGGTCATTGTGCTAGGAGAAGAAGCCCCAGAATAGACAAGGATTTGGCGCCTTCCAAATATCATGAGGTAGCCGTTATGAGCAGCAAGAGCAATAATCTCATCTGCTCCGTTGGGCCACACCGTAGCCACATTCAAAGTTCCTGAAGTTCCTGCTGTGAGTTTCTGTCCTGCTAAGAGGTCTGAGAACTGAATTGTGTTCTTATCCACTGAAGTGTTGGCACTCCATGTTCTACCAAAGGCACTAATAACACAATTACTATTCTGTACAGAGCCTGTGTAACCTGTCATCTCAGAGATGCGTGTATAAGTTGTTGTTGAAGACAAGGGGTCAAACACTAAAGGGTCTTGACCAACCTGATACAAGAACAAGGAGCCATTCAAAGCAGCCATTTGCCAATTACTTGCAGAAATTGTAGGAGCTGTACCTCCGCCTCCGTAGGTAAGCTCTGAGAGGGTTGTTCCTACAAGTTTGAATAGTTTATTATTTCCTGCAGCAACAATGTAGCTATTACCGGCATTGTCAATTAGTTCATGAATGCTTTTAACAGCGTTGGTGCCTAAAGCCGCTAGAGTGGCGTGAGCAGCTACCCAGCCCTTCCGAGCACCAATACGTCCCACCTTGTCAATAACACAATTGGTAGCGTCTGTAGCATATCCATTATCCAAGCCAATGGAACTATCTTGGGTGTTTAAGCCCATGAAGCCCGGAGCTTGAATAGTTGTTGTTAGTAGTTGTTCAGCCATTTAAACTGACTCCCACTGCATTTCTTCTTGATAATGGTTACGCTCAATAGCCACAGCATCTGCAAGGGCAAGACGGTACATTTGATAGGCTTCAGAGCTTTGAACTCCAGAGTCTTCTCCTCGCTCAGCAATGGCCTTGCTATAGGCCAACAAAGCCACTACATGCCACGGAACATAAATACGATCAGAGCTTAGCACTAAGTCAGGCTGAGGAACAATCATATTAAAGCGAATGTTATATGTTTGGTCAGGAACAGGATAGAGGTCTACTTGTGTATCTCCGTTCTCATCAACGCCGTTGAAGTTATAATAACTTGGTTGGCTTTGTTGAGTGGGAGTAAGCAGAAACTGCCTGTCCATCCATGTAGTTGCTCCGTAGCGAAGCACCAGCTTGCTTGTGTCATTAATAACATCAATCATACGGAAGCGGGTTTGAGAACCTACTAAGATGTAATTAAAGACACCTGTGGTGGTGGTTGCTGTTAAGGTGTCTGTTAAGGCATTCCAGTCGTAAGCATCTTCCACTTCTCGCTTGGCATCATTAACAAACACACTAATCATCTGAGCATAATCATTATCTGTAACTGAAGAAACCACAGGCTCCCGCAGCCTCTTCAGAACATTATTCACAATATCTAAATACGTAGCCATGTGGTTTTTCCTTATTTCTTCTTGGGACGTGCTTTACCTGCTTCGGAGAGGGCTATGGCAACAGCTTGTTTAGGGTTTTTAACAACAGGGCCTCCTTTGCCTGAGTGCAAAGTCCCTTCTTTATACTCACGCATCACCTTAGCTGTTTTAGCAGCAGCTTTTGTGGGTTTCTTCATAAATTATTTATCTTCTTTCTTTTCAAGTTTGTCTTCTATCCTTCGAAGCATAGAGAACAATTCACTTTTAAACGCATTGAAATCATCCTTGGGCATATAGTCTTTGGCAATTTCTTCACGTAGTTTATAAAGGTCTTCTTTAAGGTTCTGAACAGCACTCCAAAGTTCTCGGGCAAACCACCCTCCCACTGTTAGAGCGCTTCCTAGCGCCATGTTAATAAGAAGCTGAATTTCCATTAGAACCCTTTGTTTACTTCTTCCACGTCTTCAGGCTTATCGAGTTCTGTCTTTAAGAGAGAAAGGAACGCATCCTTGCCCACTTGAAGTTGCTGAAGCTGAAACTGTGTAGAACCTATTTTACGGTCGAGGTCTACACAATGGTTTAGGAGAAGAATTTGATTTTCGGTGAATTTGTTAGCATCGTGCTCAACGCCGTCAATAGTTACGAGCTGGGGCTTTTTGTTTTCCATTTCGTTTCTCCTTTAAACTGCAGCAGCCCAAGGCATACCAGCTTCTTGCACCGGAGCCTTCAGAGCATCAATTTGGCTTTGCAGAGAAGCCTCCACCGTGTCTTTGCCTAGAGTTGTTTGCACCCAGCCCACCACAATGGCTTCAGTGAGGCTTGCATAAGGGAGGAAAGATTCGCTTTCCGCTTGTGTGTAGCCGGTGGTGCCGTAGGTGCTGGCTTGGAATGTGCCGTCTGTGGCGCTCACGTTGTAGTGCACCGTGACTACGAAGTCATCGGAGGTGAGGCGGTTCATTTGCGAAATTGTCCAGAGATATGTTGTCATGATTTTTCCTTTAAATTAGATGCCTGCGGCTGCAAGGCGTTTACGAAGGTCTTGTATTTCAGCCCACATCACAGGGATAAGGGCGCTTGCATCCATCTGCTGATACACAGGTTTGCCGTCTGCATCTACGGCGTCTTTCACACCCGTGTGTGCGTAGGCTGGAACTTCGTGAGCGATGAACATCGGGCGCTCTTGTGTGGCTTCCTTCATTTTGCCCATGTACACAGGCACAGAGTCAATCAATGCACCGCTGTTAACAACGGGGCCGCTAATGTCCTTGGCCCGATAGTCAGACGTTACGTTGTAGGCAACTAAGCCGCCAGCGCGGTTGTAACTAATTGAGCCCCGCAGAGTTGCAGACGCCTCAGTGTAAAAAGCAACAAAAGTATTGTTTCCTGAGGTAGGCGTACTCCACATATCAGAACAAACACCTGTTGATTTTAATAACGATGCAGTAGATGCTCCTCCCTCAACATTGAATTTATACCCACCAGCACTCGTAGCCCCCACCAACAAGTTCCCACTAGCATCCAGCCGCATCTGTTCAGCACCGCCTGTGAAGAAACGTATTGGGCCGTATCCACCTGTTACGAATGATGCACCTATTGCTACGCCGGTTGCGCCCGATGTTGCGTCAGCAGTCATAGTTAATACGGCACCGGCAGATGCAGACCCTCGAACCCAGCTAGACCCACTTACATCTAGCGTGGCAGATGGTACGACATGTCCTATCGCAACAGCGCCACTACTGGAAATCCGCATCCGCTCAGAACCACCTGTTTCGAAGGTCATGGGGAGGTAGGCAGCGGTTCCAGCAGACAACTGCCTCAGTCTAGCTACCGTCCCATTTGTTATCATGTCGAATAGCTGGTAGTTTGTAGTTACATCAGAGTTCCCATATAAGGCAAGCTGTGAAACTATGGCTGTGCCATTTGGAACAAATGAAATTGATGTATTCCCATTCACCGTACTCGTCTGGAACGCAACCCGGTTAGTAATAGTGGCATTACTAAAGTCACCAGTGATTCTTGGCGCAGTACCACCGAATGTGTAAGTGCCTGTAGTGTCAGCGGCTATGCGTAGCTTCTCAGAACCGCTTGTGGAGAAGGTCATAGGAACGTAAGTACCAGTTCCGGAAATGGCTGACTCAACAACCATAATGGAGGTAGTTATGCCAATAGTTGCTTGACCCGAATTAGTTGGGTCTGCCGCATTAAAAGCCCTAAATACAGAAGTTACACCTGTGCCATTTGGGATTGCGCCAACAATCGTATTCCCGTTTGTTGTGCTGCTTTGAAATGCTATCCGATTGGCAACAGTGGCATTGCTGAAATCACCAGTGATGCGACGAGCAGAACCCGTAATGGCTACGTTGCCATTGACATCTAAAGTTTGTGTTGGCGAAGTAGTCCCCAAGCCGAGGTTGCTTCCGTCAAATACCAGCGAACTCCCCGTGGTGAGCACTTTGGAGCCGTTGAGGTAGGCCACGCCGTTGGCTGTGCCGCTTTCAAGCGTAAGAGAGCTTGGGTTTGTTCCTAGTTCTACTACGGAGCCTCCAGAGTTTTCTGTGAAGAGGCGCTTGTCTGTTACGTTAACAGCAAGTTCTCCTTGCACAAGCTGCGAAGCAATTGGTACAGAAGTTGTTGTGCTGCTATTCTTTGTAATTAGAGTTGCCATAAAATCCTTTAATAAGTTCCACCGTTAATTGTTCCAGACACTAAAGCTCCTTCAATACTTTGAAGCCATACATATTCTGCGCTGGTTAAATGATAATATTCTTCTGCAACGCCTCCTTGAAGGTTTGCTAAGTCATTGTGGTTTGTAACAGTAGAGCCAGAGAACACTGAAGTGAACGCTGAGTTAATTTGTGTTGCTGTTGCTGCACCTTGAGCCACAATGATGCGCCCCACAAGCAAAGCCATGCTTGTTAAACCCGGAGGAGGAACAGGCACTGAAGAGCCTTGTGCTTGTGCTAAGGTGTAGTTTCCAGACCCGAGGATGTAAGCAAGCTTTGGAAGAGAATCCCCATCTAAATACCTAAATACCCAATTAACAGCATATTGTGTACCTGCACCACTGAGTGTTACAAGGTTTGTTCCATTATCATACTGGTTATTGTTATATGTAGAAACGTCTGTTTTAGTCCATACACCACTTGAGTGATACCAAAACTCACAATTGCTTGATGCCGAGGTAACAGCAGATTCTACATATTCAGTTACTCCATACCAAATAATACCTGAAGTGAGGGTAATTACACGCCCTGTAGATTCAGATAAAGCAAGGCCTGTTCCACGTTCATACCTATCTGTTTGAACTGTACGTCTATTAAGCCTACTAGCGGGAGCAAGACCCCAATCAATAGACTGGTGATGTACTTCAGAGCCATTACGGAACAACAGAGCTGCTCCTGCTACATCAGAGCCATTCAAAAGAGTTACATTTGTTGTAACAATATAAATAGGATTTCCTGCATTGTAGCTAACTGCTAAATAGCTTGCAACTCCATCTGTTAAGGCAAGCCCTGTAGCTGCTGGAATAATAAACTTCTTAAAATCTCCGTTATAATTTGAAAGAGAATATAGAAACGCTTCAGTGGAAGAAGCACTAAATGTAGCCCCTCCAGCATCAACTGTAATAACAGGCTTAGCTATTACACCTGCTGTGTTTGTATCAAAGTCTAGCTGGTGAGCATAGGTGTTGTTTTTAACAAACATTCCTGTCGCTTCTACCCAAATATCTCCATCAACAAGAGAAGAAGGTGTTGTTCCTACATCAATATGCAGAGGCTTAACGCTAGAGGTAGATGCTGGAAGGGTAAGCCCTCCTGTCATTGTATCCCCTGCTTTTAGTACATACGTAGAAGAAGGAATGTAAGCAACTGTCCACGCAGAGCCTGTGTAGGCTTTCATTACAGAAGAAACACTATTCCAATACAACGCACCTGTAAGCAAAGCATTCCCATCATTGTCCAACGTAGGGTCGCTTGCCTTACTTCCTAAATATCGGTCATCAAAGCTATCAAAACTAGCTGCTGCACTGGATGCTGAAGAGGCTGCGCTGGTAGCGCTAGAGGAAGCTTCGGAGGCCTTTGTGGTGGCTATAGAGGCTTGAGAGGTTGCTGTAGAAGCTGCTGTTCCTGCTGTTGTGGCGCTTGTCTCTGCTGAAGAAGCAAAAGAAGAAGCACTAGTGGCGCTGGTGGAAGCTGCAGAGGCGCTAGAGGCCGCTTGGCTCTGAGAAGTAGAAGCAAGCCCTGCACTTGTAGCTGCTGCAGAGGCACTGGAGGCTGCTGCAGAGGCGCTAGAGGTGGCAGAAGCTGCACTACTTCCTGCACTAGTGGCATAGGTAGAAGCATTGGTAGCGCTCGTGGAAGCTGCAGAGGCACTAGAAGCTGCTGCGGCTGCGGAGGCTGCTACAGTGCTTTCTGAGGCCAGAGCAGCAGCAGCACTAGTGGCAGCGTTTGAGGCGCTTGTAGAGGCTTCTGAGGCCTTTGTAGTGGCTGTAGCTGCAGAGGCTGTGGCGCTGGTAGCTGAGCCTGAAGCACTGGTAGCAGAAGCAGAAGCTGCTAAAGCGCTAGAGGCTGCTCCAGTGGCAGAAGAAGCAGCAGCAGAAGCACTTGTAGCAGCACTGGAGGCGCTTGTTGCAGCGGCTGTAGCACTTGTAGCGGCTTCGTTTGCTTTCTGTACGGCAATGGAAGCTTCGGAGGCTGAGTCACTTGTAGCATCTCCTGCGCCTCCGGGCCCTCGATAAATAGCCATATTAAATCACTCCAAATAGTTTGGTTACAACAGAACTATCTGCTGGTTTGTTGTACCATTGTGAAAGAGGTGTTACCACATCTGCAGGACGAGAAGGCATAATTTGGTTATACCGCTGTTGAATTTGCTGGAAATACTCTGGAGAATATTGAGGCATTGTTGAAGCAGGTTGATATGCAGGCAACTGAGTAGCTGAAGAAGCTGAAGGCATCACAGATGCTCCTAAAGCGCCTCCAAGCAAGCCGGGCAAAGACTTCAAAATACTTGCAAATTGAGCTTCTGTCATTAAAGGCTCTACAGGTACCGAGGGAGCTGCAGGAGCCGAAGGAATAGTTGGTTGTCCTGTAACTGCTGGGTTGTTAATAAACGAAGCAGGGTCGCCAAGCACTGGAGAAGCACCTGTGGGAGTAAAACCAAGCTCACCCACTGTACCTCCAGGGACAGCCGCTGTGAGGCCTTGTGCGCCACCCATGCTAGGCAATGAAGGCATTGAAGGAAGTTGCAGCCCGCCTTGAGAAGGAACATTTAATGAATAATCAATAGGCGTAGTTCCTACAGTGATTGGCTCATTAATAACAGGAGCTTGAATTCCCTCAGGAATAGAAGGAGGAGCTAGTTCATACGAGGGTGTAAGCCCAAAGTCAGTAGTAGGTGTATAAGGTGCTGTGGTGTCTGCAAAGATGGAAGGAAGGGCCTCTGGAGCCACTCCTGCTGTACCTGCAGCAACCGCTTGATTCATAGCAGCATCATATGCAGCATTAGAAGCAAACTCAGGAACCATACCTCCTGCAATGTCAGCAGCAGCAGCTTGTTCTGCAGCGGCCTGCGTAGCACCACTAACACCGCCTAATGCGCCGCCTGCTCCGAAGAGGCTCCCTAGGGCGTTAACTCCGGTGTACATACCAACAGCGGGTAGTACAAAACCTTTTACGAAATCTTTGACACCGCTCCACGCATCGTCTTTAGGAATATACTGAGAACCCAAATATTGGCCCGTTCCGCTCCATCCATACTGCATGCGTGTTGCAGGGTCGTAACTTCGATACCCTTCAAAAACTTGAGGGGTATATGACCTATCGCCTTCGGGGCCAGCAGTGCCTGTGTATCCTCCTGTAATAACAGGGGTGATATTCATGCTTGTAGGCCCACCTACAAAAGTTGGCCTATTTTTTAGAGCAGCGGCAATTGAAGCTTCATCAGCCCTTGCTTGAGTTGCCCAGCGTTGCTCAGGGGATATATAAGGGGCATTTACAGCCAAGAAGTC
>Ga0105097_10000998_pt1 | contig 13297 bp, 15 predicted proteins | sample PPLLak12cMay2015_FD_87035 | JGI IMG/M metagenome (GOLD analysis project Ga0105097, IMG submission 87035) | Freshwater sediment microbial communities from Prairie Pothole Lake near Jamestown, North Dakota, USA - PPLs Lake P7 Core (1) Depth... | ecosystem: Environmental > Aquatic > Freshwater >... | reverse complement strand
TGCTGGGGAGGCAGGGTCATCGCACTTCCTCCAGGTCGAAGATGCAGTCAGAGATTTAACCAATCACCGGAGGCCGGCACGACATTCAAGCAGGGACACGCGCTGATCATTGGGTTGTGCGGCTACCCGGAGAGCCAGGTAGGGTCGATCTGCGACGGCCGGGCACCCGCCAGGGGACACTCGGTGCGCTGGATCGGCTGACAAAGCGAGCCGGCGAAGGCGATAACGTCTTTCTGTAATACTGTGGACATGGCGCGCTGGGAGATGACGGTAACTTCTACCTGGCCAGCCAGGATGCGAAAAGGAAACCATCATGAAATTTCTTCTCACTTCCGGGGGTGTCACAAACGCTAGCATTCACGATGCGCTGGTCGACCTGCTGGGCAAGCCAATCGCGGAGTGCCACGCCCTCTGCATCCCGACCGCACAATGGGGTCACCCGATGTGCGGTCCAGCTTCGGTGCGAGGCTTCATAGCCGCCGAACCCGAGTTCCGGTACCTGTCCGGCCTGGGCTGGGCGTCGCTCGGTGTCATCGAGCTTACCGCACTGCCCACCATCGGCGCAGAACGCTGGGTCCCGTGGATTCGGAAGACCGATGTGCTCTTGGTCGACGGTGGCGATGCGACGTATTTGTGCCACTGGATGCGGGAGTCCGGGCTGGCCGATTTGCTGCCTTCGCTGACCGACACAGTCTGGGTGGGCGTAAGTGCCGGAAGCATGGTGATGACTCCTCGGATCGGAACGTACTTCGTCGAGTGGCCGTCTGCGCCGGATGACCGCACCCTAGGAGTCGTCGACTTCTCGATCTTCCCGCACCTGGACGCTTTCCCGACGAACACCCTAGCTACCGCAGAGCGGTGGGCCGCCGACATCGGCATCCCAGCTTATGCCATCGATGAACAGACAGCCATCAAGGTCGTCAATGGAGCCGTCGATGTCGTCTCTGAAGGCCATTGGAAACTGTTTACGCCTTAATGAGGCGTTCGGGAACGGTTTCGTTCTTGCGCTCTTTGCACTGCCCAACACCGCGTGCACCGAACGGCTGGGACACTGTGCGTTTTTTGAGCTTTTTCCTGAGTTTTGGCAGTTTTTCGTTTTCAAGGCTTCTCCTCCCCAGCCGCCGGTAGCGCATACCGTCAGGACCTAGCCGAATCTATTCGCACTCGTAAGGAGATTTCCATAGTGGACATACCACGTATATTCAACATCACTGAAAGTGCTCACCGTATCCACAACCCGATCACACCCGAAAAGCTCGCCACTCTCGGTGCGGCGCTGCGTCTGGAATCGGGGGTCCGAGTGCTCGACCTCGGCAGCGGTTCTGGGGAGATGCTGTGTACCTGGGCACGCGATCACGGCATCACCGGCATCGGCATCGACATGAGCCAGTTGTTCACCGAGCAAGCGAAACTTCGTGCTAAAGAACTCGGCGTCGCCGATCAAGTCAAGTTCATCCATGGCGATGCTTCCGGCTTTATCTCTGAAGAGAAGGCCAGTGTGGCAGCCTGTATAGGTGCCTCTTGGATTGGTGGGGGAGTCGCTGGCACTATCGAGCTTCTGGCGCGGAGCCTGCGCAGCGGAGGGACCATCCTCATCGGCGAGCCCTACTGGCGGCAGTTACCACCGACGGAAGATGTTGCCAAGGGGTGTCGTGCTAACTCAATCTCCGACTTTCTCAAGCTTTCAGACCTTCTCGCTTCTTTCGGCCATCTTGGCTACGACGTCGTAGAAATGGTTCTAGCTGCCCAAGACGACTGGGACAGATACGAGGCAGCCAAATGGCTCACCATGCGCCGGTGGCTTGAAGCCAATCCCGACGACGAGTTCGCGAAAGATGTTCGAGCCAATCTGACTTCGGAGCCAGAGCGCTACGCTGCTTACACGCGTGAATACCTGGGCTGGGGTGTGTTCGCTCTGATGCAGCGGTAAAGCGTTGGTGCATCCGGCGGATCGTCAACGGCTATGCCGCGTACCTGCGGCATGTAAGATGCGGTTATTATCCAGCCTGTACTGCTCGTGCGGTGTGTCCCTGGAAACCCGTGATGGTTTCGGCAAAGAAGAGCGAATTGTAGATCGCTTCTTCGGTGGCTTCGATGGCAGCCTGGAAGAGGGGGGAAAGCAAAGCGTTGGGCAGCTCTGGGTATGCGTGGGCCTGGCGTCGGCGGGCTGGGGTACGGCGCACTTCCAGGTGCGTGGAAAAGGCGATTGCGTAATCACCGGAGCAATTTTGCAGCGATGCACCGGTGCGCGCTAACCCACCCAGTGATCGGCGAGCCAGGCGAGTAAGGTTTCGGTCGGAGAGTGGGGCATCGGTTGCCAGGATGATCATGATGGATTCGCCGGTTGGCGGGGGAGCAAGCTGGTCCTTGAGATAATATTGGCCCAATTCAATGCCGAGCGGGCGACCCAGCACTTGCAACACACCCCCAAAATTGGTTTGGACTAACACACCGAGAGTCCAGCCCCCAAGAGCAGCTGGTAATCGGCGGGAGCTGCTGCCGATACCACCTTTCCAGCCAAAGCAAACCGTGCCGGTGCCGGCGCCCACGCAGCCTTGAACGATAGGACCGGGCCGAGACGCCTGCAGTGCTTGCAGACAGTGCGCCATGGTAACAGAGCGCTTACGAATATGATTCAGCCAGCCATCGTTTGTCTCGCCAACCACCGCATTGACCGAGGTTACCCTTTCGTTATCCGGTTGAGCCAGCGTCCACTCGATTATCGCATCGGCAGCGCGTGGTACAGCGAGTGTGTTGGTAAGCAATATAGGCGTTTCAATTTCGCCCAGCTCAATAACCTGTGTGCTGCCGGCCAGCTTCCCAAAGCCGTTGCCCACGACCAGACCTGCAGGGACTTTGTCCTGGAAGATTTTCCCGGGGTGGGGAAAGACAGACGTTACACCGGTGCGGATGTCATCGCCTTCGATCAAGGTTATATGACCCACCATTACTCCAGCCACATCTCCAATATCGTTTTGTGGACCGGGAGGTAAGATACCAGGGATAATGTTGAGCGAACGAGCAGAGGGCATGCAGAAAATTATAGCACTCGCAAGCCAAGCACGATAAACCAGTCAACCACGCCGCCATCACAGGCTGGTAGTGGCTCGCTGCTTAGAGAATGAGAATGTAATTTGCGAAAGTGACCCAAAATTCTGAACGAGTGGTAAATCTCGCCAGCCTCAGTAACAGCCTCAATCATGTGGTGATAGAAAGGCAATCGAACGCAGCCTTCGATCAGCAGCGCTACTTTGTTATCACGCCTGGCCAGTTCATGGACCAACTGATCCGCGACACCCTAAACAACATCTTGGTAGAGAATGAGGATATCATTACCGAGCCAATTCCTTCGAATATGATCCTGGGACTCGATGAAGCGTCGGACGATTTTGTAACCCTGATACGCTCTGCCATGCCGGTAGACGGTGGAGACCAGGGCGATCCCTCGGATGCCTGGATGAATGAGCTGCCGCTGGTCGTTCTGCGTGTCCGGGATACCCAGCCCGGTCGGCTGCCTGGGCGATCCCACTTCAACGGTCGTAAGGGAGTGACTGATATTGCTTGTGGAACCTAGGCCACGTAGAATTCGTGAGTGGATACAGCGGGATAACTGATTACAATAGTAAGGCTGTGGTTTTGCATTAACTCTTCTCACCCCGTTGGAAATATATCAACGGAGTGGCTGTTTAAGTCGTAGCGTTAACCACATCTCGTTTCCTTATCAACAGAATTGGGCATTGACATCCAGTCTGCATCCTTCTATAATGGTTATATCATTATATCCAATTGTCTATGTTATCAGAGGTCCGGCAGCCATGCAGGTCAGACCGTTAAACAAAAACCATCCTGAACCTCTCTACCGCCAGCTGTATACCAGGCTGGCAGAGCAGATCTACTCCGGGGAGATCACAGCCGGGGAGCGCATTCCGCCCGAGCGTGAGCTTGCGGACAGCCTGAATGTCAGCCGGATTACGGCTCGCCAGGCCATTGATGCGCTGGTTGAAAACGGGATGGTTTACCGTGAGCAAGGCCGCGGCACTTTTGTGGCCGAACCCAAGATGCGCGGTGTGATTGGCTTCACCAGCTTTAGTGAAGAAATGATCGCCCGTGGGTTGACACCCAGCTCAATCGTAATTACCCAGGACCTGGTCTATGTCGATGAAAAGCTTCAAAAAGCGCTGAAAATAAGCCCTGAGGACAAGGTGATGCATCTGGTGCGGCTGAGACTAGCGGATGGCAAGCCGGTCGCCTTGCAATCGTCTTACCTGCCATACCGGCTGTGCCCTGGCCTGGAAACCGAAGCGCTCGGATCCCAATCCCTTTATTCCATATTACGTGAAAAATACTCCGTCAATCCTAGCTGGACGGAAGCCGAAGTAGAAGCCGTGCACGCTTCCACGGAAGAAGCACGCGAGCTGCAGATTGAGAAAAACGATCCGGTGCTGGTGATTAAAGGCATCACATTCACTGAATCGTTTGAGGTCGTGGAGAGTGTCCGCACGATCTACCGCAGTAAAGGCCTGGCCATTTATCTCGGAAGGCAGAGAATCTCGAGCTATTCTCGCTAGATTGAGGAATAAATAACTCATCCTATGCAATCGGTTGTTTTGACCGCTCCCGGATCGATTTCAATATCAGATTTGCCCCTGCCTGAGCCGGGCGAGGGTGAAATCCGGCTGCGGGTAGCTTTAGCGGGTATCTGCAGCACCGACCGACATATCTATCGTGGCGATTTTTCTGTTCCGCTGCCGCGGATATTAGGACATGAGCTGGTTGGCCGAGTAGATGCTGTAGGCGCGGGTCTGCCAGAAACCTGGTTGGGTCAGATGTGTGCTGTGCAGCCCGCTCGTTTCTGCGGAGAATGTACAAATTGCCGCCGGGGATACCCCGAATTATGCCTTCACTTCAGCTGCCTTGGCAACACCCAGGATGGCGGTTTCGCCGAGTATGTGCTGGTCCGTGTAGATCAGCTCGTACCCCTGGAGGGATTATCGCCGGAGGCAGCAGTTTGGCTGGAGCCGCTGGCCTGTGTACTGCATGCCCTGGAATCCAGCGCGTCGGCGGTAAGTTCGACTGTGCTGGTCCTTGGTGCAGGCACCCTGGGAAAATTAATGGTGATGGCCTTACGGGAAACAAGCCAGGCTCGAGTGGCGATCGTCGACCCAAACCCAAATAAAATCCAGGAAGCCTTGGACCTGGGGGCGCATATTGGATGGGTGGTTCCCCGTTCCGGCCCTGTGCCCGAGATTGGCGAGCAAATTCAGCACTGGGCTTTGGATGGCGTGCAAACTGTGATTGATACAAGTGGATCAGCTGTCGCCATCGAAAGAGCCATTGACTGGTCAGGTGCAGGCGCCAAAGTGGTGTTGTTTGGGGTACCTGCTCCAGATGCCAGGATTTCGCTATCCCCACGTGCGATCCTCGATAAAGAAATACAGCTTGGCGCCGTTGCCGGGATGACACCGGCAACCTTTAAGCAGGCCGAGAGCCTGCTGCGTGCCGGGCGGATCAATCCAGGCCGTCTGGTGGCGGAGGTTGTCGAGCTGGTTGAGGTGCCACAGATACTGGCTGAGGGTTCCCGGATGAATAATGGTAAGGTGCTTGTCCGCCCGGGAGAGCTGGGGCTATGATGTCTGGCAGTACAGCCTCTCCTTACCTGGCAGCAGTCGATCTGGGCGGCACAAAAATCGCCGCAGGAATCTTATCCATGCAAGGGGAAATCCTGCTGCGCGTGGAAGAGCCTACCCGCCAGCTTGGCCCTCAGCAGGGGATTGAGCAGATTGCCGATTTAATCAGGTCTTTACTGCTGCGGACGGGGCTTGACGCAGGTCAAATCCTGGGGTTGGGCATTGGCATCCCGGCAGTGTTGGAGGCTGGCAGCGACCATGTGATCTGGGGACCGAACCTGACTGGCTGGCGCGATGTCCCCCTTAAGCCCAGTCTGGAAAAGCTTCTGCGAATGCCGGTATATGTCGAATACGATGGGCACACGGCGGTAATGGCAGAAATGTGGCAAGGAGCGGGGCGGGGCTATCATTCTATTGCCATGCTGATTATTGGCACCGGCATTGGGGGTGGGCTGATCCTGGATGGACGCCTTTACCGGGGTCGAGATCGCCTGGCTGGCGCAGTGGGTTGGTTTGCTTTAACCACAGATGCCGGCTCGAATGATCCTGCCGGAAAGGCAATCGGCCACTGGGAATCCTTGGCTGCCGGTCCAGGCATTGCGCAACGAGCCCAGGGCCTTCTGGCAGACTATCCACAATCGAGCTTATACCCGGTAAGCGGGGATGAGCCCCTGACTGCCAGGCAGATTTTTGATGCCGCTCGTGCAGGCGACCTGCTGGCGTGCCGGGTGGTGGACGAGACTGCCCGCTTGATCGGTCTGGGAGTTGCTAACGTAGTCAGCATGGTGAATCCAGAAATTGTTATCCTGGGTGGTAGTGTTGGGCGCCAAGGCGATCTGCTGCTGCCTGGAGTGCGGGCGGTGGTGCAGTCCTGGGCGCAGCCTGTTTCTGCCCGCTCGGTATTGATTACATCTTCTCAGCTTGGCCCGGACGCCGGGCTGTATGGGGCGGCCTATGCGGTGATCGATCGCACGCAGCTGGAAAACTTATCGCCCAGGGCTTGAAGCTTACGAGCTAAAGTGTATATTAAATGCTGTCCCTGGTTTACTCTGGTGATTACATATCTTGGCAAGTCATAGAAGGAGGCGAAAAAGACAGACGCTGATTAATCGATAAACCCTTCGCTAGGACTAGAACTGTTTTAACTAACCTGACAATAATTTGGAGGAATAAGTAATGAAACGCACGTTCTCGATTTCGCTAATGATCCTGGTGGTTTTTGCCCTGCTGGTATCCGCCTGCACCACTGCAGAAACCCCAACTGCCGAGCCGACTGCGGCGCCTGTAGAACAGCCCGCCGAACAGCCGGTAGAAGAGCCAACCACTGAGCCCGAAGTTGCTCCGACCGAAGCTCCCGCACCCACTGAGCCCCCTGCGGCTGAACCGATCACCATTCGCGCTCTCATCCGCCCGGATGAAGGCGGCAATGTTGCCAAATATGCTGCCCAGTTCGAGCAGGAAACCGGCAACAAGGTCGCTGTCGACTTCGTCGGTTGGGCTGAGATTCATGATAAAACCGTCACAACCCTGGCCAGCGGCGGCGGTGGGTACGATATCGTCTTCATCCCCTCTGCCAATGTAGTCGAGTTTGCCTCGGGTGGATGGTTTGAACCGATCGATGACATCATTCCTGCCGATCAGCGTGGGGAATGGCTGGAATCGGTCCTGGGCCTGTATACCTACGAAGGCAGCTTGATCGCCAACCCATGGTACTCCGGCGGCGCGCACATGGCCTATAACAAGGACATTCTGACCGCGGCTGGTGTCGATCCTGCTACGATCAAGACCTGGGACGATTTCATGAACGCCTGCAAGGCGATCAAGGACACCGGCGCGGCGGAGTTCTGTTTCTCCCCCAGCGCCAAGTATCCGGGTGAGTTCTACTACAATGTGGGTTCGATCGCGGCTGCGATGGGCGGCGAATTCTTCGATGCCGAAGGCAATCCGATCTTCCAGGATGACGGCATGCTGCTGAAGGCCTTCCAGTTGATGAAGGATGGCGTGGATAACGGCTACTTCGATCCGGCTGGGATTGCCCTGGATGACTATGAAACATTGATCGAGTTCGGCACCGGCAAGACGGCATTCCTGCTCGATTCGACCTGGTCTGTCACCAACGCCAACCGCAACCCGGATGTATCTCAGATCCTGGATAAAGTTGGCTATATCCTGATCCCTGGCGCGGGCGAACAGGCCTCCGGCGGTTACCTGTACGCCGGCGGGCTGGGCCTGCTGAAAACTTCGGAGAACAAGGAAGTTGCCAAGCAATTTATCCAGTACCTGACCCAGCAAGAAGCTCAGAAGCAGCATGCCACTGATGGCGCCAATATGCCGACCCGTGTAGCGCTATTCACGGATCCGGATATTGCCCAGGCATGGTCTGGCTTCGAGACCCTGGCTGACCAGCTGACCTATGGTAAATTCCCGCCACAGTTCACCTGGTTCGAGGAATGGCGTCGTTCACTGGCTACCGCTACCCAGGAGGTTATGTCTGGAACCAAGACCCCCGAGGAAGCGGTTCAATATCTGGTAGACGAGACCAACCGGCTTTTAGTTCAATAATCTAGACCCGAACCTGTGCTGCGTAACCCACAGGGTTGCGCAGCACAGCTCGAATGACCGGAGCACCATGACAGCTACCCGACATCGAAGCCGACGCGAGCGAGAAGATCGCATCCTGGCAGCAGCTCTGCTGTCGCCGGCCTTGTTGATCATTGCTGTGGTGACTCTCTATCCTTTATTACATTCCTTTTGGATCAGCCTGCACGCCTGGAACTTGATGAAGCCCAAGGAGGGCCACCCATTCGTCGGCCTGGATAACTATATCTTCACCTTGACCGACCCCATCTTCCTGGACAGCCTGAAGATAACCATCATGTTCACCCTGGCCGCCGTGGTGATCGAGATTAGCCTGGCAATGGGAATCGCCTTGATCCTCAATCGCAAATTCATCGGCAGGGGGATCGTACGCTTGCTGGCCTTGCTGCCCTGGGCCGTGCCGGCGGTTGTCAACGGGATCATGTGGAAGTGGATATTGAACCCGAGTTATGGATCGCTCAATGGCCTGCTCTATTCTCTCGGGATTATCGATAATTATGTGATCTGGCTGGGCAGCCCAAAACTCGCGCTGGCTATGGTGGTTGTGGCCGATGTTTGGAAGGAAACTCCCTTCATCATGCTGCTCTTGCTGGCAGCCCTGCAAACCATCCCCAAGGATTTATACGAAGCAGCCAGGGTGGATGGCGCCAATGTGGTGCAGTCGTTTTTCCGGATTACCGTCCCGTTAATCCAACCTGTGCTGTTCGTGGCAATCGCCCTGCGCACCATCTGGGCATTGAAGAGCTTTGACCTGATTTATACATTGACTGCCGGAGGGCCATCCAACGGTACCTCTGTGGTCGGCTATTATACCTATGTCAAGTCCTTTGTCTCATTGCAGCTGGGTAGAGGCGCGGCCGTGGCATACATCATGACGTTTATTGTCTTGATCCTGGTTTTCATTTATTACAAGGTGCTCTACCGAAAGGTTGAATACTAGGATGGCTACAGCTACCACTCCAAGCAAACCTCACCCGATGTCCAGCCGGGGCTGGCGCAAGACCCGCTTGGTTATCGGCGAAATTTTCTTTTACCTGCTGGTGGGGCTCCTGGTATTTGCCCTGCTTGCTCCCTTCGTGTGGATGATCATCTCCAGCATCTCTCCACCCACTGAGCTGGCCTCGACCCCAATTCGCTGGTGGCCCGAGAATCCTTCGCTGGATCGGTACAGAGCATTATTTCTTGGCCCACGGGAGGGCGAAATCGTCCCCATCGCGGTATCCAAATTCCTTAATGGCATGAAAAGCAGCCTGATCATTGCCACGGCGACGACTCTGGTATGCGTCTTTGCAGGGACAGCCGCTGCTTATGCCTTGGTACGGCTGCCGGTGCCCAAGAAAGACGGCTTTCTGTTCGGCATGCTGGCCGCGCAGATGATGCCGATCATTGTCATCATCATTCCACTCTACCTGGTTATGCAGAAGCTTGTGCTCAATGATACCTGGCAAGGGATGATCCTGCTGTATTCAGGATTCATGCTGCCTACTGTGATCTGGATCATGCACGGTTATTTCCAGACACTACCGGCCGAGCTGGAAGAAGCCGCCATGATCGACGGATGCTCGCGACTTGGTGCCCTGATGCGGGTTGTGCTGCCTATTTCTGGCCCAGGCCTGGTGGCTATCTCGGCCTTTGCCTTTTTGTACACCTGGAATGAATTTTTCATGGCCCTCATTTTTACTGCTTCGAGGACGAAGACCATCCCGGTAATCGTCACCGAGTTCAGCACACAGGCGGGTATCGACTATGGTTTGATGACCACCGCTGGGGTAATTGGCAGCATGCCGCCGCTGTTACTTGCCTTTCTGCTGCAGCGTTATATTGTCGCTGGACTTACCTCTGGCGCAGTCAAAGGATAAATATCTCGATTTTTAACCAAAAGGAGCTACTATGTCTGCAGATCAATATTTACGGGAATGTGAAAAACTATTAGAAAAAATTCGCACCACCCAGATGACAGCGATCCAAAAAGCTGCTCAGGCCATGGCGCGGTCGATCGCGGCAGGGCGGGCGGTGCATATATTCGGATCGGGTCACTCTGTGATCTCGGTGTTGGATATCTTTCCTCGCTACGGTTCTTACCCGGGCTGGCACCCGATTATGGACCCCAGGTTGATGTGGTTCAATATTACCGGCCCAGGCGGGGCGCGCGAGTTGTTGTGGTTGGAGCGAGTTGAGGGCTATGTGAAGAATGTGCTGCTTTCTTACAACCTGGATGCGCAGGATACCTTCCTGGTCTACTCCCACGGGGGCATGAATGCGGCGCCTATTGAGATCGCGCTTACAGCCAAAGAGAAGGGACTGACCGTTGTGGCGGTAACCAGTGTGGCTAACCGCAAGATCAATCAGCCAACGCATTCTTCTGGTAAGTCATTACACGATGTCGCTGACATTGTCATCGATAACTGCTCGCCCGCGGAAGACGCCTTGATTAGCGTGGAAGGTATGAAAGGTAAAGTAGCCGCAAGCTCAACCCTTACATCGGTGGCGATTTCCATGTCGTTGGTTGCCGAGACAACCGGTGAGCTGGCTAAACTTGACATGCTTCCGGAAAGAGTGTTCGTGTCCCCCAATGTCCCGGATGTGCCCAAAACGAACAATGAGCAGGTATTCAGGGATTATGAAGCGTTTATTGCCAAACTTTAGATAAGATTGTGGGTTCCGGCTGGATCGGCTGGAAGGAATCTGCCTGGTTTCGGACAATAGCAAAAAACCCCCTGGATGATACCCAATTCCCGCCAGATTGTGATTTTGAGGTCACAATCTGGCGGGATGGATTTTTTATAGGGTATTAGGGAGCTATGGTGACGTTGCTGGCCTGAGGGCCTTTCGGGCCTTGTTCGACAGTGAACTCAACTCGTTGGCCTTCTTCCAGGTTCCGGAAGCCATCGCCCTGAATAGCAGAAAAATGTACGAAGACATCCTCTCCACCTTCACGTGCGATAAAACCGTAGCCTTTGCTTCCGTTAAACCATTTGACTGTTCCGATGATTCGTTCAGACATTTTTATTGCCTCCTTATGGCAAATTGATTGGGTGTTCAGGTACTAGGCTTGTTTTATCAGAAGGGGAAAAACAAAAAGCCCATGGATTAAACCATGAGCCGTTGCTGTCATTTCCGACATAAACCTACTGGTATCCTGCACCAAGAATATACCATGCCAGGTAAGATTTGTAAAGCCCCAAAGAATCCCTCAAACCGATATTCGCAATTTAAGAGAGTATTTCGAGAGTTTTATTATCCTCTAGCAGTTTCTTTAAATCGCTTTCAGCCTGTTGGATGGGTACTGATAGCGCGACACTCCACTCATTTAACAGGAGCTTCCTGGCATGTGCCAGGATTGAGTTATCGCTTTCATTTGTCTTACCGGTCTGCTTATAAGATGTTATATCGCGAATCACCCGGCAGATCGACTCAAGTGACCCGTTTTTCAATTGCTGGGTCAGTTGGATTTTGCGCTCGTTGCGATCTGATGAGAGCGGCTCCCCGAGACCAGATAGAATCGTAAAAAGCTTTCGGAATTCTCTGGCCGGTGTGAGGTAACGTAGGGAGCACTCGCCTGAGTCGCTGATCGGGACCCATAGGGTTAGATCGTATATTTGCACAACATAATACTTGTCGGTATGTCCGGCTAATTCTTTTTCATCCAGTTGGATGATTTTCCCCAGGCCATACGACCAATGGATAACGTCATCGCCCACGCGGAAAGTATTACTATTGTCAAACATAGTGTGAGCCCTGCTTTCTTTACAACCGGCCCGTGCAAATCTCACTGGAGCTGGAATAAAAAACGCCAGTCCTGCGAGAGGACCGGCGGTGAGCCACAAATCCCAAGTAAGAGTATCTGAATAATACCATAAATTCTGTTCAGGAGTGTCGCTCCGCTCGCTCTCGGATCCCAAGCATCATCTTGCGTTCCATCACAAAGCCTACCGGCTCTGTCAGCCGCCATATCCACTTGATGTCTGGGCTGTAAGAGAGGCGCTGGCGCACCAGCCCGTCTCCCGGCAAGGACCAGTTGAATTCATCATCCGTTGCTGCCCAGCAGTTGTGCCAGTTTCGGATAACAGGCGACAAAATTACTGCGCCGCCGACCTGGATGGCGCCGAGCAGGTCCTCAAAAAAAATTCATGGATGGTCCTCGCTTTTTATTTTGGATGTTAATTCGTTGGGTGAGGTCGTATTCATGTGGACGATCTCATTGAGCCCGGTCGCCGGGTAGCCCTGTTTTTCAAGCAAAGAAACTGCCGCTGTAAGTATTTGCTCTCGGAGTGTTGACACTTTGACCTCCTCGTGCAAACATGTTGAAATTTATAAAATTATAATGACCGGTCAGTATAAAGCCAAGTAATTGATACTCTTTTGGTCAAAATTAGATTAATGTTTTAAGAAAGTAGAAAGAAAACGGTTGCAAATTAGAAAATGTCGGGTATATTTAATATTAAGACAGAGGTGCCTGGTAAACACTATTATCTGGGAGGGAACCTATGAAGATTAAGATATTGATAATTTTAGTGACTATGGCAATGTTGGCTGTTGTCTTCGTGGCGGCAATTCCTGCATCGGCTGGGGGCAGTGCGTATGTGTGTAATGAAGGCGCTGGCCAGGACTATATGTACTTCGGTAGGGATACGAAAAATCGGGATATCGCCCGCTGTTTTGCCGGGGATGGTACCCAGCTCTGGCGGATAGTATGCTCGAAAAGCATTACCGAAGATTGGGTTGGGTCTGTAGTGACTGCAAGTTGCACGAAATAAGGCGTAAAATTCCGTATGCCCTCTGTCATCGTGAAAATAAAAATCCCCGCCGGCCTCGGCGGGGATTTTTGCGATTTACTGGGTTATCCAGCTACTTGCAAGACGATTTTTCCACGAGTATAGCCCGCCATCAGCATCTCGAGTGCTTTGGGTGTCTCTGCCAGGGGCATTACCTTGGACACATACAGCTTCATTTTACCTGCATCCACCAGGGCAGAAATTTCTCCTAACACAGGCGCAATCGGGGGCACGCCCATCACCAGTGTTCCACGGCAGTCAAACTGGGCAGCAGCTCCTCGGAAGGAGCCTGGATGA